>Ga0180121_10000062_pt1 | contig 34043 bp, 39 predicted proteins | sample AntDrymUQ5402106_2_FD_129676 | JGI IMG/M metagenome (GOLD analysis project Ga0180121, IMG submission 129676) | Polar desert sand microbial communities from Dry Valleys, Antarctica - metaG UQ540 (21.06) (version 2) (version 2) | ecosystem: Environmental > Terrestrial > Soil > Desert | place...
CGGCCGCCCTACACCGGAGAGGTCGAGGCCCAGTCCGAGAACTAGGCCGCGTCGTGGATCTGCGAGCGGATCTTCTCCGCGGTCGCGTCGTCGATCTGATCCATGCCGTGCACCTCGCGCGCATGCGTAGCGACCTGGGCCATGACCTCTTCCTCCGAGTCCGCGTGAACGACGGCGTCGCAGTCGAAGCCGACGTCGCCGCACTTGAGCTCCTTCGTCATGCGTTCTCCTTTCGCACCCTGAGCGCCGTTTCGGCGAGCTCGGGCCATTTCGCCTCGTGGACGGCGGGCACTTCGACCCACCCGCCCATCAGGCGACCGTTGTTTGCCGGGTCGTAGATCCGTGAACCATCGAGCGCGAGGGCTTTCTCGCGCTCGCCTTCGTCGGGCAGCTTGAAGGCCAGCGTTCCTCGCGCCTCGTAGCAGGCGATCATCTTGCCGCCGGCCGTGATGCAGGGACGGCCCATCATCTGCGCCCCCTTCACGTCCGGGTCGCGGGCAGCGAGGTCGTCCGTGATCTCGTCGAAGCGCGCCCGGGGATTCACTCCGCGACCCTAGCGCCCTCGGGCGCGCCCCGCGAAGCCCGCATCCGGCGCGTGCAGGTTGAACACGCGTGCGGGGCCGACGGGCCGGAACCCGTGCGTCACGCCGATCGGCGCAGCGAAGTACGAGCCGGCCCCGAGCCGCATGGTCTCTTCGCCGGCCAGGAAGTCGACCTCGCCCTCGAGGACGTAGAACGAGTCGATGTGATCGTTGTGGCTGTGCGGGTCAACGCCCTCCCAGCGCTCGTCGAACTCGAGCACGAACAGGGAGAGCTCGGTCGTCTCCGCCTTGATCGTGTTCGCCAGCCCCTCGCGACGGGAAAGACGCTCGCCCTCATCCGGCCCCGAGACCTGCGCGTCGGCCGGCCCGTACGCCTCCTCGACGTCGTAGCTGTCCCATTGGAACGACCGGCCGGCTACGGCATTACGCAGGTACTCGATGAACCGACCGTCTGGCGCGTGGATGTTGAGGTACCGCGCGCGACCGGGCCCGGCGTTCGTAAAGCCGTGGACGATGCCGGGCGGGACAGCGACAGTGGTCCCGGCCTCCGCGCGCACGGTCTCGGTCCCGTTGATGAACTCGAGCGTTCCTTCGAGGACGTAGAACGCGTCGACGTGGTCCTTGTGGAAGTGGGGGCCAGGGCCCTCGAAATCAGGTCTCACGTCCACCTCGTTGACAGAGATCTCCGGCCGCTCGACCTTGACGACGATCCGCTCGTTCAGGCGCTCGCCCTCGCCGGGCCGGTTCACGATCGCGTCCACGCCCCGAGCCTAGTTGGCTGTCGAGCCGCAACCGTTTGACACCCTGGCCATGGCCAGCGAACATATGTTCGCCCTGGCGTATGTCGAGCTTCACGCGCACTCCTCCTTCTCGTTCCTCGACGGCGCCTCGCTGCCCGAGGAGCTTGCGGTTCGCGCGGCTGAGCTCGGGTATGAGGCGCTCGCGCTCACCGACCACGACGGCGTCTACGGCTCGCTCGAGTTCGCGCACGCGGCCAAGTCGTTCGGGGTCCGGCCGATCACCGGGGCAGAGGTTGCCCTGGGCGACGGATCCCACGTCACGCTGCTGGTCGAGAGCGCCCGCGGCTACGCGAACCTCTGCAGGCTGCTGACTGTGGCGCATTCCGGGACTCGGCCGAAGGAGGGCGAGCCTGCGTTGGCTCCCGGGCTCAATCAGGCGCTGCTCGAGGAGCAGAACGACGGGCTCGTCTGCCTGTCGGGCTGCTCGCGGTTCGGGCTCGCCGTCCAGGACCCGAACGCCGCGGCCCGGCTCGCGCAGGCGTTCGGCCGCGACCGCTTCTTCGTCGAGCTGCAGCGGCCTTTCGAGCGGGGCGACGTGCGGCGCAACGCCCGGCTCCGGGGTCTCGCCGAAGCCCTGCGCGTCCAGACGGTGGTCACGGGCGACGTCCACGCCCACGACGGCACCCGCGCGCCGCTCCAGGACGCCCTCGTTGCGATCCGGCATCGCACCTCGCTCGAAGGCTCCGAGCCGGAGCGGCGGGGGAACCACGAGGCGATCTTGCGCGCGCCGGGAGAGATCGCCGACCGCTTCCCACTCGACCGGGAGGCCGTCGAGCGCAGCGGGCAGATCGCCGAGCGGCTCGAGTTCGACCTCACGCAGGAGCTCGGCTACCGCTACCCGGACTTTTCAGGGCAGGCCGAGCCGGCCATCGCACAGCTGACCCGCGTCTGTCGCCGCGCTTTCGAGGAGCGCTACAGCGGCCTGAACGGTCACAAGCGCAACGCCCGGGCCCGGCTCGACGAGGAGCTTGCCCTGATCGACGAGATCGGGCTCGCCGGGTTCTTCCTGCTCCACTACGAGGTGCTCGAGCTGGCGCGCGACGTCGCGAACGAGGTGCGCGGGCGGGAGTCACCGCGAAACTCGCTGCCCCCCGGCCGGGGTCGAGGCTCGTCCGTCGGCTCGATCGTCTGCTACCTCACCGGGCTCTCGCACGTCGACCCGGTGGAGGCGGGCCTTTCGCTCGGGCGCTTCATCAACCGCGAGCTGACCGGCATCCCCGACATCGACCTCGACTTCCCGCGCGACATCCGCGAGAAGCTGATCGTCGCCGTCACGGAAAAGTACGGCCGCGAGCACGCGGCGCTCGTCGCGAGCTTCTCGACGTACCGCTCGCGCGGCGCGATTCGTGACATCGGGAAGGCGCTCGGCCTTCCGTACGGGGAGCTCGAGCGGCTCGCACGGGTCTCCGACGGCTGGAACGCGAAGCGCGTCGCCGAGGAGCTCCAGCTCGTTCCCGGCTTCGACGACAGGGCGCGGTCGCCGCGCTGGCGCGCCTTCGCTGAGCTGACACGCGAGATCGCCGGCCTCCCGCGGCACATCTCGCAGCACCCGGGCGGGATGGTGATCTCGACCCGACCGCTCGTCGAGCTCGTTCCCGTTCAGCCGGCGGCCATGGCCGGAAGGCAGCTCGTCCAGTGGGACAAGGACTCCTGCGACGACGCCGGCTTCCTGAAGATCGACCTGCTCGGGCTCGGGATGCTCTCGGCGGTCGAGGAGTGCGTCGAGCAGATCGCGCGGCTGCGCAACGAGCCGATCGACCTCTCGCGGATCCCGCTCGACGATCCCGAGACCTTCGCGCAGATCCAGGAGGCGGACACCGTCGGCGCCTTCCAGATCGAGAGCCGGGCGCAGATGCAGACGATCCTGCGCACCCGGCCCGAGACGATCGAGGACATCATGGTTCAGGTCGCCCTCGTGCGGCCCGGGCCGATCCAGGGCAAGGCCGTCCATCCGTACATCGAACGGCGGCAGAAGCTGCGCGAGGATCCTGCGTACGAGCCGCCGGCCGACCACCCGCTGCTGGCTGAGCCGCTGAGGGAGACGCTCGGCGTCATCGTCTTCCAGGATCAGGTGCTGGAGGTCGCGATGGCGCTCGCCGGCTTCAGCGTGGGGGAGGCGGAGGGCCTGCGGCGGGCGATGAGCCGCAAGCGGAGCGAGGCGGCGCTCGAGGCGTACCGGAAGCGGTTCGTCGAGGGGGCGCTCGGCAAGGGCGTCGAGGAGGCGCTCGCGAACGCGATCTACGACAAGCTCGTCGCGTTCTCCGGCTTCGGGTTCCCGAAGTCACATGCGGCGGCGTTCGGCCTCCTGGCCTATCAGTCGTCGTGGCTCCGGTGCCACTACCCCGCGGAGTTCCTGTGCGCGCTCCTGAACGCGCAGCCGATGGGCTTCTACCCGCCGGCGACGCTCGTGCGGGATGCGCAGCGGCGCGGGGTGGAGGTCTTGCCGCCAGACGTGAACCTCAGCGAGGCGAAGTGCGTCGTGCAGGCCGGGGCGGTGCGGATGGGGATCGAGTTCGTGACGGCGGTGGGGGAGGACGACGCGGAGGCGTTGGTGGAGGAGCGGGATCGTGGCGGCCCGTTCCTCGACATTCGCGATCTTGCGCAGCGGGCGCCGCTGCGGCGCGAGAGCCTCCAGACGCTGATCGAATCCGGCGCCTGTGCGGCCTTCGGGGAGGAGGCGCGGCCGCTGATCTGGGAGGCTGGGCTCGCGCCGCGCTCGACATCGGTCCCGGGGTCGGGCGGGGAGGCAAGGCAGCTGGCGTTGCCGCTCGAACCGACGGTGGCCACGCCGGAGCTACCGGAGGCGACGGACTGGGAGCGGATGCTCGCCGACTACCGCACGACGAGCGTCTCGGTCGGCACGCATCCGCTGGAGCTCCTGCGCCCGCACCTTCCAGACAACGTCCTCTCGAGCCATGACCTGTCTCTGACACTCGACCGGGCGCAAGTGGCAGTGGCCGGAATGGTCGTGGCCAGACAGCGGCCGTCCACGGCGAAGGGCGTCGTCTTCATGCTGCTCGAGGACGAGCTCGGGCAGATGAATCTGATCGTCCCGCCGCAGGTCTACGAGCAGTTCAGGCCGGTCGTGCGCGCAGAGAAGCTCGTGCTGGCGCGGGGCAGGTTCGAGCGGCAGGGGCGTAACCAGAACGTCCTCGTCCGCGAGATCGAGACCCTCGCTCCGCTGGCCCGCCGCCTCGCCGAGGTCGAGCAGCTCGGCAACTCGCTCCCGCCCGCCCACCACTTCGGTCACCGGTGAGGCTCGTCGAGCGTCGCGTGTGGTGGACGCTCCGAAAGCGCTCACCACACGCGACAAGAAAGCGGCCTAGAAGCCCGGAATCGCGTGGAAGACGAAGGTGTGCCGGCGGAAGCCGTGCCCGAGGTCTTCCTCGATGTACGAGCTGCGGAAGCCGTCTCGACGATGCACGACGCGGCCGGACGTGGCCGGAACCGAGCTCACCGTGCTGGTCGAGTCCGTGTGCCCGTTGTAGATCGTCTCGAGCTGTTGGTAGTCGTGCGCGTTCGGCGATGGATTGTCGAGCGCGTCGGCGTAGTCCATGCACGTGTTCAGGTCTGCGCCGGACTCGTCTTGATGGCCAAGGCCGTAGCCGTGCCCGACCTCTTGGCACAGAACATGCTGCTTGTTCGTGTCGGTATAGGTCGGGGACGACAGGTACGAGTCGTTCATCTTCGCGGTCGCCTTCACGATATGGCCGCCCGACGTCCAGATCTGCGCGAGGCCGAGCCAGCCGTTGAACCCGTAGCGGCCGTTGCAGACCTCGATCCGGCCGTTGTTCCCGGAGCAGCGCTTATTCCCGCCGTTTCCGGTGACAACGGGCGAGTTGAGAACCGACGAGGCGGTCCAGTCAACGGACGCAACGCCTAGCCGGGGGTCCCAGTCGGAACTCAGGTTGTCCCCGAGCGGAACCGTGAACGGATTGCTCGTTCGGGCCCAATGGTAACTGCCCCACGAGTGTGAGGCGAAGGCCTGCGCGGCGCTCAGCGCCGCCCAGGCGAGACACGCGATCGCGACAACGGCGATACGAGTTCGCATTTAGATCCCCTTTATGTGCTGGTCCTCGGTGCTCCGGATCGTAGACGATCGTGCGGATCAGCGCTAGAGGTCCTCGATCTCGAGCCCGAAGCGGGGCATACGGTCGATCACAGTCTGGTTGAACTCCGCGATGTACTCGTCTGCGTCGTCGCTCTCGAGCGTGCCCGCGTAGGCGTCCCGCATCTCGGCGAGCGCCTCGGTTCCGTGCTCGACGAGCTCCTGGTACCGGCCGTAGATCTCCTCGGCGTCCTCGCGGTCGGCGTCGTCGTAGGCGCGCTCGGCCTCGTCTACGCGGCGCAGGAAGTCCGCGTCCTGCTCCTCGAACAGGTCGAGCTGCCGGGCGATCAGCTCGGCGAAGCGGCCCCCCATCGACGGCCTAGGCTACCCGTGTGGTCGTTCGCACCTGGAACATCTTCCACGGGAACACCGTCCCGCCCGGTCGCCACCGCTACGTGGAGGAAATGGTGCGGCTCGTGACCCACGACCGGCCGGACTTCGTCTGCCTTCAGGAGGTGCCGCCGTGGGCGTTGGAACCGATCGGCCGCTGGAGCGGGATGCAGGTCTACGGCGAGGTTGCGGCGCGGGCGACCATCGGGCCGCTTCCGTCGACGCCTGATCTCGGCCGGCGGATCACCGATCTGAATCCCGGGCTCCTTCGTTCCGGCTTCGAGGGCCAGGCGAACGCGCTCCTCGTCTCGCCGGAACGGAAGATCCTCGCCCGCCACGTCATGGCGCTGAACCCGCTCTCGTTCCGGCTGAGGAAAGGTCGTCGCCTCGGCCTGTCTGCGGTCTCCCAGCTGGCGTGGGGCAAGGAGCGGCGCCAGTGCATCGCAGTTCGCCTGGACGGCGGGCTCGTCGTCGCCTGCCTCCACGCGACCAAGGCTCGAAACCCGCGGGTGCCCGACGCAGAGATCGTCCGAGCGGCGCGCTGGACCGCCCGGCTCGCGGGCGACGCGCCCTGCATCCTCGCGGGCGACTTCAACGTGGACGCCGCGAGATCCGTGGTCATCGAGCATCTCGACGGGTTCACGAGGGCCGGGCCCGGGATCGACCACGTCGTGGCCCGCGGCGCCTCGACCGGGCCGTACGACCGCTGGACGCCGGAGCGCCGCCGCCTCGGAGAGCTCGCGCTGTCGGATCATGCGCCGGTTCAGGTGGAGGTCACATGACGTTCGCGGAGGCGCGAGCGGCCTTTCCGGTGCTCGAGCGATACGCGTACCTGAACGCGGGGTCCGTAGGCCCGCTCTCGCGGCGGACGCACGAGGCGCTCGTCGCCGCCGAGCAGGCCGAACTCGAAGAGGGACGGGCGAGCTGGTCGTACCTGAACCGGATGATCGACGCGCGCGTACGCCTGCGTGAGGCGTTGGCTCGGCAGGTCGGGGTTCCGGCCGAGAACATGTCCCTGACGACATCGACCACCGAGGGCTGCCGGATCGTTCTGGCCGGCCTCGGGCTCGGCCCTGACGACGAGGTCGTGACGACGGACGCGGAGCATTTCGGCCTCCTCGGAGCCATGCACGTGTCGGGCGCCGTGGTTCGGGTGGCGAAGGTGCGCGACCGGCCTGCGGGCGAGGCTCTCGAGTCGATCCTGGCCGAGGTCGGGCCGCGGACGAAACTCGTCGCCCTCTCGCACGTCCTCTGGATCAACGGCCATCTCCTGCCGATGGACGAGCTCCGCGAGCAGCTCTCCGTGCCGATCCTCGTCGACGGAGCGCAGTCGGTCGGCGCGATCCCGGTCGACGCTTCTGCGTTCGACTTCTACACGGTCTCCGGCCAGAAGTGGCTATGCGGGCCGGCCCCGACCGGCGGCCTCTACGTGCGAGACCCGGACCGGCTCGACGTCACGCTGCCGAGCTACTTCTCGCAGTCGAAGTACGACCCGGACGGCCGTTTCGAGCCAAGGGAGGGCGCAGCGCGCTTCGACCCCGGATGGATCCCCGTCGCCTTCCTGGAAGCACTGCTCGCCGCACTCGAGGAGCTGCCGGGGTGGCGGTTCGAGCGGTCGAGGGCGATGGCTGAGCTCTGCCGCGACCGGCTGGTCAGGATCGGCTGCGACCTGGTCACCGAGCCGGGCCACTCGAACCTCGTCTCGTGGCGCTGGGAGGGCGACACGCAAAAGGTCGCCACGAAACTGGGGGAGGACGGCGTGCTGATCCGAGACTTGCCGGGCACCGGCCTGCTGCGCGCCTCGTGCGGCTACTGGACGAGCGAGGACGACATCGAGCGCCTGATCTCCGGGCTGAACGCGGCGACCTAGAGCTTCGCGAACAGATCCACCATGTTGCCGTCGGGATCCTCGACCTGGGCGTACCGCATGCCCCAGAAGGCGTCCCACGGCTCCTTGTGGCTCTTGCCGCCGTGTTCCAGCAGGCTCGAGTACGCAGCGTCGACCTCCGCCGGCGAGTCGCAGGCGAATGCAAGGGCAATCCTGTGCCCGCCGCTAGGCGGCTGCCAGCCCGGATCGAAGGACTTGATCGTCTCGACGGTGTCGAGCATGAACCTGAGCCCGCCGGGCAGCGACGCCTCCACGTGGCCATGCCCTTCCGGGTCGAGCGGGTCGGGGAACTCGATTCCCAGCTGCCGGTAGAAGCCGGCCGAGCGCTCGAGGTCGGAGGCGATGACCCCGATCGCATCCAGGCGAGGGCCGCTCATGCCGCGTCCGCCGCGGTCCGCAGCCCGAGCTCGCCGGAGAGCGGCTTCATCGCGTCCGTGACCGTCTGGATGTGCTCGTCGAAGTCGACGCCGAGCAGCTCGGCGCCTGCATGCACCTCGTCCCGGTGGACCCCGGCGGCGAACGACGGCTGCTTGAGCTTCTTCCTCACGGACTTCGGCGTCAGCGTTTCGATCCCGTCCGGGCGGACGAGTCCGCACGCGTGGATGAAGCCTGCCAGCTCGTCGCACGCAAAGAGCGTCTTCTTGAGATCCGTGTCGCGCGGCATCGCCAGATGCTCGGCATGGGAGAGCACCGACTCGACGAGCTCCTCGGGATAGCCTTCCTCGCGCAGGATCGGCGCGCCGTCCTGCGGGTGCTTGTCGAGCGTCGGGTGGATCTCGTAGTCGAAATCATGGAGGAGCGCGGTCGCTCCCCAGAGCTCCTCGTCGCCCTCGAGCTTGCGCGCATACGCCCGAACGGCAGACTCGACGGCGAGTGCGTGGCGCAGGAGGGCTTGGCTCTTCGTGTAACGGTTGAGCGTGTCCCAGGCGCGATCTCGGGTGACCTCCATATCGCTCAGTACGATAGTCCGCTTATGTCGACCACACTCGTCCCAAATGCGCTGATGGAGAGCTTCGTCATCGAGGGCGGCACGCCGCTCGGCGGTCGGGTCGCGGCAGCGGGGAACAAGAACGGTGCCCTGCCGATCCTCGCCGCCACCCTGCTCGCCAGCGAACCGGTGACGCTGTCGAACGTTCCGCGCATCCGCGACGTCGACACGATGGTCGCGCTCCTGGCCGACATCGGCGCCGAGGTCGAGTGGCTTGGCCCGAACGAGATCCGGATCGACGCGTCGAACGCGCAGAAGACCGCCCTGGACGCGGACCTCTGCCGCCAGATCCGAGCCTCGTTCCTCCTCGCGGGCCCGTTGCTCGCCCGGTTCGGCCGCGCAAGCGTTCCGCCGCCCGGCGGCGACGTCATCGGTCGCCGGAGGCTCGACCCACATGTTCACGCGCTTGCGGAAATGGGCGTCGAGATCTCGATCAACGGCACCTTCGAGATGCAGACGTCAGGCCTTCAAGGCCGGCGGATCTTCCTCGACGAGGCGAGCGTCATGGCAACGGAGAACGCCGTCATGGCCGCGACGCTCGCGACGGGCGAGACGGTGATCGGGAACGCCGCCTGCGAGCCGCACGTCCAAGACCTCTGCCGCTTCCTCTGCTCGCTCGGCGCGCGGATCGAGGGCATCGCCTCGAACATCCTCCGCGTCAAGGGCGTCGAGCAGCTCGGCGGGGGGGAGTGGCGCGTGGCGCCGGAGCACATCGAAGTGGCGAGCTTCATCGGCCTCGCGGCCGTGACAGGCGGCGACATGCTCATCGAGCACGTCGCGCCCGAGGATCTCGCGCCCATCCTGCCGGTCTTCCGGCGTCTCGGCGTCGAAGTCGAGCTTCACGACTCGAGCGTCCGGGTCCCACCGGGGCAGGAGCTCGTGATCGAGGACGACCTCGGCGACCAGATCCCGAAGATCGAGGACGGCCCCTGGCCCGCGTTTCCGGCCGACCTCACGTCGATCGCACTCGCCGTCGCCACCCAGGCGCGGGGAACTGTCCTCATCTTCGAAAAGATGTTCGAGAACCGGCTGTTCTTCGTGGACAAGCTGGTCGGCATGGGCGCGCGAATCATCCTCTGCGACCCGCACCGCGCCGTCGTCACCGGTCCGTCGAAGCTGTACGGCCAGCGCATGTCGAGCCCGGACATCCGCGCCGGCATGGCCATGTTGATCGCGAGCCTCTGCGCCGAAGGCGTCTCGACGATCGGAAACGTCGGCGAGATCGACCGCGGCTACGAGCGGATCGACGAGCGGCTACGCGCGCTCGGCGCGAAGATCGACCGCGTCGAAGGCTAGTTCGCCCGAACGCGAAGGACGAGCCGGCCGGAGGAGGCCGCCGTCAACTCCGGTGCGCCCGCGTACTTGACCCGCATCACGTAGCGGCCGGGGCGAAGGCGAGTCTGCAGCGAGACCTGTCCGCCGGCGCGCGTGCGGCCGCGGGCGATCCGGTGCCACTTGCCCTTGCGGCGGACTTGCAGCGAGACGCGCCGCCCCGCCGGGGAGATGGCGGAGAGCTTCGAATTCAGCTTGGCGCGGACGCGGACTTTCAGGTGCCGGACCTTGCGCTGTAGCGGGCCGACGAGGCGAAGCGAGGAAAAGGCGCGTGCGGGCGGGACGATCTCCCCGCCGTTCTGTGCGGTCGCGACGGCGCGGCCGATGTCGAGGACCCCGTAGCCGAGCCCCTTCGTCCAGGCTCCATCGCCGGACGCAGTGCGCTTGAGGATCCACGCCACCTGGTCGCGCGTGAGATTCGGGTTCGCGGCCCAAACGAGCGCCGCGGCGCCGGCGACCTGCGGAGCAGCGAACGATGTGCCGCTCGAGTAGCCGTAGAAGCCGGTGGTCGAGCCGGGGAGGGCGTACCGGGGCCAGTCGCGGCCGCGGGCATACGACGAGACGGCGCCGAACACGTTCTCGCCCGGGGCGGCGAGTGAGATCCACGAGCCGGTGTTCGAGAAGGCCGCGCGGCGCCCGCCCTTGGTGGTTGCGCCGACAGAGAGGCCGAGGCCTCCGCGGCCCTGCGAGCCGACCGGCTGGAGGAGCGCTGCCGGGTACTCGATCGGGTTGCCGTCCTCGAACTCGTTCCCCGCAGCAGCCACCACGAGCACCCCGTGCTCGCTTGCGAACTCGAGGGCCTTGCGCTCGACGGCCGAAGTCTGCGTGCCGCCGATCGAGAGGTTGATGACCTTGGCGCCGTGGTTGACCGCGTAGACGATGGCGTCGGCCTCGTCCACGTCGGTGAAGGAGCCGTCGGCGCGGCCCGACTGGATCAACAGGAGCTCCGCATCGCCCCCCGATCCCGCGATTCCCTCGTTGTTCGTGACCGAGCCGCCGGCGATCGAGGCGACGAACGTTCCGTGGCCGTGGTAGTCGCGGACGTCGGTGCTGCCGTTGAAGATGTTGTAGGTCTCTGGGGTCTTGGCGGCGAGGTCTGGTGCTGTCACATCGGCGCCGGTGTCGACGATCGCAATCTTCACGCCGGCCGCCGCGCGGAGCACGGCATCGGGCACCGCGCTCACCCGGGTGGCGGTGTACTGCCACTGGTACGGGACTCCGGCTGAGTACATCGCAGTGAGGCCGGGCTCGGACGCGGAGAAGCGAGGCTCGGGCGTCTTCACCGACGTGATCCCGGAAAGCCGCGAGACGCCGGCCGCAAATATGCGGACATCGGTCGGCCGAACTTCCACGGAACGGACATCGGGAAGACGCCGAACGATGCGCGCCGGATACTGCTTCAGCGCCCTGTGAAGAGCTGTTCGCGTCTCGTAGGTGACAACAGCGGTCTCTGCCGAGGAGGCGGGATGGGCCGAGGCCGACAGGGCTGCGGGCACACCGAGCGCTGCGGCTCCGATGATCGGGAGGATTGCCGCAACGAGTCGTACCGCAGGGTGTGCACTCTTTGGGTTCATCTGGGGCCGCTTGGAGCCGGGTGTGGCTCGCACAGTCGAAATCGGCCCTTCGAGAGCCCTGCGATACCCTCGTTCGAGCGATGGAGAGGGCTACCGAACCCGAACGGGGGATCCGCACCGCGCGGATCGAGCTAGGCGGCACCGGGAGGGCCAACGTGGCCACCGGGCTTCCTGTCCTCGACCACCTGCTGGCCCTCGTCGCACGGCATTCCGGCTTCGATCTCCACCTCGAGGTTGCTCCCGGAGGCCCGGATGCGGCCGCGACCGCTGCCGGCCGCGCTCTCGGAGAGGCCCTGAAGGACGTGATGACGACCGACGGAGCGCGCGGCTACGGCTACGCGATGGTTCCGGCGGACGAGGCGCTCGCCAACGTCGTCCTGGAAGTCTCGGGCCGTCCGTTGCTCGTGTCGAACGTCGACCTCTCGGACGCCCACGTCGCAGGCCTCGAGCGCGATCTGGTCTCGGGCTTCCTCCGCGAGCTGGCTGAGGCTGCGGGCCTCACTCTCCACGTGCGGCTCCTGCACGGCGAGGACGCGCAGCACGTGCTCGAAGCGATCTTTAAGGCCCTCGGAGGAGCGCTTGCGAACGCCGCGGCGCCGTTGCGAAAGGAGTAGGGATGGGAGACAAGACCGTTGTCCGCACGGAGGCTGCGCCGGCTCCGTTCCAGGGTGCGCCGTACTCACAGGCGATCAGGGCCGCCGGGCTCGTGTTCGTGGCGGGCCAGGTCGGGCTCAAGCCGGATCACACCGAGCTCGTGGGTGACGGGATCGCCGAGCAGACCGAGCAGGTGTTCGACAACCTCCATGCGATCCTCGAAGAGGCGGGCTCCGGCCTGGACCGAATCGTCAAGACGACCGTCTTCCTCGCGGATTTCGACGACTTCCAGGCCATGAACGAGGTCTACGGGCGCCGGATCGGCGAGAGCCCACCGGCCCGAGCGACCGTCGAGGTCTCGAAGCTTCCCTCGGGCGCCAAGGTCGAGATCGAGGCGATCGCGGTCGCCTGAGGAGGGGCGTAGGCGACAATCCGGGGCATGAAGGCGCCGGAGGTCATCGCCACCCACGCGAACACGGATTTCGACGCGTTCGCTTCCATGCTCGCCGCGCGGCGGCTCTATCCGGACGCCGTCGTCGCTGTCCAGGGCACGCTGAACCGGAACGTCCGCGAGTTCTACCGCCTGCACGCGGACGAGCTCGAGGCCGTGGATGCGTCCCGCATCGATCTCAAGTCGATCCGCCGGCTCGTGGTCGTGGAGACGACGTCGGCGTCCCGCCTCGGCGAGCTGGAGGCCGTGGCTCTCGACTCCGAAGTCGAGACCGCCGTCTTTGACCACCATCCCGGAGAGCTTCCCGACTGGGTCAAGCCCGAGAACGCCGTCATCTCGCAGGACGGAGCGCTGACGACGACGCTCGTGGGCGTGCTCGCCGAGCGCGAGCTCGACGTGACCCCACTCGAGGCTACGGCCTTCGCGCTCGGCATCCACGAGGACACCGGCTCTCTCACGTATCCGACGGCGACCCAGCGAGACGCCGACGCCCTGGCGTGGTGCCTGCGGCACGGCGCACGGCAGGATCTCCTCGCACGCTTCCTGCACTCGCCGCTGACCGAGGAAGAGCGGGAGCTGCTCGCCACGCTGACGGCGAACCTCCGAACCACGCGGGTCGCAGGCGTGGACATGCTCGTCTCGGCCGTGTCCTGGCCCGAGCACGTCGACGGGATCTCGAACCTCGCCCACAAGATCGTGGACCTGACCGACTGCCGGGCGCTCGTCCTGCTCGTCGGGATGGACGAGCGCGTCTTCGCGGTCACCCGGAGCCGCACTCCCGAGATCGACGCTTCGGCGATCGCGCGGTCACTGGGTGGCGGCGGGCATCGGGAGGCGGCGTCGGCGATTTTCCGTGGCTCGCTGGACGAAGCGCAGCAAGTGATGGAGGCGGGACTGGGTGACGCGGTGCGCGATCCTGTCCGGGCCGAGCAGGTCATGTCGAAGCCGGCGAGGTCGGTTCCGCCCGACGAAACCGTCGCCGGCGCGATGGTCGTCTGCCAGCGCTACGCGCAAAGCGGGATCCTGGTCGTCGAGAACGGGCGGCTTGCCGGCGCCGTCGGTAGGGAGGATCTCGACAAGGCGATCGCCCACGGCCTCTCTCACGCGCCGGTCAAGGGGATCATGAGCTCGAGCGTCGTGTCCGTTCCGGCCGGGGCCGCGCTGGCGGAGGTCCAGGAGGCCCTGGCAGGCTCGCCGGACGGGCGAGTCGCCGTGGTCGACGGCGAGGAGCTCGTGGGCGTGGTCTCGCGCAGTGACGTCCTCCGCGCGCTCGGGGAGCAGCCGGAGGCCGAGCGGGAGCCGGACGGGACGCTGGCCGCGGAGCTCCGGGCTCTCGAGCACCTTCAGCCGGCGTTCGACGCGGTCGCCGCGGTCAGCGAGCCCTACGAGGGCGTCTATCTCGTTGGCGGAACTGTCCGAGACATCCTCCTCGGAGAGCCGAGCTTCGACGTGGACATCGCCGTCGAAGGCGACGCGATCGAGCTCGCGCAGAGCGTCTCCGACACGCTGGACGGACGCGTTCGGGCGCATCAGAAGTTCGGGACCGCCGTCGTCGTCTACGGCGAGGACGAGCGGATCGACGTCGTGACGGCGCGAACCGAGTTCTACGACGCGCCGGCGGCGCTTCCGAGCGTGGAGCACGCGACGATCCGCGAGGACCTCTTCCGCCGCGACTTCACGATCAACGCAATGGCCGTGTCCCTCAAGGGCCAGGACTTCGGACGGCTCGTCGACCCCTTCAAGGGGCGTCGCGACCTCGAGGCGAAGACGATTCGCGTCCTCCACAACCTCTCGTTCATCGACGACCCGACCAGGATCTTCCGCGCGATCCGGTACGAGAGCCGCTACGGGTTCCGGATGGAGGACCACACGCAGCGGCTCGCCCGCGGGACGATCGAGATGGGGCTCGTCGGCGACCTTTCCTCGGCGCGCTTGCGAGACGAGCTGGTGGCACTCCTGGAGGAAGGTGATGCCGGCGCCTCCATTCTCCGGCTCGCCGAGCTCGGCGCCGGCGTGGCGATCCACCCGCACCTCGCGGCGGACGAGGAGGCCGTGCGACTGCTCGGCCGCCTGAAGGAGCTGAACGAGCTCTACGGGACCGGGGCTCCCGCCTGGCGGCTCGCCCTCGCCGCGCTTGCCCGCAGGCTGCCGCCCGACGAGGTGTACGCGTGGCTCCGGCGGCTCAAGGTGCAGCGCCGCGACCTCGAGCAGATCGCCGCTGCGGTGACCGTCGGCCCGCGGCTCGTCGAGCGGTTGCGTGGAGACTCGGTGGAGCCTGCGGAGGTCGTCGCCGCCGCCGATCCCTATGCGCCCGACGCGCCGCTCTTCGCGCTCGCGCTCGAGGAGCTCCCCGCGCTCGACGAATACTTCCTGCGGCTGCGGAACGTCCACCTCGAGGTGAGCGGCGCCGACCTGGCGGAGCTCGGTCTCGGGGAGTCCCCGGAGGTGGGGGAGATCCTCGCCGAGCTGCGGCGCCGCAAGCTGAACGGCCAGCTCGACGGGCGCGAATCCGAGCTCGCCACCGCCCGCGAGCTGATCGTCGAGGGGCACGAGTGATCCGGTGGGAGACGGAGTGGCCGTACCTCGTCGCCTTCTCGACCCGCGATGGAGGGGTCAGCGAAGGGCCGTACGAATCGCTCAATCTCGGAATCCTCACGGCGGACGACCCCGCGCGCGTGGTGGAGAATCGGCGTGTGCTCGCCGATCGGGTCGGGATCGACCCCGAGCGGGCCAGGATGGCCTGGCAGCGGCACGGCGTCGACGTCCAGAAGGCATCGCCCGAGGGCATCCTCACGCCCGGAACCACGCATGAGCCGTGCGACGGCTTCTGGAGCGACGAGCCCGGTCAGGGGATGATGCTCCTCACCGCCGACTGCCTGCCGCTTGCGATCGGGCGGGCCGACGGCGACCGGCCGGCGCTCGCCGTGCTGCATGCCGGCTGGAGGGGGCTGCTCGACGGGATCGTCGAGAGCGGCGCGAGAGCGCTAGGCACCGGCCCTCTCACGGCGGCGATCGGGCCGGGCATCGGCCCCTGTTGCTACGAGGTCGGTCCCGACGTCGCCGATCCGTTCGAGGCGCGCTTCGGCGAGGTCGTCTCGGACGGAAAGCTCGACCTCTGGCGCGCCGCTGAGCTTGCCCTCGAGGAGTCGGGAGTCGAGGAGATCGAGCGGACCGACCTCTGCACGTTCTGCCACCCGCAGCTCTTCTTCTCGCACCGCCGGGATCGCGGCATCACGGGTCGCCAGGGGGTCATCGCTGCTCTCGCCTGAGTCGATCCGGGAGCGCCTCGAGGAGATCCGGGCGGAGGTCGGACCGAACGTGACCGTCGTCGCGGCGACGAAGTACGTCTCCGTGGACGAGATGTCCGCCCTCGTCGAGGCCGGAATCGACGTCGTCGGGGAGAACCGGGCGCAGGATCTCGAGGAGAAACACGCGCTCCATTCGGGCGACTTCAAGTGGCACTTCATCGGGCATCTGCAGAGCCGCAAGGTGAAGACCCTGAACGGCATCTGCGAGCTCGTGCACTCGCTCGACTCAGACTCGGCCGCGGCCCGCCTGGAGATTCCGGCGCTCGTGCAGGTCAACCTGGCGGGTGAGGAGAGCAAGTCTGGAGTAGCGCCGGAAGAGCTCGAAGCCTTCCTCGAACGGTGCCCGGCCGAGGTGCGGGGCCTCTCCACGATGCCGCCGTTCGCCGACGATCCGGAAGCGTCGCGGCCCTACTTCCGGCGGCTCCGCGAGCTGGCCGAGCGCTTCGGACTCTCGGAGCTCTCTATGGGCACGAGCCAGGATTACCGCGTCGGCGTCGAAGAAGGTGCGACATTCGTCCGTGTCGGGGCGACCCTTTACGGCCGAGAGCCTCGCTAACATCCCTGCTCCTCATGGCATTTTCCGACGTCTGGAACCGCACCCTCGTCTACTTCGGCATCGCCGAAGAGGATGAGGACGAGTGGGACGAGGACGGTTACGTCACGAACGAGGAGCTCGAGCGGACGTATTCCGAGCGCCCGAACGTGCGCCGCCTGGCACCCAGGCGGCGGGGGAGGGGTGACTTCGACGACTGGACGGATCCCGACGAGGCGGGCGGAGCGACGGCACGCACGGCGGCGATCCGGCCCTCGCGCAACCGCCGGCCCGAGCTCGCGCCGGTTCCGGCCGCCCCGAACCCTTCGGTCAAGGTGCATCTCGTCGTCCCTCGGAGCTTCAACGACGCCCAGACGATCGCCGACCGCTTCAAGATCTACACGCCGGTGATCCTGAACCTCCAGGGCGTGGACTCCGATCTCTCAAAGCGCCTGATCGACTTCGCGAGCGGACTGACGTACGCCCTCGACGGAGGTATGCAGCGGATCGCCGACAAGGTCTTCCTGCTGACGCCCGCGAACGTCGAGGTCTCCGCCGAGCAGCGCGCTCAATTGCTCGAGCGCGGCGGCTTTTTCAACCAGGCGTAGGTCACGCGTCGCGCGGCCGCCATCGTCGCCGCCGCCGCCCTTGTGTCCATCGGGCTCGGAGTGCTGCTGGAGCTCAGATCCGAGCCCTCCCGCTCTCCGGAGCAGCCGCACGCGGCCGAGCCGAGCTGGCGTTTCGCCGACGGCCGCCCGGCGCATCCGTACGGCCCACGAGATGCCGAGCGGGCGATCATCCGGTTACGCGGGGCCCCTTCGACCCTGGCCGTTGTCTGGCGCACAGGCGACGCGGAGCTCGCGACGGGGCAAGGCCTGATTCTCTGGCGGCGCGCGGCCGATTCCTGGCGGGCGGTGTACTCAAGGCGGCTGAATCGGCGGAAGTACGCCCATGCGCGGATTTACAAGGCCGATCTGACCGGGGACGGCCGCCAAGACGTCTTGCTGGAAGAAGATCAGGGCGGCACCGCCGCGTGTGGTACCTGGCGCGTGCTCGCCCCGGAGGCGGCCGGCGTGCGGCAGGTCTTCCGCCGCTCGTCGTGCGAGACGTGGTACACCGCGAGGAACGGGACGCTGCTCGTCAACGAGCCCGTCGGGCCCTGTCCGCAGACCGGCGGTGCGATCCACTGTTTCGGAGGGCGCCGTCTCCACCGGCTGAAGTGGAACGGCGAGCGGTTCGAACGTACCTCGACGCGAGTTACCTGTTACCGGGACAATCTCGATCCCCGAAACCAGTGCCGAAGGCGGCAGGCGTAACAGGAACTCCTCTGGTCACGCCGAACCTGGGATCGTGGGTGCGATGAGCGCTTCGATCCTGCTCGCGGACTGGGTTTCGTCCGCCCAGAACTTCGTGGAAGTGTTCACGCTCGTCTACTTCCTGCTGATCTTCGCGTACATCCTCATGTCGTGGATCAAGCTCCCGTACTCGATCTGGATGAACCGGATCCAGCGGTTCCTCTACGACGTCGTCGAGCCGTACCTCCGCATCTTCCGGCGGTTCATCCCGCCGCTCGGGCCGCTCGACATCTCGCCGATCGTCGCGATCCTCACGCTCTGGATCGTGAGCGGCATCGTCATCCGCATCCTGGGCGAACTCGGCTGAGAGGGGTTAGTCATGGGCCTGGCACCGACTGAGATCCGGCACATTCCGATCAAACGGGGCCCCTGGGGCTACCGGCGGGGCGCCGTCGAGCGGCTTCTGGACGAGATCGCAGACAGCTACGAGGACGTCTGGCGCGAGCGGCACGACCTGATCGAGCGAGTCGACGGGCTCGAGGCCGAGCTCCAGCGCCACCGTGAGCTCGAGTCCCTCCTGCGCAGGACGCTCGTCTCCGCCGAGTCCGCGGCCGAGGAACAACGCGAGCAGGCTCGCCGGAGCGCCGAGCTCGTCGTCTCCGAGGCCCATGCCGAGGCACGGCGGATCACCTTCAAGGCGACCGCCGAGCGAGAGCGGCTGCAGGCCGACGTTCGCAGGCTCCGGGAGCTCCTCAGCACCGCCCTCGCCACCGTCGACGAGACCGATGGCGAGGACGAGGCCGACGAAGCCGCCGCCGCTTGACCGCGCGACACTAGACTCAGCACGTGGCAGGGGGCGCAACACGACTGCGGCTGCGCGTTTCTCCGGGCTCGAAGGAGCCTGGCATCGTTGGACGCCACGGCGAGGCCTGGAAGATCCGGGTCACCGCTGCGCCCGAACGTGGCAAGGCGAACGACGCGACGGTCAGGCTGCTGGCCCAGGCCTTGCGGGTGGGAGCTGACGACATCCGCCTCGTCTCGGGGCACGGCTCGCGGGACAAGGTCGTCGAGGTGACCGGGCTCGGGCCGTCCGAGGCCGCACGGAGACTCTCCGCGTGAGCGCCGTCGACATCGATCATTTCAAGGCGCTCCTGACCGAGAGGCGGGACGCAGTCGCTGCTGCGCTCGAACACCTCCACAAGGAGAACGCCGGCTCACTCGAGGACGAGACGGGAGAGCTCGTCGCGGGAAGCGTCGACCAGCACCCTGCCGACACGGCGACAGAGACGGTCGATCGCGAGATCGGAAACACCCTCGAGGATCACGACGAGCGCGTCCTCGAGGCGATCGACGCCGCCCTGGTGCGCATCGGGGACGGGACGTTCGGCAAATGCGTCAACTGCGGTGCCCAGATCCCCGAAGAGCGTCTCGAGGCGATGCCCTGGGCGACGCTTTGCATCGAGTGCAAGCGCAAAGAGGAACGAACCTAACGGAGGCCAGAGCGACCGAGATCCGGGTGGGCTCGTCGACGAACGGCGTCGTCCCGGTGCTTGGCGCTCGGCGTTCCCTCGCCGCTCGCGGCCGTCAGTGGGTCGAGCTCGGCGCGGTCGCGTTCGCCGCAATCGCCGCTGACCAGCTCACGAAATGGATCGTGTCGTCGCAGCTCTCCCTTGGCGAGGAGGTCGACGTCGTCGGCCCGCTCTCCATCCACCACGTCCAGAACTCCGGAATCGCATTCGGCCTCTTTCCGACGGCCACGCTCGTCGTCATCGTCCTCACGACCATCGCCGTCGGCTGGATGCTTGCCTTCTTCGCGCGCTCCGGCGGTCGGCATCCGATCCTGCCTGTCGCGCTCGGGTTCCTCCTCGGTGGCAGCGGCGCGAACCTCATCGACCGGGTGCGGCTCGGTCACGTCACGGACTTTTTGGACTTCCGCTACTGGCCCGCCTTCAACCTGGCCGACAGCTTCATCGTCGCCGGTGTCGGCATCCTGATCGCCGCGCTGCTCCTCGCAGACCGCGAGCCGCGCCGGCACGCACCTGGCTCGTCTCACCGTTCCTGACTCGGCGGCCGGGCTCCGGCTCGACCGTTTTCTCGCCGACCTTCCGGAGATCGGCTCTCGCACCGCGGCAGAGCGTCTGCTCGAGGCGGGAAAAGTGGTGGTCGACGGCGATCCCGCGGCAAAGAGCCGGCGGCTCTCGGGCGGGGAGGACGTCGAGTACGAGCCGCCTGAACGCGCACCGGAGCTTGCGCCCGAGGAGATCGACCTCCGGATTGCGTACGAGGACGAGCATCTGCTCGTCGTGGACAAGCCGGCGGGCGTCGTGGTGCACCCTTCGCCTGGACATGCCACGGGAACCCTCGTCCACGGCGTTCTCGCCCACGGCGCGGCCGGAGGAGACGAGGAACGCCCGGGGATCGTCCACCGTCTCGACCGCGACACGTCCGGACTGCTCGTCGTCGCCAAGTCGGAGGAGGCGCACGAGCTACTCAAGGCGCTCGTGCAGGTGCACGGGCTCGAGCGGATCTACACGGCTCTCGTCCGTGGGCGTCCGAAGTCGCGCAAGGGCCGGATCGAGGCCCCGATCGGGCGCGATCGCCGCGATGCGACCCGGCAGTCGCTGAACACGGACACACCGCGGGAGGCGGTCACAGATTTCGAGCTCCTGGAGACCATCGGCCAGCATGCTCTCCTGCGCGTCCAGCTCGAGACGGGACGTACCCACCAGATTCGCGTCCATCTCGGCGCCATCGGCCTGCCGGTCGTCGGCGATCCGACCTATGGGGTGCCTGACCCCGCTCTGGGCCGCCAGTTCCTCCATGCGACGCGGCTTGCGTTCGAGCATCCGTTCACGCACGAGCGTGTCGAGGTGGACTCGCCGCTTCCCGGCGAGCTCGCCCGGTTCTTGACGAACCTCCGCTAGAATCCTGCCGTTCCGTACCCGATCCGGCGGATCGGCGACGTGGACGGTGCCGGACGGCTCTCAGCCGCCGGTTCCACGCTCGTCCCGCCGGCAGAAGCAACCGTCAACCGATCAAGGGGGATTCCTTTGCCCGCTGTCTCGATGCGTGAGCTGCTGGAGGCCGGCGTCCATTTCGGCCACCAGACTCGTCGCTGGAACCCAAAGATGCGCCGCTTCATCTTCACGGAGCGCGGCGGCATCTACATCATCGATCTGCAGAAGACCTCGCAGCTCCTCGAAGACGCGTGCGAGTTCGTGCGCGACCTGGCGAGCAAGAAGGGGACGGTGCTGTTCGTCGGCACGAAGAAGCAGGCTCAGGACGCGGTTCAGGAGACCGCGAAGCGAGTCGGCATGCCGTACGTCAACCATCGCTGGCTCGGCGGCCTGATCACGAACTGGAAGACGATGTCGACCCGGGTCGAACGGCTCCACGAGCTCCGTCGCCTCAAGGAGGAGGACCAGCTCGACCTGCTGCCCGCGAAGGAGCGGCTGACCATGCTTGCCGAGCTCGAGAAGCTCGAGGCCAACCTCGGCGGAGTCGCCGATCTCAAGCGCCAGCCCGATGCGCTCTTCGTCGTCGACCTGCGAAAGGAGCAGATCGCGGTGAAGGAGGCCCGAAGGCTCGGCCTTCCGATCATCGGCCTCGTCGACACGAATTGCGACCCGGACGAGGCTGACCTCGTGATTCCGGGCAACGACGACGCGATTCGTTCCTGCAGCCTGATCGTCCGTGCGATCGGCGACGCGATCGAGGCGGGGAAGACCGGCGTGACCGTCGAGGACTTCGAGCGCAACGGACAGCGTGAGCCGGAGCCCGAAGCAGCGCCGCCGGCCGCGGATGAGACCCCTGTCGAGCATGAGCCAACGGCCCAGGCAGAGAGCGCCGCGGAGACCGTCCCGGCCGCGGAAGCGCCTCAGGCGGCCGAGGAAGCGCCCCAGGTGGCCGAGGCCGCCCCGGAAGCATCCGTAGAGGCCGAGGTTCCCGCGGAAGCGCCCGGGGAGGCCGAGGCTCCCGCAGAAGCGCCCGCACCCGCCGAGCCCGCCGCCGAGAGCGCTGACGAGAGCGAGGCCAAGTGAGCACGACCGAGATCTCCGCCGCACTCGTCAAGGAGCTGCGTGACGAGACCGGCGCGGGGATGATGGACTGCAAGCGTGCCCTCCAGGAGACCGGCGGCGACGTCGATGCAGCCAAGCGCCTCCTGCGTGAGCGGGGAATGGCCGCAGCCGGCAAGCGTGCGGGTCGCGAGACGACGGAGGGAATCGTCCTCTCCCGGATAGCCGACAAGTACGGCACGCTCGTGGCCGTCGGGTGCGAGACGGAGCCCGTCTCGAAGAACGAAGAGTTCCTCGCCTTCGCAGAGCGGATCCTCGAGACCGTGGAGCGCGACGGGCCCGAGGCAGCGGCTGAGCTGGAGGAGGAACGCGTCGAGCTCGTCGGCAAGATCGGGGAGAACGTCGCGGTGCGCGGCACCGCCCGCTTCGAGAAGGAGGGCGACGAGACGCTCGCCGCGTACGTCCACCCGCCGGCGAACAAGATCGGCGTGCTCGTCAGGATCCGCGGCTCGGCAGAGTTCGCACGGCAGCTCGCCATGCACATCTCGTTCGCTGCCCCCAGATACACGACGCGCGATGAGGTTCCCGCCGAGGAGGTGGAGGCCGAGCGCTCGATTTACGAGAACTCCGACGAGGTGCAGTCGAAGCCCGAGCAGGTCCGCGGCAACATCGTCGAGGGGATGCTCAGGAAGCGCTTCTTCGCCCAGACCGCTCTCCTGGACCAGGAGTGGATCCACGAGAGTGGCAAGACGGTCGGGCAGGTTCTCCAGGAGCAGAACGCCGACGTGCTGGACTTCGCACGGTTTGCCCTTGCCGAGTAGCAACGGCGCCTCGCCGGCCTTCGGGCGGGTGCTGCTGAAGCTCTCCGGCGAGGCGTTGATGGGAGACAAGGACTACGGCCTCGACCTCCAGGAGGTCGAGCGCATCGCCGCCGAGATCAAAGAGATCCACGACCGCGGCGTCCAGATCGCGATCGTCGTCGGGGCTGGGAACATCTACCGCGGCATGAAGGCGGCAGCCGAAGGAATGGATCGCGCAACCGCTGACTACGCTGGGATGCTAGCCACCGTCCTGAACGCGCTGGCGCTCCAGGACGTGCTCGAACAGCAGGAGATGCACACGCGGATCCTGTCGGCGATCCACGTCTCCGAAGTCGCGGAGCCCTACATCCGCCGACGGGCGATCCGGCACCTGGAGAAGGACCGCATCGTCATCTTCGCGGCAGGCACGGGCAATCCGTTCTTCACGACCGACACCGCAGCTGCGCTTCGCGCGCTCGAGATCGGCGCCGAGGCGATCCTGATGGCGAAGCACGCGGTCGAAGGGGTCTACGACGGCGATCCCCGGCAGGAGCCGAACGCCGAGTTCCTCCCGGAGCTGACGCATCTCCAGGCGATCGAGCGCGGCCTCAAGGTGATGGACACGACGGCCCTGTCGCTCTGCATGGACAATGCGCTTCCGATCTACGTCTTCGCGCTCGCCGAGGGCAACATCAGGCGCGTTGCGCTCGGGGAGCGCGTCGGCACGATCATCTCGACACCGATCACCACCGGAGCAAGCACATGATCGACGACCTGATCACGGACGCGGGCCGCAGGATGGACAAGTCGGTCGAGTCGACCCACGCCGAGCTGAACACGATTCGCACGGGGCGCGCCTCGGCCGCCCTGCTCGATCGAGTGCAGGTCGACTACTACGGCCAGCTGACGCCGCTCAACCAGCTCGCGACGCTGAACGTCCCCGAGCCTCGGCTCCTGACCGTCCAGCCCTTCGACCCGAGCTCCGTCGCAGCGATCGAGCGAGCGATTCAGGAGTCCGATCTGGGCCTGAACCCAGCAAACGACGGCAAGGTGATCCGCCTGCCGATCCCGCAGCTGACGGAAGAGCGGCGAAAAGAGCTCGTCAAGGTTGCGCGCCAGATCGCCGAGGACGGGCGAATCGCGCTACGGAACGTCCGCCGCGATGTGATCCACAACCTGAAGGAAGAGTCGAGCGTGGGAGCCGACGAGGAGCGCCGGGCGGAGGAGCGCGTCCAGAAGCTGACCGACGACCACGTCAGCCGGATCGACGATCTCCTGAAGCGCAAGGAAGCCGAGATCACGGAAGTTTGATGGGTCGGCTCGGCGGGCTTCTCGCCCGCTTGCGGCACCCGTCGGAGCCCGAGCTCCTGCAGGCCGACGTTCCGCGCTCGGTCGCGATCATCATGGACGGAAACGGCCGCTGGGCGTCGTCACAGGGCGTCTCGGTGGCCGACGGGCATCGGGAGGGCACCCGGGCGCTCCGCCGCACCGTCGAGGCCGCAATCGACCTCGGGATCGAATCGCTCACCGTGTATGCGTTCTCCACGGAGAACTGGCTCCGTCCTCCCGCCGAGGTCGACGCCCTGATGGAGATCTTCGGCCAAACGATCGACCGGGAGCTTCCCGACCTGGCAAAGCAGGGAGTCCGCACACGGTTCCTGGGCCGGCGCGATCGCGTGTCGGACGACCTGCGCGAGCGCATGGAGGATCTCGAGGCCGAGACCGCTCACCGCGACCGCCTCGACCTCTGGATCGCCTTCGACTACGGCGGACGGGCGGAGCTCGCCGACGCAGCCCGGAGGATCGTCCAGGCGGGCCTGCAACCCGACGAGATCGACGAGGGCGTGCTCGCGAAGCACCTGTACGCGCCGGAGCTGCCCGACCCCGATCTGCTCATACGAACCTCGGGTGAGCTTCGGATCTCCAACTTCCTCCTCTGGCAGCTCGCCTATTCCGAGCTCGTCTTCACCGATCGACGCTGGCCCGAGTTCGGCGAGAGCGACCTCCGCGCAGCCGTGACGGAGTACGCCGCGCGCCAGCGGCGCTTCGGAGCACGATGACGGCCCTCGTCTCCCGCATCGTCGTTGCGGTCGTGCTGCTCCCGGTGGTCTTCCTGCTGGTCTGGGCGGGCGGCTGGTGGATGGTCGGCCTCGCCGCCGTCGCAGCCATGATCGCCCTCCACGAGCTCTATGCGATGACACGCGAGCTTCGGCCCGTTCTCGTCGCCGGCTACGCGGGCACGCTCGCAACCCTCGTCGGAGCCGCGTGGGGGCCCGAGTGGGCGCTCGCAGGCTTCTTCTCGACGCTCGTATTCGTCTTTCTCTTCAAGGCATCGGCGGGAGCGATGCCGACGACGGTCTCCGTGGCGGCGACCGTTCTCGGCGCAGCCTGGATCGGCCTCGGTCTCGCGCACCTCGTCCTGATCCGGGAACTGCCCGAGCATGGCGTCCTTGCGACCTACACCGTGCTCCTGGCGGTGTTCGCATCGGACACCGCCGCCTTCATCGCCGGCCGTCTGATCGGCCGCCACAAGATGGCGCCGCAGACTTCGCCCGGGAAGACCTGGGAGGGCTTCGTCGCCGGCACGATTGCAGCCGTCGTCGTCCCGTTCTTCGCGTTCTACGACGAGGAGTTCCTGTCCGTGCCCGAGTCACTGGCGCTCGGAGCGGCTATCGCCATCGCAGGCCCGATCGGAGATCTCTTCGAGTCGGCACTGAAGCGCGATGCGCAGGTGAAGGACAGCGGCAGGCTCCTGCTCGGCCACGGAGGGATGCTCGATCGGCTCGATGCGTTCCTCTTCACATCAGTCGTCTCGTATTACCTCCTCATCGCGCTCGTAGACTTCTCCTGATGAAGCGCGTCGCCCTCCTGGGGGCCACCGGCTCGATCGGACGCCAGGCACGCGAAGTGATCGCTGGGCACTCGGAGCTCGAGCTCGTCGCTGCGACGTCCGGCTCTCAGCCTCTAGACGGCCTCGCGCCGCTAACGCAAGTGGGCGGCGATCCGGTCGAGCTCCTGGACCGAGCCGAGCCCGATGTCGTCCTCAATGCGGTCGTCGGTTTCGCAGGTGTCCGGGCGACGCTCTGGGCGCTGGAGCGGGGGATCGACCTCGCACTTGCGAACAAGGAGAGCCTCGTCGCAGCCGGAGACCTCGCGCTCGAGGCCTGGAAGCGGGGAGGAGGCCGGTTGCTTCCCATCGACAGCGAACACTCGGCTCTCCACCAGTGTCTCGAGGGGCGGCCCGGGGAAACCGTCGCGGGTGTGGTGCTGACGGCTTCTGGCGGGCCGTTCCGCGGCCGCAACCGATCCGACCTCGCCGACGTATCAATCGAGGATGCGCTTGCTCATCCCACCTGGAACATGGGGCCGAAGGTCACGATCGACTCGGCCACCCTCGCCAACAAGGGTCTCGAGGTCATCGAGGCCCACTACCTGTTCGGCCTCGACTACGGAAGGATCGAGGTGGTGATTCAGCCCACCTCGGTCGTCCACGGGCTCGCGCGCTTCCGCGACGGTTCCGCGCTCGCCCACGTCGGGTATCCCGACATGCGCGTACCGATCTCCTATGCGCTGACGTACCCCGACCGGACGCCGACAGACATGTCGCAGCTCGACTTCAGCTCCGGGCTCGTGCTCGAATTCGAGCCGGTGGACGACGACGCCTTCCCGCTACTCGGCCTGGCGCGCCGCGCGGGCGAGCGAGGCGGGATCCATCCGTGTGTCTTCAATGCGGCGAACGAGGTGGCCGTGGGTGCCTTCCTCGACGGCCGGCTGCCGTTCCTCGGGATCTCCGACATCGTCGAGCGCACGCTGGAGGAGACGGGCGGCGAGCCGGCCGCCGACGTCGACGAGCTGGTCACCCGCGACCAGGAAGCCAGGCGTCTCGCGGAGAAAGCCCTCGTGCCCGCATGAACTCCCTGATCGGAATCCTCGGCCTCGCGTTTCTCGTCCTCGTGCACGAGGCGGGTCACTTCTATACGGCGCGGCTCGTCGGGATGCGGCCGCGGAAGTTCTACATCGGCTTCCCACCCGCGATCGTGAAGGTGAGCCGTAAGGGGATCGAGTACGGGATCGGCGCGATCCCGCTCGGCGGCTACGTGAAGATTCCCGGCATGCACCGGCCCTCGCCGGCCGAGGTGGACGCACACTTCGGACGGGCGATCCAGGAGGCGCCGCAGCTGGTCGGCCCTGCAGAGCGCGTCAAGCGTCTACTCGCCGAAGGTGACTTCGATGCCGCCGCGGGGGCTCTGAAGGCTCTCGAGCGCGCGGCGGCCGACGCAGATCTCACTCCGGCCGCGCGGAAGGGCGTGGAACGGGGTGCGACCGACGTCTCGGACGCGCTGGGCCGCGACGCCTACTGGCGCCAGCGCACATGGAAGAAAGTTGCGGTCATCGGCGCTGGGCCGGGCACGAACCTGGTGTTCGCGATGCTCATGTTCGCGCTTCTCCTCGTGCTCGGCCCGGGTCGGGCGACGACGACCGTTCAGGAGGTCGAGCGGGAGATCCGCCCCGGCCAGCCGACGCCGGCTGCGCAGATCGGGCTCCGGCCGGGCGACCGGATCCTCGCGATCAACTCCGCGCCGGTCGGGCCGTCCGAGATGTTCGAGACGATCACCGAATCGGAGGGACGGCCGATCCGTGTCACCGTCCTGCGCGACGGCCGCAACGTCGTGCTCGGCCCGGTCGAGGCGTTCAAGGACGCGGACGGCATTTACCGCATCGGCTTTCGCCCAGCGTTCGAAGATGTTCCGGTGACGACGGCTGTCGTTGAGTCCGTTCGACTGACCGGCTTGGTCACCAAGGAGATCGGCGGCGTCCTCGGCCGGCTCGTGCGGGGCTCGGGGCGGGAGGAGATCTCGAGCCCGATCGGCATCGTCCGCGGGTCGTCGGATGCCCTCGACCGTGGGTTCGAGACGTATCTCTGGGTTCTCGGCCTGATCAGCCTCTCGCTGGCTCTCCTCAACCTCTTGCCGCTCTTACCGCTCGACGGCGGCCACATCGCCTTCTCGATCATCGAGGGCGTCCGGGGGCGCTCGGTCGGTCGCGAGGTCTACGAACGGGTCTCGGTCGTCGGCATCGCTCTCGTGCTCATGCTCTTCTTCATCGGGCTTTCCAACGACATCGGGGGCCGGGCCGGAGGCTAGACTCGGATCGATGGGATCCGAGCGCAGCGTCAAGGTAGGCAACGTTGAGATCGGCGGCGGCGCGCCTGTCGTCATCCAGTCGATGACGCTCACGCCGACGCGGGACGTTCCGGCCACGACGGCCCAGATTGCGGCGCTCGCCTCGGCCGGCTGCGAGGTCGTCCGGTGCGCGGTGCCGAAGATCGAGGACGCCGAGGCGCTGAAGCGGATCGTTCGCCTCTCGCCGCTCCCGGTGATCGCCGACATCCACTTCAACGCGAGCCTGGCGCTCCGCGCGATCGACGCCGGGGTCGCCGCCGTTCGAATCAACCCGGGCAACATCGGCGGGCCCGACCGCGTGGCCGAGGTCGTTCTTGCCGCGAAGCGGGCGGGAATCCCGATGCGGATCGGAGCGAACTCGGGGTCGCTTCCCAAGCACCTGCTCGGACTCGCGCAGCAAGATCAGGCGGAAGCGCTGGTCGCAGCCGCGCTGGAGGAGGTGGAGCTGCTCGAGAGCCTCGACTACCGGGACTTCAAGATCTCCGTCAAGGCGACACACGTCCCGACGATGATCCGCGCCTACCGGATGCTGGCCGGGCGCGTGCCGTATCCGCTGCATCTCGGCGTCACCGAGGCCGGCACGCCGTTCACGGGCTCGATCAAGAGCGCCGTAGGGATCGGCTCTCTGCTCGCGGACGGGATCGGCGACACGATCCGGGTCTCACTGACCGCGGATCCCGTGAAGGAGGTCGAGACGGCCTGGGAGATTCTGAAGGCGCTCGGCCTGCGGGAGCGGGGGCCGGTGATGATCGCCTGCCCGTCCTGCGGCCGCGACAACGTCGGGGTCGAGAATCTCGCCGTCGTCGTCGAGGAACGGTTGCGCGACTACCCGCAGCCGTTCGAGGTCGCCGTGATGGGCTGCGCCGTCAACGGGCCGGGGGAGGCGGGCGACGCCGACTTCGGGATCGCCGGTGGACGCGACGTCGGCTTCATCTACTCCCACGGCCGGGTGTTGAAGAAGGTGTCCTCGGACATCCTCGTCGACCAGCTCTTCCACGAGATCGACCGCTGGATCGAGGACGGCATGCCGCGGCCCAAGCGGTTGAAGATGGCCAAGCCGGCTGCACTGGCCATGGCCGAAGCGTCCCTCGTCCCTCTCGACTAAGTGGCCGTCGCCCGCGCTTCTCAGCTGCATCTGCCGACCCTGCGCGACGATCCTGCGGAGGCGGAAGCGGTCAACCACAGGCTCCTGCTCCGCGGGGGCTTCGTCCGGCAGGTGAGCGCCGGCCTCTGGACGTTCCTGCCCCTCGGTTGGCGCGTCCATCAGCGCATCGTCAAGATCATCCGGGAGGAGATGGACGCGATCGGCTCGCAGGAGCTCTCCGCGCCGGTGCTGACTCCGGCGGAACTCTGGATGAAGAGCGGCCGCTACGACATCCCGATCGTCTTCAAGCTCACAGACCGGAACGGACGGCTCTTCGTTCTTCCGTTCAGCCACGAGGAGACGGTCACGCACCATGCGCTCGAGCTCCAGTCGTACAGGCAGCTCCCGCAGCTCTGGTACCACTTCCAGACCAAGGACCGGGACGAGCAGCGGCCGCGCGGAGGGCTGATCCGCATGCGCGAGTTCGTCATGAAGGACTCGTACAGCTTCGACCGGGACGAGGCCGGGCTCGCCGAGAGCTTCGAGAAGAACAGAGGGGCGTACCACCGAATCTTCGAGCGCTGCGGGCTCGAGGTGCATGCGGTCGCGGCGGAGTCGGGAATGATGGGCGGGAGCGAGAGCGTCGACTTCCTCGCGCCAGCCGGCTCCGGGGAGAACACGCTCGTCCAGTGCGAGCGGGGCGACTACTCGGCCGACATCGACATCGCTCGCGCCGTCCCGCGCGCGGCGGAGTTCCCCGAGCGCCTCGAGGCGCCGGAGGAGGTCGACACGCCGGGCGTCACGACCATCGAGGCGCTCGCCGAGCTGCTCGGCATCGACGCGGCGGCGACGTCGAAGGCCATGCCGGTCGTGAAGGCCGACGGAACCCTGGTGCTGGCGCTGGTCCGAGGCGACGATCGGCTCAGCGAGTCGAAACTCCTCAGCCTGTTCTCGAGCGACTTCCGTCCGGCCGAGGACGAGGAGATCCGAAAGGCGTTCGGGGCGAGTGGCGGCTCTCTGGGGCCGGTTGGGGTCGACGTCGAGGTGATTGCGGACGAGACACTGCGAGAGGGGCAGTTCGTGGCCGGCGCGAACCGCGACGGCCGACACCTGCGAGGCGTCGAAGCGGGTCGCGACTACCAGCCCAGGTTCGCCGACATCCGCGAGCCGCAGGAGGGTGACGCGTGCCCGCTCTGCGGCGGGCGACTGTCGTTCACGCCGGCGATCGAGGTCGGTCACATCTTCAAGCTGGGCACCTTCTATTCCGAGCCGTTCGGGGCGATGTATCTCGACGAGTCCGGACAGGAGCGCGCGATCGTGATGGGGTGCTACGGGATCGGGCCCGCCCGTGTCATGTCGTCGGCGGTCGAGCAGCACTACGACGAGCAGGGCATCGCCTGGCCACCGAGCATTGCCCCCTACGACGTCCATGTGGTCGCCCTCCCGGGACTGGAGAGCCAGGCCGAGGAGGTTGCAAGCGGGCTGGAGCGGAGCGGCAGCTCCGTGCTGCTCGACGACCGCGATCAGCGCGCCGGCGAGAAGTTCGCGGACGCCGACCTGATCGGCTGCCCGACCCGGATCACCGTCGGCAAGAAGACGCTGGACGACGGTGCCGTCGATGTCCGAGACCGGTCGACGGGCGAGGAGCGACGGGTCCCCGTCGCCGAGGTTGGAAACTAGGTAGTAATAGACCCTTGGCCCGCCGACGACGATTTAGCACTGAGCCGTTCGGGCCGACACTCGAGCGGCTGATGCAGGAGAAGGGCGTCACCTACAGGGCGCTGGCCGATCAGACGACCCTCTCCGCGGGCTATCTGAACCACCTGGTGCACGGCAACCGGCCGGTGCCCTCCGACGAGATCGTCCGCAAGCTGGCGAAGGCCCTCGGGGTAGAGGCAGAGCATTTCCGGGAGTACCGGCTCAGACTGATCACCCAGAGGCTCGAGCAGATGCCCGAGCTGATCGACCGGCTCTATCGACGCCTGGAGCGCTAAACGCGTTGGCCCGGCGGAGGCGGCCCGGGCTGCTCGTGGGTCGCCGCTTCCTTGCGCCGCTTCGCCAGACCTTTCGCATCCTCGACGAACCGCTTCGTCTGCGCTTCCAGCTCGTCGCTGATGAACTCGCCTGGCGGCTTCGTCCCGGCGGGATCGCCGTCGTTATGGGGATTTGGGGTGTCCAGGAAGTTTTCCACAGGGCTGTGGATATCGTCGGTGCTGGCAACGCCCGTGTCCGAGCCAGCTCCGACCTTGCCGCAGAGCAGGGCTGTGGACAACGAGGAGGACGTTTTAGGCCTCCAGATTCAAGACGCTCCAGACCCCTCAGGCTTGCGTCGAGCCTTGTCGAATCGTCCGCTGTTTCCGAGAATTTCGCCTGTGAGGCGATCGGCTAAGGTGTCGGCCACGGGGCGTGGCGCAGCCTGGTTAGCGCGCTAGTCTGGGGGACTAGAGGTCCCGAGTTCAAATCTCGGCGCCCCGATTGAAGTTCGCCAGTCCAGCTACTCAGAGCGCTCGCAGCGAGTCGCCCACCCGGACGAGACCAGCCTGCTCGACGCTCGCGAAGACGCCCAGGCAGGCGTCGTTCAGCTCTGTGACCGCACGCAGTACTTTGGGATCCTTCGGGAGCTCGGACTGCGCGTTCGTCGTCATCACGCAGCGATCGGTGCGCCCGACGATCGTGATCTCCGCGCTGCCGAGCGCGAAGCGGCGGCCGACCCACGTATCGTCGACAAGCTCGTCACCTGCGGCGTCCAGGAGGACGTTGGGCCGGAAGCGGCGGCGATCGATCTGTGAAGTCGGGATCTTCTTCGCCAGCCAGCGCAACGACGACGTGGTGAGGAGATGCAGAGGTGAGTCGTCGTGGTGGGACGCCAGGCCCTCGCGCAGGACGCGGAGCTCGTCGGCGTAACGCTCGCTGAGGAAGCCGTCGAGATCCGGATCGCCCGCGGCCAGCTCACGGCCGTCAGGGAGTGTCACGAGTGGGCCGTCCGGCCCGCTCCGAGCGCGGAGCTCGAAGAGCCCGGCGAGCCGGCGGAAGCGCCGAGTTGCCTTCCCGCTTCCGAGCTTGCCGTGCCGGTCCACGATTGCGTAGAGCCGGTCTCCGACGAAGCCACGCTGCTCCACCTCCGCCGCCTGAAGCTGCTCACCGAGTAGCGACTTCACCGGGTAGCACCAGAGCTCGGCCACGGTCGCGACCACGGGCACAGCCTAGGTCACGGGCCGCTCGCCTCCGGACCTCTTGGCTTGCGGCGGCCGTAGGACGGATATGGATCGCCGCCGGTTCCTTTGCGCCACCACGGCGCTGATCCTCTCGCCGGAGGCGCTTGCTCGCTCGGCCGGCGGCACCACCCCGGTTGCGCTCGTCACCGCCGACCTCGAGTCGCGGATCGTGGCCGTCGAGCTCGAGACCGGCCGGCGACTGGCTTCGATCAGGACGCTTCCCGATCCCCGCAGCATCCAGGCGGTCGGGAACGTTGCGGTTGTCGCCCACAGCGCACAGGGGGCGCTTAGCCTCATCCATCCGGATCTGACCGTCCGCCGGGTGATCCGCGGCCTTGACGAGCCTCGGTACGCGGCGGCATCCTCCAATGGCCGTTACGCCTTCGTGACCGACTCCGGGCTCAGTGGACTGGCAGTCGTCGACGTCCTTCGCGGCCGGATCGTGGCGCGGCTGGCGCTCGGCGGCCCCGCCAGGCACCTCTCGGTCGACTCTTCTGGCAGGTGGTTGTGGGCGGCCCTTGGCTCAAAGGCGAACCGAATCGCGATCATCGACGTTCGCGACCCCAGGCGGCCGCGCCTGCTCGGCCGCATCCGCCCGTCGTTCCTCGCGCACGACGTCGGGTTCGCACCGGGAGGCCGCCGCGTCTGGGTGACCTCCGGCGACACGCGGACGATCGCGATCTTCGATGCTCGAACCGGACGGGCAGTGACGCGTTTGCGGGCGCACGCGCCGCCCCAGCACGTGACGTTCTCCGGCCGGCACGCGTTCATCACGAGCGGAGACGACGGGACCCTGAGAGTGCATGCCGTCTCGACGGGCCGGCTGGTGGGGGAGCAGACGATTCCGAAGGGCTCGTTCAATGTCCAGGAAGCGCGCGGGCGGATCCTGACGCCGTCGCTCTCCACCGGGACGCTGTGCATCCACGATGCGAATGGCAGGCCGCTCCACCGCCTCGACGTCGCCCGCTCGTCTCACGACGCCTGCTCCATCGAGGCGGGATAAGACGAGAGCGCCGGCGAGTGCCGACGCTCTCGATGTTCCTTGCTCGCGAGCTCCCTAGCGGCGGACGAGGACGAAGGCGCTCGTCGCCCGCAGATACCCGGGGGTCTGCGGGACGGAGATCCGCACGCGATGGCTGCCGCGCGGCAACCGTGCCGTGAACGCCGCGCTCAGATTGGTTCCACGCAGCTGGATCTTCTTGACGTTCGCCCAGCGATTGCCAGAGAGGAGGCGCTGGAAGTAGACGACGCGCGAGACGTGCGCCGGCTGAGCCTGCATCGTCACCCGGTACTGGCCGTTTCGCGCGCTGATCACGCGAAGGCCGACCTTCGGCCGGACATGGGCGTACGGCTCCTGGGCGCTCGCCCGGTTGTTCCAGGTAGCGGTATAGCTCGTACGAATGACGGGGCGGTGGGTGTACGTGAACTCACCGGTCCCGTCGGTGCGAACCGTGACGGCTCTCGTTGTCCCGCGGTACGGGGTGACCGTCAGCTGGATGGCCTGGTTCGCCTGCCCGTTGCTGAGCTCTCCGGAGAGCCGGACGAGCTCGCCGTAACGGACCGTCGTGATCGACCCCTGTGGGCCGCCGCCCGGCTTTCCGATGGCGAGATTGAGCGACGGCGCTTGCGCGACGGCCGGGGCGACTGCGGCAAGGCTGAGAGCTGCCGCGGCGCCGAGGACGAACTTCTTCATGATGCTCCCTTCGCGTTGAGAAATAAATCGTGCCACGATCCATATATCCGGGACCCGGCACCGTTATGCCTCGAAAAGCGTGATTTTTCAGAACCTTTACGCGCTGCTCCTCGACCCTTTACGTGTCCTGCTCCTCGACCCGATCCCCTCACGCGAGGGATTGGCGCCACGGTCGGAGACCCCGATGTTCGGTTCGTAGGCCCCGACGGAAGGAGAGGGACCGAGACAGCTCTGCGGCCGCTGAGCTCCGTTCAAACCAGCATGGCCGCAAGACTCAGGTTCGTCTCAGGCGCCCTCGTGGCAGCCGCAG
>Ga0180121_10000064_pt1 | contig 33623 bp, 31 predicted proteins | sample AntDrymUQ5402106_2_FD_129676 | JGI IMG/M metagenome (GOLD analysis project Ga0180121, IMG submission 129676) | Polar desert sand microbial communities from Dry Valleys, Antarctica - metaG UQ540 (21.06) (version 2) (version 2) | ecosystem: Environmental > Terrestrial > Soil > Desert | place...
CCTGGATCGGGCCCTGGCTGCGGGAGATCTCCGGGCCCGGCGCGCCATGTCGATCGGCCTGGCAGCAGGGGCCGGGGCCGCGCTCCTGGTGGCGGTGCTGACGCTGGCCGCAGGCACGGGCTTGTATGCAACCTGGAGCTCCATCTTTGGCGGTGCCGATCCGGGCGACAAGGCAGCGGCATTCGCGGCGAACATTCCTCGGCTTACCGCCGGTGCGCTGATCGTCGCCCTGATCTGTGCCATCGCGTGGGGATCGGTGCAGCTCTGGAGCCGGGGGACGCTGAGGACAACGCATGTCATTCTCATTCTTACGGTGCTCACCGCCGTGGATCTGATGCGGGTTGACAACCGCTACATCCAGGTGGTCCGCTACGATGAATACTTTCCGCAGGACCCGGGCATCGAAGCCCTACGAGCCCGACTGATCCCGGGAGAGCGGGTACTCAGTGTAGCCGGTGTGTACCCGGATGGGTTTCTTGCCAGCTACGGGGTTCCCGAGGTCTTCGGCTACCATGGCAACCAGCTGCGGTGGTACAACGATCTTACCCGGCACACCGTCAGGCAGTCCGCCCGGACAACCACGGAGCTGGAGCAGTACTGGGTCAGCTTCCTCAGCAGCGCCGCGCTCCGGGCCCTCGCCGCACGGTACGTTCTGCTGCCCGGCCGGGTCGAGTTGCCGGGGCTACGCCTGCTGGGCGCCGATCAGCGCGTCGCGGTGTATGTGAACGACGCCGCCCTGCCTGGTGTCGCCGTGGTGCCCGAGGTACAGATCGAGCCGGACTCGACCCGGCGAATTGCCAGTCTCTGGTCGCCCACGTTCGATCCGTCCAGAACCGTCATCCTCGAGGAGCCGGTGCTCGCGCTGGGGCAGGCGGGGGGCACCGGCACCGCCACCATTGAAGGCAATGGCGACGACACCCTGGCCGTGCGGGTACAGACCACCGGTCCGTCGCTGCTGCACGTCAGCCGCACGTACCATCCATCCTGGCAGGCGGAGATCGACGGCGCTCCCGCTCCGGTGCTTCGCGCGAACCATGCGTTGATGGCGGTGCCCCTAACCCGGAGCGGTGAGCACCAGATCGTAATGCGGTACCGGCCGGCTATCGTGCGCCTCGCCGCCACGGTTACCATGCTCACGTGGGGCGCCGTCATGCTCGTCACCCTGCTTGCGGGCATCCTGCACTTTCGATCCCGTGCCTGAGCGCCTCCTGGTGGTGGTTCCCACCTACAACGAGCGGGTCAACCTTCCGCTCGTAGTGCCGGCCATCCTGCAACAAGATCCGCGGCTGGAAGTCCTGGTTGTGGACGACAACTCACCCGACGGGACCGGGCAGCTGGCCGACGAGCTGGCAGCCTCGACGCCGCGGGTCCACGTGCTGCATCGTCCTGCCAAATCCGGACTAGGAAAGGCCTACCTGGCCGGCTTCCGTTGGGCCTTGGAGCACAAGTACGATCTTATCTTCGAGATGGATGCCGACTTCTCGCACGATCCCAAGTTTCTGGGTGACTTCGTACGCGCCACTAACGAAGCGGACGTCGTGATCGGATCCCGCTACCGCACCGGGGTCAACGTCATCAACTGGCCCATCTCACGGCTGCTGCTCTCGATCGGCGCCAATCAATACGCCCGCTGGATTACGGGGCTGCCTCTGGCAGATTCGACCGGGGGCTTCAAGTGCTTTCGGCGAGAAGTCCTCGAAGCCATCGACTTCGACAAGGTGCGCTCCAACGGCTACTCCTTTCAGATTGAAATAAGCTTTCGGGCCTGGAAGAAGGGCTTCCGCCTGAAGGAGATTCCCATCGTCTTCACCGACCGGGTCGAGGGGCAGAGCAAGATGAACAAGCGCATTGTCCGGGAGGCCATCTGGATGGTGTGGTGGCTGCGTCTCCAGTCGATGACAGGCCAGCTGTGAGGGGAACCCTCTTCTACAAGATGACCGGCTCGGGCAACGACTTCGTCATGCTTGACGGCCGAGCCACCACGCCGGAGCGGTGGACGCCCGCCAGAATCCGAACCATCTGCGACCGCCGCAACGGCATTGGCGCGGACGGGCTGGTCATCCTGACGCCCGAAACCCCGGGCACCGTCAGGATGTCGTACTGGAACTCGGATGGATCGCACGGCGCCATGTGCGGCAACGCCGCGCTCTGCAGCGGACGGCTCTCGGTGGACCTGGAGCTGGTTCCGGCGGGCGAGTTTTGTCTGCTGACCGATGCCGGCCTGGTGCGGGTTATCTCCCGGGCTCATGCGGACCAGGCCGAGATTCAGCTGCCGGACGCGGAGCTTCCACGCGGCCTAAACCTCGAGGCAACCCCGGGTGAGCGCTGGCATGCGTTCGGAACCGTGGGGGTGCCTCACCTGGTGGTTCGGGTGGACGACATCGAGGCGGTTGATGTTCAGGGACGCGGGAAGATGCTCCGGTCAGATCCGCGGCTCGGCCCGGCGGGCGCGAATGTGAACTTCCTCGCCCCCCAGGCCGAACCGGCCGCCCCCTGGTTGATTAGGACCTTCGAGCGCGGAATAGAGGGGGAGACCCTGGCCTGCGGGACCGGCACCGTTGCGGCGGGGCTGGCGCTTGCTGCCAGGGGCGACGCCACACTGCCGCTGCGGTTTCGTAGCAGGGGAGGGCCTGAGCTCACCGTCCGGGGGCGACTGGAGGGTTCCCGGGCCACAGAGGTATGGCTGGGCGGCCAGGGCCGGCTCTTGTTCCGCGGAGTGTGGGAAGGATCAACTCCGGCTTAGCCCTGCGGCTGCGGAAGGCACCACCGTGAAACATCGCAAGTCTTGTTGGGAAAGCCACATACATCTGATAGACAGAGGGTACTCCACAGTTCTCCACAGTTTTCCCCAAGCGCAGTTAACATAATCTATCTTATACGTCATTCGACTCAGGCCATCAGAAAGGTGGGGTCCGTCCGAGCACCCCACCTGGAGCTTTCCCGTCCCACCCCCGCCAGCTATCCCTTTACATCTTCCCATCCGTAATCTCCGCTAGGCGGACCTGGGCTTCGGTTACGCTAGAAGACTTGGGAAACTTCTCCAGAACCGTTCGGTACGCCCGCGCCGATTCGTCCAGTTTGGCGCCCTCCCGGAACGCTCGGCCGGCATCGACCAGGTACTTCGCCTTCAGATACTCCTCCTCGGCCGCTTTGGAAGCTTGAGTGTAAGCGTTTCCGGCGTCTACCCACCGCTTCGAGTTCTCCAGCGCCGCTGCCAGCAAGCCATACGCCGGCGTCCGGTACTGTTCGGGAGGCTTAGCGTCGAGGAACTCTCGCAGACCTACCACCGCGAGCTCACTCTGACCGTTGATCATACGAACCTGGTTCAGGGCGATCACCGCCTCGCTTGCGGCATCGGTGCCTCGGTACGAAGCGATCAGCTTCTGCAGCTCGCTGGAGGCCAGCGGAAGGTTGCCTGCTTCCGCGGCGGCGCGAGCCTGGTTGAGGCTTCGTGCCGCAAATTCCTCTTTGCGCTTGGCACTGGCAATCACGAACCAGGCTACCAGCGCAAGCACGCCCAGAATGGCCGCCCCGATAGCGATCTGCCGCTGGCGGTTCCGATGCCAGGGCGTCGGCGCCGCTGCTGTGGGAGGTACCTGAGTACGGGTTGGTTCCACTGTCGTCGCCATGAAAGTCCAGCAATGAAGTTGAGAATGGCCGGCCCCGCGAATGCCCCCGGCGTGACTCGAACACGCGGCCAACAGTTTAGGAAACTGCTGCTCTATCCATCTGAGCTACGGGGGCTAACCTAAATAAATGCCCTTCTTGGACATCGATAGGTGCGCCTCAAGTGCTTTTTGTCGCCGCGGGACCGGGAAGTCGGCACCCCGCGCGGGAGTTTGCTCTGGATTTGCCGGAACGCGGGAAAATCGCACCTACGCACCGCTCCGGGCAACCCCAGGGCTCAGCGTTCACTCCGGAGTGACGAGGACATGGCACGGCGCCCCCTCCAGGCGGGCCCGGCCGCCCAGTCCGTCGATTTCCAGCAGGAAGCTCCAGCCGGCCAGCTCGGCACCGAGACCGCGCGCCAGCTGTCCCGCTGCTCGAGCGGTCCCCCCGGTCGCGAGCACATCATCAATGATCAGCACCCGGCTTCCTCCGGCCCACGAATCACGGTGAGCCTCGAGCGAGTCGCTGCCGTATTCGAGGTCGTATGACTCGGTGGCGCGGTCCCACGGGAGCTTGCCCGGCTTCCTGGCAGGCACGAAGCCGGCGCCAAGGAGCATGGCCGCGGCACCGCCGAGAATAAACCCACGGGCCTCGATGCCCAACACATGGGTCACGTCGCGGTCGCGGAACGGGCGGACCATTTCGGCCACCACGTCCCGCAGCAACTGCCCATCGCCGAGGACGGGCGTGATATCCTGGAAAAGGATTCCCGGCTTCGGGTAATCCGGAATGGCGCGCAGGCTCCGGCGTACCCGCTCGGCGACGGTGCTCATGGAGGGCCGGGAGTCTTGGGTGAACGCACTAGAGGACATCAAAGCCCTTCCCTACCGCTGGCTCGCTCGGTGCCTGCGACTGCTCCACCCGCTCGACCGCGGCGTTGGCGGGTCCGGCACGCAGAAGACGCTCCAGCTCGGACAGCGACTCCTCCCCGCCGTCGACTACGACCTCGACGCTGCCGTCGGGAAGGTTGCGGGCGTACCCGCGAAAGCCGAGCCCTCTCGCGTGTCGGGCGACGAACCAGCGAAACCCGACTCCCTGGACCATGCCGAATACCAGAAATCTCGTGGTCACGCAGGACGACCCCGCCTGGCGCGCAGCGCCTCTACGGCAATAGGGAGAATCGAGATTGCGATGATCGCGAGGATGACCAGCGTGAAGTTCTCGCGCACCACTGGGATATTGCCGAAGAAGTACCCGCCGACCACAAACAGGCCCACCCAGAGCAACGCACCCACGACGTTATAGGTAAGGAACTTCCCGTAGCTCATGGCGCCCACCCCCGCCACAAATGGGGCGAAGGTGCGGATAATGGGAACGAAGCGCGCCAGGATAATGGTCTTGCCGCCATGCTTTTCGTAGAAGGCATGAGTTCGGTCCAAGTACTCCTTCCGCAAGAATCTGATGTCACCCCGAAAGGCTCTTGGCCCTATGTACGACCCGATCCAGTAGTTGACCGTGTCGCCGATGATGGCGGCAACGATCAGCAGCACGACGAGCAGCCACAGATCCAGCGCCCCGAGGGCCGCAAACGTGCCGGCGGCAAACAGCAGTGAATCACCGGGTAGGAACGGGGTGACCACGAGTCCTGTCTCACAGAACACGACGGTGAAGAGGATGAGATAGGTCCAGGTGCCGTACTCCGAGATAAGCTGCCCCAAATGCTGGTCCAGGTGCAGGAACAGATCGACGATGCTGTGCAGCAGATCCATGCGGGTTCTCCATAGGGCTATTCTTGTCGAAAGCCGAATTCGCCGACGAGGGGCACGAAGCGCACATCCGCAATCGTGCTGGTCCGCATCCCATCCGGATGGCGTTCTACCAGGGTCAGGACCTGCGAGCTGCGATCGCCCAGCGGAATGACCATGCGCCCGCCAGGAGCCAACTGGTCGACCAGGGGCGCCGGCACCTCGGGAGATGCGGCCGACACCAGGATCGCGTCGTACGGCGCAAAGGGACGCCAGCCCAGCGTTCCATCCCCTACCAGCACGGTGACGTTCCGAATGCCGGCGGCTGACAGCGCGGTGCGAGCGCTCTGGGCCAGCACCGGTACCCGTTCGACGCTGAAGACCATGCTGGCCACCAGCGACAGCAGCGCCGTCTGATAGCCCGAGCCGGTTCCGATCTCCAGCACCTTTTCCTGGCCGGTCAGCCCGATCAGCTCGAGATACCGCGCCTGCACGTACGGCTGCGATATCGTCTGGCCACTCCCGATGGGCAGTGCCGCATCGTCATAGGCGCGATGGCGCACACTCTCAGGCACGAAGAGGTGACGCGGGACCATCCGGATGGCGCGCAGCACCGTGAGATCGCGGACGCCCTTCCGTTGAAGGGTCTCGACCAAACGGGCCCGATACCCTCCGTAGCTGTCGCCCTCCCCTACCCCTCCAGCGACCATCCGCGAACCGTTTCCAGCAAAGAGTAGTTGGTCAGGTCCATGTGCAGCGGCGTCACCGAGACAAACCCCTCGGCGACGGCGAGATGGTCCGAGTTCTCGCCGCCCGTCCAGGTGATGGTTCCACCGCCGATCCAGAAGATCTCGCGCCCCCAGGGGTCCTTCATTCGGGTGAGAGATTCGGAGAAGTACCGGCTGCCGAGCTTGGTCACCTGAATTCCCTTGACCTCCGAGGCCGGCACCCGGGGGAGATTGATGTTCAGCAGCATCTGCTCCGGGAAATCCCGAACCCGGATGATGCGTTGCACCAACTCCAGCAACAGGCCGCGGTAGGTGGCCATGGTCTCCGGCTGGTTTCCCGCGAACGAGATGGCGATCCCGGGGACGCCCAGGGTCACGGCTTCCATCGCCGCGGCCACCGTTCCAGAGTAGAGCACGTCCTCGCCCATGTTCGGGCCGTGGTTCACCCCGGAAAAAACAAAGTCCGGCCGCTCCGGCATGAGGGCCTGAATGGCGAGCATAGCGCAGTCGGTGGGCGTTCCGTCGATCTGCCATCCGCCGTCAGGGCGGCGCATAGGCCGCAACGGCCGGTGCAAGGTGAGGGAGTGCGACGTCCCGCTCTGCTCCCGGTCGGGCGCCACCACGGTGACGTTTGCCACTTCGCGGCACACATCGGCCAGCAGGGCAATGCCGGGAGCCAGGACGCCGTCGTCGTTGCTAACCAGGATATTCACAGCGCGGCGGCGCGGCGGCCGGGCGCCGGGTCAGTAAGCACTTACGCCTTGGGCTCAGGGGATGTGCTGTTGCTGACCTGCGGCCCCCCTGCCCCGCTGTCCCGCTTTATCGCCTTCCCATCGAGAATGCCCAGCACTTCCTCCACCGTGATGCGGATCTCCTGCGCCATCTCCGCTTCGAAGGCCTGGCGAGCTGACATCTTGAGCTCGCCCGTGCGCCGGTAGTGGTCGATTCGCTGCCGGGCGCCGTCAATGGTGAACTTCTCGGTATAGAGAAGGTGCTTGACCAGCATGATCAACTCGACCTCGCGCCCCTTGTACACTCGGTTGCCGGAACGGTTCTTTGCCGGATTCAGGAACCGAAACTGGCTCTCCCAGTATCGCAGAACATGGGGTTTGAGGTCAGTGAGAGAGCAAACTTCACCGATCGAATAGAATTCCTGGACCGGTCGGGTGGTGGTCATCTCCACTGCTCCGACTTGAGTTCCCGTGCCATGAGCTCGGTGATGCCCTCCCGAGCGGTCTTGCCGCTGAACAGAACTTCACAGACTTTCTCGATGATGGGAAGCTCTACGCCGGTCCGGTTGCCAAGGGCGGCACCGGCTTTCGACGTGTTGGCTCCCTCCGCCACGCTCCGGTGCGCGGAGCGGTACATCTCCAGCGTTTGCCCTTCCGCGAGCGCCATGCCCAGCGCGCGATTCCGGCTAAGACTTCCGGTAGTGGTAAGGATGAGATCCCCCATGCCGGCCAGGCCGGCGAAGGTGAGTGGGCTCGCGCCCAGTGCTATGCCCAGCCGCGTGATCTCTGCCAGGCCGCGCGTGATCAGAGCGGCCCGCGGGTTATGCCCCATTCCCAACCCCTCGAGTATCCCTGCGGCAATGGCAATCACGTTCTTCAAGGCGCCGGCGAGCTCGACCCCAATGACGTCGTCGTGCGAATACACCCTGAACCGGGGCGTTGCGAAGATGCTCTGCGCTTCCTGGGCGGTTCGTGCGTCCCGCGACGCGGCCACCACCAGCGTCGGCTGGCCCTGGCACACTTCTGCGGCGAAGCTGGGTCCTGACAGGGCCGCGAACCGCACCTCCGGCAGGCACTCCTCGAACACCGCGGACATCAGCGCCAGGGTATCGGTCTCGATTCCTTTCGTGGCGCTCACCACCAGGGCCTCCTTCTGCACCCGGCCCTGCAGCCCTGCAATAACCGAACGAACCGCATGACTCGGTGCCGCCGACACGATGACCGGGGCACCAGCGACCACCTCGCGCGCATCCCCATATGCTCGGAGCGCTGGGTCGAGCACCACACCTGGTAGAAAGAGTGTGTTCTCGTGGTCCCGGTTGATTGACTCAACCGCCTCGGGTTCATAGGCCCAGAGTCGAACCGTGTCGCCTTTCACCGCGAGGAGGTTGGCCAGGGTGGTGCCCCAGCTCCCGGCCCCCAGCACCGCGATCAGGGTCATGATTGCGGCGTGCTCGCCGCCCTCCGGCCGAAGCGATTCTCGGTTCCTTTCAACAGCCGCTGGATGTTGCGCCGGTGGAGCACAATGACACCAGTTGCAATGGCTAACGCGATCCAGAAGAGCCCCGGCGTGGTCGAACCTTCCAGCGCGTACACCGCCAGTGGCAAAACAGCCGCCGCGGCAATGCTCCCAAGCGACACGTACCCAGTCAGCCGCACCAGCACCACCCAGACGGAGGCCGATATCGCCAACGCCATCGGCGCCAGCCCGAGCATGACGCCCGCGGCCGTTGCCACACCTTTGCCGCCCTTGAATCGCACGAACACGGAGAACACATGCCCCAGGATGGCGGCCACGCCGCAGGCCAGGGCAAACAGCTGTAAATCCGAGGCCTGGGGAGCGAACACCACCACAGGGAGGAAACCCTTGGCGATGTCGACGGCGGCGGCGGGGATGGCGTATTTCCAGCCGAGAACCCGATACAGGTTGGTGGCGCCGAGATTGCCGCTGCCGTGTTGCCGAAGATCGATTCCCGCAAAGAGGCGACTGAGCAGATAACTCGTCGGGATGGCGCCGAGGAAGTAGGAGGCCAGGAGCCAGAGGACAGCTGAAGACATCAGCGTCGAGATCCTCGTCGGGTGAACTTGAGTCGCAGCGGCGACCCGGTAAACGGCCACGCCTCCCGGAAGCCGTGCGCCAGGTAGCGCTGGTATGACTCGGGCACCTCGTCGGGGCGGTTGCTGACGATCGCGAGGGTCGGCGGTGCCGTGGCGATCTGAGAGGCGTACAGCAGCTTTACCTCCTCACCCGGCTTCTGGGGTGGCGCATTCCGTTCGACCAGAGATGCCAGGACCTTGTTGACCTCCGCCGTGGGTACCCGCCGCTGCCGGTCTTCGGCCACCGCGACAATCAGATCCAGCACCTTGCGCACCCGCTGCCCGGTCAGGGCCGAGACGTAAAGGAAAGGCACATAGCGGAGAAACGGTGCCTTCGCGATCAGCGCCTCCTGCCCCTGGCGCGCTGTGTTGGCATCCTTCTCCTCCACCAGATCCCACTTGTTCACCAGAACGATCAGCCCGGCGCCCTCATCCCAGGCCTGGGTGGCGATGCGAAGATCCTGATTGTGCAGCCCCAGAGCAGCATCCACCACCAGCACCGCGACGTGCGCCCGTTCGATGGCGCGCTCGGTCCGGAGGGTAGAATAAAACTCGAGATCATCCTCTACTTTAGCTCTGCGACGTAACCCGGCTGTGTCAATGAAGTTGAGTGTTTTGCCCTGAAACCGCAAGACAGAGTCTATTGCATCCCGGGTCGTTCCGGCCTGGGGCGCCACCACGTGGCGCTCTTCTCCCAGGAGTCGGTTCACGATGGAGGACTTGCCCACATTCGGTCGGCCCACCACGGCCACGTTGATCATCCGCTCCGCTTCGGCCGGATCGAAGGGCGGCAAACGTTCGACCACCGCATCCAGCAGGTCACCGCTGCCCTTTCCCACAGCAGCACTCACCCCCACCGGGTCTCCGAAACCCAGAGGATAAAAAGCATACTGCTCGGTGCTCTGCTCCAGGTTGTCCAGCTTGTTCACCGCCAGCAGGACCGGGCGGCCCGCCTTCCGCAGCCGCTCGGCGATGGCGCGGTCTACCGGATTCATGCCCTCTCGGCCGTCCACGACGAAGAGCACCACGTCCGACTCATCGAGTGCAAATTCGACCTGGGTTCGGATGGCCCGATCCATCGAGTCGTCGGAATCCGGCAGCAGCCCTCCGGTATCCACCAGCCAGAAGTGGCGCCCCTGCCACTCCGCATCGCCGAAGTGGCGGTCGCGAGTCGTGCCCGGCTGCTCTGAGACAATCGCCGGACGTCCGCCGAGAATCCGGTTGAAGAGCGTTGACTTTCCCACGTTGGGGCGGCCGACTATGGCGACGGTGGGTTTACTCACGCAGCCACCGGAACCTGAAGCACGTCGGTGAAATCGTGCGAGAGCCGGATCTCGACTGGTATCGAGCTGACCAGCAGGTCCAGACTCATGCTGTCGATGAAGAGCGCATCGTCGTTGATCGATTCGCCCGGAAGCAGCACCAGATCGAGATCTCGTCGTTGCTTCAATGCCTGTTGTATGGCCATACCGGGCAGCAGGCCCGCGGTGGTAACCGTAGCCCCAAACAGAGTATTTACCACCGGAATCAGTTCGAAGGCGGCCCCGGTAGCCTTGGCCAGGGGGTCGAGCACCATGGGCATCAGCTGAGCCATCGCGGTACCGGTCACCACCCCGATTCTCTGTCCCGTCCAGCCCTGAAGGTGGCCTGACACCATCTGGATTCGCTGCTGAAGCCAGCGCACTGAGCCCACGCCATTCTCCACCTGATCGAACCCGTCGTAGATCTCCGGGCCGGGCAGTTCTACACCGGCCCGAACGTACAGCTCATCGGCGCCGAAGGCCCAGTGGATTCCCCGCTGTGCCCGCGCCATGCCGGCACGCTCCTCGATCAGGGCGATGGCCGCGCCACACTCATCGGCCGAGGGCTCGCGCACCAGATGATGCTTCGAGTACTCGGTCAGACCCACCGGCACCACCGAGCAGCCGAGAATTGCCGGCCCGAAATCATAGAGATCGGCGAGGGTCTGCCGCAGTACGGGTCCGTCGTTGACGCCGGGAGACATCACAATCTGGGTATGAAACTCGATTCCGTGCCGGGCAAACTCCTCGAGCTGGGGGATGATTTCCGGAGCTGTCGGGTTCCTCAGCAAGTAACGCCGCAGGGTAGGATCGGTGGCGTGCACCGACACATACAGCGGGGAGAGGCGATACTCGATGATGCGCTGGACGTCGTGCGGCTTGAGGTTGGTCAGGGTGGCAAAGTTGCCGTAGCGGAACGAGAGGCGGTAATCGTCGTCGCGGATATACAGGACGTCGCGCAGGCCGTCCGGAAGTCCATCGACAAAGCAGAAGTCGCAGCGGTTGGCGCAGCGGCGAATGCGGGCGGGTTCCAGGGAAACTCCCATGGACTCGCCCAGGGGTCGCTCGATATCGAATTCAATCTCCTCGCCCCCGGGCTGACGCACGTGAAGAACGAACGCCTCCTCGGCAGTCAGGAACTCCCAGTCGAGAAAGTCTTCCAGCTCCCGGCCGTTTACCGAGACGAGCTCGGTACCTTGCTGAAGGCCAAGCTCCGCTGCGATGGAATCGGGGTGTACCGCGGTTACTCGAATCATCCTGCACCAGGTAAGGGCTGGGGGAGGCGGTTGCCCCCTGACACAGCCCGTTAAGATCTACGCGTTCCGTGCTAAATTCAAGAGCGGCATCACTTCCACCCACAGGTCCGAAGTGCCTTCTGAGGCGAGGCAGCCTGCTCTTGGGTTCTCGGCCGGGCCAGCGCATCTTGAAGGAAGGCATCATCCAGTCGTGCCGCATACCGGAGTCAGACCAATGGGCATCAAGCTGAAGCGTGTAGAGGACCAGGTCATGGTGATCACCGGCGGCACCAGCGGGATCGGGCTTGCCACCGCCAAGCGCGCCGCTAAACGCGGGGCCCGGGTGGTGCTCTGCTCCCGCAATGAGCCGGAGCTCAGGGAGACGGTGGCGGCCATCGAAAAAGCCGGCGGCCGGGCCCGGTCAGTGGTTGCCGACGTGGCCAACCAGGACGATGTGGAGCGCCTGGCCTCTACGGCCATCGAGGAGTTCGGCACCATCGACACCTGGGTCAACAACGCCGGGGTGTCGTTCTACGGCAAACTGACAGAGGTAGCCATCGAGGACATGCGCCGGCTCCTCGAGGTGAACTTCTGGGGAACGGTCTACGGCGCGCGCGCAGCGGCTGCCCGACTTCGCGTTGCCGGCGGGGCGCTGATCAACATCGGGAGCGTGGTCTCGGATCGGGCCGTCCCGCTTCAGGGGGCCTACTCAGCCTCGAAACATGCCGTGAAAGGGTTTACGGACGCCCTCAGAATGGAGCTGGAAGAAGAGGGAGCGCCCATATCAGTTACGCTCATCAAGCCGTCGGCCATTGACACGCCGTACTTTCAGCATGCCAAGAACTACATGGCGGTCGAACCCAAGCCGCCGGCGCCGGTCTATGCCCCGGAAGTGGTAGCCAATGCCATTCTGCGGGCGGCCGAGCATCCGATCCGCGACATCACCATCGGTGGCGGAGGCCGGCTGATGAGCGCCCTGGGGTCGGCCCTTCCGCGACTCACGGACTATTACATGGAACGCGCCATGTTCGACTCGCAGCGCTCCGACATTCCGGCGGAGGCGCGACCCGATAACCTGTACGTACACTCGCCTCAGGAGGGAAAGGAGCGCGGTGACTACGGCGGCCACGTAATGCAGTCCAGCGCCTATACCCGGATGACACTCTCTCCGGGCAAGGCGCTGTTGGCGGCTGGACTAGGGCTCGCGGTGTTTGCCGGTCTCAGGTCCTTAGCGGAATCCGACGACTGATCTTTATTGTACCCGGACGACTGTGCCGGCGGAGGGAACCCCGTTCCGGTTCAGGATAAAGAGCATGTAGTACCCCGGCGGAGCCACATTCGCATTGCCGGGAACGGTGACGTCGACACCGCTTGCGGTGCGGGTGAACGACAGCGTATTCGCCCGCTGGCCCATATCGAACGCGTGGGTGACAGAGCCCAGGCGGATCCAGCGGGCTTCGGTAACCTGCGCGGCGTTCGGTGTGGTGACCGTGATGGTGCCGGCATACCCGACGTTCGCGGGCGCAACCGAGGTGATGGTGGGCCGGGCACCTTTGAACAAGTAGGGCGGCGAGAAGATTTCATGATTTCTTTCCGGCGGTACCGGGACGATCCCACCGCCCGGCTGGATGGCCATAGCGTCGCCGCTGGCTCCGTGGAGTACCGTCCCGTCGGGTAACAGCATGGACACGGCGTGGTACACCCGCATGACCTGGTTGGCGGCCAGGGTGGTCCACTGACCCGTGGTCGGATTCCAGATCTCGGCCTCTTTCGTCGCCAGTCCCTGGTCAATGTTGACGAAGCCGCCGCCCCGGGTTCCGCCGGTGATCAGCACCTGTCCATCAGGGAGAATGGTGGAGTTCAGGTGCCGCCTGGGCGCCGACATGGCGCCCGCACTCTGCCACTGTGGCGAGGTCTGGTTGAGATCGATCTGTTCGGCTGTGGCCGTCGGTAGGTTGGCCGGGTTTCTGGGATCGGGTGTGGGCCAGCCGGTATGCCCACCACCGCCGGCATACAGAATCTTGCCGGTTTCATACATGACTGCGGTGCCATAGTCCCGGTTGTAGGGCCAGATATGAGAGGGCCCGGTCGCGGTCCAGCTGCCCGTACCCGCCGCATTGAACCAGCGCGACATGATCCGCTCACCGGCATAAAAGATCAAGCCGTTCTTGGGATCCACAAAGTTCCGAGGGTAGTACGGGATCTCCAGCGTGCCTGCACCTGTAAGCTGCGACCAGGCGCTGCCGTTCCACAACTCAGGGGTCCTGACCACGGTGCCGGCTTCGTTGCGCCCGGCCATGGACAGCACCTTGCCATCCGGCAGAACGGTCAGCGTGGGGTACCAGCGCCCGTACGCCATGTCCGGCTTCCTGGTCATTGCACCATTCTGATACACGTAGGTCACCTTGATGCCGGCATCGTCCATGTGGTGACCGCCGGCGATCATCAGGCCGCCGTCTGGCAGGAGCGTGTGCCCGGCGCAGAACAGCATCTCGTTGACGTTGACCATGGGTGCGGTGGAGGGCCCCCCTTGGGCGGGATCCCAGACCCGGGGCATGCCCATCGTGTCAGCAACATCCGTCTTGCCCCAGGCAAAGATCTTTCCGTCGGGCAACAGACTCATATGCAGCGGGACGATGTCCCACGGTACGACCGGGCCCCAGCTCCCCGTAGTCGCAGCCGCAGGAAGTGGCGACAGCGCAACGGGAGACGCCGTGACGCTGGCCGTGCCAGAGGTGAACTCGATGGTTTGCTCGCCAGTGCCGGTGATGCCGAGGTCGCCGAAGGCTGCAATGCCGCTCGCATCGGTGGTGGCGGTGGCTGTTCCGTCGAGCGTGCCCCCTCCGCTGACTATGGTCGCGGTCACTGGCGCATCCGCTACCGGATTGCCACTGTCATCCCGAAGAACCACCACCGGCTGAACCTCGGGAGCGAACACCTCGCCGGTCAGGGCAGATACCGGGGGATTGGTGGTGATGGCCAACCCGCCTGCCGGCGGTTGGTCGGTTGCCGTGGAGGTGAATGTTAGGGGCGATCCCTCCAGCCCGGCCACCGAGGCTTGCGTCGTTTGCGCGCCCGGCTGCGGACCCAAGGTTCGCTGAGTGGAGGCGCGGCCGTTTGACCCGGTGGTTGAGGCGGACCCGGAGACGCTTCCGCCACCCTGGGCAGTCCAGCTCACGCTGACGCCTTCGACCGGGTTGCCTGCGTCATCGGTGACGAGAACCACTAGGGGATTGGCCAGCGCCTGACCTACCGGGCCGCTTTGGTTGTCGCCATCCAGCAGCTCGATGGCGGAGGGCACCGGATCCGGGTCGACCTTGTCGGTGCAGCGTAAGGAGCCGAGCGCAAGAAGAGCAATCAAAGCCGGCAGCCGGAAGTGCTGAAGTCGGGTCATGTCCACGCCAAAAAAGGGATCGAGGGTTGCTCTGAAGCCTGCCCGTTATGCACATACCGCGCCGTACAGGTGCTAGGGCAGCGCAACCTAAGTTGTTAACACTATTAAGTTTAAGATCGCCAAGTGACAACCAGGGCCGCGCTCGTTGCATCCGCGCCACGGGAAGGCTAATCGAGCCGTGGCCCGCCCGCCAAAGGGAGACCCGAAAATCTCAGCCAGACCTCTGGGGTGCTGTGTCAGCCAACACCCCCCCGGCGCCCCGGCTGGGAGACTGTATACGCCGCTAAGTGGGGAGAGGAGCTGCCTCGGAGGGGTGACCAGAGCGGGCGACCGGACTCGAACCGGCGACGTCCAGCTTGGGAAGCTGGCATTCTACCACTGAATTACGCCCGCGGGTGCAGGGCGGAATGTAAGGCGGAGCGGTCGGGAGGTGAAGAGCCTACATCGCCGCCGACGCCTCCAGGAAGCTGCGCAGATCCGGCTCGCTGATGGCGGGCTCGCCGGGTGCCACATTATCCAGCCGCCCCTCGCGCATCCAGCGCTCCAGTTGACCCACCAGATCGAACAGGTGGTCGAACGAATCCACGACGAACAGCAACGGTTGATACCGATCGATCTCGAAGTACTGGTTGATGACCCATTCGAGCTGCATGGGATAGCGCTGCACATCGGCTGAATCGATCGAGTGTGCGATTTCACCGTACGAACTGAGGAGGCCGCTCCCGTAAACCCGGAGTTCGCCGGCCTGGCGCATGAGGCCGAACTCAATGGTGAACCAGAAGAACCGCGCCATCGCCTTGAAGATGCTGGTGACCCGCCGAATCTTCTCCTTCTCGTCTTTGATGCCGGCCACAATCTCAGCGGCCGTATGCGCGCAATCGCCAAAGCGCACCAGTGTATCGGCGAAGGCGCGATCGGTGTGCATCGGGACGTGGCCGGCAATGTCGTGGAAGATGTCCGGTTCGGGCAGGTAATCGAGGGTGGCGCCGTCGCGAATCGTGATCGTGGTGGGAAATTCGCGATTTCTGAGGCAGTCGAAGAAAAGAAACGACGGAATGTACCCGCTGACCGGCTTGGCCTTGAAACCGGTGAGCGGACTGAGGAATCGATTAACGTCTTCCAGCCGGGGCATGCGCGTGGGGTCGAGGCACAGGCTGTCGATACCCTGGATGAACCGGGGGTTGGCGTAGCGGCGCCACCGCTCCTCCATCCGGGAGAAGAGCCGGCACCATGCTTCGTGATTGGCCTCGGAGTAGAGCTCGTACGGCTGATGGATGTACAGCCGCCCTTCCTCCTGGGCTTGCTCGATGAATGACGCCTTGGTCGTGGTCAGGCCGCTGCCCGCGGTCTGTTGTGCTCGCACTGCCGCCATTGGACTCCCCCGTTACAGCTGCTTGTATCTCCAGGCCGCGATCCCCTGCCCCTGCGCCTTGACCTCGATGGGGTGGGACTCTCCCGCCTTCAGCGCCGGCACCTGGACTTCCTGATTGGCCAGCACCGCACCCTTGGGATCGAGAAACTCGAACACGAGCACCAGAGGCTTGGCGACGAGGGGCTTGCCCTGCGCCGTCTCCCCCTCGCGTCCGGTGGCGGTGCCGGTAATGGTCGCGCCATCGGCCGCGGGGGCGAACTGGGCCACCTTCACCGTCGTCGGCATGGCGAGGAGTTTGACCGCGGTCTTGTTTGCCAGGGTTTCTTTTTTCGCCATGCGCTGGCCGTTGGCCAGCAACCGCACCGCCTCCTCGTTCACCGGCTCGATCGTGACCAGTCGCGCGGCGGCGTCGGCCAGCTTGGGACTCTTGAGTCCGACATAGGCGTTGGCCAGGCCATAGAGCGCGTCACGATTGTACGGCTCAGCCGTGAGAACCTCTTCGAACGCCGCGGCCGCCTCGGCATACTTCTTCCCGTTATAGAGCGCCACTGCGGCACTCATCTTGTCCTCCGCAGCACTGCCCGCGGCCGGTTGCCCCGCCACCGGGGGAGCGATGCCGACCTCGTCCTCGATGACCTTCGCTTTGTCGTTCTGTCCGGTGGCGCGGTAGGAGCTGGCGAGGGCACGCTTCACCTCAACATCCTTGGGAACCCACCCGACGTACTTTTCGAGAACCGGGATGGCTTCCTTGTGCTTGCCGGCCCGCTGAAGCAGCGCACCCCAGTTGCGAGTGGCGGAATTACGGTCCTCGAGCGCATTGGTCTGCTCCGCCACCTGCGATGCCTGCTGGAAGTAGACGACGGCGCTATCCGGCTGGTTGGCATTGGCGAAGATGACACCGGCATTGAGATAGGCGAGCGGCTTGTCCCGATAGATCGTGCTGGCCTGACGATAGAGCGCTAATGCAGAATCGTTCTTCTCCTCCTTGTTGAACTCTATCCCCGCGTTCACCAGCGGCACCCAGCCGGCGTAGCGCACGGTGCCGATGTGCTTCCGACACGCCGGCAGCATCGTCTCCGCCTTGGTCAAGGCGCTGTCAGCAGCCGCGAGATCGCCCTGCTGAAGATAGATGCGGCCGAGATAGTACCAGAGAGCCGGATTTTTGTCCTGCTGGTTCTGCTCTACCGCCTCCAGCAGCACTTTCTTGCCGCTATTGAGCGCGCGCATCCGATTTTCGGGCACCTCGGTCTCGATGCCGGTTTTCAGGTAGGTCGCTCCGCTCTGGACTTTAAAGTGCCCGGCCTTCAGACCGCAGTCGGGCGGCGTGAACTTGGATGGCAGCGCCTTGACCACTCGGTCGTTGGCTACTGTCTGAGCCAATGCCGGCCCCGCGCTGATGACTCCCACCAAGGTGATGGCGGACACAAGTGTCGTTCTCACTATGTTCACTCCTTATTCGGGGCCAGAGGCCCAGCGTTTTCGGCGCTCACCAGTCGGAGAGCCAGGGATTGCAAGTCCCTTGCCACCTCGTACGCAGGCCTGCCAGTTCGGCGGGCAAGCGCGGCCACGTCATCATATTCAGGTTTTATCCGGGGCCCATCCGGGCCATCCAGCACCTTCACCCGGACCGCCGAACCGTCCGCGGTGGTCACCTCGACTTCCCGCCGAGCCAGGGTCACCCGCTCTGCACTATATCGCCGTATCCCGGCCGTGGTGCTGTGACGGAAGAGCGCTTCGGCGACCTTGTCCGCTTCCGCGGGAGCCACGGTAATTTCGACCCGAAATCCGGTACGGCCTTTCTTCATCTGGGTGGCCCAGAGCTGGACGTCCAACGCTCCTGCCAAAAAGAGCGCTTCGCGCATTGGGTCGAGGTACTCGGGGCTCAGATCATCCAGATCTGTGGACAGCAGGACAACCTCACCCGCCTCGAGCGCGGCCCCCGCGATGATCAGCCGGAGGGCGTTTGGGTAGTCCTTCGGGTTGCGCCCCCCGGCACCCCAGGCGCCCGCCTCTGCTGCGCGCCAGCGAGCCGGCGGAGCCCCGTCCGACAGCACCCTGATAAGGACAGCACCGGTGGGCGTGGTGGCTTCTCCGGCCACTGGACCGTTGGGGCCTACCTCGACACCCTCCAGGAGGATAGCGGTGGCCGGAGCAGGAACAGGGATTACACCGTGGGCCGCTCGAACCCAGCCGTTTCCGACGGCAAGAGGGCGGTTGTAGATGCGGCTGATGCCCAGCTGCTCGAATCCCTCGATACCGCCTACGATGTCAACCAACGCGTCTACCGCGCCAACCTCATGCAAGGGTACCTGGTCTGCCGGCAACCCATGCACCCGCCCCTCCGCCTCCCCCAGGAGCCTGAAGGCCCGGGTCGCCCGCTCCTTTACCCAGGGAGAGAGCTTGGCCCCCTCCACCACGGCTATCAACTCCCCGATGTGACGGTGGGGATGGTGACGGTGGCCGTCTTGAACGGGGCGGTCAGGAGGCGCGTCGTGGTGCAAATGGGGATGCGCGTGGATCACTTCCGAGGGCTCTTCCCGGCTGCCGTCAGCCAGGGAGACATCAACCTTCACGGCTCTCACGCCGCAGCGGTCCACGGTTGAGACATCTACTCTTACGTCCGGAAATCCCAGTCGTGAGGGCAGCGACCGCAGCCACTCCGACGGTGCGCCGGCGGCCACCAGTGCGCCCAGCAGCATGTCTCCGCTGATCCCGGAAACCGGATCGATGATAGCAAAGCGTCCATCAGGCATAGACTTAGAATATGCCCGTGCGGGAGGTCCGAGGGAAGGAGGAGGTTATCTCCCCACCCGGTCCTTCAGCCGATCCAAGATCCTCTCTGCGAGCCGAGTGGAAACGCCGGGAAGGGACGCGAGCTCAGACACGGATGCCGACCTCACACCGGCCAGGCTCCCGAAGCGTTCCAGCAGCTGGCGCCGCTTCCCGGGGCCCACGCCAGGAATGGTGAGCAGCTCCGAGGTGATGGTGCGTTCGGTGCGGCGCTTTCGGTTGTAGGCCAGCCCGAATCGGTGTGCCTCATCACGGGCCCGCTGGAGCAGTCGGAGCGACGGGCTCCGGCGCGGCAGACGCAGGCTCTCGGCGCGGCCTGGCAGGAACACCTCCTCCTCCCTCTTGGCCAAACTGACAATCGGCAGTTCCTCCACGCCGAGCGCGGTCGCCACTTCCACCGCTGCGCTGAGCTGTCCCTTCCCGCCATCGATGACGATCAGATCCGGCAGTGGAAGCTGCTCGTCCCGGCGGCGGGTGAGATAGCGGGTGAGCACTTCCTGGATGGCGGCGTAATCATCCTGCTGGCCCACACCCTTGATCTTAAACTTGCGGTACTCGCTCTTACGCGGCCGCCCGGCCTCGAACCACACCAGCGACCCGACGGTGTCGCGTCCTTGATTGTGGGAGATGTCCACGCAGATGAAGCTCCGGGGCACAATGCTCAGTCCGAGATCGCGGCCCAATGCATAGACCGGGTCCTCCGCCCGCTCCTCGGTTTCGAATGACTCGATGCGGAGGCTCTCGAGCAGATGACGCGCGTTCTGGTCGGCCAGCTCGAGCCAGCGCTGAGCGGTGCCGCGCTGGGGCACCAGCCAATCAGTGGCGGGTAAGAGCTCACGCAGGGTGTCCCACTCCGCCGGCGGCATGGGAATGACCAGACGTCTGACTCTTCCCTCCACCGGCACGTAATAGCGCACTAGGAACGCACTCAGCACCGAGCTGTCCTCCTCCTCCTCGACGCCTTCCAGGAAACGGTGCTCGCGGCCCACTACACGCCCATCGCGGACCCGCATGAGTACACCGACGGCGTCGTCCCGGTCGCGGGCGTAGCCGATCACGTCAGCGTCACCCGTTCCCATGACCTCCACGCTGGCGGGTTCGTCCAGACGGTCGAGCCAGCGGAGTGCGTCTCTCATTTCTCGGGCGCGCTCGAAATCCTCGCGACCGCTTGCTTCCAGCATTGCCTCCCTGACGCGGGTCCGGACGTCCTGGGTCCGCCCCTCCAGAAACTCGAGGACGTCGGTAACCATCCGCTCATAGTCCGGCAGGTCATGCCATCCCATACACGGCGCTCGGCACCGGCCGATGTGGAAATCGAGGCAGGGCCGCTCCCGACGGTCCTCCGGGAGCCGGTCCTGGCAGCTTCGGACGGTGTACAGCCGCCGGATGATTGCCAGGGTTCGCCGGAGCTGCCCGACATCGGTATAGGGCCCGAAGTATCGAGCCCCGGGTATGTCTCGTTTGCGGGTGACCAGCACCCGGGGAAATGCCTCGCCCAGGGTGACTGCGATGGACGGGTAGCTCTTATCGTCCTTGAGCCGAACGTTGAACCGCGGCCGATATTCCTTGATGAAGTTGTTCTCGAGAATCAGCGAGCCGGCCTCGCTCGGCACGACAATGGTGTCCACGTCGGCGATGAGGCGCTGAAGCAGGCGGTTCCGGGGGCTGTCGGGAAAATCACTGGCGAAGTAACTGCGGACCCTGCTGCGCAAGCGTTTGGCCTTGCCCACGTACAGGACCTCTCCGTCCCTCCCCTTCCAGACGTACACACCCGGGCCCTCCGGAAGGGTATCAAGCTTCCGCTGGAGTTCGTCGGGGAGAGGTGGAGTGGTCACGGACATCTCTTCAATCCTGCGGAAGCAAACCTCAGTTCACCGCTTGCGCGACCCGCCAAGCCGGCTGAGAAGACGCCGCGATTGAGGCACACCGAGGGCAGCCGCGATGGCGAAGTAGGCGGCACCGTACATACCAAGGGAAATTAATGCCACGACCAGCGGGTGATGTCCCTCCACCGCCAGCCGAACCACCCACGCCGCGGCGGCGGCCGCCAGAGCGCTCACCCACAGTTTGACCAGGAACCGGAGGGGTACTCCGGTGGCGCCGAGTCGGGTCGTGAGTGCCCGGCGCAAGAGGTGAAACTCGATCCATGCGGCCAGACCGGACGCCAGGGTGATGCCGGCGGCTCCCCATCGCGGCTCCAACCCCACCTCCGCCGGCAGATAGATGGCGAACAGGTACCCGATCACGACGGTCAGAGCCACCCGGACCAGGGCAAATCGAAGCGGAGTCCGGGTGTCCTCGAGCGCATAATAGGTAGAGGCGTAGAGCCGTCCCCAGGTGGATGCCAAGAGGCCGATCGCAGAGCCGGCCAGGATGGCCCACACGTAGAGGGTCATATCGCGGGTGAAGGCCCCCGTCTGGTAGAGGGCACCCACGACCACATCACCGAGCGCCAGAAGAACCACAGCCGAAGGGATCACCAGGAAGGCGATCTGTCGCAGGGCCCCATCGAGCCGGGTGCGGAGCTGTGCGGCACGCTCCTGCTCATCGCCCGTGATGCCGGCCATGGCCGGCAGTTCCGCGGCCGACACCGACATCCCGAAGAGGCTCACCGGTAATGTGTACAGCACCTGGGCGTAGGAGATGGCAGCCACGGCACCGGTCGGCAGGAGGCTGGCGATGACGGTGTCGATGTAGGAGCTGATCTGGACTACACCCCTTCCAATGAACACGGGAAGTGAGTTGCGCAGCACCGTGCGGACAGCCTCGGCGCCCCGGCGGAGCGATGGCGCCATTCCCCCCAGAAGTGCGATGACGGCCGGCAGTTGGACCCCGAACTGCAAGGCGCTACCTGCCACCGAGCCCAGCGCCGCAATTTGGGCTAAACGGTACCCGGCGGCATTGTCCCCGAACCCGAGCAGGGTGCCGATGATCGCCAGGTTCCAGAAGACCGGAGCCGAATAGGAGAGGAAAAATCGGCCGTGACTGTTGAGCACGCCCAGGCACCAGGCCGAGAGCACCAGAAACCCGGCTCCAGGAAAGAAAATGCGCGCCAGCCGGATGGTGGCTTCGCGTTTCTCCCCGGTAAACCCGGGTGTGAAGATGGTGACCAGCACCGGGGCAAGCAGCACGCCCAGCAGCACCACCACCGCAACCGCCGCCGCCAGGATGCTGCCCACCGCCACAGCCACACGCCGGGCTTCATCTCGATCCTGCCGCAACAGCCGCACGTACACCGGAATGAAGGAGGCGGAGAGCACTCCCTCGCCAAACAGATTCTGAAGAAAGTTCGGGAGCTTGAACGCCGCGTTGAACGCGTCTGCTGCCGCCGAGGTGCCGAAGTAATGTGCGAAGACCCGGTTCCGAACCAGTCCGAGAATACGACTCAGCAGAATGCCGGCGGCTACCATGGCCGCGGGGCGAGTCGGCGCGGCAACCGGTGGGGTCAGGAATTCCGCGAGGGTGGGAGGGTAGGCCGATGTGTTGGATCTTCGAGCAAACGCTGCAGAAAGGCGTTTTCATCCTGAAGGCCCTGCACGCTGCGCATCAGGTCATCCACTTCAGCCTCGAGAAGCTCCACCTTTTTCGCCAGCTCCGTTAACGCGGGTGGAGTTGCCTGGGGCCCTTCCAACCGCCGCGCAAGCGCGCGGCCGATTGGTGAGTCTACCACGATCCCGAGGATCGGAATCAGGAGTGCAACCAGCAGGATGAGGGCGATGATCGACATGTGGTCGAGTTTACGACGGGTTGAGAGCGCCCTCAAGGGCCGACGCGTACCAGCCCTCGATCACCTCGGCGAGCTCCGTGAGAAGTGAAGGGCCGTAGCGCGCGAGGAATGGCGCCACCGTCAAGATTCGCTCCTGCGGTTTGTTGTCGGGCAACACCAGGGTGCGGGCCTTCGAGATCTGCCCCAGCTCAATCTCCTGCCGTCGCTTAAGGTGTTGGATCAGCTTCCGCTCGACGTCCTGCAGCCCCGACAAGGCCTGGTTTTTCGCGCCTTGGACCGGTCGGACGAGCGTTGGGTCGATTTCGCCCGCGCTGCCGCCAAGGACCTCATATCCGGATTCTATCGCGTCACGCATCTCTTGCAGGGTCCGCACGGCCTGCTCCGGCAGTTGCGAGCGTACCAGTCGTGCCTCGAGCACGCCGGCGGGCTCCAGCAGGTCGTCGAGCTCGACGCCGAACTTCTGAAGCACCCGGTCCACCCGTGGCTCGACCAGAATGCCGGACCAGCGAGGCAGCGCCAACTGTCGCTGAATCCGCATTCGCTCGTATACCGGAGGGGTGAGTGACAGGTAGCGGAGCTCACCCGGGCCGGCCAGGTAGGCGGCGGTCGGAAGCAAAGCACTCTCGATGACGGGCCGAAGCAGGACGTTGGGCGACAGTCGCTCGGGCTCGGATGCGGCAATGCGCTGGAGCGCGGCCAGATCGAATCGCTCGCGGCTTCTGCGGGTGATGAAACCACCGTCGTCGAGCACCAGGCGGTCGCGCCCCTGAGCTGCTTCCAGCATCACCAGCGTAGCGCCGTCGCCCGCGGTCACCCCCGGATCAAGCCCCGCCATCTGCAGCTCCTCCGCCCGATGACCGAGGTCGCGGTCGAGGTCCTGAGCGAGGCCCAGGGCCCTGACCAGATGACGGGCCGCGGACCGCTTCAGAATGGGGTGCGTGCTGTCCAGGATGACCATGCCGAGTGGCGCCAACAACTCGGCAAGTGCAGCGGCGAAGCTTCCCGCCACGGTCGCCTCGGGGCGGTAGTGGCGCCGCAGCCACTCGAGCGTGAAGTCCCGGAACTCGCCAGCTGGCAGATCGGCGGCCAGGCTCTCCAGGGCGCCTTCGACGTCGGGGCCCAGCGGCTGGCGGTACATGGGAGTGAGTGGCGCGTCGGGTGGCCGCGGGGAAAGAGTCGCCGTGCTGACCGTTCCATCGGCTGAGATCCAGCTGGCGTGACTCGCCTCCGCGAAATCGTGATCGTCGCCGGCGGCCCAGAACACCGGAACCACCGGCCGCTGCCATTGCCGCTCCAGCACCCGCGCGAGTGCCGCGGTGGACACGGCCTTGTAGATCGTGTAGAGCGGGCCGGTGAACAGCCCCGGCTGCTGTCCGGTGGTGACGGCGAATGCGCCGGGCTCGTGTAGCCGTTCGAGGGCAGAATTCCGCGCCTGGCTGGGCAGGATGGCCTCGGCTACGGCCGGATCGAACGGGCTCTCACGGGGAGCGGGAAGCTCCACCGCCGGGGCCAGAGGCGTAGCTACGAAGCGCAGCGTCATTCGACCTGACCGGCAAGAATCGTTCGCGGCGATTCCGGAGCGAGGGGCGTGGCATCGTAGTCGCCAAATCGCGACCGCACCGTAACACCGGCCGCCTGCAGCATGTCGGCCATCTGCTGGGGCTCGAACAACCGGACGCGTTCCCGGAAGTGTCGTCCCTCGCCGGCACGGATGCTCTTGCAGACATAACGCCCATCCGGAGACACCGACCGGGACACCTGGATTGTGGCTCCCGAAACCTGCATCGTCTCCTCGGGGACCAGTTGCAGCCGGACTGCCGCGGGATTAAGAAAATCGATCACAAACCAGCCGCCGGGCCGCACCGTACCAATCATCTCCGTGAGGGCGGCCGTGTGTTCCGCGTCGTGATCGAAATAGCCAAAGCTGGTGAAGAGGTTGACGGTAAGGTCCATGGAGCCGGGACGAATGGGAAGCTGGCGCATGTCTGCCCGCACCAAGGGAGCCTTGGTCACCTGGCGAGCCAGGCGCAGCAAGGTCTGGGAAAGGTCGAGCCCGATGCAGCGGGCGCCGGCGGCCTCAAAGACCCGCGCATGACGGCCGGCCCCGCACGCGACATCGAGCACCCGCCACCCGGGCTCAAACGACACCACCCGGCGAATGAGCGCGACAGCCCGCTCCGCTTCGGTGTCGTCGCGGTGGGGATACAGCCGGAGGTACTCTTCGCCAAACCATTCCTCAAACCATTCCATGGGGGGTTAATGGCTGCTGGGTATCAGCTGTCCACCTAAGAACGGTACTGGGCTCGGAATAGCCCATAGCCAATAGCTCATGCCCCCCCCTTGTGATACGGCTCTCCCCTCAGAATGGTAAACGCGCGGTACAGCTGCTCGGCTACCACCACCCGGGCCAGCTCGTGCGGCAGGGTCAGAGGGCCGAGGCTCCAGCGCGCCACCGCCCGGGAGATGAGCGACCCATCGAGCCCGTGCGACCCGCCGATGATGAACGCCAGCGGCCGGGCCGCGATCAGCCAGCGGTCGAGCTGTTTGGCCAGATCGGCACTGGTCCATCCCGCCCCGACCCGGGCCAGCGCCACCACGTTGGCGGCCTCCGGAATCCGCGCGGCGAGCCGCTCGGCTTCCTCGGCGCGCTGGGCGGCCACGCCCGGAGCGCGGCTTGCCTCACGGACCTCGTGCTCGCGGAAGCCGGCGTATCGCCCGAGCCGGCGAGCATAGTCATCGACTGCGTCCCGGTAATACGGGCGCAGCTTGCCAACGGCAACGAGGTTGATCTCCACGCTGCCGTGCCTTCACGCATACATTCCGCGGAGGCGATGCACCGCCGCCACCCGCTCGATGGCCTGCATATACGCCCCGATGCGCATGTTGATGCCGTGGCGGCCGGCCATGGACGCAACCTCGTCAAACGAATGCACCATGATACGCTCGAGGCGCTGGTTCACCGTCTCCTCGTCCCAGAAATACCCGCCGCGATCCTGGACCCATTCGAAGTAGCTCACCGTCACCCCGCCCGCATTCGCCAGAATGTCCGGGATGACGAACACGCCGTTTTCTTCCAGGATCTTGTCCGCCCCGGCGGTGGTGGGACCGTTGGCGCCCTCGCAGATAATCCGCGCCTTGATGTCGCCTGCGTTATGGCTGGTGATGACGTTCTCCATCGCGGCAGGAACCAGCACATCGCAGTCGAGAGTGAGCAGTTGATCATTGGTGATCTGCTCCGCTTCGCTGTAGCCACTGAGAAAGCGGTGCTGCCGGACGTGCTGGATGACCTCTTTGATCTTGAGTCCCTTGGGGTTGTAGATGCCGCCGGACTTGTCGCTCACCGCAGTGATCTTCATACCCTGCTGCTCCATGAGCATGGCAGACACGGACCCGACATTGCCGAAACCCTGCACCGCCACCCGGCTTCCCTCGACCGGCATGCGCAACCGGTTGAGTGCCTGCCGCGTCACCAGCATGCACCCCCGCCCGGTCGCTTCCCGCCGGCCCAGTGACCCGCCCATCTCCACCGGTTTGCCGGTGACGACGGCGGTGACGGTATGGCGCTTGTGCATGGAGTAGGTGTCCATGATCCACGCCATCATCCGCTCGTTGGTGTTCATATCGGGCGCCGGCACATCCGAGTCCGGACCCAACGTCTCGATGATGGCCGAGGTGTAGCGGCGGGTGACCCGTTCCAGCTCCGGATTGGACATGGTGGCGGGGTCGCAGACGACGCCACCCTTAGAGCCGCCGAATGGAATGTTCACCACCGCGCACTTCCAGGTCATCCACGCCGCCAGCGCCTTCACTTCGTCGAGCGTGACGTTGAGATCGAACCTGATGCCTCCCTTGGCGGGCCCGCGGGAGGTGTTGTACAGCACCCGGTAGCCCACATACACGTCTGTGTCCCCATTGTCTCGCAGGATCGGCACCGACACGATGATCTGCTTCTCGGGACTCCGGAGCACCTTGTACAGCCCCGGGTCCAGGCTGAGCCGGGTCGCCGCATAGTCGAAGCGCGACATCATCGCTTCGAATGGATTTTCCTCGCTAAGGAATTTGTCCTTGTCGGGACGGATGAGATCTTGATTCGGACGAGGGGTGACGGTGGTCATAGAGGTTCCGGTCCGCTCCGAGAAGTTTGGTTTACAGTCCGTCTACCGGCGTAACGACGGCGTTCAGCGCATCGGCGATCCGCTCGCCGCCTTCCTCCCATTCCAGGTCGAGCATGGCCACGAGGGGCTCCGGGACCGAGTTGGGCCAACGGTTCCGGAGCTTCACGGCGTCCTTCTGCGTGATCACCACATGATCGGCCCGCCGGGCGGCGTGTGCCAGCCACGCCACATCCTCATCCCGGTAGGCATGGTGATCCTTCCAGGTAGCCACCTGCACGGCGGCGCCCGTCGCCTTGGTCTGAGCCACAAAGGCGTCCGGATCGGCGATGCCCGAGGCCGCCACCACCCGTTTCCCCGAGAGCGCCGAGGCCGGTCTCCGAGTGCCGCTCACCATTCCTTCCAGGTAGCGCAGCCCCAGATGCGCAATGGCGATGGGGCCGCTGACCCGGGCCTGGAGGTCGGCTGCCAGGGCCAGTGCGGCCTCAGCGGTGGCTCGCTTGCGGGTGACGATCACCGCGTCGGCACGATCGAGGGCGCTCAGCCCTTCCCGCCAGGGCCCGGCCGGCAGCGGCCAGCGCACCGCTCGGGTCGTCTCGGCACTGACCACAGCGATGTTGAGATCGCGCCGGACATCCAGCCGCTGGTACGCGTCGTCCAGTACCAGCACCTGCGCGCCGCGACCCAGTGCACGCTCCGCACCCGCGACCCGATCGGCGTCGGCCACCACCTGGGCCTCAGGAACGGCATGCTGATGCACCAGGACCTCGTCGCCCCCGTATCCCCGCAGGAGGATCCCGGGTACCAGCCCGCGGCTTACATAGTGGCGCGCGATCCAGATGGCGATGGGAGTCTTACCGGAACCCCCCACCGTGAGGTTGCCCACCGCCACAGAAGGGAGCGGCAGGTCTTGGACTCCGAACCAGCCGCGGGCATAGCCCAGCTCGCGCGCGGCCATGGCGCCGCGCCAGAGTCCGGAGGCGGGCAGCAGCGCCAAGCGTACCAGACGGGCGTCCGGCCTTCGGCTGGTCCAGAGCCACCGCACCAGCCGGTGGGTATCGCCCCTTCGTGTCATGAGACCATCCTCGAGACCTCATGAAGACCTTCCGCCGCGCGGGCCAGCCCTTCGGCCAGCCCCGCCTCCCCTTCCGCTACCTCGAAGGGGAGGCCGTACGTGATCCGCACGCGCGCGAGCGGCTTGGGAATCATGAACCGGTCCCATGAATGTAATCGCCAGGCGCGGTCGGCCTCGGCGTGGATGGGCACTATGACCCCTCGGCCGCGCTGGGCTGCCGCCACGACCCCAGGCTTGAGCTCTCGGCGCGGCCCCCGGGGCCCGTCGGGGGTGAAAGCCACAGCCCGTCCTGCCTGGAGCTGCCTGACCGCCCCCAGCAGGGCCCGGGCCCCACCGCGGCTGCTCGAGCCTCTCACGGCACCGTAGCCGAGCGCGGCGGCTAGGTCCGACAGATACTGCCCGTCTCTCGCCTCGCTGACGACAATAGCGATGCCCTGGTGCCGGTGCTGCCAGAGCAGAGGAAGCAACGCCTCGTGCCACAGCAGGAACACATGGGCCCGGCGCGCCTGATACAGCGCCCGCCACCGATCCTCATGAACCACCTCGATGCGCCAGGACGAGGCCAGTATCCTGACCGCGGGACCACTGAGCGCCCGAGCCGCTGCCGGTGGTACCCTCAGTCGGACGGCTCCAGCAGCTCGCCCGCAAGCGTCACCACTCGAGTCGCCGCGCCGGGCTGGCCCAGTCGCTCGCGAACCAGAGCCAGTCCTTCCCGTTGCGCCAGGGTGCCGGGATCGGTGGGTCGGAGCAGCGGTCTCACCGCCTTGGCCAGCTCCTTCGGCGTGGCCTGATCCTGAAGGATCTCAGGCACCACCTCGCGGCCCGCGACGAGATTCACCAGGCTGATCCAGCGCACCGTGCGCACCCGCTGAAACATGGTCCAGGTTACCGGATGCACCTTGTAGGCGACGACCATGGGCGTGTCGGCCAGGGCGGCTTCCAGCGTCGTGGTGCCTGACTTGGCCAGTGCGGCGTTGGCCGCGGCAAACAGCGGCGTGGGATCTCCCCGCAGCACCTCGATGGGCCCCGGCTCCGGGTACACGCCTCCCGGAATTCCAGCCACCAGCACGCGGTCGCAGCTGCCCTCACTCAGGAGCTGAAGGGCGGCATCGCGAAATGGCTCCCACAGCCGCTTGATCTCCTGGGCCCTGCTGCCGGGGAAGATCCCGAGCACCCTGCTCGAAGCGGCGATGCCCAGTTTCGTTCTCGCGTCCTCACGGGTCGGGGGCGGGGCACGGTCGACCAGCGGATGACCCACATAGTCGCTTCGCAGCCCCAGCCCTCCGAAGAACGCCTGCTCGAAGGGGAGCACCACCGCCAGCCGGTCGACTGCCGCCGCCAGCCGCCGGGCCCGGCCCGGACGCCAGGCCCAGAGCTGCGGGGCGATGTAATGCAGGACTTTGGTTCCGGTGCCATGCGCCGCTTCGGCCACCCGGAGATGGAAACCGGGATAATCGATCAGGATCACCAGGTCGTAGCGCCCGACCTTGAAATCTTTCTGAAGCGCCTTCAAGAGGTGGTAATGGGCCCCGATCTTGGAGACGACCTCCACCAGGCCGAACGCGGCGAGCCCCTCCATACGGTAGCGCAGCGTGGCACCAGCTTGCGCCATCTGCGGCCCGCCGAGGGCCTCGATTGTCGCTTCCGGGTAGCGGACGCGGAGCGCGCGGACCACCCCGGCTCCGTGAAGATCGCCCGACGGCTCGCCCGCGGAAACGAAGATGCGAGGAGCGCCCTCCTGGATCATCAGTGAGTGGCGACAGCCAGTGGCGGGGTGCGCACCGCGTCGGCTACCCGCAGTGCGAGCTCGAGAGCCGCCCGCCCTTCTTCACCCCGGACCACCACCTCGCGTTGTCCCCGGACCGCGTGAACGAAGCTCTGGAGCTCGAGTGAGAGCGCGTCGGCCTCGGGTGCCTCGAGCACGATGCGCTCTACCACGTCGGCCAGCTCCCGGCCCGTGCCCGGCTGCCATCCGTCCCGAAGCCGCATGAACTCGCCGGCTCCCGTCGCCATATCGAGCGACAGATACCCGTTGGGTTGAAAGAGACGCAGCCGGCGGACCCGGTCGCGCGCTACCCGGGAGGCCGTCGCCAGCGCCACCGCGCCGTTGGCAAACTCCACCCGGGCGTTGGCGATGTCGAGGTGGGGTGAAAGCACCGGCAATCCTGAGGCCCGAACCTCCGTGGCCACGCTGCCGGTCAGGTGCAATACCAGATCGAGGTCATGGATCATGAGATCGAGCACCACCGCCACGTCGGTTCCCCGCGATTGGAACGGCGCCAGCCGGAGGCTCTCGATGTAGCGGGGGCCGTCGAGGTAAACTTCCGCCGCCCTCAGTGCGCGGTTATAGCGCTCGATGTGGCCGACCTGGAGCTGGACCCGGTGGCGCCTCGCCGCGGCAATGAGGTCGTCGGCCTCGGCCAGGGTGGAAGCCAGCGGCTTCTCCATCAGAACCGGAACATTGTGATTCAGGGCGCGAAGTCCTACCTCGGCGTGCGCGGGAGTGGGAACGGCAACCGTGACCGCCTCCACCAGGGCCAGCAGGTCATCCATCTCTCGAAATGCCCTGGTTCCCAGGCCGTCGGCGATCTTGGCAGCGCGACCGGCGTCGGCGTCATACACGCCGACGAGACGCACTTCTGCCAGACCGGAGAGATGGCGGGCGTGATGCTGGCCCAGCGCCCCGACGCCGATCACGCCGACCGGGAGGGCGGCGCTCACGCCGGAACACCCCGCTCGCTGGATTCGACAAAGGCCAGAAAGCGCTCGACCTCGGGGAACGCGGGGAGATCCGTGCGGGCCCGCTCCAAAGCCTGGGAGAGGTTCAGGTCCGAGTTGAAGAAGAGCCGGTAAGCACGCTTGAGCGCCGCGACCGTTTCCCCGGAGAAGCCCGCCCGCTGGAGCCCCAAGGAGTTGAGGCCGTAGAGCTCCATGGGATTTCCCACCGCTTTCACGTACGGCGGAATGTCCTGGTTCACGCGCGAGCCGCCCCCGACGAAGGAGTAGGTGCCGATAGTGACGAACTGGTGGACCGCATTCAGACCACTCAGAATAGCCCGGTCGTGGATGGTAACATGCCCGGCGCACTGAGTGGCGTTGGCGATGACCACATCATCGCCGACGTGGCAGTCGTGAGCAAGATGCACGTACGTCATGATGAAGCATCGCGCCCCCACCGTAGTCTTGTAGGTGGCCGCAGTGCCACGGTTGATGGTCGAGTACTCGCGGATGATGGTCCCCTGCCCCACCTCAACCCAGGTTTCCTCGCCATCGTATTTGAGGTCCTGCGGGTCGCCACCTATGATGGTTCCGTCGCCGACCAGCACGTCTTCCGACAGGCGCACATTCTGCTGGAGCGTGGCGCGAGCCCCGATGCGGCAGCGATCTCCCACCGTCACCCGCGGGCCGAGGATGGCATACGGGCCCACCGAAACCCCATCGCCCAGCTTCACCGAGGGATCGATCAGCGCCGTCGGGTGGATCACCTATCCACCACCCTCGCCATCATCTCCGCCTCGGCAACCACCTGGCCGTCCACGTACGCGACCCCCTTCATCCGGCAGGTCCGGCCGCGGTTCTGCAGCATCTCGAGCTCACAGCGCAGCTGGTCTCCCGGCAGAACCGGGCGGCGGAACTTTACATTGTCGAGCGACATGAAGTAGACCACCTTCTGATCCGGATCCTCGATGGTGCCGAGGAGCAGCATGCCCCCCACCTGCGCCATCGCCTCGATGATCAGCACGCCGGGCATGATCGGATGACCGGGGAAATGGCCCTGAAAGAACGGCTCGTTGATCGTGACGTTCTTGATCCCCACGATCCGCCGGGTACCCTCGACCTCGATGATGCGGTCGACTAGCAGGAACGGGTACCGGTGGGGGATGACGTCGAGAATACGGCCGATGTCCATCACAACGCCTCCGTCTCGCTGTCCGGTGCGGGTGAGCCAGCGGGCCAGGGCGATGTTGCCCTGGTGGCTCGGCTTGGTGGCGACGATGTGAGCCTGGATTCGCCCACCGCTCAGTGCCAGATCGCCCAGGATGTCTCCCGCCTTATGGCGCACGAATTCGTCGGGCCACCGAAGTGCGCCTCCCACCAACCCGTCCTCCGAGAGGACCAGGGTTGACTCGAGCGCGGCACCCAGCGCCAGCCCCCGCGCGCGTAGCGCCTCCGCTTCCCGCAAAAAGCCGAAGGTGCGGGCCTCCGCCAGCTCGCTCGCGAACTGGCCGGCGGTAATGTCGTAGGACCCGGTCTGCCGCCCAATCAGCGGGTGAGCCCACTCGATGGTCGTGGTCAGGCGAAGGGACTTGGCGGGGGCGAGCAGATACGAGGAATCGGCCTCGGTCACTTCGGACGGCGCCATGACCCGATAGATGACGGGATCTCCGGGTTGCTCCAGGATTCCGGCGGCTTCCAATGCGGTCAGATACGGCGAGAAAGACCCGTCGCCGATGGGCGGTTCGGGGCCATCCAGATCGATGGTGAGGTCGTCGATCTGCAGTGCGGCCGTAGCGGCGAGCAAGTGCTCCACCGTCTGCACGACGGTCTCGCCTTGTCCCAGCACCGTGCGCCGCTCGGTCGACTGCACCTCACTCAAGCGTGCCGGAATGACGGGAACTCCGGGAAGGTCGGTTCGCCGGAACACGATCCCTTGGCCCGACGGCGCTCCCCGGCAGACCGCCGACACTGACGATCCGGTGTGCAGGCCGATTCCGCTGACCCGGGCGCTCTCGGCCAGCGTACGTCTAGGCATGAGGAACCCGCTCGGCAGCCACGCGCTCCAGCTCGTCCACGATGGGAGCCAGCCGGTACATGGCCGCCTGGGCCCGAAGGAACTGCCGGTGGGGCCGCGCTGGGTGCCCGCTGAAGGAGGCACTCGCCGGCACGTCGCCGAAGATGGCGCTCTTGGCGGCAATACGAGCGCGATCTCCGATGACGAGGTGATCGGTGACGCCCACATGGCCGGCGAGGATCACGTCGTGGCCCAGCCGGGTGCTGCCGGCAATTCCCACCCCGGCCATGATCAGGCAGCGCTCGCCGATCCTGACGTTATGCCCAACCTGCACCAGATTGTCGAGTTTGGTTCCCCGCCCGATCACGGTGTCATCGATGCTGCCTCGGTCGATGCAGGTGTTGGACCCCACTTCGACCTCGTCTTCGAGGATGCACCCCCCCACGTGCGGAATCCGGGTGTGCTTCTTTCCGTCCGACAGGTAGCCGAACCCTTCCCCACCGATCACCGCGCCAGCCTTGAGCACCACCCGGTGGCCGATCCGGGTGCCGGGGTAACACACGACCCCCGGACCGATCACGGCGTCGTCGCCGATGACGACACCATCGCCGATCGAGACCCCTTGTGCCAGGCGACACCGGGCACCAAGGTGCACATTCCGTCCCAGGACCACGTAGGCGGCAATCATCACCTCGGGACCGAGCTTCGCTCCCGCGCCGATCCGGGCGGTGGGATCGACCCCGGCGTCGGGTGCCTCCGCCGGATACAGCGAGTGCAGCACCCGCACCAGCGCACCGTAGGGATCAGGGACCACGATCCGTGTGCCGGGCCCGGCGCCCGCGGCCAGGGCCTCCGGCACCAGGACCGCGCCAGCGCGGGAGCTGCCCAGCTCGGCGGCATACCGGCCGGACACCGCGAACGACAGCGCGTCAGGACCGGCCCGATCCAGCGGGCGCACATGGTGAATCCGGACCG
>Ga0180121_10000065_pt1 | contig 33583 bp, 33 predicted proteins | sample AntDrymUQ5402106_2_FD_129676 | JGI IMG/M metagenome (GOLD analysis project Ga0180121, IMG submission 129676) | Polar desert sand microbial communities from Dry Valleys, Antarctica - metaG UQ540 (21.06) (version 2) (version 2) | ecosystem: Environmental > Terrestrial > Soil > Desert | place...
CACAGTCGGGACATACACGAATCAGATGGGAAGGCTGTTCCAGGCCGGGGGATCGGCCGGCCGGCCCTCTGTCCGGTGACCTGCCGCCGGAAGATGTAGAGTAGGGTTGAAGTGGAGTCATGCAGCCGCCCATCTTCGGGTTTTCTTCGGACACTCAACCGAATATATACCGAAGAAAGGAACCGTCAAGCAAGTGCTATGATCACCAAGGTTCGGGGTGTGATGTACTCCAGGGTCCTACGGCGTTACACTCGTTACCGATCCGACACGTCGTCCGCTCGTGTTGTCTTACCAGGAGGAACCATGAAAGCCCCACCTCTCCGTGCTGTCCCATTTCTTCTCACCTTATTCGTACCGCCGGCGGCAGCGCAGCAAACCGGACTTGAGCTTGGTGCATTTGCTCAAGCCAGCTACTGGGAGGAGAGCATTGGCTTCGAGCAGGGATCCGGTGGCGGAGGGGTTCGAGTTGGATTTTTTCCGATTCGCAACCTCCTGCTCGAGGGTGAGGGAGGTTTCGTGCCCACTGACGCACGCGGTGGGCTACGCGTTTCCTACATACCGCTGCGGGCACGCCTCCTGTTCAACCTGCCGGTCGGGGAGCACGGTGCCATCCTGCTGGGCGGCGGATATGCCCGGAACGAGTTCCGCCGGGATATCGATACTCATGAAGATGGAGTCACCGCGCTGCTGGGCGCGCGCCTGGGTCTTCCGAGCCACACCTCCATACGCATCTCCACTTCCCTCGATTACATACCTTCCCCCAGCATAGAGCTGTATCCTGCCGGCGCGCTGGAGCCCGATCACAACGTGAATTGGAACATCCAGGTTGGTCTAGGATTCCTGATCGGTGGCGGAGGTTATAGCAATGCCCCGCGCCAGCGGCCGGCGGCCAGGCCGGTGGCACCAAGACCGGACACGCTGGCGGTGCGAGCGCGGCGAGACTCTCTGGCTCAGGTCGCGCGGCAGGACTCCATCCGCACCGCGCAGACTGCCCAGGCAGCGCAGAGCCGGCTTCGGGACAGCGTTCGCGTCGCCGAGCAGAAGGCCAATGCACGGCAACAGGCAATGCGAGATAGTCTAAGTCTCGTTGCCCGGCGGGACAGTATCCGTACCGCGGCGCTGCGCGACAGCCTGAGATTGACTCAGAATCGTGCTCGGATCGCCTCCCTTCGGGATAGTCTCGAGCGGATGGCGCTGCGAGACAGCCTCCGCCTGATGATGGCAACCCGGCAGACCCGGCTCACCCTGCGGGGAGTCAACTTCGAGCTGGGCAAGGCGGTGCTGCTTCCAATCTCGCGCGACATTCTGAGCGAGGTTGCCCGATCACTCGTCGACAATCCGGCGGTGCGGGTGGAGGTCGCGGGCCATACCGACAGCACTGGATCGAGAGCGGTGAACGAGCGCCTCTCGCTGGCGCGGGCCGAATCGGTCAAGGCTTTCCTGGTCGAGAATGGAGTCGCTGCCGACCGCATGACGGTGCAAGGGTATGCTTCGACCCAACCCGTCGCCAGCAACCGAAGGGCATCCGGCCGGGCCGAGAACCGCAGGGTGGAGTTGAGACGAACAGATTGATACCTAGCTGAGCTTCGTGTAAAGGCCGCCGCAGTCCCTGCCGGCGGCCTTTACATTTAGAGACGGTCACCCACGCAATAATCTCCTCGCTACCCAGGACCGATTCTCATGGCTGAGCCGGTTGCCGGTGAACTATCCGAGACTGTGCGGGTCGAGGCGTTCAGCGATGGTGTTTTTGCCATCGCGATTACTCTCCTCGTGCTGGAGATCAAACTGCCGCCGTCGGACCTCACCGGTCACGGAAGCTCCCTGCTTCCGGAACTGCTCCGCCTGTGGCCCTCGTATCTGGGGTATGTCATCAGCTTCATTACTATCGGCGTCATGTGGGTCAATCACCACAGCATGTTTGTTCTTATCCGCCGTACCGACCGGTATTTCCTGCTGCTCAGCGTCTTGTTCCTCATGTGTATCGGGTTCCTGCCATTTCCAACCGCGGTTCTGGCCGAGTACCTTCCCGAGCCGAAAGGCCGGAGAATCGCCGTCGCCGGGTACAGTGCCTCGTTCGTGCTGATTGCGCTGGCTTACAACGCGCTCTGGTGGTATGCGGCGCGCGGCGGCCACCTGCTCGCGGAGGGAGCCGATCGCGAAGCGGTACAGACCATCACCAAACGCTATATGATCGGGCCAGTGGCCTACGCTGTCTCCTTCGGCCTTGCCTTCGTCAACGTCTGGGCCAGCCTCGCGGTCCACGTGCTCCTCATGGGATATTACGTGCTGCCGGTGCGCAAACCCACCACCAACCGCCCGGCCATGTGAGAACCCCGTGAAATTTTCGCTGGATGATGCCATCCCTATTCTCAGGTCCACTCCAGCGGTGCTGCGGACCTGGCTGTCGGAGCTTCCGGACTCCTGGACCAGCGCCACCGAAGGCCCCGATACCTGGAGTCCATACGACATTGTGGGTCATCTCATTCACGGCGAGCGCACCGACTGGATACCTCGTACCGAAATTCTGCTGTCCCACGGCGAAGCCCGGCCCTTCACACCGTTCGACCGGTTCGCTCAGTTCGAGGCCTCTCGGGGCAAGACGCTGCACGACCTGCTGGAGAGCTTTGCTGACCTCCGGGGAGAGAACCTGACCCGGTTGAAATCGCTGGAGCTCACCGCCGCCGACCTGGAGCGCCGCGGGCGTCACCCGGAGCTCGGCGCCGTTACCCTGGGCGAGCTGCTGGCTACGTGGGTGGCGCACGACCTGAGTCACATCGCCCAGATTGCCCGCGTGATGGGCCGGCAGTACACCGGCGCGGTCGGCCCCTGGCGCGCGTACCTGCCGATGCTGGGGGCGCAAAGTTAGCTGCGCCCGCCCGCAGCCTTCAGCGTTGCCGGCGTCGGACCGGGGTTTCCTCGTGCGGAAGTATGAAGTCTTCTTCCGAGGGTGGCCGCATCAGCAGATCGAACGCCAGAAAGAGGGTCTTGGAGTAGGGGAAGAAGGCGAAGGGAACGATCAGCATCAGGGCGATGGTGCTGATCTGAAAAAACGTCCACGGCGGTTCCGGCCAGGTCCACAGCAGAAATCCCACCACCCAGATCGCAAACACCGTCTCGACCGCCATCAGGTTGAAGAAGTAGGCTCCCAGCCAGTATCCCTGCTCGCCTCGTTCCAAGCCGAGGCCACAGACCGGACAGTTGGGCAGCAGGTGTGACCAGGTCACGAAGATCGGCCCGCCCCCGCACTGGGGGCAGCGCAGCCGCATGGCCCGGACGAACATCCTGGTGACGCGATGGCGCGGAGGAGGCTGAGGGGCGTGAGTCGGGAGTGAGGAGTCAGGAGCCATGATCTGCTTCGTCACCGGCTCTGGGTCCCAGCCGCCCCTCGATCCATTCCTCCACATCAGCCAGCACTTCCTGGTGGCCGGTGTCGGCAAAAAGCCCGTGGTATGCGCCGGGATACTCCCGCAAGGCCCGATCGGGGTAGCTCACCTTGCGAAAGAACTCCCGGCTGCCATCCGGGGGCACCATTCTGTCGTCCGACCCGTGGAGAACGAGCAGGGGGACCGCGAGACTAGCGGCGCCGGCCTGCACCCGCCCGATGATGTTGGTCACCTCGGTCGACAGCCGGGCGGTTCCCCGCCGGTGGAAGAGGGGGTCTGCCAGCACCGCGTCCACCACGGCGGGGTCGCGCGCCAGCCCTGAAAGGTCCATCCCGACTTCGAGCGAGAATCGGGGCCAGATGCGTGACATGACTCGCCCCAGGGCCATCAAAAGGGGTGGCACGCCGACTTTGCCCAACGGCGGCGCCGAGGCAATGACACCGGCGAGTCCCTCGGGACGATGCAGCGCGTAGTCCAGCACTACCAGGCCCCCCAGGCTGTGCCCCAGCACGAAGATCGGCAGGTCCGGCTCCCAGTGGCGTACCTGCGTCAGAAAGGCCTGCAGGTCGCCCCGGTACTCGTCCCAGCTGCGGAGGTAGGCCCGCTGCCCGGGGGAGCGGCCGTTGCCCCTCATGTCATAGGCATAGACGGCTGTGCGCCGCTCCGGGAAATAGTCGGCCAGGCGGGGGTAGAGTCCGCTGTGGTCTCCCAGGCCATGCAGGTTCACCAGCACGGCTCGGTGAGTCTGTCCCAGTGGCAGCCATGCCTGATAGTAGAGGGCCAGACCCCCGGCGCCGGCGAAGGTGCCTTCCTGATGCTGGTGCCGGGCTGAGGTTGTAGTGCGGCTCATGACGGGTACGCTAACAGCAGGATCGATGCTTGACAAAGGTTCCTCCAGTCCCGAACATATTGGCGCGCACTGGCCCGCACGGCATCCGCATTCATCGAACGTCATCTCCCGTCTGTCTGTTGAGGTCCACTGTCATGTCCTATAGAACCTGGATCGCGAGGCTTACCGCCATCGCGGTGCTCGCATCGCTGTCGACCGTTTCGTTGTCGGTAACCCCGGTCGAGGCCCAGTTCGGCAAGCGCTTGAAGGAGCGGCTCAAGAAGAATGCAGAGGACAAGGCTATCGATAAGGCGGTAGACAAGGAGAACGAGGCGATCGATGCCGCCACCAGCGGGAAGGCCAACGAAGACACGGCCCGCGCGACGGCCGCGCCGACGGAGCCCGGGTCCACCGCTCCCGCTTCTGCGGACGCGTCTGCGGGAGCAACTGCCTCGTCCGCGCCCGCCAGCAAAAAAGTCTGGGCCAACTACGATTTCGTGCCGGGCCAGCGGACGATATTCTACCACGACTTCAGCGACGACCAGGTCGGGAACTTTCCCCAGCGGCTGGAGTTCAAGACCGGCGCCATGGAAGTGGTGGAGTTCGAGGGAGGCACGCGGGCGCTCAGGGCTTCGAGTACCAGCGATTTCATCATCCCGCTGCCCGAGGTGCTGCCGGACAGATACACCATCGAGCTGGATGTAACGAGCCGGGGGACCAAGCGCAGGGGAGCGAACACCATCGAGCTGACCGGGGGGGAGAGCTTCTCCGACCGGAATTCCACCCGGGTAGGCTGGGGTCCCGGAGGGCTCGATGTAACCGGTGGAAGCCTCCCGGCCAGCTTCGTGGCGGCTAAAGATGCCGACAAAGAGCGCTACATCGGTAAGCCGGGCAGCGTCCGGCTCCTGGGCGACGGGAAGTACCTCAAGATTTACATGGACGAGAAGCGGCTGGCCAATATTCCCAACGCGAGTTTCACGCGGAGCAAGGGGGTGCTGATCCGGCTGGAGGGGAGCGACGATGAACAGGACGCGGTGTATCTCACCCGCATTCGGGTGGCGGAGAGCCAGAAGACCATTTATGACGCGCTTTCGTCTACCGGTCGGTGGGCTACTCAGGGGATCCTCTTCGACACCGGCAAGTCCGACGTCAAGCCCGAGTCGACGCCTACCCTGAAGCAGATCGCTACCGCGCTCAAGGAGCACCCCGAGCTCAAGGTCGAGATCCAGGGTCACACCGACAACGTGGGTAAGGCAGATGCCAACCTCAAATTGAGCGAATCGAGGGCGATGGCGGTGAAAGCCACGCTGACCAAGGAGTACGGGGTTGGTGAAGGTCAGCTGACAGCCAAGGGTTATGGCGACACCAAGCCTTCGGCCGACAACAAGACCTCTGAGGGCCGGGCCAACAACCGCCGGGTCGAGCTGGTCAAGTCATAGGGCGCTGGTTCCAGCTTCCACTTTCATCTCCAGGGCGTCGCGTGCACTTGCAGGCGGCGCCCTGTCGCAGACTCCCATGACTACATGGGGCTACAGGACGACCGGTTTGCCTTCGATCAACCAGTGCTCTGGATGTAAGCGGACTTGGCTGGTGGGCCCTGCGGTGGGATGCTCCCGGGCTCCGTCCTCGTCAGGTGCGAATCGCAGCAGGTAGAGGGTCGGTCCTGCGTTGCGCCCGTGCTCTGCGACAAACCTCGACAGCTCGGCAGGCCAATCCTTCTGGGCGCCCGGGACAACGCCAACCCGGCGGTGCCGCTCCAGGGCGGCGATCACCGCTGAGCGCGGGACATTAAGACGGCGATACCGCTCCCGGAGGTGGCGTTCATCCTCCGTCGCATCCGATAGCCGAGTGCGGACCAGGTCGCAGCTGCAGCGGCCCACCAGAATGCGCGCCACTGTCAGGGCCGGGGGATGGAAGGATTTCAGGGCTTGATGGTCGGCGGACGAGGCCAGATCGGCTGTAAGCCCGCGGGGCAGCATCGAGCGAACCTCGCTCAGGGTAAGCGGGCTGGCGAGGTAGAGGAAATAGCACATGGGTGGTGGGTTCTGAGACGTGGGTGCTGCTTGGTCTAAAGTCGAGGGTCTAGAGTCTAGTACCTAACCCTAGACCCTAGACCCTAGACTCTGTTTCAAATCGGCAGATCGTCTCGCACCAGCACCAGGATCGCCGCCTGAGGCACGACCAGGTACTTCTTCTCCTCGAAGGTGATCTCGACCGCCGCCTTCCGAAAGAAAATTGCGTGGTCGCCGACCTTTGCCTGCATGCCTCGGGTCCGGGTTTCCCTGGTTTCGACCTTCCAGGGCTCATCGTCCAGGCTGCTGAGATCGGCCACCGGAGTGCCCGGACCGGTGGCGACGATCAAGCCGGTTTGTACCTGCTGGGCATCGATGGCGGTTGCGGGCAGATAGAGTCCCACCCGGGTCCGCTCGTCCCCATCCTCGGGGGTGATCAGGACCCGGTCACCCACCACCATCAGCTTCTTGGGAAACTCCATTACCGCTTGCCGCTGGCTTTGGTGGCCTTGCCCGGGCGGCCGGTGGCTTCGTCCGCGCCCCCGGTCTGATGAACAGTGACCAGATCGGTAACCCTGAGCCGCCTCATGGCGGTGGGGAGCCGCAGGCTCACTTCCTCCCCGATCTTCTTGCCGCTGAGGGCCCGACCCAGCGGCGAGGCGAGCGAGATGTGGCCGGCGTCGATGTCCATCATCTCCGCCAGCACCACCATATAGACGTCGGTATCATTGGTGTCCAGGTCCAGCACGGTGACTCGCGACCCAAGCCCGACCCGGTCGGTGGGTGCCTCGGTGTTGGCGAGCTGGCTGAGCTGGTTCAGCCGCTGATGCAGCTGACCCAAACGAGCCTGCACGAACTGCTGCCGCTCGAGCGCGGCCTTGTACTCCGAGTTCTCCCGGAGGTCACCGAGCTCGACGGCCTGTGCGATCGCCTGTGGCAGCAGGATATTCAACTCATGGCTCAGCTGATCGATCTCGCGGCCAAGCTTTTCCTGCATCTCACGAATCATGATTTACTACCGTGCCGGAAGGATTGGTCCTAAGGTTATGACAACAAACGCCTTAATATAACTCCATGGGCCGTTCCCCGTTCCTGTGCCTGTTTATTCTGCTGCTGGGCGGAGGCTGTCAGCCGGGGCAGCCACGATCCGCGGCCGCCACCGGCGCCGCTTCGGTCAATACCCCGGACCTTCCGGTCGGCAGCAACGCTTCCGCCGAATCGCTGCTGGTCGATGTGCGGTCGCTGGACTCAACCATCCAGGTTGACGCCCGCTATGCCGGCCCGGACAATTTTACCGGCTCCCCGCTGCCGGGTTACGAGGCCCAGCGGGCCTTGCTTCGGCAGGAGGCCGCGCACGCTCTGGTCCGGGTCCAGGCTCGGCTCCGCACCGGCGGGCTCGGCCTGCTGGTGTTCGATGGCTACCGCCCGGTTCGGGCGACGCGAGCCATGGTGCAATGGGCCCAACGCACCGGCCAACGGAATCTCCTGAACGATGGATATATCGCCAGCCGAAGCCGGCACAATCTGGGGTTGGCGGTAGACCTTACCCTGATCGACCCGCAGAGCGGAACCATGCTGGACATGGGCACGCCGTTCGACACCTTCTCCGAGGCGGCGCACACCGCCAACGCCGCCGGCCGGGTGGCCCGCTACCGTCAGATTCTGGTGCGGGCCATGGAATCCGAGGGGTTCCGCAACTACGAGAAGGAATGGTGGCATTTCAGCTACGATATTCCGGGCGCCATACCCTTTGATCAAGCCATCCGCTGAGCCCTTTAGTTCCTTGACACTCCAGAGGATGAAGGCTAAAGTCCGGCTTGCTTTTGGCTTCCCTCTCTGCCGTGGAATTCTACCAACCGGATGAACGCGTCAATGCTGCTCAGGACCGCTGCCCGGTGCTCGTTCCCCTGGCCCGCCGCGCTCGGCCTGCTGGCATTGGTGCTGGCCGGGTGCAGTCCCGACAATTATCCCCAGACCACTCTGCTTCCCCGCGGCGATTTTGCCAAGATCGCGGACGATCTGCTGGACACCACCGTCCGGTGGGCCCTGCTCGTGTTCGTGCTGGTGGAGGGCGTGTTGTTGTACGCCATTTTCCGGTTTCGGGGGAAACCGGACGATCCCGAGCCGCACCAGACCCACGGCAACACCACGGTCGAGGTCATCTGGACCGTCATTCCTGCCCTCATTCTGGCAGCCATCGCCGTCCCGACGGTTCGCGCCATCTTCGAGACCAATGCCACGCCGGGTAAGGACGCGCTTACCATCGAGGTGGTGGGGCATCAATGGTGGTGGGAGTTCCGCTACCCCGAATACAACCTGACCACGGCCAACGAGATGCATGTCCCCATGGGGCGCATGGTCTCGCTGCGGATGGGCAGCAACGACGTCCTCCACAGCTTCTGGGTGCCGCAGTTCGCGGCCAAGCGGGATGTGTTTCCCAACCGTGAGACCCGCATGTGGTTCACGGCTCAGGCCGAGGGCGACTATCCGGGCCAGTGCGCCGAGTTCTGCGGCATTCAGCACGGCCGTATGTCGCACCGGATCAAGGCCCAGAAGCCGGCAGACTTCCAGGCCTGGGTGGCCCATATGCAGACGCTGAAGACCAAGCCAACGCCGGCCCCGCCAACCACACCGCCTCCGAAGCCCCGCCCGGGCCAGAAGGCTCAAGAGGGCCCGCCGGCGCGCCCGGAGTCGATAGCGGCGGCGACGGGCGCCGGCGAGAAACTGTTTCTGGCGAAGGGGTGCATTGCTTGCCATGCCCTCAACGCCTTCGACGCGCCCAAAGGCATGGTCGGGCCCAACCTGGCCAACGTGGGCGCCCGCTCGTACATCGCCGCGGGCACCCTCAAGAATACGGATGAGAATCTGGCCCGCTGGATCCGGGATCCCCAGGGCATCAAGAAGGGGGTTCTGATGCCCAACCTCGGCGTGACCGAGGCCGAAGCGCAGGCCCTGGTGGCCTATCTCCGAGCTCACAAATAGACAACCACGACATAAGGTTCGTATGGCTACCAGGGTTTTAGATCAGCATCACGCGCACGCGGCCGCTCATGGCGAGAAGAACGGCCTCTGGAGCTGGATCACCACGGTCGACCACAAGCGCATCGGGATCCTCTACGGTGCGACGGCGTTCTTTTTCTTCCTGCTGGGCGGCGTCGAGGCGTTGCTGCTCCGGATCCAGCTGGGCAGCGCGGAGAACACCTTTCTCTCGCCCGACACGTATAATCAGCTGTTCACGATGCACGGGACGACCATGATCTTCCTTGCGATCATGCCGCTCTCGGCGATGTTCTTCAACTTCATGATCCCGCTGCTTATTGGGGCGCGGGACGTGGCCTTCCCCCGGCTGAACGCGTTCAGCTATTGGGTCTTTCTGCTGGGCGGCCTCTTCCTGAATGCCAGCTTCCTCTTCGGGGCGGCTCCCGATCAGGGCTGGTTCGGATACGCCAACCTCACCTCCAAGCAGTATTCGCCCGGACTGAACGTCGACTTCTGGATGCTCGGGCTTCAGATCCTGGGCATCGCGTCGCTGGCTGCGGCGCTGAATTTCTTCGTGACCATCGTCAACATGCGGGCGCCGGGAATGACGCTCATGCGCATGCCGATGTTCGTGTGGATGAGCTTCATCACCCAGGTCCTTCTGCTGCTGGCGTTCCCGGTCATCACCGTGGCGCTGATCCTCCTTATGTATGACCGCTTCTTCGGCACCAACTTCTTTGTGCCGTCGGGCGGGGGCGATCCACTGCTGTGGCAGCACCTGTTCTGGATCTTTGGCCACCCGGAGGTCTACATCCTGATCCTGCCGGCGTTCGGCATCGTATCGGAAGTGCTGCCGGTCTTCTCCCGCAAGCCTCTCTTCGGCTATGCGGCCATGGTCTTCTCCGGGGTGTTCATCGCCTTCCTCGGGTTCGGGGTGTGGAGCCACCACATGTTCTCCACCGGTATGGGACCGCTGGCGGACACGTTCTTCGCGCTTTCGACCATGCTCATCGCCATTCCCACCGGCGTGAAGATCTTCAACTGGATCGGCACCATGTGGGGGGGGTCGCTCCAGTATCAGACCCCGATGCTGTTCGCCATTGGCTTCATCGCCATGTTCATCATCGGCGGGCTGTCGGGGGTCATGCACTCTTCTCCTCCGGCCGACCTTCAGCAGACCGACACCTACTTCGTCGTGGCTCACTTCCACTACGTGCTGTTCGGGGGGAGCATCTTCGGGTTGACCGCAGGTGCCTATTACTGGTGGCCCAAGATGTTCGGCCGGATGCTGAATGAACGACTGGGCAAGTTGCACTTCTGGCTGATGCTCATCGGCTTCAATCTGACCTTCTTCCCCATGCATTTCGTGGGGCTCCATGGGATGCCCCGGAGGGTGTACACCTACCCTGAAGGACTGGGGTTCGAGCTCATGAATCAGATAGAAACGGCTGGCGCCTTTGTCCTGGGAGTCGCATTCCTCGTTTTCCTGGTCAACATATTCCAAAGCTGGCGCAAACCCAGGAACGCGCCGGCCGACCCCTGGAACGGGGCGACCTTGGAATGGGCCATCCCGTCGCCCCCGCCGGAGTTCAACTTTGCGGAGATACCGACGGTGCATGGACGGGATGCGCTGTGGGAGCTGAAGCGCCAGCGCGGCGGCCCGCTGCCCGAACCAGCCCGGGTCAGCGGGGCCGGGATTCATATGCCCAACCCGTCCTACTGGCCGTTAGTGACTGCTTTCGGCATTCTGGGGTTCTTCGTATTCCTCATGACGCTGGGGCAGACGGGGATCTGGCCGGTGATCGCGTCGTTCGGGGTCCTGCTACTCGGCGTGTACAAGTGGGCCTACGAGCCGGCCGGATGAAAAGGAGATTGTCTTGACAGCTCACGCGCACGCAGCGCACCTCGAGACCTCGACCGGGCTGGATAACCGGAAGCTTGCAATCTGGACCTTCATCGGGTCGGAATGCATGTTCTTCGCCACCCTGATCTCGAACTACCTGGTCAACAAGGGAAAGAGCCTGGTCGGGCCGTTTCCTCACGAGTCGTGGACCTCGCCGAGCGGCCAGCACTTCGAGCCGATCTTCGAGATTCCTCTTGTCACCCTGGGTACGGCGCTACTGCTCTTCAGCTCGCTGTTCGTGGTGCTCGCCCTCAGCGGCGCCCAACGGGGGAACCGAAAGGCGCTGCTCGGCTGGCTGGCCGCCACGCTCGCGTGCGGAATCTTCTTCGTCGGAATGCAGGTGTACGAGTTCACCCACTTCGTGCACCGAGGACTCGGGTTCACCACCAATCTGTTCGGGTCGAGCTTCTTCACCCTGACCGGCTTCCACGGAACCCACGTGACCCTCGGGGTGCTCTGGCTGGCCACAGTCTGGGTCGATGCGCTGCGGGGCAAGCTCCCCCCCTCGAAGTCGCTTAACCTGGAAATGGCGGCGCTGTACTGGCACTTCGTGGACGTGGTCTGGATCATCATCTTCCCCGTCGTCTACCTCATCAAGTGAGCAGGGTCTAATGGACGCGCATGTAACCGGCACCGCTCATACCGAGCACACCCACCCCACTGCGGGGCTGTACTTCAAGGTGGGCCTCGTGCTCTTCGTCCTCACCGCCTTGGAGGTGGGGCTCTACGAGATCACGTATGGCGAGCGCGCGGGCTCGTTCGCTCCTACCATCAAGCCGCTGTTCGTGCCACTGCTTCTGCTGCTGTCGGCCGCCAAGTTCGCCCTAGTCGCCATGTTCTACATGCACCTCAAGCAGGACCACAAGCTTTTTTCCGGCGTGTTCGTCTTTCCGCTCATCATCGCAGCCTTCGTGATAGTGGCGCTGATCGTGCTTCAGGCGTACCACTTCGCCTTTGCGCGGGCGGGGTAATGCTCGACGAGCGCCTCCGACCTACGGCTCCCTACGAATGGAACTGGTCGCTCCACCCCAGCGTACTCATAGGCACCGGGCTTCTCGGTGCCTTGTATTTTTATGGCATCGGCCCCTACCGGCGCCGACACGGACTGCCGCCCGCCTCCCCGGTACAGATCCTGTCCTTCTCAGGCTCGCTGGTGGTTCTGCTGCTGGCGCTCAACGGGCCGGTGCACGACCTGAGCGACTATTACCTGTTTTCGATGCACATGGTGCAGCACCTGGTGCTCACCCTGCTGTTTCCTCCGCTGCTCCTGGCGGGTGTTCCGGGATGGCTGCTCCGGTCCCTGCTGACTCGTCCGGGGGTGCTGCGCGCGGCTCGGTTCCTTACCCAGCCGGTGGTAGCTGCACTGCTGTTCAGCGCATCGATCGCGGCGTGGCACACGGTACCGTTCTATGACCTGATGATGCGGAGCCATGAGGTGCACATCGCCACCCACCTGATGTTCATGGTGACGGCAACCTTGATGTGGTGGCCCGTCATGGGCCCGGCTCCGGAGCTGCCCCGCCTCCCGACCGGCATCGCCATGCTGTATCTGTTTTTGGTGGGAATCCCAATGCAGATCGTGGCGGCGCTCATCACCTTCGCTGACAAGGTGCTGTACCCCTGGTACGTTGCGGCCCCACGCATGTGGGGGCTCTCTCCGCAGGATGATCAACAGCTGGGCGGCTTGCTGATGTGGGTACCGGGCAATCTCTGGATCTTCGCGGCGATCGGGGTGCTGTTTTTCAAATGGGCGAGGGAGGACGAAGGCGTGCCGCCGAGAGCACCAGACACAACCAGCCTGCCAGGAAGGCAACTCCCCCCAGTGGAGTAACTGCTCCCCACCAGCGTGCGCCGGTGAGGGCCAGGAGGTACAGACTCCCGGAAAAGAGGACGGTTCCGGCCACGAACAGCCACCCGGCCCAGACCGGCAGGTGGCCGGGCCAGCGACTGAGCGCCCAGGCCACGGCCAACAAACCCAGCGCATGATACATCTGATATCGCGCGGCAGTTTCGAAGACCGCCAGATAGTCCGGGGTGAGTCTGGTGCGGAGCGCGTGGGCGCCAAAGGCCCCCGCCGCTACGGCGATCATCGCGGACAGAGCGCCTAGTCCGAAGAACCGCCGGTCCATCTGATCACTTGTGGGACAAGCCGCGGGCCGCCAGCTCTTCGGGGCTGGCGCGCCGGTCCGCCCACCCCGCCAGCACAGCCATCGCTACCATGAAGATGATGTCGCTCACGGCGACGACGGTCATGTCTGGCGGCAGCGGTCCGTACGTGCTCGCGATGTAGGTCCCTACCAGAACCAGAACCAGAATCAGCACCCGCGGCACTCTGACCGGGTGCCGGTTCGAGCCGCGCGCCAGATACATAGCCAACCCTCCCCCAAACACCAGCGCCTCGGCGGCCAGAGTCGCGAGAGGACTGTTCCACAGGCCCAGGCCGAGCCGGGCCGAGCCGCTCCCGGTGAGGGGGAGGTCGGCGATGTGGACCAGGACGTCGAGTGGGTAATGCGAGAACACCGCCAGTCCGACTACCGCGGCTGCCTGCCAGTGGCGGCTGGTGTCCCGGGTGGGCCACGAGTAATACAGCGCTGCGGCTACGAAGCTCCAGGCGAGCGTTCCGACGAGGCTGTGGGAGATGGGATAATTCAGAAACTCGAGCGACGTCATTGCCGTGTGGCCGGGGACGATCCTGGCGTGCTCCCAGCCGAGGAGAAGAAAAATTCCCCAGAGCACGTCCGGCAGCTGCACCGCGAGGAAGAGTGTGCCGAGGGACAGCTTGGGCTCGGCCCGCTTGAGCGCCAGTGCGACCCCGTAGTGGCCTAGAAACACGGCGGGTACGCTCCTTTCGAGGAGATCTGAAACTCCCACGACCGCCTACTTCAACCACGCCCCTCCATCCACCACCATCACCGCGCCGGTAATCCAGTCACCTGCCGGGCTCGCCAGGTAGGTCACCATCTGGCCGATATCCTCCGGTGTCCCCCACCGCCCCAACGGGATCGACTCGGACGCATACTTCTCCATCCCAAACAGATCTGGCGCATCGGCGCCCGGCGGAGTAAATGCCTTTCGGACCCCTTCCGTGGGAATCGGGCCGGGGGCCACGGCATTGACGGTGATCCGGTCGCGAGCCCACTCCAGCGCCAGCGTGCGGGTCAACGCATCTACCCCCGCTTTCGCCGCGGTGGCGTGGGCCATCAGCGGCCAGCCGCGGTAGTGCAGTGTCATCGAGATCGACACGATTCGGCCGCCGCCTTGGGCCTTCATGACAGGATGAGCCGCCTGGCAGCAGTAGAAGGTACCGTACAGATCGGTTTCCACCACCGCCCGCCAGGCGTTGGGTGAAAGCGTGGCGCTTGGGGCGTAGAAGTTTCCCGCCGCGTTGTTGACCAGGATGTCGAGCCGCCCATGCTGATCGGCCACCTGCTGGATCATCTGCCCGACGGACTCCGGCTCGCGGACGTTCACCGCCAGCGCGCTCACCCTGGACCCTCCGGCCCTCAGCTTTTCCGCAGCAGGCTCCAGGTGTTCCAGCTTCCGGCTCGCGATCGCCACGTCGGCGCCGGCCGCGGCCAGCGACGCCGCTATCCCAAACCCGATGCCGGTACCGCCCCCCGTCACCAGGGCGACCCGGCCGCGCAGCATGTCCGGCTGGAACACGGTTGCCGCCCCGCTCACGTCCCTTGCCCCCGAGCGGCAAGGCGCGCGGTAAACGCTTCCAGCCTAGTGCGGAACTCCGGCCCTTGCAGCGCCTGCAGCTGCGCGGCTCCCTCGCTGGACAGCGCCTGTTCCAGCGCGCCCACCTCGGGTGCCCGGGTGAGCCGCTTGATGCTTCGGATGCTGGTACCGGCGGATTCGAGCAGCGCCTTCACGGTCCGCCTCACTCCGGTCTCGAGGCTCGAATCATCGATGACTTCCTGCACCATTCCGATCGAGAGGGCCTCGCGGGCGTCGACGGTTTCGTTGGTCGTAAGAATACGCATCGAGCGGCCCGCTCCCACCAGGCGCGGCAGCGTGAAGGTCGATCCTCCATCCGGTACCAGCCCCATGCGGGCAAAGGCGGAGGTAAAAGTTGCGCTGGCAGCGGCCAGGCGCATGTCGCAAGCGAGGGCCAGGTCGAAGCCGAAGCCGGCGGCGGTGCCCTGAACTACCGCCAGCACCGGAACCGGGCACCTGACGATAGCGATAACGGCCGACTGGAAATCACTCAGGCCGTGCTGAAGCTCGGAGATCGTGGGGTTGGCGCCGAGTGCGCGTAGCCAGTGCAGATCGAGGCCGGCGCAGAAATGGCCACCGGCCCCCGACAGCAGGATGACCCGCGCTTCTCCGGCTTCCGCGACCTGTTCGATTTCCCGCGCCAGCGAGCGGGCATGGGACGGAGTGATCGCGTTCCGGCGGGAAGGGATGTTGAGGGTAAGGTGGTGGATCGGGCCGTCGGGTTGAGAGACCAACTCCGCCATGAGTCGCTCGAGGGTTGTACCGTGAGGATCTTACCAGCGGACGTGAACGGGATAGTATTATACGAAGAAGCCAGACGACGTATCACCGGCCCGCCCCCGGCCGGCTCTCCAACCTGGCTTTCATCCTGACCTGTGACTCAGCCCCGCCCTCAGGTGCCTCCGTCGGTCCCTGCCGGCAGCGTGCGCCGCGCGCTGGTGGTGGACGACGAGCCCACCATTCGAAGCGCCGTCGCTCGTTACCTGCGCAAGCGGGGATGGGACGCTGATGAGGCGGAGGACGGCCGGGCGGCACTGCTCACGCTGGAGCGCGCCGGTCCCGGTGGGTACCACGTCGTGATCTCCGACCTCAGGATGCCGCACTACTCCGGCGACCAGCTGCACGACTGGCTGGCGCAGCACCGCCCCGACCTGTTCGAGTATCTGATTCTCACCACCGGTGATCTGGCGGCTCCATCGCTCCGTGAATTTATCGCCCGCACCCCTCGGCCGGTGATCGAGAAGCCATTTGAGCTGGCGCTGCTGGGTCAGCTGATCGAGAAGGTTGCCGCTCCGCCATCCTAATCGGGCGTTCCCGCGTCCACCGCCATGCCCATAGCGTGGTAGCCGTTGTCCACGTAAACCACGCTTCCCGTGATGGCCCTTCCCAGCGGACTGCTCAGGAACGCGGCGGTGCTGCCCACGTCCCCGGCTTCGATCTGCCTGGGAAGCGGCGAATTGGTGGCGGTGTACTTGATCATCCTATCGATGAAGCCGATGGCGCTCGCTGCCCGGGAGGCCCAGGGGCCGGCCGAGATGGCGTTGACGCGGAGGCCCCAGCGCCGGCCGGCCTCGAAGGCGAGGGTACGGGTATCGGCCTCCAGTGCCGCCTTGGCCGAGGACATGCCGCCGCCGTAGCCGGGAATTACCCGCTCACTCGCCATGTAACTCAACGACAGAAACGACCCGCCCTCGGGCATCAACGGAGCCAGGTGTCTCACCAGCGACACGTTGCTGTAGGCGCTGACGCTGATGGCGGCGAGGTATCCCTGGCGCGACGTGTCCACCAGAGGTGACTTGACCTCCGGTGCGTTGGCCAGGCTATGCACCACCACATCGAGGCTCGATCCGCCGAAGTCAGCCCGGATCCGGTCCGCCATGCCCTGGATGCTGAAGTCGCCCACGTCCTTGTAGCGCTTGTTTTCCCGAATGTCGGGCGGCGCCGCGTCCAGTGTGTCGAAGGCGGCGTCCAACGGGTAGATGCGCTCAAACTCCAGCTTGCGTCCGTCGGCAAGCCGCATCGACTCGTCCATCTTCCCGCGCTCGAGCAGCTTGGTGAAGATCCCCAGCGCGGGCGGCCAGCTACCGACGCAAATTGAGGCGCCTGCCTCAGCCAGGGACTTGGCTATGGCGAATCCAAAGCCGCCATCGTCGGATACTCCAGCGACGAGGGCGCGCTTTCCGGTCAGGTCGATGGGCAGCATGCCGTTGGTCCTTGCTCGGGAGAGTCGCGGGAATGTAGTGCCCGCCCTGAGCCCTTCGCTACGTTCGGGAGAATTTTGGCAAAGGGGCGGTAAGGCGGTAGGGCGGTGGGGTGGTAAACCGAGGAGAGTGACTCACTGGTCGCGCAGAACCTCCAGCGGCGGACGGCGCACGACGTCGCGACTGTTGGCCAGCCCGACGGCCACCGTGACCACAACGATGAACAGGGTCAAAGCACTCATGGGTACGACCGGCAAGCCGAACGAGCCTTCGAAGACAAAGCGGGCGACGCCCCAGCCCGCCGCTGCCGCCAGACCCAGTGCCACCGTAGACGCCAGCAGCCCCAGCGCCAGGTATTCGGCCAGCACCACCCGGAACACCTGTCCTCGAGTGGCGCCCAGCGTTCGGAGCAGGGCCCCCTCCCGCACCCGCTGGAAGCGGCTGGTGGCAAGCGCGCCTATCAGCACGAGGATGCCGACGCCCAGGCTGAAGAGCGCCATGAAACGGATGGCGAGCACGACCCGCTCTACCAGCTGCTCCAGCGCCTCCTGCAACAATGACAGATCCAGGGTCGACACATTACCGAAGCGCTCCGCCAGCCGCCTCTGGAAGCGTCCTCGCTCAGCCGGATCGGCGATTCGCGTGAGGGTGACGAATGTCTGGGGAGCCGCGTCCAGCGAACCCGGGGCAAACACCACGAAGAAGTTGGGCTCGAAGCGGGCCCACTCCACTTCTCTCAGGCTGCCAACCCGGGTCGTGATAGGCACACCCTGGACATCCCATACGATCTCGTCACCCACTCCAACGCCGAGCTCGGCGGCAAGGTCCCGCTCCACCGAGATGCGGGCGGGCGCCGGTCCATCGCTGGACCACTCGCCCGCTACGACCCGTTCCGATCCCACCACGGAATCGCGGTAGGTGGAGCGGTACTCGCGGCGGAACACCCACGCGTTCGAGGGACCGTCGCCGGCTTCCCCGGGAGCGCTGGCAAGCAGTTCGGTGACCGGCCGGCCCTTCACCGAACGAATCCGCATGGGAACGATGGGCATGGCGCCCGTCACCGGCAGCCCCGAGTCCCGCAGCACCTGTTGTACCGAAGCGAGCTGATCGGGCTGGATGTCGAACAGCACCAGGTTCGGACGCGCGGGGCCGCCGGTCACGCTCAGCTGACGCAGAAGATTGTACTGGATCAGGTAGAGTGTGCCCAGCAGAAATGCCCCGAACCCGATCGCCAGCACCAGCGTGACGGTCTGATTGGCGGGCCGGTGCAGGTTCGCGAGTCCCTGCCTCCATACGTAGGGCCACCCGGCCGGCAGCCAGCGCCGCAGCAGTCGGGTAAGCGCCCATGCCGCAGCCCACAGTGTCAGGAGCGCCACACCGATCCCAGCCGCGAACAGGGCCCCGCGCCGCCAGCTGCCCACCTGGTGCGCAGCCAGCACCACGGTGCTTCCGGCGAGTAACAGGGACGCAAGTACGGACGACCAATCCCAGGACGCTGCGGCCGATTCGTAGGGCCGGCGCAAGGCCGACATGGGCGAGACCCGGCGGACCGCCAACAGGGGAAGCAGCGCGAACACCAGGGCCACCCAGAGGCCCATTCCGATGCCCAGTCCAACCGCGCCCCAGGAGAGAACCGGCGTCACCTCCACCGGAAGAAAGCCGGAGAGGAGCCCGGGCAAGAGTCGCTGCACCAGCACGCCGGCTGCAGCCCCCGCCACACTTCCGGCCAACCCCATGACCCCGGACTCCAGCAGGTAAATCCCGAAGACAGAACCGCTGGTCGCACCCAGGCAGCGCAGGACTGCGATCGAGTCGGCGCGCTGCCGGACAAACACGATGACCGCGCTGGCTACCCCGATGCCGCCAAGCAGCAGGGCAATGAGCGCCACCAATCCCAGGTAGCCGGTGAGGCGAGTCAGGACGTCGGTCAGGTTGCGCTGGTCGTCGGCCACCGTCCGAATCCTGACCCGCTCCGCTCGCAGTGGCACACGATACCGCTCGGCGAGCGCCTGGGCGGACACGCTCGCGGGAAGCTCGAGGAAGGCCTCGTGCTCCACTCTGGCGCCGAATCCCAGCAGCCTGGTTTCCTCGAGATAGCGCGCCGGGATGTATATGCGGGGGCCGAGGGAGAAGCGCACGCCGGCGTCGCTCGGGGCGCCCTGGACGGTCCCGGTGATGACGAACCGTGCCTCCCCCAGAGCCACGGTATCGCCGATGCCGGCGTTGAGCGCGGTGAGCAGGGAAGGGTCGATCACCACATGGCGGCCGGTTTTGAGCTCCGGCCAAGCGTTGCGCGGCTCGGTTCGGATCTGGCCATAGAAGGGGTACTCTCCCTCCACTGCGGCCACCTGTACCAGGCGGGTTCCAGCGGTGCGGGGCACGTAAGCCATGCCGGCAAAGCTGGTGACCCGGGCCAGCCGGCCGCGGCGTGCCAGGGTATCAAGCACCGCTTCCACCCGGGGCGTGAACGCCTGCCGGCTGACCAGGGCCAGATCCGCCCCGAGGAGCGCGCGCGCCTGCTGCCGGACCGAGTCCTGGAGGTTGTCGGTGAAGGAGTTGATGGCCACCAGCGCCGCCACCCCCACGGCGACTGTCCCCATGAGCAGCAGCAGGCGGCGCGGCGCGGCCCGGAGCTCGCGGGCCGCCATCCGCAGGACGAAGTTCAGGCCGGTCACGCGGCTGAGTCGGCTACGACGCTGCCGTCGGCCAGCCGGATGGTCCGGCGGGCGCGCGAGGCAAGATCGAGGTCGTGGGTCACCAGCACCAGCGTGGTGCCGAGGTCGCGATTCAGCTCCACCATCAGATTGATAATCGTGGCGCCGGTACGGGCATCCAGATTGCCGGTCGGCTCGTCCGCAAACAGCACCTTCGGACGGATGCTGAAGCCGCGCGCCAACGCGACCCGCTGCTGCTCCCCTCCCGAAAGCTGAGAGGCGTAGTGGTGCTCCCGGCCGGCCAGGCCCACCCGCGCGAGCAGCTCCCGTGCTCGGAAGGCGGCACCCCCGTCTCCCCGAAGCTCCATGGGAACCTGAACGTTCTCCTGCGCTGTCAAGGTGGGGATCAGCTGGAAAGCCTGAAACACAAATCCGACCTTGTCGCCGCGAATCCGAGCCCGCTCATCCTCGCTGAGTCCGCCGAGCTCCTGGCCATCCAGATGGACGGTACCGGTGGTGGGCCGATCCAGGCCGGCAAGCAGTCCGAGCAAGGTGGTCTTGCCGCTCCCTGAAGGGCCCAGGATGGCCAGAAATCCGCCCGGCTCCAGACTGAAGGTTATATCCTTCAACACGGTGAGGTCGTGGCCCGCGGAGCGGTAGGTTCGGCTCAACGATTGACATTGAAGCATGGTTGTAAGCATCTCGAATGATACCAAGGTACGTAGGCATGTTCGGCCTGGCGGCGATGCTCCCAGCGTGTGATGCGCCAGCCGAAAAGCCGGAAATGAGCCGCACATCTGCCGACGCAGTGGTCGAGCGCCCCAGCGTCGTCTTTCTTGGCACCAGTCTCACCGCGGGATTGGGACTCGAGCCGGAGCAGGCCTATCCGGCACTGTTGCAGCATAAGATCGATTCCGCCGGTCTCGGCTACCGGGTGGTGAATGCCGGCGTGAGCGGCGAGACCTCGGCTGGGGCCCGGCGGCGGATCGACTGGGTCGTTCGGGAGCCGGTGGCAGTGCTAGTGATCGAGACCGGGGCCAACGATGGACTTCGCGGGTTACCAGCGGACTCGCTACGGGCCAACATCCAGGCGATACTGGCGCGCGCTCGGGGTCTGCAGCCGGCTCCCAAAATCGTCCTGGCCGGAATGCGGGTGCCCACCAACTACGGCCAGGCCTACGGCCGGGAGTTTCAGGCGGTCTATCCTGAGCTGGCCCGGGCCAGTGGAGCCCAACTGGTGCCGTTCCTGCTCGAGGGTGTGGGGGGTGTCGCCGCCCTCAATCAACCGGATGGGGTACATCCCACGGCTGAAGGCCAGCGGAGGATGGCAGAGACCGTGTGGCGAGTGCTGGAAGGGGTGCTGCGGGAAGACCAGCGAGAGAGGGAGCAGCGGCGCTCAGGATGACACGATTTCCGTAATCGCCTCCACCGCGGTGTCGATCTCCTCCGTGGTGTTGTAATAGTGGGGTGAGATCCGAAGCGCCGAGGCGGTCTGCTTCTCATCCATGTCGATCACCGCATCTTCCCGCTGAGGGGAGCTGGTGTTGATGCGCCGGGCTCGAAGCGCCAGCTTGATGTCCGTGGTGTCTCGATCCGCAATGGCTATGGTGACGATGGCGCAGAGCTCGGGCCCCCGGTCGAGTACCCGAACACCCGGGCTGTTGGCCAGTCGCGCCCGGGCATACTCGGCCAACTGGCAGGCGCGCTCCCCGGTGGCCTCGATCCCCACCTTCAGCGCGTACTCCGCTGCGGCACCCAGTCCCATCACCAGAGCGTAGGCAAACTCCCAGGTCTCGAAGCGCCGCGCGCCGGGGTGGAGCTCGAACGCGTTGGCCTCGGTCCAGTCGGCGCCGTGCATGTCCACCAGCAACGGATGAGCGCCGCCCTGGAGCGCCCGGTCCGACACGTACAGGAAGCCGAGCCCCCGAGGACCCCGGAGAAACTTGCGCGCGGTACCGGAGAAGTAATCGCAGTGCAGCGCGTTCACGTCGATCGGCAGCTGGCCTGCTGCCTGGCAGCCGTCGATGAGATAGGGCACCTCCGCCTCGCGGCATATTCTTCCTACGGCCTCGACCGGCTGCACCAAACCCGAGTTGGTGGGAATCCAGGTCAGAGCCACCAGCGCGGGGCGGCGCCGGGCGATGAGCTGGCGGACCGCCTCCGGGTCCACGCCGCCTTCGGGGGCATCGGGAGCGCGAACAATCTGCACCCCCCGCCGCCGCGCCAGGGACAGGTACATGATCTGGTTGGAGGCGTAGTCGGATCGGCTGGTCAGCACCACATCGCCGGGGCCAAAATCGAAAGCACTGATGGCTTGGGCGAATGCGACCGTGGAATTCTGCATCAATCCCACGTTGCGGGGCTTCGTGCCGAGAAGCCGGGCCATGGCAGCGTAGCTTGCTTCGATGTTTTCGACCTGCGCGTCCGCCGCTTCGTATCCGCCAAGCTCCTGCTCCAGCGCCAGGTAGCGGAGCATAGCGTCATGAGCGACTCGCGGCATGAGAGCCGCGCCGGCATTATTGAGATGCACCAGACGGGTGCAGCCGGGTGTATCGGCCCGCCACTGGGCGAGCTCGGGGGGCAAGGGTGGCGTCAGCGTCCGATCCATACACTCAGCTCCTCGATTCCGCGCTGCCAATGATGACTGAAGCGCTGTATAGCCGTCTCGCGGTCGTTCCTGCGCAGTGCCTCGATGATGCGGGCGTGGTGCTGGGTAGAGAGGGTCAACCGCCCCGCGTCCCGCAGGAACGCCCGCATGTAGCGGCGCGGCACCTGCCAGAGAGCGCTAATCATGGAGAGGAGACGGCCGTTGGGGCAGCCCTGTAGCAGGGTGCGGTGCCACTGCTCGTCGAGGTCGATGCATCGGTCGGGGTCGCCGCGAGTCGCTCCCATTTGGCGGTCAATCTCGCTCAGTTGGGCCAGCAGCTCCTGCGATATGTCGCTCGACAGGGTCAGCGCGAGACCTTCCAGGGTGGCGAGAACGGCCCCGATCTCTTCCATTTCGGCCCGGACCAGCGGCTGGACGCTAAAGCCCCGGCCCATGTCGGCCGTCAATACGCCTTCGCGTGCGAGCCGGAGGAGAGCTTCCCGCACCGGGGTCCGGCTGACACCAAGCTGCCCGGCAAGGTCGGTATCCCTTACGCGCATGCCGGGGGGCAGCTGCCCGGTGGCGATCCGGTCGAGAACCTGCCGATAGACCTCGTCACGGAGTGGGGTGCGGGAGATAATAGGGCACTCTCCTGAATAGAGAATGGTATATCGTATACTGTATTCAAAATACCGTCAATAGTTCCACGGAGGTATCGCATGGGCAAATGGTTCCCCTTCACGATGGCTCTCATCCTCGGTCCGCTCCCGCTCGCCGCCCAATCGGAGGCAGCGCTCCGGGAATATTTCGAGGGGCGGACCGTGACGCTCCGGCAGCCGATGCCCGGAACCGAGGAGGGCGTGGACGTGTACCCCGGCACGGCGCGGCCGCTGGACTATCCCCGTTACGCCAAGCGTCTGAAGGAGCACGGCACCGCACTCCGATCCGGACAGACCGCCGTGGTCACCAAGGTCAAGGTCAAATCGAAGCACATCGAGTTCCAGCTCGATGGTGGCGGTTACGGTACCATGGGCGACGAGACCTCTTCCAACGTCAGCACGGCGTCCGCTCCCCCAACCCGGCGTGAGAAGAATCTCGAAGCCGAGCTCAAGCGGGAGATCGATCCGGCACGGAGGCGCGCCATGCGAGAGGAGCTGGACGAGCTGAAGCGCAACCGGGAACGGGAGGATGCGCGCAATCGTGCGGCCGTGGCCGAAGCCGAGGAGCACCGAAAGCAGAACATCCGCCAGCGCCGGCTGGAAGGTGGATCGCGCTTCAATATCAGATACCAGGACCAGCTGCCGGCCGCTGCTCTGAGCCCGGCTTCCGTCGTGGCCGCCCTCGCCGAGTACGTGGACTTCGGCGGGCTTCGATCGGATAGCGCCGTCGTGAACCGACCAGCGACCCCCGCTCGTGCGGGATTGCTGCGCAAGGGGATGTTGCTGCAGGAGGCGGACGCCATGCTGGGGGCCGCAAGGACCACCGACCGCAAAGAAGGCACGCTCAACGTGCGGACCCGGGAGTACGTGACTCCGGACGGCCGGGTAACGGCCGATTTTGTCGAGGGCGTGTTGGTGCGCTACACCATCAGCTCCGAGTAGCGGCGCGGGTTCATCTCAAGGACGGACCTTCACGGTAGCGTGACCGGTATGGAAACCGTGCCGAACGCGGTACCGGCCTCTCGCGCGTATCGCAGGTCTATGATGTGGACCAGAAACCGGCCGCTCCCCATTTCCTGAATGTCGAAGACAGGATAGCGCGCCCAACCGAGAAACTGACGCCCGAGGGTCGTCTCTACGGCAAGGGAGACAGCCGGATGCGATGGCCGTTCGCTGGAGTACGTTCGCAACTCATCACGGTCGGTGTGGGGATGTCTGAGCCACCGAAAGGTGCCGGCACGGTACTGCCGCCCGAGCTCGACCACGAACTCCCGCACCAGAGGATTGAGCGGAACCGGCCCGGCCATGGCATCGTGCACCGCGACGCCGGGACCCGGCCCGGCCTCACGGCCAACGATGCGCCTGGCTGCCCGGCCCGAGACCGCCATCGCTGCCACGTACAGCGTGACCGCTCCGAGTGCCAGCTGAACCGGTCTGGCAGGGTAGGCGCGCCTGGACTTCTGTCTCCTGACGGTGACATACAATCCAAGACCCAACGCGAGCCATACCCACGGGTCGATGATGAACAGGGTGTCGCCGTAGAACCACTCGCCTGAAAACGGCATCAGCCAGCGCACGCCGTAGCTATTCAGGCTATCCAGGACGGGGTGGGAAGTGATGGCGACGAACGACAGCAGGAGCAGCTGCCGCGGGGCCAAGGCTGGAAGCGCCAACCACTGGCGCCGGCGTATCGCTATCCGGTGAAAGAGAAGCAGCGCGCCTGTGAGGATAAAAGGGAGCACCGCCAGCGCAAGGATGCCGTGGGTCCAGCCGCGGCGCCATTCCAGGTCCGCTGCGGCGCCGCCGAAGTAGGCGAGAACGTCCAGGTCAGGGAGGTTGGCCCCGATGACGAGAGCGCTGGCGCCGAGTGCGGTCCGTTTTCCCAGACCACCGCGGGCCAGCGCTGTTCCTACCAGGGTGTGGCAGAGCGGATCTATTCGAGCCTCGCGTCCATCTCGATCGGAACGTTCCCCTGGAGAGCGCCTGATACGGGGCAACCCTTCTTGGCGGCATCGGCCGCCTTGGCGAAGGCGGCCTGGTCCATGTTGGCGACCTTACCGGTGACCTCCAGGCGCATCTTGGTGATCTTGAACCCGTCGCCCACCTTCTCGATGGTACAAGACGCCTTGGTGGACACTCGGGTGGCCGGAGTGCCGGCTTTCTCGAGCCCGGCCGAGAGAGCCATGCTCAGGCAGGCAGCATGCGCCGCTGCGATCAGCTCTTCAGGATTGGTTCCTCTCGCGCCCTCGAAGCGCGTGGGAAATGAATAGTCGCCCTCGAAGGTGCCGGAACCGGCCTTGAAATGGCCCCGCCCGCCCTTGAGCCCTCCCTCCCACACCGCGCTTGCATTGCTCGTCGGCATCATTTTCTCCTAACTCACCGGTTTACCGTCGGTATCGATCAGTCGTATCTCGCCCAGCTTCAGCTCACGCAATCCTGGCTCAATCTTGGACCGGTCTCCCACCACCACCCAGACCAGCTGATCGGGGTGCACCACTTCTCCGGCGACCGCCGTGACACCCGCGATCGTCTGGGCCCGTACCTTCTCGGCGAACGTGTCATAGTACCGATCGTCCAGGCCGTACGTGACGATGTTTCCGATGGAGCCGGCCAGGGCTGCCATCGTTTCCCACGAGCCGGGCAGGGTTAAGGTCAGCGAGGCTTGAGCCCGCGAGAGCTCCGCAGGCTCGATCGGCCGGCCCTTTACGATGCCTTGCAGCTCCTTGTCCAACTCGACCAGCGCCTCCTTGGTCTTGTCGGTTTGCACCGGGGCATATGCCAGGAACGGGCGCTGCCCCCGCGCATCCCGGAAGAACGTATACGCACCGTAACTCCAGTGCTTGTCCTCCCGCAGGTTCATGTTGACGCGGGAGCTGAAGTCGCCACCAAGCACGCCGTTCATGGTCTCGATTGTCACCTCCTGGGGGTTGGCTTTCGGAGGTGCAATGTGCCCGGCAATGATCACCGACTGCAATGAGCCGGGGCGGTCGATGAGGTAGACCACTGGCCGCTGGGCACGGCTGACTGTGGCGATGTTCTTGGACGGAACCTCACCCGGTTTCCAGCCGGCGAAGAGTCGTTCGAGTCTGGGCTTGATCTCCGCCATCGAGGTGGCCCCGACCACCACGAGGGTCGCGTGGTTGGGCTTGAACCAGGCCTCGTGAAAGCGCACCAGGTCTTCCCGCTTGATCTTCGCGGTGGACTCCTCGGTTCCCGAGCCGGTCCAGGGATTGGCATAGGCGTGCGTCGGCCCATAGACGAGGCCCGGGAAGACTCTCAAGGCGAGCCCAACCGGGTCCGCTTTTTCCTGTTGAATCTGAGCCAGCCGCTGTTTCTTCAGCCGTTCGAAGTCGCTGCGCGGGAAGGTGGGGTTGAGAACGACATCGCCAAAGATGGCGAGCGACGCATCCAGGTTCTCCTTCAGCGCTTCCAGGGAGACGCTGGACGCGTCGAGCTTGGAGCCGGTGCCCAGATTGGCGCCGAGCTGTGCCAGCTCATCGCTGATCTGGAGCGAGGTGCGTCGAGTGGTGCCCTCGTCCAGCATGGACATGGCAAGGCTGGCGGTCCCGGGTATACCCGACTGGTCGGCGGCGAACCCGGCGTCGAGCAGCAGATCGAAGCGCACCTGCGGAATTGCCTGACGCTGGGCGAGAACCACCTTCAGTCCGTTCGAGAGAGTCGCCCGCGCGAGCGCGGGAAATTTGGTGTCCGGGGGTGTGCCGGTGTCGGGGAGCTTGGAGCGGTCGGCCCCCGACTTGGCGGCCTGGAGCTCCGGGTAAGGATGTACCTCGAGGTTGTACACGCCGTCGGTCAGCCAGCGGCGGGCCGAGCCGAGAAGTTGTGCCGGCGTGGCGCGCTGTACCCGGTCCAGGCGGACCTGGTAGAAGTCGGGGCGGCCGGCGAACACCTCGCCCTGAGCCAACACGTCCGACTTGCCGCCAAACCCGCCGATGCGCTCCACGCCGCGAATGAACCCGGCACGGTACTGGGTCTTGACCCTTTTCATTTCAGCCGCGGTCGGTCCGGTGGCGAGGAGGCGCGCCAGCTCTTCATCGACCGCCTTCTCGACTCGCGCAAGGTCGGTCCCGGGGCGGGCGCTGGCCTCGATCACGAAGAGACCGCCGATTTCCCGGAGGTCGAGGGAGGCAGAGACATCGGTGGCGATCTGGTCGTCGTAGACCAGACGCTTGTAGAGCCGCGATGTCTTGCCGCTGCTCAGGACATCGCTCACCAGATTGAGGTAGTCGCCGTCGGCGCTGCTCCACCCCGGAATGTTCCAGACCTTGTAAATCCGGGCCTGCGGAACCCGGTCCTGCATGATTCCGCGCTGGCTGCCGGTGCGCTTGGCTACCCAGGCCTGCTGCCGCGCGACCGGGGGTCCGGCCGCAATATCGCCAAAGAACTTCTCCACCTTCTGACGAGCTGTTTGGGCGTCGATATCACCGGCCACGACCACCACGGCATTGGCCGCACCGTAGTAGTTCTGGAACCAGTCCTTGACGTCATCCAGCTTGGCGGAGTCGAGGTCCTCCATCGAGCCGATGACACTCCAGGAGTAGGGGTGATTGGACGGGTACAGCTTGGGAGTGAGAAAATCCCACACCTTGCCGTAGGGCTCGTTCTCTCCCTGGCGCTTCTCGTTCTGCACCACCCCCCGCTGCTCATCGAGCTTCGGCTGGCTGATGGCGCCGGTGAGGTGTCCCATCCGGTCGGACTCCATCCAGAGCGTCAGGTCCACCGCGTTGATGGGAACGTTCTGGAAGTAGTTGGTTCGATCCTCGTTCGTGGTGCCATTCAGGTCGGTGGCACCGGCCTGCTCCAGTGGCCCGAAGAAGTCCTTGTCGTAGTTCTCGGTGCCGTTGAACATCAGATGCTCGAACAGGTGGGCGAACCCGGTACGTCCGGGCTTTTCATTCTTCGACCCGACGTGGTACCAGACATTTACCGCGACGGTCGGCGCCTTGTGGTCTTCGTGCACGATGAGCGTCAGCCCATTGGGGAGCACAAAGCGCTGGTAGGGAATCTCGATCGAGGCTTGGGCTCGCGGGGCAGGGGCCTGGGCTTCCAGCAGGCGGGCGGAGCCCAGCCCGACGAGAGTGAGGGCGAAAACGAGTGGGGACCACACAACGACCTCGCAATGACAATGGAAGTACAATCGACGCACAGAAGTGGCTGAAAGTTGCAGGGAACTTACCCTCTAGCCCACCGGCACCGCCGACGGTGGCGGCTGGTTCAGCGCCAGCCAGTAGCCAGCGACGGTCTGGATCGCCCGCCGAAACTCCTCGTGCCGGACCGGTTTCTGGACGCAGCTGTTGGCGCCAAGTTGGTAACATTGCGCCAGCAGCCGGGGATCGCTCGACGACGTGAGTACCACGATGGGAATCAGTGCGGTGCGGGCGTTCCCTCGCACCCCCCGAAGGACGTCGACACCGTCGAGCCGGGGCAGCTTCAGATCGAGGAGAACGAGACGAGGCAAGGGTGTCGCCAGCCGGGGTCGGAACCCGCCACGGCCCAGCAAAAAGTCCAGGGCTTCCTCCCCGTCCCGGGCAACATCGATTTGGCTGTCGGCGTACAGCTCGCGCAGTGGCCTCAGGGTCAGCTCGACTTCGAGCGGGTTGTCCTCGACCAGCAGAATGTCGGTGGGTCGGGACAGCGGGACAGCCGGACGCTGGGTCAGCGGGGCAGTCATGAGACTCGTTCGTCCCTGTCCATGCCACTTTCGACTATTTCCACTTTTTCCTCACCGGCTTCCCTGCGATCCGCCGGCGCGCTGTCCCCCGGTCCCGCTGTCCCGCCGTCCAGCTGTCCCGCCCCCCCGCTGCCCTGCCGCCCCAATGTCATATAAAACGTGGCCCCCGCGTCGGGTTCAGACTCCGCCCACACCCGCCCGCCGTGCTTGTGCACGATGCGCTGGACGATGGCAAGCCCGGCCCCGTTCCCTTCGAACTCGTCCGGCCGGTGCAGGCGCTGAAACATGCTGAACAGTTTGCCGGAATACGCCATCTTGAATCCGACGCCATTGTCCGCCACCCGCAGCCCTGGCTGACCATCGACCTCCACCGGTTGGACCCGGATCGTAGCACGCTCGCGAGACCGGGTAAACTTCACCGCGTTGCTGAGCAGGTGCGTGATGGCCAGCTTGGTGAGCACAGGATCGCAGTCGACGGTGGGAAGCTCGTCGATCTGCCAATCGATCACACGCCCATCGCTCGCTGACCGAAGCTGATCCACCACATCCTCGACCAGTGTCATGAGCCCGACTTCACGGCGCAACAGATCCTGCCGGCCGATGCGGGAGAGCCCCACCAGGTCGTCCACCAGCGTGGCCATCTGATCGGCAGCTTGATGAATCCGCTCGGCATAGTGCAGGGCCCCGGGATTGAGCTCCTTGCCGTGGTCGTCCAACAGCATCTTGGAAAAGCCGATAAGATGCCTCAGGGGCGCCCGCACGTCGTGACTCACCGAGTAGAGCAGGGTCTCCACTTCGGCCGTGGCGGCCCGGAGGGCTGCGCTCCGCTCGCCCAGCTTTCGCTCGAGCTCACCCGTCTGGCGCGACAGCTCCTGTCGCAGCCGGGCGTGCTGAATAGCGATTGCCAGCGGTGTTGCAACTTCCAGCGCAATGTCGCGGTGCTCGGGCTCAAAGGCCGCTGCGGTGGACGAGGCGAGATTGATCTCCCCGATGACCTCCCCCTCCACCATGAGCGGAGCCGACAGAAATGACCGCAGCCCCTCGGTTAGGAGCTGACGCATGAAGGGAGGCGGGTCCTCGACGCCGGTTAGATCTTCGATGTACCGCACCGACCCCTTCTGGAGCGCTTCCGCCGCCGAGAACTCTGCCAGCTGAAAGAAGGTCGCCTTCATCTGGGCTCCACCGCTATATCCTGCAAGCAGCTCGGCGGCCCCGGTCTCGAAGTTGAACAGCAGGACGGTGCACCGCTGACAGGGGACCATCCGCCGGATGCGTCCCATCGCCGCTCGGCCCACTTCGGCTGGGGACTGGGCGCCGAGGATCGCCTGGTCCATGTCGTGCAGCATGGTCAGGCGGTCGGCTGACCGGCGGAGCTGCTCCTCGGTGCGTTTCCGTTCGGTTATGTCGGTGACCATGCCGACGGTGCCGACCAGGGCCCCGTCTTTTCCCAGAATGGGGCTGGCCGAGACCAGGCCCCATAGCTTGGTGCCGTCTCGCCGCCGAAATCGGAGATCCTGGCTCTGACCAGGCCGAAGCGCCCGTCCCGCCAGGGTTCGCTGAGCGCCCGGCCGGGAGTCGGCTTCGATGAAATCGTAGACCGGCCGTCCGAGCATGGTGCCGTTGGCGTACCCCAGCAGGTCGGCCAGCCGTTGGTTGACGTAGGTGATGACCCCCCGGTCGTCCGCGACCCAGATGCCTTCCTGCGCCACGTCCACCAGCTGCTTGAAGCGCTGCTCGCTCTCCTGGAGCGCCGTGGTCCGCTCTTCCAGCCTGGTCTGGCGGGCTTCAAATGCGGAGGCATGGGCCAGTGCCGCCCCCATCAGCCCGCCCAGCAGTCGCAGTGCCTTGGCGTCCCGCTCGGTGAAGGCGTGCGCTTCCGCGGACACCACCTTCAGCACGCCCAGGATCCGGAGCTCCTCCTTCAGCGGAACGACCAGGATGGAACGGATGCCGATTTCCCGGTAGGCCTGATGGGGAACCCGCGTGTCAGCCAGCGTGTCGTCACAGCGCTGCAGCTCACCGGTGCGCACGCACACCCCGGAAAGGCTGGAGTTCAACTTGAGGCGGGGGGCGTCGATGCCGACGTGTACCAGTGGGACGACATCCTCGCCCTCGATCGACTCGATCACCGCGCCGCTGGCCCGGGTAAGCCCCATGATGCGCTCGGCTATGACGTGCATGACGGTTTCCGAGTCCAGACCGGCCGCGGACACGGCCTGCTCTACCTCCAGCACCGCCTGGAACAGTTCGGTGTCCAGGCGCATCGCCTCTTCGGCCAGCTTGCGCTCGGTGATGTCGAACTCGGTGCCGAGATACCCTATTTGGCGCCCGGTTTCGTCGCGCATGGGCTCCCAGGAACTGGAACACCAGCGCGTCTGGCCGCTCCGGGTGATGACCCGGTACTCCTGGTCTCGCAAGGCATTCCCGTTCGCGAGCCGGTCCCATTCTGCCAGGATGGCGGGGCGGTCATCGTGATGGATGTACTGGAGAAATTCCTGCTCCTGCAGATCTTCGGCTGGATACCCGGTCAGTCGCTCGAATGCGGGGTTGACGAACGTGAGCTTCCGCTCCATCGCGTAGGCGATGACCCCCTCGCGCATGGTGGCGGTGACGGTTTGAAGCTGGCTATGGACCTCCGCTCTGGAGCGCTCGGCCCGCCGCCGCCGCCGGCTCTCACGCCAGAGGAGGGCCAGGAGCAGAACCAGAAAAGCCAGCAGCGCGCCTCCTGCCATGAGGTAGGCGCCGGGGAGCTGTAGCAAGGGAACCACGAGTCCGAAGATACACGCTCCCGACCAACCCGGCGAGGCGCTAAGCTTCCCGCCATGGCTTTCCTCGATACCAAGCGAGACCGGGCCGCCTTCCTGATCTTCGTGCTGGGGCTGGGCCTCACGTACGCCCTCTGGCCGTTCAGCACCGGCCTCATCGGCGCCCCGGTCCTCTACGTCATGTTCGTGCCGATTTATCGGTGGCTGGTCCGAGGCCGCATGAAGCCGGGCTTGGCCGCAGGGCTGGTGGTGTTGCTGGGAATCCTTCTGATCCTGGGGCCGGGCCTCTCGTTTCTCGGCGTGGTGGCGAACGAGGCCCAGGACATGGCGGGGGGTGTCATCCGGAGCCCGCTGCTAACCCGGCTGCGGGAGCTCAGGATCGGGCCTTACGATGTAGGGGCCCAGATCGAATCGTTCGGCTCCAGCCTGGTCAGCTGGGTGGGAACCAGCGCCGTCGGGCTGATCGGTACCGCTACCCGGCTGGGAATTCAGCTGACCATCGCCTTCTTTGGCCTGTATTACCTGCTGCAGGCGCCGGATGCCGCCTGGCGGCAGGTGCGCCCATTCATTCCCTTCTCGGGTCGCAATGCCGAGATCCTGCGGGAGCGGTTTCGGGACGTCACCATCTCGACCCTGATCGGCACCGGACTCACGGCGTCGATCCAGGGTCTGTTAGTCGGCCTGGCGTTCTGGATGGCGGGGATCCCCAATGCGCTATTCTGGGGGGTCGTAACTGTCATCGTCGCCATCCTTCCCGTGGTCGGCAGTGCGCTGGTTTGGGGCCCCGGCGTGGCGCACCTGGCACTGGACGGTCGCTATGGCTGGGCGATTGCGTTGGCGTTGTGGGGCGTGGTGGTGGTGGGGAACATCGACAACGTCATCCGGCCGATGGTTTTCCGCCGGTGGGCCCAGATTCATCCGTTCATCACCATCATTGGGGCGTTCGCGGGCATCCAATACTTCGGACTGCTGGGACTGCTCATCGGGCCGCTGGCCATCTCCTATTTCTTCGAGTTGATCAGGATGTACCGCGAGGAGTACCTCGAGGACGATTCGACGCCGGAGATGGTCCCGCATCCAGGAGAAAAAAAGCTCCGAACTTAGAAACCGCCGCCGCAGCAACGATCTGACGAACCGCCGTCATTCGGCGCTAGCAGGTCGCCGTTTCCTCTCCCAATAGAGGAAGACCGGTACCCCCAGCACCATCATTGCGGTCCCTTTGAGCGCGTTGACCGGGTTGGAGGCGATAGATCCCACCACGACGTACAGCGCGGCCAGCATGAACGCGATGGGAAGCAGCGGAAAGCCCGCCATTCGGAATCGCAGCTCGGCGCTCTCCCCGCCGTGTCGCTCCCGCGACCGAAAGACAAACACGGTCGACGCCACCGCCGCGAAAAAGATCCAGTCGCCGAACACGACGTAGTCGAGCAGATCGCCATAGCGCCCGGTCAGCGTCAGGAGCACGGCCCAGACGCCCTGAAAAACAATCGCCGTCGCCGGAGTGCGGTAGCGGGGGTGCAACCGTCCCAGGCTCGGGAAAAAGAGACCGTCCCGGGCCATGGCCTGGTACACCCGGGGCGACACCAGAATCACCAGATTCAGAAAACCAAACGTCGAAATCGCAATCCCCGCCGCGGTCAGCCCCCGTCCCCGGGGGCCCAGCAGCGCGCTCACCGCGTCCGCGGCAGGGGCGCTGCTGCTCGCCAGGCCGGCCACCCCCAAGGTTCGGAGGTACGCGAGATTGGCGAGGAGGTACACGGCCACCACGATGCATACCCCGCCGATCAGGGCGCGGGGCAGGTTTCGCTCGGGCTTGATCAGCTCTTCCGCCACAAAGTTGGTCTGCTGCCACCCACCGAAGGCAAAGAGGACGGGAACCAGTGCGGCGCCGACGGCCAGCAGAAGCTCCTGCTTCGGGAGAGTCGGCAGTGTGTCGGCCGCCGGAACCTCAGGGGTCAGGGTGAGGCCGGCCCCGATCAGGATCGCCAGGGCACCCAGCTTCAAAACTGTGAGCACGTTTTGGGTGATGGCGCCGGGCTTGACCCCGACGAAGTTGACGGCCGACAGGATGGATATCGCCGCCACCGCCACCGGCAGCCGGGCAGCAGGCCCCATTCCCAGCAGGGCCGTGGTGTAGCCGGCAAACGTCACGGCCACCGCGGCGATGGCTCCGGTGGCAATCACCAGCAGCAGCGTCCAGGC
>Ga0180121_10000066_pt1 | contig 33368 bp, 26 predicted proteins | sample AntDrymUQ5402106_2_FD_129676 | JGI IMG/M metagenome (GOLD analysis project Ga0180121, IMG submission 129676) | Polar desert sand microbial communities from Dry Valleys, Antarctica - metaG UQ540 (21.06) (version 2) (version 2) | ecosystem: Environmental > Terrestrial > Soil > Desert | place...
CCGTGGGAACCATGGTAATCCTGGTTGCGACTGCCGCAACGGGGTTACTGCTGGCTACTAATTTCTCTTTTGTTGGGTTATACGAAAAACTCGTGGCGGCAATTGGCGATCGCTTCGCCTTTCTGGGCACGGTCGCTGCTCGATTCAGAGCCTGGCGCCAGACTCGACGCGAAGAGGCGCGCTTGCGCAAGGAAAAGAAATTGGCCCTGCAAGCGGCACAGGAAGCCGCGGGCAATGCCTTCAGAGCCAGCCGCGAATTGAGTCCAGCCGATCGCGTTGCCGAGTTTATGAAGCAGCCGAACGGGTCAACCGTTGCTAATAGTGGCGCGGTAATTAGAGGCGAGACGGAAGTGGCTCCGCAAGGCTCTGGTGCCTACACCAGCGAACCCGCTAGAGCTGCCGCTGTGGGCGTGGGGATGCCAGGCGCCACTGTTGTTGAAAGTCGATCCGGTAGACGCTCGATTTTCCCGACCGGAGGCCGCAATGCTGTCGCGGATGATGAGTCGGATCTTGAAAAGATGGTTAGTGGCGTCTCGGTCGTCCGCACTAAAGCCGAAACGCCCGCCGCCGGCAAGCTGCCGTTCGACGCCGATCGTGCCAGGCGTCTTAGTTACACAGACTACGGACTGCCGCCGCTGGAATTCCTGAATGAGGCGCCTCCGCCGAGCGAGCAGGCGGACGCGGAGTTACTAAGTCTGGCCACTCGTCTGGCCGAGAAGTGCAAAGAGTTTAACGTGACCGGACAGATCAAACACATCTGTCCCGGTCCGGTGGTCACTACGTATGAGTTCAAGCCCGACCCGGGAGTGAAATACTCACGCGTCGTTTCCCTCGTAGACGATCTGTGTTTGGCGCTGAAAGCGGAGTCGATTCGCATAGATCGAATGCCCGGCAAACCTCACGTTGGCATCGAGGTTCCCAATCCTCGTCGCGAAACGATCTATCTGCGTGAGGTAATCGAATCCCGCGCATTTCGCGAGTCGGGCTCGAAACTCACCATAGCGCTTGGCAAGACTATTGACGGTTTGAATTACGTCGCCGACCTGGCAAAGATGCCCCACCTGCTAATTGCCGGAACAACCGGCGCGGGCAAATCCGTGGGCGTCAATGCGCTCATCGTTTCCATTCTTTACCGCGCTCGTCCGGATGAAGTTAAGTTCATTTTGATTGATCCGAAACGCCTTGAGCTGGGACTCTACGAGGACATTCCTCACCTCGCGACTCCGATTATCACCGACCCGAAATTGGCGGCGCGCTCGCTTAAATGGGCCGTCTCGGAGATGGAAAAGCGTTACAAAGATCTGGCGGGCTGGGGCGTACGCAATATCGATGGATACAACACAGAGATTATGCGGCGCAATCTGGTGCAGGAATATGACGATAAGGGCGAGCCGTGGAAGCCTCTGCCCTTCATCGTGATCATCATCGATGAGCTGGCCGATCTGATGATGACCTCCGGTCGCGAAGTGGAAGAATCAATTACCAGACTGGCTCAGATGGCCCGCGCTGTCGGCATTCACCTCGTGCTGGCGACACAGCGGCCGTCGGTCGATGTGATTACTGGCTTGATCAAAGCCAATTTCCCGTCGCGCATTTCTTTCCGCGTCTCGTCTAAAGTCGATTCCCGCACCATCATCGATACCAACGGCGCGGAACACTTGCTCGGCCGCGGCGACATGCTTTTCCTGCCTCCTGGCACGTCGCGCCTCATTCGCGTGCACGGCGCTTACATTGATGAGATGGAAATTGGTCGTATTGTCAGCCACATAAAATTCCAGGGCTTGCCCGCTTATGACGAAACCATTACTCAATCCGAGGAGGAAGCGCTGGGTCTGGAAAACTCTGACGGCGAGCACGACGAGCTCTTCGAAGAGGCACTGCGGATCTGCGTGGAGATGAAACGGGCGTCAACGTCTGTGCTGCAAAGACGACTACGCATTGGCTACGGGCGTGCCGCGGCAATCCTCGACATCATGGAGCGCGAAGGACTAATCGGCCAGGCAGACGGCTCACGACCTCGACCAGTGCTGGGCCGAGCATATGAAATGGTAGCGCAGTGGGACGAGATGGGCTCGGAAGACTAACCCCGACGCAGTATCGCCGAATCAACTCTCTCACGAAGGTTTGCATGAAATGCCGATCGTAAGAGAGCGGTACTCGCGTCGCTACTTGAAGGTGTGTGGACGCTGGCGCGATCACGAGCGATGGGCGATTCTCGCAGAAGATTGGCGTCAGCTAACTCTAATATCTGAAATGGGATTTGTTTGGTGAGCGCGAACGACTCCGCAGAAAACAGATTTACAAACATTTCCTCGTCATCTGTGGAAAAATCTGTGAACAACTCCCACTGGTGAGAGCCAAAGCTTTGAAGCTCTTACACTTCTAGCAAATTGCACCGATGAGCGGCGCGCTCCTAAAGTCTTCACAAAGTGTTGTTTGCATACGTGAAACAAAGTCTGGCAGCAACCAGGTTCCTCTTTCGTCGGGCTGTACTCTTCATTGGGCTTGTTATCGTGTTTACGGCCTGTAGTCGCCTTCCCCGTAGTTATACTTCAGACACTACGCCGGTTGTTGAGACTCCCAGCTCTGCGACGAAACCAGCGCCTATAAATCTCAACACCGCCTCTGCCGCCGAGCTCGAAAGACTTCCTGGAGTCGGCCCCGTGCTTGCTGAGCGAATCAGCGCCTACCGAGAACAGAATGGGCGCTTTCGCCGTGCTGAGCACCTGATGATGGTGCGCGGTATCAGCGATCGGAAGTTTCGCGAGCTGCGGTCGCTGGTCAGAGTGGAGTGACAAATCAATGATAGAGCCCCTCTTGCGGACTACAAATGACTTCAACCAATGCGTCGCGATCCGATTGCCTTTTCCCGACAGACTGCGTAGCGGAGTATCGCGAACGTTCGGTAACCCTCTGAAACCATTCGAACGGCTCTGGGTGACACATATCAACCTGATGCAAAACCTTCGACAAGCAGCTAACGAAATATTCGACGCCGCATTGCGCGCGGTTGATGCGGGCAAAGCATTACGTCGGGCGTTAAATCTCAATGGGACAATCCTGAGAATTTGCGACACAGTTTTCGACACCTCAACTCGCCCAACTTATGTCGTGGCAATCGGTAAGGCCGCACCGGCCATGGCGGTCACACTCCGTGACATTCTTGATCACATAATCACCCATGGCACCGTCTCTGGACCTGATTGCCCTGAATTGCACGCGCTAGAGTCCGGGCGCTGGCGTGTGTTTGCCGGCGGTCATCCGCTGCCAAATCAACAGAGCCTTGATGCCGCACAGGCTGCGTTTGAATTACTTCGTCGTGCTGATGAAGAGCACGCTTTGGTTGTCTTCCTGATCTCCGGCGGCGGTTCGGCAATGATTGAGTGGCCCTGTGATGGGCGAATTACGCTCGCTGATCTACGTGAAGCAAATCGCCGGCTCGTTTCCTGCGGCGCGTCAATAACTGAGATCAACGCTGTCCGACGCGCTTTGTCCGCGGTGAAAGGAGGCCGGCTTGGCGCGCTAGCTCAAAACACCGATCAGATCACCCTTATCATTTCCGATACCAATCGAGGTGATGAGGCTAATGTAGCGTCCGGCCCCACGGTGTCTCCGCCCGCTAATAGCCCCCGAGCAATGGACGTTGTGGACCGATATAGCCATCGACTGTCCTTACCGAGCACGGTTCTGAGAGCCATACAAGAGGCAGAAAGCAATGAAGGGCACTCCGACATTGCAGATAACAAACACTACGTACTGCTGGATAATCAGAGTGCGATTGAAGCTGCCGCCGCAGAAGCTCGACAACTCGGTTTCGCAGTCGAAGTGGTGTACGACATTAATGAACAGCCGATAGACGAGGGTAGCGCCCTCCTGGTCTCGCGCGTGCGCGCGCTCTGGGAGCAAGCAGGGAGAGAACAGAAGCGAGTGTGTCTCATTTCGGGTGGCGAGTTCTCGTGTCCCGTAGGTGGAACAGGCGTCGGCGGACGCAATCTGGAAACGGTCCTGCGCTGCGCCATCGAATTCGATAAGCGTCAGCATCATGGAGATTTCGCCTCCGCCCATCTGGTTGCGCTGAGCGGAGGGACCGATGTCATAGATGGCAACAGCCCCGCAGCGGGCGCCATCGCTGACGAAAGCACGATTGCGAGGGGACTCTCGCGCGGACTCCATGCTGAAAGTTTTCTGGAGAACAGCGACTCCTTCACTTTCTTTAACACGCTCGGCGACGCAATTGTTATCGGGCCAACTGGCACGAATGTTCGCGACCTGCGCATTCTGATTGCAAGCTAGCGGGAAGCGACTATATGAAATCCCAAAAGGGGCCTACGGTAATTTGTAGGTCCGAGACTTTCTGCAAATTAGCGGAGCTTGGAGCCGTCCTTTTGGGGATCTTTCAGTTTAGACACTCGTCGACGAAGGCCAAACTGCACCCGTAGCTAAAGGTTTCATATCACCTACAGGTTTCATATCTTGACTCCAAGCGCCCAGGATAATATAAGGGTTCTCGCCCACTCGGTTGTTGCGCCGTGAAGCTCTGCTATGTCGCGTACATCACAAATGAAAACCTTCAACCCCGGGGGAACATCAAACTTGTCCACGCATGTTGAGCCTACAATAGAAACGCCTGCTGAGGTGCCAAACACACAGTCGCTTTCACTTGCCGGTCTGGTCGCTGCACTCAATGCTCAACAGGGACGTCCGCGGCTCGAGCAAATCTACGAGTGGCTGGAGAGCGCAGAGATTTCTTGTAAGGAATTGGAGCCTTACCTGGGTTTTAAGGAAGGCAACTACTGGCGGCATCGAGTCTGTCGCAATGAATTTGCTGAAATGCTCGTGTTGTGTTGGCGCCCTGGCCATAGGACACCGATTCACGACCACAATGGCTCCCATGGCGTGGTTAAAGTATATGACGGGGTGATGTGGGAAACGACCTTTGTCTTCGATGAGGTTAAAGGGCTCGGTTACAAATCAGGTCGAGAAAGGTCTCGAGGGGAAGTAACAGGATCTGACGTACCGGACATTCACCAACTCGGAAACCCGGAAGTTAGTGGACAAGATCTGATCACCATCCACATCTATGCGCCACCTCTCGGTGTGCTAAAAACCTATAAAGTAGGAAGCCCTGAGATCGACCTCTACACACCCGACGACTCTCAATCATGAACCAAGAGTCGAATAGCAGATGGACTCCGATCATACCTGCTGTAGTTTAGAGTTCATCAAGCTTTAGCTTGTCCTCACCGCCAGCCCACAACCTAAAGGTTGAACTCTGAACTTCCGGACTCAAAATGAACCAGTACCCGATTCGAACCTATTGACCCGGCGCTCTTACAAAAGTCTCCAGCCGAAGATCCTCGCCATCAGTCGTCACGGTAATCATTCCGCTCTTGCTCGTGATTAATACTTCTGCGCCTTTATTCTGCCAGCGCTTAACGACTTCCCTGTGCGGATGGCCAAACATTGAATTGTGACCAACTGAAATAATGGCGAACTTCGGACGGGAGGCGCTGACGAAACCATCTGTCGATGAAGTCTTGCTGCCATGGTGCGCCACCTTTACTACATCCACCGGAAAACCAGAGTCTCCTGACAGCATGGCGGCCTCTGCCAAACTCTCGATGTCGCCAGTAAGAAGAATTGATCGTTCGCCAAATTGTAATCGCAGCACTATTGAATCGTTGTTTCGGGATCGTGTCTCAGCCTTCGCACGTGCGTGGGGCCACAGCACAGTGGCGGTCGTGCCAGTGAATCGCAGGACATCTCCCGCACCAACCACGGCTATGGGAAGCCCTCTTGCAGTCGCGGTGTGATGGAACTTTGCGAATTCAGGATCTTTGTGCGAGGTGCGGGCTACGAGAGCACCACGCACCTCGAAATTCCGCGCTACGTCGTTCAAACCATCAATGTGGTCCGCGTGGGCGTGAGTTGCGAGTATGTAATCGATCCGATCCAGTCCGCGCCACCACAAGTATTCCGAGACCACTGCCTCTCCGATGTTGCGCGTGTCGCGGGCAAACGGTTCTTTGTCGTCCGCCCCGGGCGTACGGTCCCTGCTCAAGAAGTTCGGCCTGCCGCCACCATCCACAAGGAGGGTTGTTCCATCAGGCATTGTGATTAGCGCCGAGTCTCCCTGACCGACGTCCAGGAAGTCCACGCGCAGTCGTCCATCGGTGCGACCGGCACTGAGCGGGTGCACGATCACAATGGCGAGCAGAATCATCTGGGCTAGTATTGGGCCCTGAACCGCTTGCAATGCTCGCCTTCCGTTCACCAACGGCGCGCCTAATGGATTCCAGCGGGAAAGTGAAACTGCGAGAGCCACAAGAGGCAAACAGTACAAGAGATAGATCAAGGTCGACCAACCCGAGTATTCCGGTATCCGAACCGATGCGATTCCCAACCGCGTAAGAGGATCGACACTGTGGATCATCAACCAGTTGAGAACATTGGCCAGGCCGAAAAACGGTGTGGCGACCGCCGTGCTAACCTGCTCGACTAATAATCCGGCTACGGCCACCAGGGCCAGCATCGCCATCAGGACACTTACGCCAACGTTTAAAATGAGCGACGAGGTAGAAACTCGATGAAAGTAGACGATGAGAAGCGGCAGCATTGTGATCTGAACGCTGAAGGTCACAACCATGGCCCCCAATGTGTAACGTAGCGGCCGCTGAAGATAATAGCGTTCTAAAGTGCCTGCGATGGGCGTCTTAATTAGTCTGTAGCTGTAGTTTAGCTGCTCTATCTCCCTCTTCCAGCTTCGATCACTCCAATAGAGCGACTCAGAGAAGCTTCGCAGCCAGGAAGAGCAAGCGGGGGGGTAAGGAGTCTCACGTGTGGGGCGCCATGAGCCAATTTCCGAGATTCGCTGCAGCAGTGGCCAGCCGAAAACTACAATCGCCAGCACTGATAAGAAGGTCAATTGCAATGAGGGATCGAATAAATCGCCTGGGCGCCAGCAGAGCAGGACCAACGCCGCGGCGCCCAATGAATTCAACGAAGCACCTCTGCGAGAGACAATAGGCGCAAACGCGATCAACGTGAACATTAAAGCGGCGCGCACAACTGATGCGTCAGCGCCAACGGCTAACGCGTAACACCAGAGGACCGTGGTAGCCAGAAGAAACTGCCAGCTCCTGTTTCTGGTAATTCGACGGGCCAGCAGAAATACCACACCACCAATGAAACTTATGTGCAGTCCGCTGATGACGAGAACATGAAATGTTCCGCCTTCCCGAAAACGTTCAGCAGTTGCCTGCGAAAGAAAATAGCGGTTGCCCAGCAGCGAGGCGAGGAGAACGCTTGCCGTATCAGGTGAAAAATGCGAAACGATCTGAGTCTCAAGCCGCTGCCGCCATTGATAGAGCCAGGCGAGGGGCAGAAATACCGGGTCGTCATCCACGCGTTCGATGAGCAGCGGGCTCTTCACATAACCTGTGGCGTCATAGCCTCTGCGCTCCAGATAGTCAGTAAACTTAGAGACTCCCGGATTGCGGAAGTTGTCGGTACGGTTGAGAACGGTCATCACGCGCACCCGCGCGCCGTAACGCAGCTCAAGTCTTTGGTAATCTTCCTGGGTTATCTTTTCATGAACCGGCAGCAGAAGTGTGACAACTCCAGAGACGATCTTCTCCACGTCTTTCATTCGGAGCTGCTCCGCACGTAGCGTGAGATAGAAACCGTCGGGAGCTGATTCGGGGTAGCGCTCCAGCACGCCGGTTAACTCAACCGGCTCACCGGCAGCGATCGTTCCGTGAACAATGAGCGCCTTCAACCTGTCTGAGCTAACGCTTCGTTTCTCCATCAAAGCGAGACAAGTACCGGCTAGCAGGAAAGCGATCGTTACCAAGGCAGTGGCGGCGCCGGGTTTCCGTTTGAACAGACAGGTCAACGCAAGCAACGACGTTAGCAAACAAACGAGAAGGAGAAGAATGATAGGCCCTGAGAAAAAGTGTGCTCCCAGAATTCCCGCCGCAAACGCAGCGGCAAGCTGGGCCAGAGGATGAGCTACAAAGGGTTGCTGGTGAGGAGCAGATTGCATCTTCAAATCTCTGAGATCTGAGATCCGATACCACCACGCGGTAGAGACCGTGTGAAAACTCGAAAGTCGACGCCCACAAAGGCGGTTTCACGCAAAGACGCAAAGGGGGCAAAGACGCAAAGATATGAAATGTCTCAGCGAGGAACCCGTTAGCCAGAGGCGTTTCTTTGCGTCTTTGCGTGAAACCGCCATTCGTTAGCGTAAATGTTTGAGTTTTCAACAATCTCGGTAGCGGGTGGATCCAGCCTACCAATCACTCAAGTCGCGGTCATGAGGTCAGTACTGAGATCTGAGGCGCACGACGGTTTCCACGTGATGCGTCTGAGGGAACATATCAAATGCCGCGACAGAGTCAAGAAAATATCCAGCCGCCAGGAGCTTCTTGAGGTCGCGTGCCAGGGTGGCGGGGTCACATGAGACGTAGGAAATCTGTCGCGGATGCCTCGCCAGAATTCCCTTGATTACGCTGTTTTCAGCCCCGGCGCGCGGCGGATCGAGCAGCAGGAAATCGACCGCTTCGGATTTAAGTGACTGGCCATTCAACCACTCGCCCACCCGCGCGGTGATAATCTTCGTGCCCTCAAGCTGAGCGTTCTGTAGATTCAGCTGAGCAAACCGGGCGGCAGTTGGATTCGATTCCACGCCAACTACGCGTTCAAAGCCGCGCGCGAGCGGAACTATGAATAACCCCACGCCGCAATAGAGATCCATGGCAGCTCTACCTCGCGCATTCCGAGTCGCTTCGCGGACTAGCGGCACTAGCAGTTCGTGATTGACCTGGAAAAACGCGTCGGCACTGAAATGGTAAGTCTCATCTCCAATTCTGCGTCTAACGTTCTTTGTCTCAAAACCGGCCCAGCGCGGCGCAAGTGAAACCTCCTCGTCACCGGCTACAACTTCAACGTTCTTCGCTGCTCCCGGAAATGAGTCGTTTCGGATCTGTGCGCGCAGATCTTCCAGAGTATTCTGTAAATCGGGAACCAGGACCGCACATACCTCCACATCACATACACGATGCGAACCAGCCTCGAAATATCCCAAGTGTCTTGTTTGTGGCTCAAATTGCCAGTTCGCACGAGCGCGGTATTGCCACTGTTTTGGCGAGGGATGAATCGCAACCTCAGGGAGCTCTGCGATGTTGCCAATGCGGTGAAAGCAATCGCGAATAATCTCTACTTTCGCCTGAAGCCGCGTTTCATAATTCAACTGCTGGAAATCGCAGCCGCCACAGCGACCGTAGTAAGGACAGGGAGGCTCAACGCGAACCGGCGAGGGTTTGATGACCTCGAGGGCCGAAGCAAAGGCAACCTTGCCCCGCACCCGATCGATTTGAACGCGCAGTATGTCACCAGGCGCGGCGAGTGACACGAACAGCGTCAGTCCTTCGGCGTGCGCCAACCCCACGCCGCCTGGGAGAAGGCGTTCAATTTGCACCTCGAAAGTTGGTAATGGCTGCTCTGGGCCGTCAGCTGAATTCATGTTTTGCCTGACAGTGCAACGCGAACCGGGTCTGAACTGCGGTGGCTCACATCGAAGCTCGGCTCTGTCAGAGATAGAACAGACTAAGCCGCGGCACTGCAAAATGCTCCCGCAGACTCTTTAGCAGCAGGTTATCGAAAGTCTGTTCGTAAACTGTAGCGTCCATGTGTTTGCGATAGGGCCGCAACTGTTCTTTCACTTCTCTTGTGACTGCCTCGAGTTGGTCCGCCGAAACAACCGAACGAATTGCGTCGCTCAACATTCGCTCCAGCCCGGTTATAGAGACTTCGAGTTTCTGCGCATCTGCGGTCGCTGACTGTTTGAAGTCGCGTTCCAACTCTTCCAGGAGATTGGCAGCCCGCGTTAGCGCGTCAGTGAAATCATCTTCGTGCGATTGTTTTCGTTCTCCCAACGCCTGCAGCAGAGCTGATCTTCCTCGCCGCAAGTGCTCCAGAATCGTCTGCCGCGGAAAGGGCAAACCTTCATCCTCGTTGCGGGCCGCAGCGACCGCTTCATCTTCACAACCCGTTTCGGCTCCGACGTGAGACTCCAACCACTCGGCGTACTGAGCCTCGACTTCTTCCTGGCAATAAAGAAGAGACTTGACGCTTCGCTTCCTGGGCTTTGCTTCCCATGAGTCGAAAGCCTTTTCGATCCCGCGCAATGCGACATGCAGCGGGACCTTCATCGCCTTCCAACTCTCGATCAGGGCCCAGTCCATTGGGCTGAGCAGCAGATGCTTACCGCGGCGACGAATAAAGGCGTCTTCGATTTCGGTGAAGTAATTGAAGTAGTTCAAGGTCCCGGAGTCCGATGTCCATGTCCAATGTCACACCAAAAGCCGCTTACCCTCTTTGACTCTGGATTTTAGACTTTGGACATTGGACGTTCGACATTGGACTCTGAACCAGCATTCCGTTCGTACACCAGCCTCAGCCCTTCCAATGTCAGGGTGTCATCGACCAGCTCAATAAACTCGGAACCAGTGGCAATCAAAGAAGCCAGTCCGCCCGTAGCAATCACACGAGCCTTACCACCAATTTCCTCGAGCATCTTGCGCAACACGCCATCAACCAGGCCAACGTAGCCATGATAGAGTCCTGACTGCATCGCGCTTATTGTTGATGACCCGATTACTCTCAGCGGTCGTTTGATGTCCACACGCGGCAGCTTCGCCGTATGATCGAATAACGCGTCAGAGGAAATCATGATTCCCGGAGTAATAACGCCGCCGAGGTATTCTCCTTGCGCGTTAATTGCATTGAAAGTGGTGGCGGTGCCAAAGTCGACGACGATACATGGTGCGCCATACTTATGAATGGCAGCCACCGCATCCACAATTCTGTCGGCACCTACATCCGCAGCGGGTTCGTAAAGAATTCGGACCCCCGTGTCGGCGGTGTCGTCCACGAAGGATGGCGTCAAATGAAAGTAGGTCTCGGCCATCGTCTTCAAGGTGTAGTTTAACGGCGGTACTACCGAGGCTATTGCGATAGCGTCGACGGCTTTGAAGTCGAGGCTGGCAAGCTCGAACAGGTTGCGCGCGTGGACACCATACTCGTCAAATGTGCGCGCGCGGTTTGTGGTCAGGCGCCAATGGGCCACCAGCTCCGGACCACGGTAGACGCCCAAAGAAGTATTGGTATTTCCGACGTCAATTACGAGAAGCATAGGTGAGATCTTCGTTGGCTGTTTTTTTTCTCCGGAATCCGCTCAAGAAATTCTCTATCAGGTCGGAGGCGGTTGCCGCTCCACTTTCACAGCGCAGACGTGCACCAAGCTCTCTTGCGTTTAAGGCATACTGAGGCTTGGTCAGCAAGTTGTCGAGTTCTCGCGCCACTCGTTCAGCTTTGTAAGAGCGCCGGTAAAGCGTGCGGCTGGTTCCGAGTCGGGCCGCATGCGCCGCGTTATCAGATTGATCGAATGCAAAGGGCACGATCAACGTGGGAATGCCGGCACGCAGTCCCTGGGAGGTAGTACCAACTCCGCCATGGTGGACCACAACGCACCCGCGCTCAAGCAACGATTCAAACGGAGCATAGTCGACCGCAATCATCCCGGAAGGCAAAGGCTCCTGCGGACGGTTGCGCTCGTCGCCGATCAGCAAGACCGCGCGCCGTCCCAGCTTTTTCGCCGCGGCAATACTCTCGTGGAAGAAATCCCGCGCCACCCAGACAGCCGAAGAACCCAGCGTGAACACGATAGGCGCCGCACCTAAGTTTAGGAACTCCAACAACTCCGGTGGCATTGCCTTCTCGTGCCGCCCATCGTAGAAGGGGAAACCCGTTATCTTAGTTTGCAGCGGCCAGTCAGGTTGCGGGACTGCAAAATGTTTTGAAAAGAGGGCCAGCACGAGCTCCGGCGAGTGTTGCCCATCGAAAGCCGGATTTCCATAATCGGGAATACCCAACTCCTCTCGAAGTTCATCTACCAGCTTCGCCCGATAATTCCGCTTCACTAAATCCATAAACGACTTCATGAAACGGGGACCGAGAAGTCGGAGTTTATTCATCCATGGCCAGAATGGCGGTATGGGTGGATCGTAGGCCGAGAAAAACGAGAGAGGAGCGAGTACCGTAGAGATCCAGGGTATTCCAGTGGTTCGCGCCACGAGCGGCCCGGCGAACGTGATTGGATGAGTTACCAGCAGATCCGCTCCCTCGGAGGCTTGCATCAGGTCGGCATAAACCTCGCGCACGTAAGGGAAAACAAGTTCTTCCATTAGGTATTTCGGACCCGATCTGGGCTCCATGATCCTGTCCATCATTTCCTGGTCCTGGTCCTTGGGAGTGGGAAGTTCGGGACGCAGGGCGGCGAACGTCAGTCCCGCGCCTTCAATCTTTTCCCGATACAGGCCACTGGTGGCGATCACGGGGTTATGGCCCCGCGCCTGGAGCTCCAATGCAATCGCCATGTACGGATGAATGTCACCGAAGGATCCGAAGGTCGTTAGCACGATACGTTTTCCGCGGCGCATAGCTTCTCTCAATAATTCCTTAGTGCTTAGGTTAAAGCGCAGCTCCGTAGGAGCCGAATGTTTACACAACGAGCGTACGAAGTTCCGTAACATCTCCGGCTCGAACAATCCGGATCTCACCTTCGTCAGTTTCCACCCGCAGCGCACCATCGCTCTCAAGCCCGCGCGTCGTCCCTTCGAGGACTTCCTGCCCGTTGGCAACTCGTATTCGTTTTCCGCTCGCATAGGAGGATCGGACGGACCATTCACGAAGGATCTCTTCTGCGCCACACACCGACTGTAACATCTCATAGCGCCGCTGGAGCGCAATCATCAGGTTGCGCAGGATAATCTCCAGGTTCGGGACCTTACCTGTCTCTAATTCCACGGAGGTAGCAATCTGGTGCACTTCAGGGGGAAAAGCTGAGCTCGTGAGATTAACACCGATTCCTAGCACCAGCGCGCGCCCCTCTGTCGTGTCCACCGTCTCCGCCAGTATGCCGCAAAGTTTACGATTATTTGACAGGATGTCATTGGGCCACTTGATGTCTGTCTTCAGTAAATACGTTTCGAGCAGAGCATCATGCACAGCGAGCGCGGCGGCAAGAGTAATTAACGGCCAACTGCTCTGGTGGATGCGCGGTCTCAGGACAATACTGAAATACAAACCCGAGCCCTTCGGCGAGATCCATTGTCGTTGCAATCGGCCGCGGCCCGCAGTCTGCTCACTCGCTACAACGCAAAGACCTTCCGCAGCCCCTTCAATGGCCCGCTGAGCGGCCTCGAGATTTGTCGAAGGCAGCGAATCGAAGCGCAGGATTTGTGGGGCAAGTTCTGACATCGGTCTTTGCCTCCGAATCTCTTCTACGCGAGAGCAGACCCGTCCCCTTTGGAGAAGTAGCGTTTCAAGATCTTGGTGGGAGCGCAGGCGTCTCGACTGCAACGAGCGGAAAGCGCGAAAAACGCTACTCGCCTACGGCTCGTTTGCAGGCGACACGCCTGCGGTCCCAGCACCGGAGGTTCAAATCCGCGAGCGTTGAGCCAACTCCAATGCTTCACCCACCAGTTGACGGACCAGGCTGTCGAAATTACGAAAGCGCTGGTCATGCGTATGACCCTGCACGTAACGAAAGTAAGGCAAGTGAGATTTGAATGTCTACCTGGAAACTGTTCAATTTCGAATGTTGCGTCGGGATCAGCTGCTGACGATTGTTCGGCAAGCCGATCTCGCAGATAAGCAAGAATTGGGAGTTGCGTAACCGACCCGGTCGCTACCGCTAGGGAGAATCGCATGCCGCTGCTTTTGGCAAACTGAACCACCACCAATCTTTTCGGCGTTCCTGTGGGCATAATGGTTCAAGGAATTTACATGCACGCTAGACTCACTCTGCGCTAACATGCCTGCGCACTTGCCACACCGCTGCCACTTATGGAGGATTCGCCGATGAAGGCTCTGACGCTTATGCTTTCATTCGTCCTGGTCACTGCCGCTGCAGTCGGCCAAAGACGCAGCGCCGGTTTCCTATCAGGCACGATCGTCGATCTGTCGTACGCGTTTGATTCGGAAACCGTCTATTGGCCCACGGCTGAAGCTTTTCATCTGGAGAAAGACTTCGAAGGTGTAACTGAGAAAGGGTTCTACTATTCCGCCAATAAATTTTCGGCTGCCGAACATGGAGGTACGCACCTCGACGCTCCGATTCACTTTGCGGAGGGACGTCTCACCGTCGATGAAATACCGCTCGGACAACTAATAGGACCGGGAATCGTCGTCGATGTCACCAGGCAGTCTGAGAACAATCCAGATTATCGCGTCACAACTGATGACTTTATTCGCTGGGAGAAGAAGAATGGGAGATTGCCAAACGGAGCAATGGTTCTGTTGCGCACCGGGTTCGGGAAATTTTACCCACACCGCAAAAAATATTTGGGAACGGAGGAACGTGGTCCAGAAGCCGTTGCCAAGCTTCACTTTCCCGGGCTTCACCCCGAGGCAGCTCGTTGGCTAACTGCTAACCGCTTAATCAAAGCCATCGGGTTGGATACAGCAAGCATCGACTACGGCCAATCGACCCTCTTCGAAAGCCATCGCATTCTCTTTGACAAAAATATTCTCGCGTTCGAAAACGTCGCGAACCTCGACAAGCTACCGCCTAAGGGATTCTCGGTAATCGCGCTTCCGATGAAAATCAAAGGCGGGAGCGGAGGGCCGCTGCGCATCATTGCCATCTTGAATTAGTGTTTCGTCTATTAATGATTGATTGGTTCCCCATCCGGTTATCATTCGCCGTTGCGGGTGCAGCAACTTTGATTGCTCTCATCGCAGGCTCGGGGCTGGCCTGGCTGCTGGCGCGCAAACGTTTTCCCGGGCGCAATCTGGTTGACGCCCTGATTACGTTGCCGCTGGTACTACCTCCGACGGTGCTCGGCTATTACCTGCTCGTTCTGCTCGGCACTCGATCTTCATTAGGGGGCTTTCTCTACAATCGCTTGGGCATCCGGCTGACATTCACAGTAACTGCCGCGATCATCGCGGCCACGATTCACGCTTTGCCACTGGTGACGAAGAGTCTGCGAGCTGCATTTGAAGGCGTAAACGTGGAGCTTGAAGCCGCTGCGCGAACCCTGGGGATGAGCAACCGCCGGATCTTCTTTCGTGTCACCCTGCCGCTCGCCTCTCGCGGTGTGCTGGCAGCGACAGCGCTGGCTTTCGCGCGCGCACTGGGCGACTTCGGCGTAACGATTATGATCGCCGGCAACATCCCGGGCAAAACTCAAACGGCTTCGGTAGCGATTTACGACGCGGTGCAGGCGGGTCGGGACAACGACGCTTTTATCCTCGCGATTATCGTATCTCTGATTGCTGTGGTGATGCTTTATTTCATCAACCGCTTCGGGCGATTAAGGTGGTAGGGATCCTCTCAACTATGCCGCGGCGCAAGCAGTTAGTTTGATTCTTTCTTAGCTCAGAAAGTTTAGGAACTTTGACTCGGCGGAATTGTAGCCTGGAAAAACGGCTTGCACGTTGGAAGTCCCAAGATGCTTCCTGGCAACCTCACCGAATACGTCGCGAAAGTCGGTCGTCAGGGCGAGGTCGCGGCCTTCATACAATTGCTCGCTCTTCAACCCGGGCCAGCGGCCGTAGACTTTGCCGCCCCGAACATTATTTCCGATCACAAACATTGCGTTCGCGTGACCGTGGTCGGTTCCGCGATTGCCATTTTCACGCACCGTGCGTCCGAACTCTGACATTGTCAGGATCACTACATCATCCATGAGCTTACCCAAATCCGTGGCCAGAGCGCCGATGCCGCCACTAAAATCCTGCAATCGATTTGCTAACTGGCCGCGGGAGTTTCCCTGGTTCACGTGAGTGTCCCAGCCGCCAATATCGGTAAATGCTACTTCCAGGCCCACGCCGGCCTTGATGAGCTGGGCGATCTGGAAAAGCGAATTGCCAAAAGGTGAGCGAGGATACTGCGCGCCATTCTCCGGCTGATACTGGCCGGGATTAGCCTTCTTCAAAAAGTTTACCGCTTCGAAAGTCTCCTTTCCTCTCCCGCCCAGGACGTCGTTGACGCTTTTGTCGTAGATGGCTTCAAATCCACCTTGCACACTTGCCGAGGAGCGGCCTGCTCGAATAGTGAAATCGGCGAGGTTCGAGATCGTCAGAGTGGGGGCGCTGCCCTGCAGTATACGAGGCATGGTTTGGGTCATTGAAACCGCGCGAAACAGCGACCGAGTCGGATCAGTTTTGCTTTGCAGATAACGATTGAGCCATCCGTCTGGAGTTCCCTTTCGACCCGGTGTCGCCGATTCCATATAGTCCTGTGCGTCGAAATGAGACCGAGTGTTGTCCGGCGAACCGACCGCATTGACGATGGCGAGCCGCTTGGTATCCCACAGCGACTGGAATGGAGTAAGCACTGGATGCAAACCAAAGAAGCCGTCGAGATCGAGCGCTGCTTCTGCGTTGCCACGCTGTGGCGTGGGAATCGCAATCGCCGGGCGCAAATCGTAATACGCTCGCTCGCCGTGGGGCACCACCATGTTGAGACCATCGACAGCGCCGCGTTGAAAAATCGCAATTAGAGTCTTACGGCGCCCACCCGTCAGTCGATCACGAGTCTGTGCAAGCAACGCCCGTTCGAGAAACGATGGGGCGGAAAGTGATACTCCGATGCTGGCGAGTGCAATACCGCCCGACCTCAAAAAGAATCTGCGATTCATGCTTGTGACCTCATGTTTCGACTTTCGAGTTACGGGTTCCGAGTTTAAGTTCTTGAACAACTCGAAACTCCAAACCCGAAACTCGAAACGATTACTGCCTTTGAAACTCCGGTGATCCCAATATCAGACCCACAATTCTGGTTACCGGATCTGTAATGTTTGCGTCTGCCCGGGCAAGTTGCTGTCGACGCTGACGAGGCTGAATGTCATTTCCGTTGTTGCCCACGACGTTGTCTGCCCGGCTTGCCGGCTCAACAGCAACTGACTGAATCGGCGGTCCAATCTCCTGGTTCAGTTGCTTCAAAAGCGTCTCTCTCGTCCTGGAAGAAATCTCACCTGCGACAATTAGGCTAAGGAAGCGGTCCATGATGCTGGCTTTGTCGACAGCCGGCCCGTTTGCGGCATCACCAGCGAAGCGTTTGAGGTCGACACGTGTGCCGGGAATGCGATTGCTGGCCAGGGTCAAGCCAAAATTCAACCGCTCCAGCAGTCCGCCGGTATTGACCCAGCTTTCCGCGGTGTCTGAATAACCGTTTGGCGTTTGGTAGAGATAGAGCGGTTCGCCCATCCTGGCGATCCATTGATGCAGTTGCGGGCCGCCATTGGTTTCAGCGTCCAGCGTCCGAATCGCGCTAATTGCCAGCTCAAAAGGCCGCTTGACTTTTGCGCGATATGCTTCCGGTGAGTTGAACTCTGGCGAAAAGAAGATCGCCTTCAGTGTTTCCCGAATATCACCATCACTCTTTGTAAACTGGGCGGCAACGCGATCAACGAGTGCGGGGGGAGGGTTATCCTGCACGAAGTAGCGCGATAGTTTTGTCGCCATAAATTTCGCTGTTGATGGATGGCGGGCAAGAATATCCAGCACAAGAAGGCCATCCTTCATTCCGCCACCGCCGGGAATCTTCTGGCCAAGTACTATCTTTTCGCCTTCGTCGTGCATGCGGGCATTGAAATAGAACTTGCCGGCGTTCTCGCGCGCTCCCGCTCCCATGAGAGCCATCGCCGCCGCGCCGCCGCCGCGCGGGGCAAAGATGGTCCAACCTGTGAAGCAACGCGCCACTTCCTGCACATCCTTTTGAGTGTAACCACCGTCGACACCAATCGTGTGCAGCTCCATCAGCTCGCGTGCGTAGTTTTCATTAATGCCCCGCGGCTGCCTGCGTGGCTGAGCCGGTGCCTGCGGCATGTTTGCACCATCCCGCCCGGTCCTCATTTCCGGATAACGATCCATCATCCGTTCCTGTCGCTGACCTCCCATCAATCTGCCTAAAATTGAATCGCCCAGCGCACGCCTGCGATTTGGTCCGTTGGGTCTAACCCGTGCGTTCGGACTGGCACTCTGAAAGTTGTCGAGATAGAAAAGCATCGCGGGACTTTGCGCCGTGGCCAGCAGCAGATCATGAAAATTGCCCATTGTATTCGGGCGGATCGTGTCGCGATCGTAGGATGTCAGCAGCCAGCGATCCGCGCCCTTGCCGGCGAACACGTTGAAGTGGTTGGTCCAGAAATCGACTAACACCTCCTGCAACTGCCGCTCGCTGTAAACCGCGCGCAAGATACGCGACGCCTGCAGCTCAGCCGTAATCCGTTGCGGCTGTTGCAACCCATTCTGCATGTAGTAGTCGCGAATCATGCGACGATATTCTTCATTGTTCCTCCCCGCGCCATCCGGATTGCCATTAGGCTCATTGCCTTTATTGGGCATTGCGTCCGGTATCATCGATTCGCCGGGAGCCGGCTGCCCGGGAGTCTGTGATTCAGAAGCCTTGCCCCTGTTTTGCCGTGCGGCAGCCAGGTCATTTGGTAAATCGCCACGTCGTTGAAGCTGACGGAGCAGTTGACCTGGCTGAGGATATTTCTCATACAACTGTGCTGTGCTCATTGACAGCGTGGGAAGGTCCTTCACTTTTGTTTCTGCGAGCGCGTCAGATATTTTCCCGGGATTGAGTTGCTGTTCAATGTAACGCTCAACTCCCGTCGCTTTCACGCGCTCGACGTCTCCAGGGCGCGCACCGAAACCCAGCCGGTTTAGCACATGCAGAATGCGTTGCTCATCGCTGAGACGACTCGCCTCCGCCTTCTTTTTCTGAGCACTAACATCAATCGAAAGCGTGGTCGCAAGTACCGCCGCTATAGACACCAGGGCCAAGCCGCGTCGAGCGATCTGGACTGTGGAAGTGAAGCTTTGTCTGGAGATTCTCATATAAACACCCTTTAACGATTCCTGAGGAGACGCAGATTTCCCGAAATTAAAGCGAATTCCCTAGCACCACGTTAGACGCGCAGGGAAGGTGGACGGTTGAAGAAACTGGCTTGCTTTGCCAAGACGTTTGTTAAGGGTGTGGCTGGGTAGGAACCGCCGGGCGCTCAGCGGGCGCGGTTCTGCCAAGAGGACGGGGAAAACTTGCCGGGCTTCGGTTACCTTGCTTGTCAATCGAACGCACACCGAAAAAGACGTTGTCTTTGGAGAGCCCTTTCATCGTGGAGCTCGTCACATTGCCAACCAAGAGAGAGTTCGTCCAGACGGCCGCGGTAGTGTCCCGCCAGAGAATCTCGTAGCCCGCGAGATCTGGTTCCTCGTTCGCGTCCCATTTCAATTCTGTATCGTTGGACAAACGGGCTGTCAGGATGGCGACGCTCCTGGGTCTCGCCGGGGCGAGCGCCAGCATTGCCAGATTGGCAGCATTCACGCGCGCCACGTTGGCTACGTAGGGATAGTCAACGAACTCGGGCAGGTCACCAAACTTGATTCCACTCTCCGTGCGTACGTTTTGATGTTGATGACTGTAATCCTCGTTTGGCTCCGTAAAGCGCACGGCGGCAAAGCCTCGCTCGAGAAAAGGAATGTGATCGCCGCCGCGTCCGTAGCGGTCGCGGCGATACACCATCAGCACCTTCATCTGGGGTACGTAGCGTTCACCGGTCTCTTTAATGAATCGAGCTAACTGCCGCGAAGCGGAGTCGTTCTCTCCTCCGACGCTGCGACGAACACTCGCTTCTTCCGGGGTCTCACTGGACGGTACCCCTTCCGCAAAGACACGCACCGTGCGACGGTTGCGCACGCCGTTTCCTCCCAACGTGTTTCCTACGATGTCGTTAGTAAACATCGCTTCAACGTTGGCTCCCTTCTGCTTTGCTCGTTCCGCAAAGTAAGTCGAACCCAGAAGACTCTGCTCTTCTCCGGCAACTGCCATGAAAACAATGGTCGCATCAAACTTGTATTTAACCATCACCCGCGCCATCTCTAAAACTGCTGCCGTGCCGGAAGCGTCGTCATTCGCCCCGGGAGCATCGCATTTCCCATCGGTCGGGCTACCGCACATCGAATCGTAGTGCCCACTAACAACGTAAATCCGATTCTCGGATTCCGGTTGCGTACCTCTTAACGTGGCGACCACATTTGTAATCACTGTCGGCGTGGGAATACGCGCAGTTTTCTGTTGCTCGTAAGCCTGCTTCTCGACGGTCATACGCCCGCCCGAGTTTTCCGCTGCTTTCAAGAACTCGCTATAAAGCCAATCGCGAGCGGCGCCGATTCCGCGGTTAGGATCGTCTTGTGTCGAGAGCGTGTTGCGGGTGCCAAATGAAACCAGCTTGCGAATCATGCGCTCTATATTACGTGCGTCGATCTCCTGAACAATCCGCGCGATGTCTTGATTACGAGTGACCCGCACGTTCAACTCGGCCGCGGTTCCAGGTCTAGCCTGTCTCGTCTCCTGTGCCGCTAACTGCAACCCAGGCAAGAAGACGCTCAATACCAAGCAACAAAACAAAGAAGGCCGCCTTTGCGGACAAGAGTATGGGCCAGGTATGTTCATCGGATCACGTTCGCAGCGTGCTGTTAATGTACCACCACGAGATCAGTATAGGAATAAGCCGGCAGGGACGGAACTCAGCGAATTCGGTAGGCTCTACCCTTCCAGACCACCACCACTTCACCAGGTAGTTGTGCCGCGATGGCGCGAATCCCAGGCTCGTCCGCGACGAGAGCGCGAAATTGTTCCGAGCCCCGCGCCAAGGTGGTTGTCGCCGTAGATGATTGGTAAGCAGTGTCGATCCAAACGCCTCCTTGCCGCCGAAACCGTCGGCCGGAAACAGTGCGAGTGTCCGCTTCGTCGTCGTTTGTCTTCGCTCCTGCGTCACTTGCACGTTTTGCCTCAAGCTTGCGTAGCCTTTCTTGGCTCTGACCAGCCAGTGCACCCCTTCCGGCCTGCGGGAGAGCAATCTGATTCTGGTTGTCATCTGTTCGCGCGCGAGCTCCTTCTTGCTCTCGCGCCTGCTCGTCTCTTTTGTCAGCTTCTTCCTTCCGACGGGCGGCAACTTCGGTTCGTGCCTCGGTATGTGTTGTTTGGGGTTTCGGAGGTGGAGGTGCCGCCGGCTCGGAAGCATATGACGGTGAAGCTACGACTCCTGCAGCTTTTCCAGGTGAGGCGTCCTTATCAGAAGTGACAGTCACAGAATCCGTGGGCGTTGCTGTGTTTGAAGTCTCACTTTTTTCACCTGTCTTCGCTTTGGTCTCTATATTTTTGCCGGCCCTTGTCTGGGATTCAGAGGACCGCCGTTCTTCAATAGCGGCAGCAAAGTTTCCGGGTTCCGCGGGTGAGTCCGCCGGCTTTGTTTCAATGGTGGCATCGCGTGAGGCCGCCGGCTGATTCTGGGCCACGAAATCAGGCTGGAGCTGCTGTCTGAGTGCAACCAGGCCAACCGCGATAAATGCAAAGAGCGCGAGTGCGGGCACCGCGTAACGCAAGAGACTGGGAGACAACAGGGCGCCGAACTTTTGCCGGAAACCTGCTGAAGTATTTTGCGAGACCGAATCTTCCCTGACGTTGGCACCAGATGCTGACGTTAACTCTGAAACAATCTTGCGGCAGCTCGCACACTCCGCCAAATGCGAGGTGTAACGCGCGCGCGCTGCAGCAGGCAATGCTTGTTCGGCGTATGAGTTCAACTCATCAGCATCCAGGTGCATTGCCGAGTGGTCTTCAGGCGCAACAGAGCGGACGCCCGTGCGCCGTGCCAGGTCGCCTAACAGAAGATCCATTTGTTTGTTTTCAGTTTGCTTCATTGGATGCCTTTATTGATGGCCATCTTTAGAACGCAATCTCCTCAAGTAGCTTGCAGCCGGGGCTTTGCATGACAAATCATAACTGATTTCACTTGCGGGCCTTTACCTTAGCCCCGCTAACGGCTCCCCCTGCAGCCAGCAGCGGCTCAAGATCGGCCTCCAGATGTAAAGCTACCTGAGCAAACGCGCCTTCTGTTTCCGTCTTCGTCCAACCCAGATCAGTGATCAAAGTACTTTCCACGCGCTCTCGCAACTCCCCGTGAATTCTTGTCAGACGCCGGCTCGCTGTTGCCTCATGCACGCCCAGGACGCTGCCCGCTTCCCGCAAACGAAGACCGTCAAAGTAGTAGAGCTTCACCAATAGTCGATCTTCGTCGGAGAGTTCTTTTATAGAACGCGCGAGCGCACTTTGCATCTCGGCTCCCGCTAACTTATCCGAAATCGCTTCCTCTGGATTGAGCGCCGCGGTGGCAAGGAACAATTCCTTGCCATCGCCACCCCCACGCGCCAGGCGGTCGAAGTCCGCGTCGTCTTCGGTTTGCACCGTGCGTGATTGCTTGCGATGCTGATCAATAGCAAGCTGCGCCACCACGGCCCGCAGCCATCCTGCCAATGAGCCGCGGCCGGAATAGTAGGCAAGTTTGCTGGCCGGCTTTCCATCCGCGCGCACCCGCAGGCCATAAAGCTCCGCCCAGATCGATTGTGCCAAGTCCTGAGCGCCGTCTTCATTGGAGCTCGCTGACCGGGCCGCCGAGCGTACCGTTGGCGTGAAACGCTCGACGAGGTCGCTCCAGGCGCTTTCGTCACCCCGTTCGCAAGCCACTATCAGACACAAGTCGTCAGCTTTAAGCTCATCTATGAACTCGGCGATAGACTGGTCCGAGGCGTTCTCGTCGTCCTTCAACAAATACTTATCGACTGACGATTTGATACGCGGCACCAAAGAATCCGAATCCAGCGAGCGAGATTCGGTAGCGTGCGCGAGCAGCCGTTTTGCGCCCGCTACTAAGAGATTCTGGATTTGCTCGCTTCTTTCGCTCACCGGGGGAATAACTCAAACAAGCTTCCGACGTGACTTCATGCTAGCACGCCAGAAGGTAGCTGCGGTCCCATCGGATTCTTTGATGACTTATTGGTCACAACGTTGCCGCGAGGGCCGCCGCAGGGCCCAATGCGGCGTTACTTTGACACCTAAAGACCTCTAAGTTAGATTCGATTGTACAGTCACGAAACCATATTTCTAAGCCACGCGCGAAAGCGCGCCTGTGAAGATAGTTTTCAAGGATTACGCTTTGTTCACGCTTCGAGTAACCGAGATTTTTCACTCCATCCAGGGTGAGTCCACTCACGCCGGCAGGCCTTGCGCATTTGTGCGCCTTACCGGGTGTCCGATGCGATGCGTCTGGTGTGACAGCGAGTATACATTCACGGGCGGGGACCATCTTTCAATCGACGAAGTATTAGCGCAAGTGCGGGCGATGGGATGCAATCTGGTCGAAGTCACCGGAGGCGAGCCGCTAGCGCAGCCACACGCGTTTACGTTGATAAAAAAGCTGTGTGAAGAAGGGTACGAGGTTCTGGTGGAGACGGGAGGCTATGTTTCGACCGAGACTCTCGATCCGCGAGCCAAAATTATTCTCGATGTGAAGTGTCCCGGTTCAGGCGAAGATGCTCGCAACCACTGGCCCAACCTCGACGTGTTACGCGCAGACAAAGATGAAGTCAAATTTGTGATAGCCAATCGCAGCGACTGGGATTTCGCCTGCCACATCATCGAGCGCTTCGAACTGGAAAAGCGCGCCAAGGCGGTCTTGATATCTCCTATCTGGATCGGCGTGGACTTGCAGGAGGTTGCGAGTTGGATAACGAGTAGCGGGCTCAACGTGCGGATGCAATTACAAATGCACAAGTACATCTGGGGACCCGAGGCACGAGGTGTTTGATGGGCGGTCATGACGACGAGTCGTACGGACCCTCTGAATCCGAACCAGGGGATTCGGAATCCGGGCTTGCTGTTTGCCTTGTCTCAGGTGGCATGGATTCCTGTGTTACCGCAGCGATTGCTCGTGAGGAGAATGATGAACTTGCGTTGCTGCATATCTCCTATGGCCAGCGCACCGAAGAGCGAGAGCGGCGAGCTTTCGACGAGATCGCCGATTACTATCAGACAAAACTTCGCCTGGCTGTTTCGATTGAGCATTTGAGCAGGATTGGTGGTTCGTCGCTAACCGATCACCAGATTCCAGTAACCAGTGCGAACCTTGGATCTCCAGGAATACCGTCGAGCTACGTTCCTTTTCGCAATGCACACCTCCTGTCGATTGCTACAAGTTGGGCTGAAGTGATTCAGGCTCGTCGCATCTATATTGGGGCGGTCGCCGAGGATTCTTCGGGCTATCCGGATTGCCGCCCGGAGTTTTACGCCGCATTTCAAAAGGTGATTGACCTCGGAACAAAACCTCAACCCGCACTCGAGATTAGGACTCCAATAATCGCCATGAAGAAGCGTGAAATCGTGCTGCGGGGGCAGTCGCTTGGAGCGCCTATCGAGCTTACCTGGTCGTGTTATCAGGAATCAGAGCAAGCCTGTGGGACCTGCGATTCCTGTGCCCTCCGGTTACGGGCTTTTCGCGAAGCAGGGATCACTGATCCGATTCCCTATACGCTTGACAGCAAGCGGTTTGCTTATTAACGTAAGGTGCTTCTCAGTCCTTAACTACAACGGATCTCAGCGTCAACGCATCTTACGGGTCTCTCCCGTAATAAAATCGAATGCAAGACGCTGCGCTTGGAGGAATCTCATGCTTCGTAAATTTTTCTTTGCTATCTTCGCTGTTGTAGCGATGCTCTCGACGGCCTTTAGCGCGTCTGCCCAGACAGGAGAACTTCGCGGGCGGGTGACTATGAATCAGGCGGATGGTACCAAGGCTCCCGCCAGTGACGTGGCGATCGACGTGTACCGCACTGACCTCTCGGGCAAATACAATACAAAAACTAACAAGAAGGGGGAGTTCGTATTCGCAGGGCTGCCCTTCGTTGGCACTTACACCGTTGCCGCCAGTCATCCTGCAGCCAGCCCGACCTGGGTGCCTAATGTCAAAGTCGGCAGAGGCACCGACTACGAAATCAATCTATCGCCCGGTGATGGCAAGCGTTTGACGCTTGAGGAAATCAAGGCGGCAGAGAAACAGAGCGCGGGCAGCGGCGCGTCGTCAGGCGCGTCGTCAGGCACGCCATCACGTGAAAGCACAGCCGATAAGGCAAAACGGGAAGAAATGATCCGTAAAAACGCTGAGATTGAGGTCAAGAACAAAAAGATTGAGGAATCAAATGTGATTGTCGCCCGAACGTTCACTGCGGGAAACACCGCCCTTGAAGCCAAGAACTACGACGAAGCAATTAAGCACTACGATGAAGGAATAGCGGCGGATCCCGGCCAGCCTGCATTGTTAACGCAAAAGTCTATGGCTCTGAAAGGACGCGGGGTCGATCGTTACAACGCCGCCATCACCTCCAAGGACGAAGCGGCTAAAGGTCCGGGAATTGAAGCAGCGAAGAGCGACTTTCGCGCCTCGGCAGAGGCTATCAAGCAAGCCGTCGACGCACTCAACGCGCAGACAGTACCCACGGATCCGCAAGAACAGACTCGGTTCAACGCGAACAAGATCGCCGCGCTTAGCACGAGGGCTGAAGCCATGCGTTTGTTCGTGACTAAGGTTGATCAGTCGCAGGTTGACGCCGGGCAGAAAGCGTATGAAGACTACCTGGCGGTTGAGACAGACCCCGCCAGAAAATTAGCGGCCCAAAGAGGTCTGGCGCAAATGCTCTTCGATGCAAACTCCTTCGACAAGGCGCTGGCCGAATATCAGAAGATTCTGGCTACCAACCCCGACGATACCGACGCGCTGGTCAAATCCGGCATGCTTTTGTTCAACATCGGGGCGGTGAACAACGACAAGACAAAGTATCAGGAGGCTGCCAATTTCCTCCAAAAATTTGTAGATAAGGCCCCGGACACTGACAAGCTCAAAGATGATGCAAAAGCCATTCTAGAGGAGCTCAAGAATCAGCAAAACGTGAAGGCTGAGAAAACCACCACCACGCCGGCGCGCCGCCGCCGGCCTTAGAGGACCCAGCAATACTATCATCAAGACCAAAGTAAAGGTCGACGCTCGATTGCGCGAGTCTCGACTTTTCGCGTATCCACACTGGCTACGCTCTGACCAAGCTCGGTTTCGAGCCTGAGTCGCTGTCAAGTTCCAGCGAAACATTTCGAAGCCCTATGGAATGGTTTTGGTAACCGGCCCAACAGGAAGTGGTAAAACCAACACCTCTATTCTGCGCTGCGATCTTTGAATACGGTCCAAACGAACATTACGGATCGTAAGGGCAACCGAGCGCGACGTACCGTTGATTCTTGTTGCTCGGCTGCCTGGGAATTATCCAGTAAGGGGGTTTACTGCTTGAACTTAAATCCGGTAACTTCCATCCAGATGTTCGCACGGTCGTCGGATTCTTTCATTCCCTCGAGTCGCACCGCCACCGCCATCGTTCGATTAGGTTCCAACTCAAGTTGCCTAATGGGAATCATTACCATCGTTCGCTCCTTCACCGCCTTACCCTGATGATCGACAACGGCTCCTCTGATTTCGAGGCCGTTGAGTGTTCGTCCGGTGAAGTTGCGAATAGTCGTTTGCAGATTCATCACGATGTCGCCCAATGCTCGTTTTGCTTCGTCGGCTTCCGGTTCGTCGAGGAAGATCTTGGAATGATACTGCTCCCACTCAGGCGAGCCCGCGCGGATGGCCCCTTCCAAGACGGGATCGGCACTGCCGCCCGTGTTGCTGGCACGCAACAGGAAATAGAAAAAGACAGCTATGACCAAAGCGGCAGCAATGGCCACGACGATAATCAGCTTGCGGCGCGAATCATCCGAGCTATCCAAACTTTTTTCTGAGGCCGCCATGCTTTTGTGAGTTGAATTGTAGAATTGTCAGATGGGTTTTCCAATCACTTCTGGTCTAGACCGCCACTGCGCTGGATATGGTCCGCTGGGCCGATGAGTGAAATCCCTATTTCTGGTGCTGCGCGGTAAGACCAGTAATCAGATCTTCCAGCTCGGAGTAATCAATGGGCTTGGTTATGTACGCGTCACACCCGGCCGCCAGGGCTTCGGCGTGAAAGTCGGCCGTATCATGAGCTGAAACTGCGATGATGGGAACCCTAGCCAAATCAGGCAACTGGCGAATCCGGCGTGTCGCTGACAAGCCATCAACTACTGGCAGACTCAAGTCCATGAGAATGACATTTGGCGTCTCGTTTTCCGCCGCTCGTACCGCTTCGACTCCGTTAGTTGCTTCTGAGACCTCGTATCCGCTCAACTCAAGGAGCCGGCGCATCATCATGCGATTATCTTCGGTATCTTCGACGAGCAACACGCGAACCGGATTCTCAATTTTGGTCATATGCTCCACGCGCGTGGTTGATCTTGTTTCCACAATCAAGTCCGATTCACCCTCTAAGTTGTTGACTTTACTGTATCACTAGAATACGCCCGAGCTTTTTGCTAAGATGCCGCATCGAAATACGACAGATCGAATCCGCGTTTCGGGTTCAATTCATACACCGGACTTCCCCCCTAAATGCTCTTCCTAAACTACAGGCGCGAGAGCTGGAAAACTACTGACACCTCGATGAAGCCACTATTGTTGAACCCCCAGGATAGCTACTCTCTTCAGACCCTGGGGAGAGCGTCTGTCCAGATCGTTCACGATCTCAAAAATCAGCTAAATGGTCTCAAACTGTATGCCACGTTTCTGCGCAAGCGATTGGAGAGGAGCGCCAGGCCGGAAGATGAGATGGAAACTATTAACAAACTCATCGCCGGATTGGATCGCGCCGCAGGAGATCTGTCGACGCTAGTGCAGTATGGCCGACCAATTGAGCTGCGGAGACAGGTCGGCGTCGATGTTCAGAAGATAATGCGAACAGTTGCAGGGGCTTTCTCGCAGCCGTCGCGTGCGAGCGGTCCTTTGACTGGAGCAATCATCATCGACGCGGAGCCGCTTCCCCTGGCAGGTGAGTTTGATCCCACGATTTTGGCTGATGCGCTCAAGTCAATCTCCGTGGGCGCCATGAAAATGCGTGGCCATGATGAAAACCGGACGCTCAGGGTCAGCTTGCGCCGAGAGAAGAGCGAGAAAGACACCGCAGTCATTGAATGGCACGAGTTAAATAACTTGGATCACGATCCGTTCAAATCATTCGCCGGCAGCGATGAGATTCGAATGTCATTTGCCGCCAAGGTCATCGAGGCCCACGGCGGCTCAGCAGAGCAGCGCAAAAAAACCTTGAGCGTTCGTCTTCCGCTAACGTCGTTGAAGGAATCAGTTGAGCGCGCTGGGACTGTCGAGACATGAACACAACGGCCACAGTGCTTTCAAGGAGGAGAAACGGGTGGAGAACAAAAACGTGCGGATTCTGGTTGTCGATGACGAACCTATGATGGCGGATTCGCTGAAACAGAACCTTATGGAGGAAGGGTTTTCAGTCGACACCGCAGCCACAGGCGCCGAAGCCATCGAGCTCTTCGACCAGGGAGGACATCATCTTGCCATCTGCGATCTGCAACTCCCAGACATGGATGGTCTCGAGGTAATGCGTCACATGAAAGACGCCCGACCCACAACCGAAGTGATTGTCGTCACCGGTTACGGATCCGTTGCGCGTGCAGTGGAAGCTACTAAGGCCGGCGCGTTCTATTTTGTGGAAAAGCCTTTCGACTTCGACCAAATTCAGCCACTTGTGGATAAAGCGCTCGAGCGTCGCGAGCTCGTTGCCGAAACGACAAGCATGCGCCGTCAGCTCTCCACTCGCTCGGAGTATTTCAACATCATCGGATCTGCAAAACCGATGCAAGCGATTTACGAGACCATCGAATCGGTCGCCAAATCAGACGCGAACGTTCTCATCGTTGGCGAGTCAGGAACAGGCAAGGAATTAATTGCCAACGCAATCCATTACAACTCACTGCGCTCCAAGAAAGCATTCATCAAAGTTAATTGCGCGGCGCTACCAAAGGAACTAATCGAATCGGAACTCTTCGGCCATACCAAAGGCGCTTTCACAGGCGCTCACGCTGATAAGGAAGGACTGGTCCAGCACGCAGCGCGCGGATCCTTAATGCTCGACGAAATCGCAGAGATGCCGGTTGAACTGCAGCCCAAGCTGCTGCGCGTGTTGCAAGAGAGGAGCTATCGGAAGATCGGTTCCGAGAAGACTTACGCCGTCGATTTTCGGCTTATTTCCTCGACCAACCGGCTGCCCGCTGACGCAATACGTGATGGCCTGCTGCGCGACGATCTCTTTTATCGCATTTCTACAATTACCATTCACGTGCCGCCTTTGCGCGAGCGTAACGAAGATATTCAACTGCTGACAGAACACTTTTTGCACATGTACGCTCAAAAGTATGAGCGCGCCATTGGCGGGGTCTCACAGGCGGCCTACCAACGACTTTTTGGCCATCTCTGGCCCGGGAATGTGCGTGAGTTGCAAAACGTCATCGAGCGCGCGGTGCTGCTGGCCAAAGGGAATCGGATTGAACCCTTGGACTTGCCATTCGATAATGGCTCGCTGCCGGAAACGGGATCCGCCGGCCCGGGATGGGATGTTCCTCCCAACATGACTCTTGAAGACATTGAGCGCCTGGTAATCGAAAGAACGCTGCAACGCACCGGCGGCAACAAGCAGGCGGCGGCGAATCTGTTGGGAATTTATCGCCCGCGGCTTTACAGCAAGATACGAAAGTACAATATTGACGTTACGGCTCTCGTTTCAGCCTGAGGCCCTACTGTGGTTAATCCACATGGTATGTCGCAACACTTGTCGGTGTCTCGAAGCATCGCACCTTGAAAATCTGCACGCGGTCGTCACCGACTTTCGTACCCACTTGCTCCAGAACATATTTTGCAAGATTCTCGGCCGACGGCTGCAATTCATGAAAGGGTGGCAACTCGTTAATGTTCTGATGGTCCAAGTACTGGACCACTTCGTCGGCCGCGGCCTTCAATTCGACAAAATCAACCAGCAATCCAACGGTATCCAACTCGCGGCCGCGAGCGTAGATTTCAATTCTGTAGTTGTGACCGTGTAAGTTCTCACACTTCCCTTTGTAGCCACGCAGTTGGTGCGCGCTAGAGAAGTTGCGCTCAATCATCACTTCAAATTGTCCGGGCATGGCCGAGAGTCTGGCATAAGGCAAAGTCCAAAGTCCAACGCGGGCGGCGCAAGTCTTAGGGAACAGTGCGGTGGCAAGCGCAGCGCGACACGGCTTTAAAGTTCCCCTGTTGTGTTTTCAACCAAAGCGCCGTCGCCGCTTCGCTCTGCCGGCGCACTCCAAAGGTTAGACAAACTCAATGTTGGCGATCGGCTGGGGGGCCGAGTGGGGATTCAAATATTCGGCTTAGCTCGTTAATCTCTGAAGTCACACGACAAGGAGGCAGGCTCTTTAGAAAAGTGCGCCCGTAGGCTTTGGTACGCAGACGCGGATCCAGCACAGCGAGGACGCCGCGGTCGGTAGTGCTGCGTATCAGCCGACCCAGTCCCTGCTTCAAGCTGATAATCGCCTGCGGAACGCTGTACTCAAAAAAACTCGACCCGCCCTCGTCTTCAATGTAACGCTGGCGCGCCGCGACTATCGGATCGGTCGGTACAGCAAAAGGCAGCTTGTCGATGATCACGCACGACAGCTGTTCTCCTCTGACATCCACACCCTGCCAGAAACTCGACGTCGCAAAGAGCACGGCATTGGGCGTTTCCCTGAATCTCGCCAGCAGCCTGCCCTTTGATGCGCTGCCTTGCAGGAAACAGGGATAGTCCAGCTCCGGCATTACAAGATCGTACAGCGACTGCATTCCCGCAAGGCTTGTTGACAGCACAAACGCCCGGCCCAAGGTGGCGTTCACAATCTTGATGACCTCGGCGGCTGCTGCCTGGGCCCAGTCAGAGGAACGCGGATCGGGCATCCTGGGCGGAAGGTACAGCAGCGCTTGGTTCTGGTAGTCGAAAGTCGATTCCGCAATCAAGTCCTCAGCCTTGTCTAACCCAAGCCGTTCGCGAATGAAGGCGAAATTGCCCGCACTGGAAAGCGTTGCTGAGGTCAACACCACAGTTTCCACCTGGCCAAAGAGTTTGTCTTCGAGCAGACCGGAAACGTCAATTGGCGAGGCGCGCAGGAAGAAGCCACGGCCTCTGCGTTCCATCCAGTACACAAACTTTTTATCGGCTCCGGTAACGATGAACTGAAGGTCAAAGCGAATCTGTCTAATCCGCCGCACGAGATTCTCGATCTCGGCCGGTTTGTCCTTGAGCGCATCCAGAGTTGTCTCAAGTCGCGCCAGCGCACCATCGAGGGCCATGTAGAGATCCCCGAGTGGAGTCGGGTTAATCTCTCCGCTGCTACTGCTGGTGGCGAACGTCCCCGGAACGATGGGGTAACGCCCTTCTTCACCCCGGCCAGTGCGAAAACCCATCCAGAAATTTGCCGCAAAGCGCCCTACGCGCGAGCAAGTTTTAGTTACTTCGCGATCTACCTCGGCATTTTCGATGGGCACGTTGCTGATATCGCGCACCAGGTCGTCCACCTGATAATTCGAAACCTGGGCGCCGAAATATTCTGAGACTACGTCTTCAATCAGATGGGCTTCATCAAGAATAACTGCGGAATAATCAGGCAACACATTGCCATAGGCGCTGTTTCTGAGCGCCAGGTCGGCAAAGAACAAATGATGATTGACCACCACAATGTGCGCATTCTGAGCCCGATTTCGCATCCGAGTAATGAAGCAGGGATCGAAGTCCGGGCACTTCTGACCGATACAAGTATCGGAACGTGCGTCTATATGGCGCCAGAAGGAGAGATGCTCGGGAAGATTTGCCAGCTCTGCGCGGTCGCCCGTAGGAGATTCCCTCGACCAATGAATCACATCCTCAAAGTAATCAACTTCATCAAGCCCATCGAGAACCGGAGAGCTCTGAGCACGATTGAGTCGCTGCAAACAGACGTAGTTATTTCGTCCTTTCATGTAGGCGGCCGTGAACTTCTTCGGCAACACGCTCTGCAGGAACGGAATGTCCTTCTCCATCAGTTGTTCCTGGAGATTCTTTGTGCCGGTAGAGATGATCACCCGCCCTCGCCCCCCGAGCGCCGCCGCCACAGCGGGGACTAGATACGCCAGCGTTTTCCCCGTTCCCGTTCCGGCCTCCACGATTAAGTGGTGTCGATCTTCGAACGCACCCATCACCGCCCCGGCCATCTGCACTTGGCCCGGTCGATATTCGTATTCGGCGTGCGCTTTTGCGATTAGACCGTCCGGCCCGAAGATTTCTTGCATTGTGTATAGGCTGATTACTTACGATCCACGAAAGTACCTGATTACTTACAATCCACGAAAGTACACGAACCATCACGAATCCGAGTAGTGAGGTTTCGTGTAAATTCGTGGATCGTGTTAGCTCCTCCTTTTGGCAGCGGTGAGGGCACTTATTCGACTTTTGAGTGCGCTAAAGTGATTTCGTGAGAGAAGCGGATCAAACCTATGAGCCGTTGCGGCGTTCACTCATGTAGCGTTCCACGGTGCCGACGAGGATATTCAAGCGCTCGCTGGTTTCCGTTTGGACCGCTGAAATCCTACGCATGTTTTCCTCGAAACCCTCCATCCGTTTGTTACCATCTACTTGAACATTCGCCAGTCTCAACATTACGTTCTCGATCTTCGTCATTCGTTCTTCGACACCACTCACACGTTCCTCGGCCTTCACCTGCCGCTCCTCGAATCTCTGCATGTTTGCGGCAAACTGTGCTTGCTGTTCAAGGATGAACTGCATCGTCTTTTGCATTTCTTCGTTAATCATAACGATGTGCCCTCGAATGCACTCTAACTTTTTTGACACCCAGCGAAGCTACTAGTCCGCGCCGATGGCTTCCTGTTCCGATCTACGCTTCAATCGCTGCGCATAAAGCGGAAACCGCGCGGTGAGATCGGCCACATCTTGCTGCACTTTTCGACGCGTGTCTTCGGATTCCGGTGCATGAATAATCTCCGCGATGAGGCGCGCGATTTCACGCATCTCGGGTTCTCTCATTCCACGCGTGGTGACGGCGGGCGTGCCAATGCGAAGCCCTGAAGCAACAAAAGGCTTATTCTGGTCAAAAGGAATCGTGTTCTTATTCACCGTGATACGCGCCGCTTCGAGGGCCTTCTCAGCGTCTTTTCCAGTAATTCCCTTCCCATCCATCCAAACATCAACCAGCATAAGGTGGTTATCGGTACCGCCGGAGACTAAGCGAAGTCCCTGCTCTTGCAGCTCGCCAGCGAGGTTCTTCGCATTCGCGAGAATCTGACGTTGATACTCTTTGAAGTCGTCGCGCAATGCCTCACCAAACGCGACCGCCTTAGCGGCGATGATGTGAATCAATGGACCACCCTGCACCCCCGGGAAAAGTTTTCGATCTATTTCCTTCGCGTGTTCTTCCTTGCAAAGGATCAGCCCCCCACGCGGGCCGCGCAGAGTCTTGTGTGTTGTCG
>Ga0180121_10000067_pt1 | contig 33209 bp, 33 predicted proteins | sample AntDrymUQ5402106_2_FD_129676 | JGI IMG/M metagenome (GOLD analysis project Ga0180121, IMG submission 129676) | Polar desert sand microbial communities from Dry Valleys, Antarctica - metaG UQ540 (21.06) (version 2) (version 2) | ecosystem: Environmental > Terrestrial > Soil > Desert | place...
CCACGAGTACGTGCACGGATTGTCGAACCGTCTCGTGATCTACCCCGACGGGCTGACCGCCCTCGACAGCCAGCAGGCCGGTTCGATGGGGGAAGCCTGGAGCGACTGGTACGCCATCGACCTGCTCAACAAGGAGGGGCACAAGCCGGACACGGCAGCGGTGGGTGACGTCGTGATGGGTCAGATGACGTTCGCGGGCCAGCTCCGCACGGAGCCCGTGGACTGTCCGGTCGGCGCGAGTGCCCCGCCATGCACCGGCACCGACGGTGCGGGACCGGGCGGCTACACCTACGGCGACTTCGGACGCGTCGTCGGTGCGCCTCAGGTGCACTCCGACGGCGAGATCTGGCTGCAGACGCTCTGGGAGCTCCGTGACGCGCTCGGTTCGAACGCGACCGAGGAGCTCGTGACCCGCGGCATGGAGCTCTCGCCGCCGAGCCCGTCATTCCTCGACATGCGCAACGCGATCATCCAGGCCGACCTGGTCGCCAACGCCGGCGCCAATGACGGTGTCATCTGGGCGGTGTTCGCGAACCGCGGAATGGGGTTCTTCGCATCGTCGGTCGGGGGCGGCGACCTGAACCCGATCGAGGACTTCGCCATGCCGCCGGACTGCGGTAGCGATCCGTGCGGCACGATCGAGGGAACCGTGACCGACGCGGTCACGGGCGATCCCGTGCAGGGCGTGACCGTCCAGATCGCCGGTCTCGCTTCCGGCTTCGGGAGCGACCTCGCGGACACATCGAACGCCAGCGGCGTATTCCAGATCGCAGACGTGCCGTTCCACGACGCGTACCCAGCACTACAGGTTCTGGGCGGAGGGTACGAACCCAAGGTGATCCGCGACGTCGTTGTCGACGGCACCGAGACGATCGACCGCAGTGTCTTCTTCGACTTCGCCGCGCTCAGCAACGGGGCCGATCTGCGGAAGGCGTCGCCACCCGATTACGCCGAATTCTGCGGCGTGGGAGCCGACGGCGCATTCGATCTGAATCTCGCATCGGGATGGCCTTCGGACGCGGTCGGCAGCAACATCGGAAGCAACTACACGGGTCCGCGGCGGGCGACGGTTCGCCTGTCGACAGCGGTCGACATCATCGGGTTCGGCGTGGCGTCCGGCGGCACATGCGGTGATGGACCGGAAGCCGGTGTCAAGCACTTCCAGATCCAGACGAAGCGGACCCAGGGCAGCCCATGGCGCACGGCCGTCGACGCGAGGATCGGCGCGACGGGACGCCTCAAGGCGTTCGAGCCCACTGGGGCCGATCGCAACGTGCGGTTCATCAGGTTCGTGATGCTGTCCAACCACGGCGACCCGCTCTTCATGGACGTGCTGGAGGTGACGGTGCGCGGCCGGGCCGCCTGAGCGCGGCGCACCACGACGGAGGGGCCGGCCTGGCCGGCCCCTCCGGCGCGTACCATCCGCAGATCGTGCCGCGCCGATCCGATCTCCGCACCTTTGCGGCGTTCGCTGGCGCCGTGCTGCTGGGTAGCGGGAACATCGTGGCCGTGCGGTTCAGCAACCGGGAGCTCGAACCGTTGTGGGGTGCCGGCGCGCGCTTCGCGATCGCGGCGTCGGTGCTCTGTGCGATCGGGCTCGTGGCGCGAAGGTCGTTCCCGCGTGGACGGTCCCTGCGGGGAGCAGTGTCGTTCGGGCTGCTGGCGTTCACCGGGGCGTACGCATTGTTCTACATCGGTGCGGTGCGGGTGTCGGCGGGCACCGCCGGCGTGATCATGGCCCTCGTGCCGCTGCTCACGTTGCTGCTCGCCACGGCTCAGCGGCTCGAACGCTTCTCGTGGCACGGACTCGCGGGCTCGCTCCTCGCGGTCGCGGGCATCGGCGTGATCTTGTCGGGCTCCCCGGCGGGAGCCGCCCCGATCGCGTCGGTGCTGCTGATCGTCGGCGCCGCGACGTGCGCATCGCAGGCCGGCATCGTGGTGAAGCGCACGCCCGAGTCAGACGTGATCACGACGAACGGGGTCGCCATGGCGGTCGGCGCGGTGCTCCTGCTCGCGATGTCGTTCGGAGCGGGGGAGGCCCACGATATGCCCTCGAGCCTGTCGGTCTGGGTGGCGGTGGCGTTCCTCGCGTTCGTCGGCTCACCGTTGCTGTTCATCCTCTACGTGTTCGTGCTGAACCGCTGGACGGCGTCGGCGGCCTCGTATCAGTTCGTGCTCTTCCCTCCGGTGACGATCGTGCTGGGGGCGTTGGTTGCGGGGGAGTCGGTAACGGGCGGCCTGCTGCTCGGCGTTCCTCTCGTGCTCGCCGGGGTGTACGTCGGTGCGCTGCGCCAAGGGCCCGTCGGACAGCCGAGCAGCTCGAGCAGCCCGCGTACGGAAGCCGTGAGCTCGGAGTAGACCTCGCGACGCGACGGTCGTTCGCCCACGGGCGGGTGTCGCCCACATCGGCGTGTCGTCCACCTCTCTAGTTCTCGCCCTGGTCCCTGGTGAAGCCGAGCTCTCCGTCGAACTCGAGGAGCTTCTCGATGTGCATCCAGATGTGCCGGCGCGAGATCCGTGCAAGCAACTGGTGCACGTCCTCGTCCCAGAGGTCGCCGGGGTCCTCCCGGATGATGAACCTGCATCGCCAGTGATCGAGCGTGTCGGTGATCGCGCCCGTGGCCGGATACACCTTGGTGCCGCGGCTCGAGATCATCTTGAGCTCGAGGCGGGTCCCCTGGGCGAGCTCGGTGAGCGAGGTGCCGAGCTCGTCGGCCGTGAGCGGTGATTCCACGAACACGTCGAGGCCGACGACGTTGCGCTCGGCCGACTTCACGTAGTCGGGGTCCGACGAGAGCACCGGCAGATGCAGTGGGTTGACCTCACGCACCGTCCAGTTCTCGGTCTTCTTCCCGAGGTTGCCGATGATCGCCTCGGTGTAGGCGCTGGTCGGGGTGCCTCGGTCGTAGCCGACCACGTCGCCGGTGAGCGTGCCCGACTCGAGCGTCACGAAGACCGCGTGCTCGATCGCCGAGGCCTGTTCGAACAGCCCGAGGTAGCGGAGCATGAGCACCGACGACAAGATCACAGCGGTCGGGTTGATCACGTCCTTTCCCGCATACTTGGGCGCAGATCCGTGCACGGCTTCGAAGATCGCCACCTCGTTGCCGATGTTCGCGCTCGGAGCGAACCCGAGCCCGCCGATCAGCGCGCTCGACAGGTCGCTCAGGATGTCGCCGTTCATGTTCGTCGTGACGATCACGTCGTACTGCTCGGGGCGCTTCACGAGCTGGTGTGCGGCGTTGTCGACGATCACGTGCCACGACTCGATCTCGGGGTAGTCGGGCGCTACCGACTCGAACACACGTTTCAGCGTGCCTTCGGTGAACTTCATGATGTTGGCCTTGGTCGCGCACGCCACGCTCGAGCGGGCCTCGCTGCGCGCGTACTCGAACGCGAAGCGCGCGATCTTCTCCGAGCCCTTCACGCTGATGAGCTTCAGCGCTTGCGCGACGCCGGGGGTCTGCATGTACTCGATGCCGGCGTAGAGGTCCTCGACGTTCTCGCGCACCATGACCATGTCGATGCCGCGCCCTGAGTACGGGGTGACGACGCCCGGCATCTCCCGAACCGGCCGCACGTTCGCGTAGGTCTCGTAGAGCTTTCTGAGCGTGACGTTCGCGCTCTTCTCACCGAAGCCGACGGGGGTTTCGAGCGGGCCTTTGAGCGCCACGCGCGTCCGCGCGATCGAATCCATCGTGTCCTGCGGCACCCCGGAGGCGACGCCCTTGCGGAACACCTCGGCGCCGGCCTCTGCTTCCTCCCAGTCGATCGGAGCGCCTGTGGCTTCGACGATGGCCTGCGCAGACGCGACGACCTCGGGCCCGATGCCGTCGCCGGGGATCAAGGTCACTGTGGTGCGGGCTGCGTCGGTGTCGCTCACGCGGGTCTCCTCGATCGGTGGGTGCGGTCGCCGTGCCGGATGCGGTGCCATGGTAGCCGCGGCTCGGGCTCGCTCGGGCGGCGGGTGGTCGCCGGCTCCGCCCCGCTAGCATGGGCCGCCGTATGCGTTCTCGCCGCGTCGTCGCCGCCTGCACGCCGTTCGTGCTCGCCGGGCTGCTGTCGGTGGCGTGCACGGCCGGACGTGACCCCGAGACGTCTGTCTCCACGAGCGCACCCTCGCAGCCGTCCGCCACTGCGTCGTCTACCTCGGTCGCCGCACAGCCCGCCGGCTCGCGATGGGTCGAACCGGCCGGTGTGATGGGCGCGCCCGGGCTCGTGAGCGAGCCCGATCCCGGCGCGGCGCCGCGGGGCGTCGACCTGGGGCCGCTGCGTTCGCCGCCAGGTCTGCAGCCGGCGGGGGACCGGTCACGCGCATTCGACCCTGCCGCCGGCATCATGAACCTGGACCACCTGGTCTTCATCGTGCTCGAGAACCGGTCCTTCGATCACTACTTCGGCACGTTCCCGGGCGCCGACGGCATCCCGATGAGCTCGAGAGGGCGGCCGAAGGCGTGTCTCGCCGACCCCGACACGCCGGGCACCTGTCATCGTCCGTACCACGACACGAACTTCATCGATCAGGGCGGCCCGCACGGTGAGCTCGGCAGCCAGCTCTCGATCGCCGGCGGCGAGATGGACGGCTTCGTCAACGCGCTTCGCGCCATCGGCAACGGGTGCGAGAAGCATCCCGATGAGGCGCCGTGCCCGCAGGCGGTCGACGGGCCTGCCGGCCAACCCGACGTGATGGGCTATCACACCCGGGCGGAGATCCCCATCTATTGGAAGTACGCGAAGACGTTTACGTTGCACGACCGCATGTTCGCGCCGACGGATTCCTGGACGTTGCCCGCCCACCTCTTCATGGTCTCCGCGTGGTCGGCAACCTGTTCCGACCTCGACGACCCCATGTCGTGCTCGTCGGACCAGAGGTTCCCGGGCGGTGTGTACGCGGACGCGCCGTCGAAGATCTGGGCGCCCAAGATGGGAGAGCCGCGGCCGTACGTATGGGCGCCGATCACCTGGCTCCTCTACAAGGCGGGCGTGAGCTGGGGCTACTACGTCGGCGAGGGAACGTGCGTGGCGCCCCCGTGCGAGCACCTCGACGGCATCCTGACCGCCCCCGTGCAGAATCCGCTCCCCGGGTTCACCGCGACCGTCGCGACGGGTCAGCTCGACAACATCCGTCCCAACACGGAGTTCATCCGCGACGCCCGAGGCGGCGACCTGCCGAGCGTCTCATGGCTCATGCCCGAGCAGGACAAGGGCGAGCATCCGCCGGACTCGATCGAGGCAGGCCAGGCCTACGTCGCGAAGGCGATCAACGCGGTCATGCAAGGCCCCGAGGAACAGTGGCTGCGCACGGCGATCTTCCTCACATGGGATGACTGGGGCGGCTTCTACGACCACGTGGTGCCGCCTGTGGTCGACGAGAACGGATGGGGGTTGCGAGTGCCGTCGATGGTGATCAGCCCGTGGGCGAAGCCGGGCTTCATCGACTCGCAGACGCTCAGCTACGACGCGTTCCTGAAGCTCATCGAGGATCGGTTCCTGGGCGGCGAGCGGCTCGACCCCGAGACCGACGGGTGGCCCGACTCGCGTCCGACGGTGCGAGAGTCGGTGGAGCTCCTCGGCGACCTCGCCGGCGACTTCGACTTCAGCCAAGACCCACTGCCGCCGCTGGTGCTCGACCCCTGGCCCTTCCGGCGATGAGCGCACGCCGTGTGCTCCACTGGCGGCGGCCTCGCCCGGGTGCGCAGACGGTCGCGATCGGGGTCGCGGGGCTCGCCGGCACCGTCGTGGTGATCGGTGCCGTCTACCTGTGGGCATACGGAACCGGCCGGTTCACGACGCCGATCGGTTTCGATACCCCGCAGGTGATCTGGCGAGCGAACCTGGCCGGTGAGTCGGGCCTCGGCTCCCTCGTCGGCTGGGCGCCGGCCGACCTCATGGTGCACGGGGACCGCACGGGCGTGCTCGTCTTCGCCTCGCTGCTCGACGGCACGCTCGGCATCGAGCCGTACCGCCTGATGTTCTCGCTGCCCGCCATCTCGTCGGTGCTCGTGGCGCTGGCGGCCGGCGGGTTCGCGGTGGGCGCGCTCGAGGAGCCCCCGTGGACCTTCGGTTTGTATGCGATCGGGGTCGGAGCATCGACGCACATGGCCCGTATCGCCGTCGGAAGCCATGACAACGCTTTCGTCATGAGCATGCTGGTGGCGTTCGCGCTCGCGGCGTTGCTGGCCGCGGCCGGGCGCCCCGCCGTAGCCGGATCGGTCGGGCTGTTCGCCGCCGCGGTCCTCGCCCACTGGCGGTTCGCGGTGCTGTTCCTGCCGTTGATCGTCGTGCTCTCGATCGTGTTGCTGCCCGGTTCGTGGCGGCGCTGGAAGGCCGGCGCGTCCTTCGCGAGCACGCCCTCGGGGCGTCTCGGCATGGTGGCGGCGGGCGGTGCGGCCGCCGGGGTGGGCGCGATGCTGCTAGCGCCGGAGTCGCCCCTGCGAGGGCTCGACCCGGGCGTGCGCATCCGGCCAGGCAAGCTCGCGGCGAAGTCCTCGAGCAGGCTCACGCCCTTGCGTCTGCCCGTGACCGCTTCCGCGGCGGCCGCCGGCGCCGTCATCGCATGGTGGCCTGGGTCCCCTTTGCGGCGATGGGCCGTCATCACGATGGTCCTGTGGGGAGCTTCGGTGCCGGTGGCCGCGGTCGCGTACCACTGGCTCGACCTACCTGTCCCAGTCTATCGAGTGGCCGCGTACGCGCTCGGCATCCCGATGCTCGCCGTCGCGTCCGTGGTCGGGGTCGGACGGTTCCTCGTGGGCCGCCTGGCGGTGCCGGGGGTCACGCTCGCCGCGATCGCGACCGTCGGCGCACTGGCATGGACCATCGCGTCGGCAGGCTCGGTCTGGGACGAGGAGGAGCCGCTCATGACCGAGGAGAAGGTCCTCGCGATGCGAGGTCTCTCGGACTACCTCGACGGGTCGGACATCGATCGTCCGGTCATCGTGCTGGTCTCGACCCCGCAGCTCGTGCCGGCCCTCCGCCAGGTGTACGCGGGGGTGCCGCCACGTCTCATCACCCGGACCCGGTTGTTCGTGGGAACCCTGCAGGATCTCGCGGCGCGCAGGCCCACCACGATCGCACCCGCCCTCGAAGGGTGGTCGCGCCGCACCCTTCCGGGCGCGCTCGAGGTCGCCGGAGACGACCCGGTGCTCGTCTACCTCGATGCGTTCAACCCTCGCCTCGAGCCTTCCCCCGGGTCGATCGAGGTGGCGCCGGGGGTCCGGGTGGCCGGCGGAGCAGCGCTCGTCCCCGGCGCGCCCGTGGTCGACGGGGGGGCCGAGTCCTCCGGAGCGCCGATCGCCGGCGTGCCTGCGTGGTCGCTCATGTGGGTCGCCCTCGCGGGGATCGCGCTCGCTGCCGTGGCGGGGGCGGGGTGGTCGTGGTCGCTCGTGCCGGGGACCTGGCTCGTCCGATCGGGCGTGGCGCCGGCGTTCGGCACCGCGATCTTGACCCTGGTCGGAACGCTGGCCGACCGCGCCGGGGTCGGCTTGACCGGCGTCGGTCCGTTCGCGATCGTGCTCGTCTCGGCCGCATCGGGGTGGCTCCTCTTCGCGGCAGGCGTGCGCTCAGGCAACTATCAGAGATCCTCGCCGCCTGGGCTGTGAACCATCAAGGCCGGGCTACGATCGCCCGCGATGGGTACCCTGCTGGGCCGAACGCGCCTCGTGGCGCCGATGATCGTGGCGGCGGCCGTGGCTGCGGCGTGCGTGGGCGTCCCTGCTGGCCCCAGTGCCGATCCGTCGACCGCTCCCGACCCTCCGCCCTCGCTCGTCGCACCTGACCCGGGGCGTGCCCGTGAGCCCACCGGGGAGCTCCCGTTGCCCTTCCTCGTGCCCGACCGCTTCCCGGTGGCGCCCGAGCGAGCCCCGGCCGGGGTCGACGCTCGTTCGCTGCGCGACCCCCCGGAGCTGCGGCCGGTGGCCGATCCCTTCCGCCCGTTCGACCCGGCAGCGGGCATCATGAACATCGACCATCTGGTCTTCGTGGTCCAGGAGAACCGCTCGTTCGATCACTACTTCGGCACGTTCCCTGGTGCCGACGGCATCGAGATGGACGCGAGCGGCACCCCCACAGCCTGTGTGCCGGACCCTGCGAAGCCCGAGGTCTGCCACCGGCCCTACCACGACCGGAACCTCTTCGATGCGGGCGGGCCGCACGGCGAGTTCGCGTCGGAGATCTCGATCGCAGGCGGGCGCATGAACGGGTTCGTGCGGGCCTTCCGCATCAAGGGCAACGGATGCGAGAAGGACCCGGCCGCGCCGCCGTGCCCGAGAACGACATCGGGCCCCGACGGCGGGCGGACACCCGATCTGATGGGGTATCACACCGCTCGGGAGATCCCGAACTACTGGTCCTATGCCGAGACCTACACGCTGTACGACCGCATGTTCGCCCCCACCGACTCGTGGACGCTGCCGGCCCACCTGTTCCTCGTGTCGGGCTGGTCGGCACGCTGCCCCGTGCCCGACGATCCCATGGCGTGCGTGTCGGATCAGGAGAACCCGGGCCGGCGGCCCGGACTCGAGTCCAAGAACTGGACACCGGACGCGGGAGAGCCGCTTCCTTACGTGTGGGCCGACATCACATGGCTCCTCTATCAGGCCGGCGTCTCGTGGGGCTACTTCGTCGGTCCGGGAAGCTGCGTCGTGGCGCCATGCCAGGACTTCGAGGCCACCGAGACGCGAGCGGTGCAGAACCCGCTTCCCGGCTTCCGCACGGTCGACGTGACCGGGCAGCTCGACAACGTGCTGCCGAACACCGACTTCCTCGAGGCTGCGCACGAGGGCACGCTGCCGAGCGTCTCTTGGGTGATGCCGACCGAGCGGCGAGCCGAGCATCCGCCCGACTCGATCGCCGACGGCCAGGCATGGGTCACCGAGATCGTGAACGCCGTGATGCAGGGCCCCGAGGAACAGTGGCGGCGCACGGCGATCTTCATCACATGGGACGACTGGGGCGGCTTCTACGATCACGTCGAGCCCCCCGTCGTCGATGAGAACGGGTGGGGTTTGCGGGTGCCGGGGATCCTGATCAGCCCCTGGGCCAGAGCGGGCTCCATCGACTCGCAGACGCTCAGCTACGACGCGTTCCTCAAGCTGATCGAGGACCGCTTCCTCGACGGCCAGCGCCTCGACCCTCGCACCGACGGCTGGCCCGACGCTCGCCCCTCGGTACGCGAAGAGGTGCAAGCGTTGGGGGACCTGGCCCGAAGCTTCGACTTCTCGCAGCAGCCGCTGCCGCCGTTGGTGCTCGACCCGTACCCAGGCACCGGCTGACAGCGCTCGCGCTGCGATCGAGAGCTGGGGCGCAAGGATTCGAACCTCGACTAACAGGGCCAGAACCTGTCGTGCTGCCGTTACACCACGCCCCAACGTCGCCACGGCATGCTAACAACGCCGGCCCGGTGCAGCCAGGACGCGGCGCCCGCCCGCGGGGTCGGACCGTCGACGCGGCCTGCGCCGCAACCCGAGTCCTCGGCCTCGGGGTTTGACCCGACGGCGTTCGGGGGGATACGGTGGATGTTCGGAACCTTGCTTGACCGAAGGGAGCAGCCATGAACAAGGGCGGCTTGGTCGCAGAGGTCTCCAGGCGCACCGGCCTGTCGAAGGCCGACGCCGGGCGGGCGATCGACGCGGCTATCGACTCGATCCGCGCCTCGGTCGTGAAAGGCGAGCGCGTGACCCTCGCCGATTTCGGCACCTTCGAGCGTAAGCATCGCAACGAGCGCATCGCGCGGAATCCTCGCAAGCCCCAGACCCCGATCGTGGTGCCTGCGCGCGACCTGCCGGCGTTCACGCCCGGCAAGGAGTTCCGCGTGCAGGTCGTGACCAGCTCCGGGCCTGATCGGTCCGGCGGCCGCTAACCGGGCCGGCAGCAGCGAGTCGCCCTGCGGTCGCGGCTATTCGAACGTCACGAGGCGCAGTCCTCGAGCGACCGGCGTGTCGTCGTCGCCGGCGAGCTCGAAGATCACGCGTTGTCCGATGCGGAGCGTGAGGATGCCTGACAGCTCGAGCGACTCGGAGTCGATCGCCACCTCCGTGTGATCGTCCATGAGCAGCGAGCCGGTCACGGCCGCCAGATCGAAATGCTTGATCGTGCCCTGGGCCATCGGTCGTCGTGTCCCCTTCTATGCTGTTGGCTACGTTCTTGGCTAGGTCCGGGCCGCGACCCGTGCCCCGAGATCGAGGTCACGGCACACCTGCAGGGTTCGTCCCTCGCGCCGCGACTCCAGCACCGTGAGGATATCGCTCGGCACGTCGAGGTCGAACGCGAGCTCCGTAGTCTCCACCACCGCGGCCGGCACCCCGGTTTCGGTGGCCGCCTGCAGGTGCCTGCGGTAGGAATCGTGGCCGAACCGAGCGCCGATCGAGGCGGGAGGCCTGCGCATGAGCAGGTTCGTGCCACCTTCGTCGGTCGAAGGCGCGATCACGACCGCTCCGAGGGTGCGCAGGGCGCGGGTCAGGGCGTGGTGGGTGACGAGCGGGGTGTCGGGAAGCAGCACGGCAAGGGTGTCGACGAGGCGGCCTTCGGCTTCTGACTCGAGCTGGCGGATCGCGTTGGCAAGCGGAGGGCGCTCCTCCTCGATCGCATGGGCGCCGCGCGACATGGCGATCTCGAGCACGGCCTCGTCGGGCGAGATCACCCAGGTCTGCCAGCCGGCGATGTCGAGCGTGACGTCGAGCACGTCCTCGAGCATGGCGAGCGTGAGGGCGCCGCGCTCGAGCGGCGACAGCACCGGGTCGAGGCGCCCCTTGGCCTCGGCCAGCGACTTGACGGGAAGGGCGATCACACGCACGGCGGCACAGCCTAACCCGAGGCCCGGCCCGCGCGTCGCGATAGGCTCTCGGCCTGCTGGAACGGGCACCCACCATCGTGGTTGCCAGAGGGGCCGGCCGCGACAGGGGGGGATCCGAACAGATGTCGACCATCGCCTCGCGTCTCGCACCGCCACGCACGAACCCGATCGCCCGATCGGCCGTTGCGGTGGGCTGTGCCGTCACCGGAAGTCTGCTCGTCGCGGGGCTCGCCCAGATCTCGTTCGCTCTGCCCTTCACGCCCGTGCCGATCACGGGCCAAACGCTCGGCGTGCTGCTGGTGGGGGCGGCATACGGGCCCACACTCGGCGCCGCCACCCTCGGCCTCTACCTGGTGTGGGCGGTCGCCGGGCTTCCCGTGCTCGCGCCCGATGCCGACGGCTCGCACCGAACCGGGCTCGAGGTGCTGCAGCTCACCTCGGCGACCGGCGGGTACCTCTGGGGGTTCGTGGTGGCGGCCGGGCTCACCGGATGGCTCGCCGTCCGCGGGTGGGACCGTTCCCTGCGGTCGTCGATCTCGGCGATGCTGCTCGGATCGATCGCGATCTACGCGGCCGGCGTGCCCTGGCTGATGGCCGCCATCGACGTGCCGCTGCGGCAGGGCCTCGAGCTCGGCCTGTACCCGTTCGTGATCGGCGACGTGCTGAAGCTGTTGGCCGCGGCCGGGTTGCTGCCGGCCGCTTGGTCGGCCGTGCGGCGGCTGCGACCAGCCGAGGAGGACTGAGCCCTGGCCGAACCGTGGTACCACGTCGCGAGGCTCGTCTCGGTTCCGCCGGTGCGGGCGTGGTTCCGCCTACGCTACGAAGGCCTCGAGCACATCGCGCCCACCGGGCCCGCGATCGTGGCCTGCAACCACATCTCCTACCTCGATCCGCTCACCAACGCGTCGGCGATCATGAAGGCCGGTCGCCGTCCGCGGTTCCTCGCCAAGGACGACCTGTTCCACATCCCGCTGGTGGGACGGGCGTTCACGGGGGCCAAGCAGATCCCGGTGGTGCGCGGCACCGGTGATGCGACCGCGGCGCTGCATGCCGCCGAGCGTTCGATCGCCGAGGGCGAGGTCGTCGTGATCTACCCCGAGGGCTCAGTGACCCGCCGCCCCGACCACCTTCCGATGCAGGGCAAGACGGGCGTCGTGAGGCTCTCGCTCGCCACGGGGGTGCCGATCACGCCGCTCGTGAGCTGGGGATCGCACGCCGTGTGGCAGAAGTCGGGCAAGGGAAGCCTGAAGCTCGGCCGTCCGGTGTGGCTGCGGGCCGGGCCGGCGATCGCCCTCACCGGCCGTCGTGAAGAGGCGGACGACGTCGAGGAGGTCCGGGCGATGGTGGCCCAGGTGATGCAGACCCTCACGGACATGGTCGAAGGGCTGCGCGCGTCCTACCCGAAGCGCTGGTCCGACGACGGGTAGTCTCCAGCCATGACCCGTGAGCGTGGTTTCTCGACCAGGTCGGTGCACGCCGCGACGCCTCCCGTCGACCAGCAGACCCCGAGCGTGCCGCTCTACCAGACCTCGATGTTCCGGTTCCCCGATTCCGAGAGCTACGCCGACACGATCTCGTTCCGCTCGGCTGGGTACACGTACACCCGTGGGTACGGGAACCCGACCGTGGCCGCGTTCGAGCAGCAGATGGCGTCGCTGGAAGGCACCGAGGCCGCGTTCGGCTTCGCCTCGGGCATGGCCGCGCTGCATACCGTGTTCTCCGCGCACGCTCAGGCAGGGGACCGCGTCGTGATGAGCGCCGAGCTCTACGGCGGCACCTACGGGCTCGCGACGAAGGTGCTGCCCCGCAGCGGCGTGGAGGTCACCCTGGTCGATCCGCACGACCTCGATGCCGTGCGCGCCGCACTTCCGGGTGCTGCGCTGTTCCACGTGGAAACGATCGCGAACCCGAACGTGACCGTCGCAGACCTCGATGCGCTCGGCGCGCTCTGCCGGGACGCGGGCGTGCCGGCCTGCGTCGACAACACGTTCGCGTCGCCGTACCTGTGCACTCCGGCGGCGTACGGCTTCGAGTACGTGTGCCACTCGGCCACGAAGTACGTCGGGGGCCATCACGACCTGATCGCGGGCGTGGTGTGCTCGAGCGAACGGGGGCGGGCGCGGCTGCGCGACGTCGCGATCGACACGGGCGGCACGATGGCGCCGTTCGAGGCCTGGCTCTGCCTGCGGGGGCTGATGACCCTGGCGCTCCGAATGGATCGCCATTCGTCGAACGCGGCGAGTTTGGCCGCGGCGCTCGAGGCTCACCCGGAGGTCGAGCGTGCGTGGTATCCGGGCCTCGCCTCGCATCCTCAGCACGAGGTGGCGGCTCGGCTGCTCCCGCGAGGGCACGGAGGCATGATGGCGATCGAGGTCGCGGGCGGGGTCGATGCAGCTCGGCGCTTCTGCGACGCGCTCGAGCTCGTATGGATCGCGACGAGCCTCGGCGGCACGCACACGCTCGTTGGCCACCCCGCGTCGACGACGCACCGACAGATGGACCCGGCGGCGCGCCGGGCTGCGGGCATCGCCGACGGCTTGGTGCGTATCAGCGTCGGCATCGAGGACATCGAGGACATCGTCGATGACTTCGAGCGCGCGCTGGAGAAGGCGTGAGCGGCCGCCTGCGCGTGGCCGTCGTGTTCGGGGGAAGGTCGGCAGAGCACGAGATCAGCTGTATCTCCGCCCGGTCGGTCATGGATGCGTTGGACCCCGGGAAGTTCGAGGTCGTGCCGGTCGGCATCACGAGAGCCGGCGAGTGGCATCTGATGCCGGGCGCCCCGGCCCTGCCGTCGGAGACCGGACGCATGCCCGAGGTCACACCGGATGCCGGCGACGGTTCGGGCGTGTCGCTCGCAGGTGAGGCCGCGTCGCGCGAGCTCATCGCCGCCGACGGAAGCCGCGCACCGATCGACGTCGTGCTGCCCGTGCTCCATGGGCCAATGGGCGAGGACGGCGCCGTGCAGGGCATGTTCGAGCTCGCCGGCGTTCCCTACGCCGGCGCCGGCGTGCTCGGCTCTGCGATCGGCATGGACAAGGCGATCCAGAAAGTGCTGTTCGCCGCCGCGGGCCTTCTGGTCGGTCCATGGGAAGCGGTCCGTGAGCCCGACTGGTCGGAGGATCCTGAGGGTGTGGCTGCTCGCGTGGCGGCGCTCGGCTTCCCAGTGTTCACCAAGCCGGCCACGCTTGGATCTTCGGTCGGCATCACGAAGGTGCACGACGAGAGCGAGCTCGACGAAGCGATGGCCGAGGCGTTCCGCTTCGCGCGCAAGGCCGTCGTGGAACAGGCCATCGTGGGCGCGCGCGAGATCGAGTGCGCGGTGCTCGGCAACGACGATCCCGTGGCATCGGTGTGCGGCGAGATCGTGCCTATCGGCCACGAGTTCTACGACTACGCTTCGAAGTACCTCGATGAGGAAGGTGCCCGGCTCATCATCCCGGCCGAGATCGATCCCGAGGTGCAGTCGCGCGTGCAGCGTATGGCGGTCACCGCGTTCCAGGCCGTGGAGTGCTGGGGCATGGCGCGGGTGGACTTCTTCCTGCGCGGGCACGAGCTGTTCGTCAACGAGATCAACACGATCCCGGGGTTCACCTCGATCAGCATGTACCCCAAGCTGTGGCAGGCGAGCGGGCTCGCCTACGGCGACCTGATCGAGCGGCTGATCGATCTCGCGGTGGAGCGCCACGACGCCGAGCGGAGCAAGCGAACGACGGCGCCCGAGCTCGACGCCGGCTCGGCCGCTACAGGTGTACGACCGGACAGGTGAGGGTGCGCGTGATGCCCTCGACCGCCTGGATGCGGGCCACCACCAGCTTGCCGAGCTCGTCGACCGTCTTGGCTTCGGCTCGCACGATCACGTCGTAAGGGCCGGTGACGTCCTCGGCCTCGGCCACGCCGTCGATCGCTCGCACCGCGTCAGCCACCGACGCAGCCTTGCCCACCTCGGTTTGGATCAGGATGTACGCGTGCACCACCGATGCCTCCTTGGGTTCTCGTGAAGGGCTGATGCTAGCCGTGGACGAGCCGAAGGCGCAACGCGCATGCTTGCCCCATGTTCGGAGGGGCAGCGTTCGGAGCAGCAGCGTTCGCGGACCGTCTCGACGCTGGGCGCCGCCTCGGACAGACGCTGGGTGGCACCGTCCAGGCGCCCGTCGTGGTGCTGGGCATCGCGCGCGGGGGAGTGATCGTCGCCGCCGAGGTCGCGCGTGAGCTCAGGGCACCGCTCGACGTCGTCATCCCGAGGAAACTGGGAGCGCCCGGCAACCCGGAGCTCGGCATCGGCGCGGTGGCGCCAGGGGTGCGTGTGGTGGATCGAGACATCATCCGCCGGCTTCGCGTCGACGATGCATACGTCGAGGACGAGGCTCGCCGTCAGGAAGCCGAGATCGAACGGCGCACCAAGGCGTATCGGGAGGAGGCGGATCCGGTCGATCTTCACGGGGTCACCGCGGTCGTCGTTGACGACGGCATCGCGACGGGAGTCACCGCCGTGGCGGCGCTGCGATGGGCGAGGACGCAGGGGGCGTCGGCCATGATCATGGCGGCGCCGGTAGGGCCGTCGGGCATCGACCGGCGTCTGCGGAGCGAGTGCGATCGCTGCGTGCTCGCCCTGATGCCCGAGGACCTGCGGGCCGTGGGACAGTGGTACGAACGGTTCGATCAGACGACCGACGACGAGGTCCGGAGGGCGCTTCGCGCGGTCCGGGAGGACACATGAAGACGTTCGATATCGTGGCCGCGCTCGCGTTCGCCGGGCTTGGTGTGCGGTCCCTGGTGCATTGGGTCCGGTTGGAGTACGAGGGCACCAGGGCAACCGATGTCGCTCTCTACGCACTGTTCGTGACCGGCCGCGTCGGCATGTGGGTCGTGCTCGCCACGGCCTTCACGCTCTACGCGCTGACCGAGACGAGAGGCAGGGCCTTCGTCGACGATGCTCGCGAGCACCAGTGGCTGTTCATGGTGTTCCTGATCCTGGGCGGCGTCCAGCTCGTCTCGTCCTACCTCTTGCGTCAACGAAGCGAGGGCCGCTGACGAGTCAGCCTGGGACGTCAGCCGACGGCCTTGAGTATCTCCTCGCTCAGCTGCGTGAACTGTTTGAGGTGCTCCACCCGCTCGTTCTTCAGCCTCTCCACGATCTGGGTGTAGTCGTCGGCGCGCCCCTGGTGCTCGTAGAGCTTCCGCGGTTGGAGCTTCTCTTCGTCGTCGAGATCGGGGACCGACGTCGCGACCTGGTACCCGAAGTCCGGGTCGGTCTCGAACACGATCGTCTGCTCGGCGATGCCCTTCACGCATGCCGACGTGTCGGGGATGCGGAGCTTCTTCGACCGATCGTCGCCGTCTTTGCCGCCGACCCGCCCGGTGTTCAGCAGGTACGTCTCGATCGGGTGTGTCGCGAGCAGCTCGAGCAGCCGGTTGCCTTGCAGCCCGTGGGGGAGCGGGAAGAACGGGTTCGTGCCCGGCACCCGCAGGAACTTGCCCTCCTCAGATGCGCCGCCGGCCGCGGTGCCGGTCGTCTCACCCAGCATGAAGAACGCTGCAGCCTGTTCCTGATCGAGCTTCGACACCGCCGGGATGATGTTCTCGTTGCGGTTCAGGATCAGCAGGTAGTCGACCGTGCCGACGTCGCGTGCGTCACCGTGGGCGAGCAGGTCGTCCATGGAGAACACCGCGCGGCCGTTCTTCGTGTAGTGCTCGTTGTTGAAGTCGACGGAGCCGGCGTCGTCTTGGGAGACGTTCTCCATATACGTGGTGGGCTTGACCACCGCTCCGTGGATGGAGGGCTCGAAGTCCGGGTCCAGGGCGAACGTCTTCGCGAAGCAGCCATTCTCGGTGCCGTAGGCACTGCCTCCCGGCATCAGCCCGACGAAGTCGTCCTGGATCGGCAGCGAGCCGTTCTGGGTCGTGAACGTCGTCGTCGTCTTCCCGGTCCCAGACAGGCCGATGATCATGAAGACCCTGTCGCCGCGGGCGGTCGGGATCACCTTCAAGCCCGCGTGCAGGGCGAGGCCGCCCTTGTGGTAGACGATGTCGTTCCACATGCGCAGGCCGCCCTTCTTGGACTCACCGAAGTAGTCCGAGTTGAGGACCCGCGTGACGTAGTTGTCGAGGTCGACGGCGATCACACGATCGTCGGGGTAGCCGGGAGCCTCGAGCCCCGGCGTGTAGATGACCTGCACCATCAGTTCCCCGCCCGCCCTGGCCCCGTCGTCGCGCTCGAAGTAGAGCTTCTGCTGCATGCCGGCGATGTTCGCGTAGCGCTTCTCCATCAGCAGGCGCGCCGCCGTGCGCAGCTCCGGGTCGTTCCCGATGTATCCGTCGATCTGGAGCATGTCGTGCTCGGCGATGTAGGCATCCTGCATGGCGGCGATCGACTCATAGTCCTCGCGCGTCATCGTCTTGCCGCTGGACTCGCGGTCCACCACATAGGTGCTGGCCGCGCTGCGCGAGAGCACCCTGGTCTGGGTGTTGGTGTTGCCGAACTCGGAGATGCGCGTCTCGGGCATCTCCTCGGCGTACTTCCTGAGCTCGTCGGGGGTCGGGTCGACCAGAACCTCTGCCACGGGGGCCTCCTCGCGAAGATCGGATGATGCGCAGGGGAGCTCGTGCGATGCCCGCGCAGGCGAGAAGTCTACCGAACGGCGTTCAGGAAGCCGCCTTCAACAGGGACCGAAAGGAAGCAGGGGGTCACGCGGAGCGGGGGATGCGCGTCACCTTTCCGGCCTTGATGCACGACGTGCACGCGTTCACGCGGCGCGGTGTGCCCTCGACCAGCGCGCGCACCCGTTGCACGTTCGGGTTCCAGCGGCGGTTGTTCCGCTTGTGCGAGAAGGTCACAGCCTTGCCGAAGAAAGGCTTCTTGCCACAGATGTCGCAGACGGCAGCCATAAGGGTCCGAGGCTACCAAACCCCCTGTCAGCCGGCGATCGCGGCGAGCTGGGCATCGAGCACGCTCTGTGACAGCTCGCCGTCGATCTTCGCGATCTGCGTGCCTTCGGCGTCGAAGAACACGGTGACGGGAAGGCCGACACCTGCGAGCTCGGTCCTGATGGCGCCATCCGGGTCGAACAACGAGGGGAAGGGCACCGAGAGCTCGGCGATGAACGACTCTGCCCCCTCTCGCGAATCGAGCGAGCTCACGCCCACGAACTGCACGTCGTGATGCTCGCCCGCCGCGCTGGCGAGCCTGGGCATCTCGCGCTTGCAAGGCTCGCACCACGATGCCCAGAGGTTCACGACCACAGGCGTTCCTCGGAGCTCATCCATGAGCGAGCGGAAGGCATCGGCGTCGGCAGCCGGCAGCTCGGCAACCGTGGAAGGCAGGCCGGCGATGCCGTCGAGGACCACGATCGCTGGTGACGGCGCCGCACGGGGTGCAACCGGGCCGTCGTCGCTCTTCCTAAGGAAGAACGCGAACGCGACGATCGTCAGGGCGAGCGCAGACACCAGGAGCACGATCTTGCGGAACACGAGGTCCATCGTAGGCGGCGGCAGGCGAGGCGAGGCGACCGGGTGCGTAGAGGCCGGGCCGGCGGGCAGGGTCGTGACCCCGTGGTACAACCGGGGCATGCGCGTTCGAGTAGCCCAATACGGTGGCGCATGAGCGAGGCGAGGGGACCGCTGACCCTCGATTCACCGATCCTCGACATCGATGCCCGGTTGGCCCGGCGCCGGGCCGGGTTTCGCGCCAAGGGAGGTCCGGCCTTCGAGGTGCTCGCGGAAAGCTCGTTCGACATGCACACCGTCGGCGACCTGGCGCACCACTACCCACGTCGATACATCGATCGATCGCGCGTCGACACGATCCGGGAAGTGCAGATCGGCGCCTACGTCACGGTGATCGCCAAGATCCGTTCGGTCGACAAGCGATACACCCGCCGCCGCCAGACCATCGTCAAGGTGACCGTCGCCGACGGGACCGGCTCCCTCGACCTCATGTTCTTCAACCAGCCGTGGACCGCGACCATGTACCGCGAAGGCGCGGAGCTCGCGGTCTCGGGTGTGGCCACCATGTACCGAGGACGATTGCAGCTCGCGAAGCAGGAGGTCGAGCTCCTTCGAGGCGACGAGTCCGACCTCGTGCACACCGGGCGTATCACGCCGGTGCATCCCGCTACCGACGGCATCACTACGCGCACGATCCGCGAGCTGGCTCACCGGGCGTTCGAGCGGCTCGGTCCGATCGCCGATCCGATGCCCGCAGGGATCGTCGCTGCCGAGGAGCTCGGTTCCTACGACCGGGCACTCCGCGACATCCATTTCCCGGCCGATGACCGAGCGCTCGCATCGGCCCGGGAGCGGCTGAAGTTCGACGAGCTGTTCACGCTCGAGCTGGGAGTGGCGTTCCGCAAGCAGCGGGTGCAAGCCGAGAGCGCCGGTGTCGCGCACGAGGTTCTCGGCCCGCTCACCGAGCGGCTGGCGGCGACCATCCCGTTCGAGCCCACGGGCGCACAGGGCCGGGCGATGCATGAAGTGGCGGCCGCGATGGCCAGGCCGCATCCGATGAACGTGTTGCTCCAGGGAGACGTTGGTTCGGGCAAGACGCTCGTCGCCCTGCACGCGGCGCTGATCGCGATCGGCTCCGGCCACCAGGCGGCGATCATGGCGCCCACCGAGGTGCTGGCGGGCCAGCACCTGCGGTCCGTGCAGGCGCTGCTTGCCGACATGGGCGGGGCGCCCTTCCTCGATGTCGCCGGCGCTCGCCGGGCTGCGTGCGCCCCGGCGCAAGGGTCGCTGCTCGACCAGCTCGACCAGCCGCCTCCTGTGCAGGGCGACGGCGAGCCTTCGGTGACCTATGCCCTGCTCACCAGCGCGGTCACCGGCAAGGACCGCCAGCGCGTCATCGACGCAGTGGCAGACGGGAGCGTCGATCTCGTGATCGGCACCCACGCGCTGGTGCAGGAAGCCGTGACCTTCGCCGATCTCAGCCTCGCGGTCGTCGACGAGCAACATCGGTTCGGCCTACACCAACGCACTGCCTTGCAGCGCAAAGGAGGCGAGGCTGACGTCTTGATCATGACCGCCACGCCGATCCCACGGACGCTCGCGCTCACGTACTACGGCGACCTTGACGTGGTGGTGCTCGACGAGCTTCCGAAGGGGCGCCAACCGATCACGACCCGGACCGTGCGCTCCGCCGCCCAGCGCGACGCTGCGTACGAGCTCGTGCGCGACGAGGTCGCCGCCGGACGCCAGGCTTTCGTCGTCTGCGCGGCGATCGACGAGGGCAATCGCACGCAGGCGAAGGCCGCCGAGACCGAGGCCGAGCGTCTGGCCACCGAGGTCTTCCCCGATCTGCGACTCGAGCTCCTGCACGGCCGCATGCGTCCGAAGGAGAAGGAAGCCATCATGGAACGATTCCGGGCGGGTGAGTCCGACCTGCTGATCTCGACCACGGTGATCGAGGTCGGTGTCGACGTGCCGAACGCCACCGTGATGCTGATCGAGAACGCCGAGCGGTTCGGTCTGGCCCAGCTCCACCAGCTCCGCGGACGCATCGGACGGGGCGAGCACCCGAGCACGTGCGTGCTGTTCGACGAGTCCGACGACGACAACGCCGAGGCTCGGGCTCGCGTTGACGCGATGATCCGAACGACCGACGGGTTCGAGCTCGCCGACGAGGATCTGCGGATGCGAGGCGAGGGCACGCTCTTCGACACCAGGCAATCGGGCATGCCCGATCTCCGGCTCGCCCGTCTCGCCGACGACATGCCGCTGGTCGCTCGAGCTCGCGCACGCGCGTTCGCTCTGATCGACGACGATCCGGCGCTCGAGCGTCATCCCGGGCTTCTCGACGAGCTCCGCCACCGCTTCGAGCGTTCGATCGACTGGCTGTTCCGCTCCTGATGCGCATCGTCGCCGGGTCCGCCAAGGGGGTCCGCCTGGGCCCCGTGCCTCCGGCGGTCCGCCCGATCTCCGACCGGGCTCGAGAGGGGCTGTTCTCGAGCCTGGGGCCGGCCGCCCTCGAGGATGCGAACGTGCTCGATCTGTATGCGGGCACCGGCGCGGCCGGCATCGAGGCGCTCTCGCGGGGGGCCACCACCGCCGTGTTCGTCGATCGGTCGCCGGCGGCGGTCAATGCGATCAAGCGGAACCTCGCCACGACCAAGCTCGAGCTCCGCGCCGAGGTGCAGCCTTCTGCTGCCGCGCGATTCGTGGCTCGAGATGACCGGCCTGGCGCGCCCTACGACCTGGTGATCTGCGACCCGCCTTACGATCTCGGTCCACCAGAGCTCGACGCGGTGCTGGCGGCGCTCGACGGCGGATGGCTCCGCGACGACACCTGGACAGTGGTGCTGACCAGGGGTCATAAGAGTTCCATGTGTGTCATTCCGCTACACTGGGTCGTCGCGAGGCGGCTCCGCTACGGCGACAGCCTCGTGATCTTGTTCCGGCCGAGTAGCCGGCCTCGACGCATGGAGGTTCCATGGGCCTGACCGCCCTGTGTCCGGGCACGTTCGACCCCGTCACCAACGGTCACCTCGACATCATCGAACGCGCGAGCCAGACGTTCGAGATCGTCGTGGTGGCGGTGCTCGAGAACCCTGCCAAACAACCGGTGTTCAGCATCGAGGAGCGCGTCGCGATGCTCGAGAAGGCATGCGTGAGCATGTCCGGGGTCGAGGTGGCCGCGTTCCGGGGGCTGCTCGTCGATCTCGCTCGCCGGCGCGGCGACGCGGTGATCGTGAAGGGCCTGCGAGCGGTGTCCGACTACGAGTTCGAGATCCAGATGGCGCAGATGAACCATCGTCTCGGCGATGTCGAGACCCTGTTCATGCCCACGAACCCTTCGTGGTCGTTCCTGTCGTCCTCGCTCGTGAAAGAGGTCGCTCGGTTCGGCGGCGACGTCGCGGGACTCGTGCCCGACGAGGTCCGCGCCAAGCTACTCGCTCGCGTGGCCGCTGCAGGAGGCCGCTGATGGACATCACCACCCGCTTGACCCAGCTCGACGGGATGGTGCGCGACGCGAAGGCCATGCCGCTGTCGTCGTCGGTGCTCGTGAACCGCGACGAGGCGCTCGATCTGATCGCCGAGATGCAGGAAGCGTTGCCCGATGAGATCAAGCAGGCCCGCTGGATCGTGAGGGACCGAGAGGATCTGATGGCCAAGGCTCGCGCCGATGCTGATGAAATCGTGGAGCAGGCCCGGGCCGAGCAGCTCAAGATGGCCCGTCAGGAAGACGTCGTGGCTCGCGCCGGCGAGGAGGCTGATCGCTTGCTCGGCGAGTCCGACGAGCAGGCGCGGTCGATGCGGCGTGAAGCCGAGGAGTACGTCGACGGCAAGCTCGCGCAGTTCGAGATCGCCTTGCGCCGCATCCTCGAGGAGTCGCAGGCCTCGGTGAAAGCGCTCGCTAAGACCCTCGACCAGGTCGAGGTCGGGCGCGAGAAGCTGCGCATGCCCGGCACGGTCGCGGCCCAGGAGCTGGGGGGGCGAGAACTCGAGCCGGCCGCGCGAGACCTGCGCCTTTCGAGGGACGAGACCCCGCTGTACGACGAGGACGAGCGATGATCGCGCCGATCGATGTGCGCGACCTTCTGGGGCGGCCCGGCGCGTCGAAGCAGCATCACAGCGAGTCGATCGTCGAGGGCCTGGGCACCGAGCTCGCACGGGTGCGCGACGATGTGCCCGTCGAGGCCGACCTGCTGCTCGAGGCGCTGGTCGAGGGCATCCTCGTCTCGGGCACGCTGAAGGGCACGTTGGCGCTGCGATGCGCACGCTGTCTCTCCGAGCTCGAGCAGCCGCTCGCCCTCGAGGTGCACGAGCTGTTCGTGCCCGACCCGGAAGACGACACCGACGACTACCCCCTCGACCCCGACGGCGAGCTCGATCCCGGCCAGATGATGCGTGATGCGATCGGGGTCGAGCTTCCCTTCTCGCCGCTGTGTCGTCCCGACTGCCTCGGTCTCTGCCCCGTGTGCGGGGGCGATCGCAACGGCGGCGAGTGTCCTGGCCACGAAGTAGTCGACCCACGATGGAGCGCGCTCGACCAGCTCGCCCCCATGCAGGAAAACGAGGCGGCTGGAACCTGAGCGACAGATGTCCAGCACGATCCGAACGACCAGAGGAGAAGGCACGATGGCGGTTCCCAAGAAGAAGCAGAGCAAGTCTCGAGGCGACAAGCGCGCCGCGAATTGGAAGGCGACGGCGCCGTCCTACGCCGAGTGCCCGCAGTGCAAGCAGCCGAAGCTTTCGCACCGGGTCTGCGGCAACTGCGGATACTACGCAGGCCGGCAGGCGATCGAGGTCGAGTAGCCGATCGTGACCGACGCGAAGGCCGACATCCGCTCCGAGGCAGGTGCGGCGGCCCAGGAAGCTCTCGAGGCCCGGGCGGGCGACGAGCCCGACCCTGGGTCTGCACGACCCGCCGGGGCGATCGCGCCGCTCGAGTCGCTCGACGATGCGATCGGGGTGCGCTTCTCCGACGCCGCGCTTCGCCAGGCCGCGCTCACCCATCGTTCCTTCGCCTTCGAGCGTGGCCTCACCGTGACGAACGAGCGTCTCGAGTTCCTCGGGGACTCGGTGCTCGGTCTCGTGGTGACCGACATGGCGTATCGCGAGCACCCCGAGATGCCCGAGGGAATGCTCGCGAAGCTGCGGGCGGCCATCGTCAACATGTCGGCGCTCGCCGAGGTCGCGCGTTCGCACGGGCTGGGCGACCTCGTGCTGCTCGGCAAAGGCGAGGAGCAGAGCGGGGGGCGCGGCAAGTCCTCGATCCTGGCCGACGCACTCGAGGCGGTGTTCGGCGCCGTCTACCTCGATCGCGGTCTCGACGTCGCCACCGAGCTCATCGAGCGGCTCTTCCGACCGCGCATGCAGGCCTACGTGCGCGGCGAGGGAGACCGCGACTACAAGACGATCCTGCAGGAGCTGGCATCGCAGACCCTCCACTCGATGCCGGAGTACCGCCTCGAGGAGCGAGGACCGGATCACGAGAAGGAGTTCACGGCCACCGCGCACCTGGGAGGCGAACCGATGGGGACCGGCATCGGCCGGTCCAAGAAGGAAGCCGAGCAGCGAGCCGCGCAGAAGGCGTTCGTTCGCATCTCAGAACGCCTGGCGAGCGGTGGTGACGCCACGTGAAGGGGGACCAGGGTGGAGCTGCCTGAAGTCGAAGTGATGCGGCGCGATCTCGAGAAGGATGTAGTCGGCAGGCGTATCAAGACCGCGGAGGTCAAGGGCTCGAAGAACGCCATGCGAGTGATCCGCCGGCACAAGACCCGCAAGGAGTTCACCTCCCGGCTGATCGGCCGCAAGATCACCAAGGTCGAGCGCCGAGGCAAGTACATCCTGATGACCCTCGATCAGGGCGACGTGCTCGTCGTGCATTTCGGCATGAGCGGTCGGTTCCAACGGGGGACCGGCCGGGTGGCGATGGCGGCGCACACGCATGTCGTGCTCACGTTCCAGCAGAAGGGAGACCTTCGCTATATCGATCCGCGCACGTTCGGTGAGATGTTCGTGAGCACCGCCGACGAGCTCGGCGCGATCAGGGAACTCCATCATCTCGCGATCGACCCGCTCGATCAGGTGTTCACCTGGCCGACCTTCCAGTACCTGCTCGCCGATCGGGCCTCGAAGATGAAGCAGCTCCTGATGGACCAGAAGTTCATCGCAGGGCTCGGCAACATCTACTCCGACGAGGTGCTCTTCCACGCGGGCATCCGATTCGACCGCATGAGCGACACGCTCTCATCGCAGGAGGTTCGCCGGCTCTACCGCGCCATCCAGGAGGTGCTGCAGGAAGCGATCAAGCTCCGAGGCACGACGCTCGCCGACGAGGCCTACGTCGATCTGTTCGGCAACCCGGGCGAGTACGCCGCCGAATTGAAAGTGTACGGACGCCAGGGCCTGCCCTGCCGCCGCTGCCGCACGCCGATCGAGAGCGTGAAGATCGGTCAACGCACCTCGTTCTACTGCCCGCAGTGCCAGAGCTAGACGCCCATCAGGCAACGTCGGTCGTCGCTCTGTGCCGCGCAGTAGTCTCGCTCAGACTAGCCGGGCGCCGGCGTCGCGCATGCGCGAGAGCGCCGAGGCCCCGTCGCCGGGCTGCAGCTCCACGGCGCGCACCGCATCGGTGACGACCTCGACGGGGTAGCCGAGCATGCGGGCGTCGAGCACGGTTTCCACCACGCAATAGTCGGTGGCCAGCCCGCAGATCACGAGCCGCTCGATGCCGTGGTCCTTGAGCATCTGATGCATGATCGTGTCGCCACGCTCGCCCGAGAGCGGATCGCGCACGCTGAACCCGGAATACCCGTCGCGTCCGTCGTGTCCCTTCCGCACCACGCGATCGCCGACGACCTCGAGCTCGCGATGGAAGGCTGCGCCGTGCGAGTCTTCCACGCAGTGCACGGGCCAGATGCCGCCGTCGCGCTGGAAGTGAGGGGTGTGCGCCGGGTGCCAGTCCTGCGTGTAGATGACGAGGGCTTCGGCTGCCATGGCGCGCTCGATCTCGGCGTTCACGACGGGCACGATGTGTTCGCCGCCCTCGACGTACAGGCTGCCCGCCGACTCGGCGAAATCGTTCTGCACGTCGACCACCAACAGGGCGGTGCGGGCATCGTAGGTGGCCATCGCCGTTCAGGGTACCGAACGCCAGGGTGCGTCTCGCTCTCCGGGCGCCGGGCTATCGATGGCACCATGAAGCGGTGCGCCGGGTGCACGTGGAAGTACGGGGCAGGGTGCAGGGCGTCTTCTTCCGGGCGTCGTGCGTGGAACGTGCCCGAGCTCTGGGTGTCGCGGGGTGGGTTCGCAACACGCCCGGCGGCCTCGTTGAGGCCGCGTTCGAGGGGGAACCCGGTGCGATCGCGGCCATGGTGGACTGGTGCGCCGAAGGCCCTCCGTTCGCGGCCGTCGAGCACGTCGAGGTTCGTGACGAGCCACCCACCGGCGAGCAAGGCTTCCGCGTCGCGCGGTGAAACCTGAAGGCGGTAGCGCTTCCCAATAGGGAATCACATGCCTGTTAGCATCCGGCCACATGTTCCTCCGGTCGATCACGATCCGCGGGTTCAAGTCGTTCGCGGACAAGACGATGCTCGAGTTCATCCCGGGCGTCTCGGTCATCGTGGGCCCCAACGGCTCGGGCAAGTCGAACCTCGTCGACGCCATCAGCTGGGTGCTCGGCGAGCAGGGCGCCCGGTCGCTGCGGGGTGGCCACATGGCCGACGTGATCTTCGCGGGCACCCCGTCGCGGCCCGCCCTCGGCATGGCCGAGGTGAAGATCGTGATCGACAACTCGGCTGGGCGCATCCCGGTGCCGATGAGCGAGATCGAAGTCGCCCGCACGATCTTCCGCTCGGGGGACTCTGAGTACCGCATCAACGGCCAGGTCGTGCGGCTGCTCGATGTGCAGGAGCTGCTGAGCGAGACCGGCATCGGCCGTGCGCTGCACACCGTCGTCGGCCAGGGTCAGCTCGAGGAGGTGCTCAACGCCAAGCCCGAGGACCGTCGCAGGTACATCGAGGAAGCCGCCGGCATCGCGAAGCATCGTCGGCGGAAGGAGCGCGCCGAGCGCAAGCTCTCGAACCTCGATCATGACCTGCTGCGGCTGGGCGACGTCGTCTCCGAGCTGCGCCGGCAGCTCAAGCCGCTGCAGCAGCAGGCGGAGATGGCGAACAAGCATGAGTCGCTGACCGCCGAGGCGGAGACGCTGTCGAGAACGCTCGCCGCGGCCCGGCTCCGCGCGCTGGTGCGCGAGCGGGATCGGCGGGCAGAGGGCTGGCAACGAGGTCTCGACGAGCGCACGAACGCCCGGGAGCGGCTCGATGCCCTCGATGGGGACGTGCTCGCCGCGGCCGATGCGCGAGCGACGTCGTCGGTGGCGTTGGCCGACGCCGAGCTCGCGTTCCGCCGCACCGCCGAGGAACGGCGCGGGGCCGAGCAGACCTTCCGCGAGGCGGTGGAGCATGAGGGCGCCGCTCGCGAGCAGCTTGCATCCCAGGCCTCTCGGACCGTGCGTGTCGACACCATCGACGACGAGATCGCGCGGCTCGAGAGCGATCTCGTTCGGATCGCGGGTGAGCTCGAGTCGAGCGAGCACGAGCTCGATGAGGCCGAGCGCGCCTTCCGCGAGGCCGAACAGGAACGTCACCGAATCGAGGAGCTCCGCCGCCGAGCCGGTGAGGATGCCGCGGGGCGCAGAGCCGAGATCGAGGCACTGGAACGTTCGCTCGCTTCGAGCGAACGAGAGGGCGAACGGCTCGCGGGCTCGCTCGCGGCCGTACGCGAGCGCATCGCGGAGACCGAGGCCGAACGAGCCGGCCTCGAGGCCGAGATCGAGACGTTCGACGATCAGTCCGCGCCGATGAGCGAGAAGCGCTCGGCGCTCGAGGCCGAGCGCCGGGGCTTAGCCGACAAGATCGAGGAGCTTGAAGACGTGCGCCGCCGTCACGAGTCGCGCCGTGACCTGCTCGAAGCTCGCCGCCTCGACATCGAGGAGACGGCCGGGTCGCGCTTCCTCGAAGGGCGAACGGGCCGCGCCGTCGGCCTGCTGAAGGATCTGCTCGAGGTGGAACCGGGCCTCGAGCAGGCTCTGGTCGCAGCGATCGGTCCGCTCGCCGACGCCGTCGTGTACGACGACCGGGAGCGGGCGCTCGCCGACGCGCCCGAGGGCGACGGCGCGATCCTCGCCATCTCGGCGGGCGGTCCCGTGCCGCTTGGGCTGACGGGCGAGCGCAAGCTGCTCGCCGCGGTGGAGGCGCACCCCGCTGCGCGGGGCATCGCCAGCACGGTGCTGCGCGACGTGTATCTGGCCGGCAGCGTCGCCGAAGCCGCGGAGAAGCAACGTGAGCATCCGCGGTCGTCATTCGTGACCCGTGAGGGTGTGCTCATCGGCCCCGCGGTGATCCACACCGCGGGCCGGGCCGACGCCCGCTCGAGGGAGATCCGCGCCGAGCTCCAGGTCGTGGCGCACGACCTCTCGGCCACGGTCAACGCCCTGCGCCCCAAGCGCGAGCGGCTCGCCGAGATCGGGAGCGAGGTCGACTTCCTGCGGGAGCAGATCGAGGGCGCCGACGCCGAGATCACCGCGGTCGCCGAGCGGCTCGGAGGGCTCGAACGAGATCTCTCCGGCATGCGCAAGGAAGAGGAGCTGCTCGCCCAGCGGCTCACCGCGCTCGACGAGACGGTTGCCGTGGCGCGCGAGCGTCTCGTCGACCTGGGGCCCGCGATCGCCGAGATCGTGCCGGATCTGCCTGCGATGCTGCAGCAGCCGGTGTCGGCGCGCGTGGTCGTCGAGACGCTGCGGCGCGACCGCACCTCGCATGATGCGCGGCTCCTCGAGCTGCGGCACGAGCGCGACCAGCTCGCGGCCCACGACCCGATGGCGATGCGGGCGGCGCTCGATGCCGCCGAAGGTGCTCGCGCGGCCGGGGCCACGGGTCTGGAGCGAGCCGAGACGGCGGCCAGCGAGGCCGCGACTGCGCGCGACGTTGCCGCCACCCTCGAGCGCGAGCTCGCCGAGCGCGAGGCGGCGGTCAACAAGGCCTGGCGCGACGCGTCGACCGAGCTCGAACGGCTGCGTGACGCATACGAAGACGAAGATCGCACGCGAGGCGATATCGAGCGACGCATCCGCGAGGCCGAGCGCCTGATCCGCGAGGGATATCAGGCCGATCCCGCGGCGCTGCTCGGCGAGCTGAACGATGAAGATTCCGTCGAAACTCTGCAGAAGCGATCGGACCTCGTGCAGCGGCGCCTCGCCATGCTCGGGCGCGTGAACCTGCTCGCCAAGGGCGAGTTCGAGGCGCTCCAGGAACGCTACGACTTCATGACCCGAGAGCTCGACGACGTGAAGAAGGCTCGTCGCGACCTGCTCGAGGTGATCGCGCAGGTCGATCGTGAGATCACCGAGACGTTCACGACCGCCTACCAGGACGTCGCGGTGCAGTTCGAGCGGCTCATCAAGGAGCTCTTCCCCGGTGGCGACGGCCGATTGGTGCTCACCGATCCGGCCGAACCGCTCACGAGCGGCATCGAGATCGAGGCGAGCCCCGGCCGCAAGCGTGTCAAGCGCATCTCGCTGCTCTCGGGCGGCGAGCGCTCGCTCACGGCTATGGCGTTCCTGTTCGCGATCTTCACCGCACGGCCCTCGCCCTTCTACCTCATGGACGAGGTCGAGCCGGCGCTCGATGACGTCAACCTGCACCGCTTCCTGCGGCTCACCGAGGGATTCGCGCGTGAGTCCCAGGTGCTGATCGTGACCCACCAGAAGCGCACGATGGAGATCGCGGCGATGCTCTACGGCATCTCCCTCAACAAGGACGGCACCACCAAGGTCGTCGCGCAACAGCTCGAACACCGCACGCCGCTCGAGGCCGACGCGCGGCTCGAGGGCAGCGAGCCGGTGGTCCAGGTGCCCCAGGTGCCAGAGGGCGAACGGGTCGGCTAGCCTCGCGCCCGTGGAGCCTGGCATCGTCCTGTTCGCCGTGGTGGCGGTCGTCGCCGTCATCGCCTTCGCGGTGCTCCTCGTCGGCAAGCGCGGCCGGCGTGCGAGCCAGCGCCCCGAGCCCGCCCGCCCCGGGCCTGGCGCGTCGGGCGGCGTCTTCCACAAGGAAGGTCTGGGCTCGAAGGTCAAGGCCCTTTTCACCGGCGGTGCCGGCGACGAGACCTGGACCCAGCTCGAGGACCTGCTCATCAAGGCCGACGTGGGGCCGAAGGGCGCTGCCGATCTCGTCGGGCGCGTGAAGGCGGGTTTCTCGTCCGGTGTCGACCCGGCCGAGCTGTTGCGCGATGAGATCGTCGCGATCCTCGGACCCGACGGGCCCCTGCATCTACCGACCGGCCGTCCCGGCGTCGTGATGGTGGTCGGCGTGAACGGCACCGGCAAGACCACCACGATCGGCAAGCTGGCGAAGCGGCTCACGGGCGAGGGGAAGCAGGTAACACTCGCGGCGGCCGACACGTTCCGAGCCGCGGCCGGCGAGCAGCTCGAGGTCTGGGCGACGCGCGCGGGGGCGCACCTGGTCAGCCAGGATCGAGGCGCCGATCCGGGAGCGGTGGCTTTCGATGCTGTGAAGTCGGCGACCGCTCGAGGCGCCGACGTCGTGATCGTCGACACCGCTGGACGGCTGCACACGAAGACGCCGCTCATGGACGAGCTCGCCAAGGTGAAGCGCGTCATCGAGAAGGCCGGTGCCGAGGTGAACGAGACGTTGCTCGTGCTCGATGCGCAGACTGGGCAGAATGGCATCGCGCAGGCTCGGGCCTTCACCGAGGCCGTCGGGGTGACCGGCGTGGTGCTGTCCAAGACCGACGGATCGGCCAAGGGAGGCATCGTGCTCGCGGTGCGTGAGGAGCTCGGGGTGCCGGTGAGGTTCGTGGGCGTGGGCGAAGGCGCGGACGATCTGCGTCCGTTCGAGGCTGCGGCGTTCGCCGACCGCTTGCTGTCGGGCTAGCCGACGACGAGAAAGGGCACGGGTGTCGAACACCAGGATCCTTGTCGTGGAAGACCATCCCACGATGCGTGAGGCGATGCGTTTGGTCCTCGAAGGAGAAGGCTTCGTGATCGACGAGGCCGCCGACGGTCAGCGAGCGCTCGAGATGATGCGTGCCGACCCGCCGGACCTCGTGTTCCTGGACATGAACATGCCGGGGTCGAGCGGCGCCGAGGTGCTGGCCGAGGTGCGCGCCGACCCCGCGACCGCGGCTATCCGGGTGATCGTCGTGACCGCCGACGGGGAAGAGGGTCGCGCCCGGGCGATGGCCGTGGGCGCCGACGAGTACTTCACCAAGCCATTCAGCCCGATCAGCTTGCTGCGAACGGTCGAAGAGGTGCTCAGCGCGCCGCCGCGTTCACCGGAAGCCTGACGCGGAAGGTCGTGCCGCCGCCCGGGGTCGCCCGGGCGGTGATGTCTCCTCCGAGCGCCTCGATGAGCCTGCGAGCGATCGCGAGGCCGAGGCCGGACCCTTCCGCGGACCGCGCTCCTTCGGCGGTTCGGTAGAAGGGATCGAACACACGCTCGCGTTCGCCTGCGTCGATGCCGATGCCGTGATCGATGACCGCGATGACCAGTTCGCCCTCGCTTCCTGCCCCCGCCTCGATCGTGATGGTGCTCGCCTCGTCGGAGTATTTCAGGGCGTTCGTCAGCAGGTTCGTGAGCACCTGACCGAGCCGCAGGGCGTCGGATCCGATGGTCGGCGGCGCGCCCGCGGAAACGCGAAGCTCCACCCGTCCGCCGTCCGGGAGCTCGCGGACGAGTTGCTGCAGGGCCGGCACGAGCACGATGGGCTCGTGCTCGACCGTGAGTGCGGCATCATCGAGGTTCTCCAGCGTCACGAGGTCGTCGGCGAGCCGGATCAGGCGATCGGTCTGCACCGAGATCACGCCGAGGAACTCGTCGATCTCCTCATCGGTCAGCTCGGCGCGCCTGCGCTGCAACATATCGACGAATCCACGGATCGCAGCGAGCGGCGTGCGCAGCTCGTGGTTCGTCACAGCCATGAGGCTCACGTCGCGCAGATCCGATCTCGCCATGTCTACCCCCCGCTAGAATCTTAGTCTCGGCGACCGCTCGTGGCGTTGCCGCCAGACACGATACGTATCCGAACCCTCGACCTCTGGAGAGATCAGCGAGCCCGGCATGTTCGACACCCTTACCGATCGTCTCGACGGCACGTTCAAGAAGCTGCGTTCCCGCGGCAAGCTCCATCCGAAGCAGGTCGACAACGCCGTGAGCGCCATGCGGACCGCGTTGCTCGAGGCCGACGTCGCCGTCGAGGTGGCCGATGACTTCCTTGCCCGGGTGCGCGAACGAGCGCTCTCCGAGGAGGTCATGAAGAGCCTCACGCCCGGCCAGCAGGTGGTGAAGGTCGTCAACGAAGAGCTCGCCGTCACGCTCGGCGGTGAGCACCGGCCCTTCGAGCTCGGGGGCGCGCGCCCGGCGGTCGTCATGATGGCCGGGGTGCAGGGCTCGGGAAAGACGACCGCATGCGCCAAGCTCGCGAAGCACCTGAAGGCCAAAGGGAAGCGTCCGCTGATGGTCGCGGCCGATCTCGAGCGACCGGCGGCGGTCGAACAGCTCCGAACGCTGGGTCGCGAGATCGGGGTGCCGGTCTGGTCCGAGGGGCGAGATCCGGTGAAGGTCGCGAAGCAAGGTCTCAAGGAAGCCGAGCGCCAGGGCGCCGACGTCGTGATCATCGATACCGCGGGTCGCCTCCACGTCGACGCCGAGATGATGAAGCAGGCTCGCAAGATCAAGGACGTGACCAAGCCGCATCATGTGCTCATGGCCGCCGACGCCATGACCGGTCAGGACGCCGTGGTCCAGGCGCGTGAGTTCATGCGCGAGGTCGACACGACCGGGTTCGTGCTCACCAAGCTCGACGGCGACGCGCGCGGCGGCGCGGCGCTGTCGATCACGGCCGTCACGGGGCGGCCGGTGTACTTCGTCGGCACGGGGGAGAAGCCCGACGACCTGGAGCCGTTCTATCCCGATCGCATGGCCGGGCGCATCTTGGGCATGGGCGACGTGCTGACCTTGATCGACAAGGCGCAGGACACGCTCGACATGGAGCAGGCTCAGAAGGCGGCGGAAAGCATGATGTCGGGCCGGTTCACGTTCGAGGACTTCCTCGAGCAGCTCCGTCAAGTGCAGAAGCTCGGTTCCCTGGGCGATCTGCTGAAGATGATGCCGGGTGTGCCGGGTGGCAAGAACGCCATGAAGCAGATGGCTGAGTCGATCGACGACGGCGAGCTGAAGCGCGCCGAGGCGATGATCCTCGCCATGACCCTGGCCGAGCGTCGCGAACCCGGTATCATCAGCGGGTCGCGCCGCCTTCGGATCGCCAACGGATCCGGCGTCACCACGGCCGACGTCAACTCGCTGCTCAAGGATTTCGAAGCCGCGAAGAAGATGATGCGCACGATGATGGGCGGCAAGCGCATCCCCGGCATGATGCGGGCGCCGACGGCGAGGCCGCCGAAGCCATAGACCAAGAACGAGGACGGACACGACATGTCGACACGCATCCGACTGCGACGCCTGGGCGCAACCAAGCGACCCTTCTACCGCGTCGTGGTGGCCGATCAGCGCTCGCCGCGCGATGGCCGCTTCATCGAGAACATCGGCAAGTACCACCCGCTCGAGGACCCGAGCCTGATCGAGATCGACGCGGAGCGCGCCCTGCACTGGCTGCGGGTCGGCGCCCAGCCAAGCGATCAAGTCCGTAACCTCATGGTGAAGGTGGGCATCTGGGGCACGTTCGTTGCGGAACGCCCGAGCGCCGACGGGCAGGTGCGCGTGCGCGATGCCGCCACCGACGAGCCCAAGCTCTCGAAGAAGGCACAGGCCAAGGCCGCGGCCGCTGCCGAGGAACCCGCCGCACCGGCAGAGCCAGAGGCGCCGGCAGAGCCAGAGGCGCCGGCAGAGCCAGAGGCGCCGGCAGAGCCAGAGGCGCCGGCAGAGCCAGAGGCGCCGGCAGAGCC
>Ga0180121_10000068_pt1 | contig 33185 bp, 17 predicted proteins | sample AntDrymUQ5402106_2_FD_129676 | JGI IMG/M metagenome (GOLD analysis project Ga0180121, IMG submission 129676) | Polar desert sand microbial communities from Dry Valleys, Antarctica - metaG UQ540 (21.06) (version 2) (version 2) | ecosystem: Environmental > Terrestrial > Soil > Desert | place...
GTGTATTTGAACGGGGGGAGATTAAAAACAACTACAACCTGTTTTGAGTGGGCTTCGCAGGCTGTAGGGGAAGGCGCCGGAGAGATATTATTGACATCTATGAATCATGATGGGACCAAAAAAGGATTTGCCATCGATATCACTGCCCGTCTTGCCGGATCGCTGCCTGTGCCCGTGATTGCCTCCGGAGGTGGTGGGATTCCCGGGCATTTTGAAGCCGTATTCAGGGAAGGAAAAGCTGATGCAGCGCTTGCTGCCAGCATTTTTCATTACCGTGAAATTGAAATTGCTGATCTAAAGCATTTTTTAAAAAAGCAAGGCATTGAAGTGAGGTTGTAAAACAATTAAAATTTTAAAATGAAAATAAAAAAATAAATCAGTTGTAATAAAATCTTTATCTACAAGGTCTGAAAAGAAATCTATTCTTTTTTTGCATTTACATTTTGCATTTTAATTTTTGCATTTTCAATTGAAAATAATGACGGTAAATTTCAAAAAATACCCCGATGGTCTTGTCCCGGCAATCATTCAGGATTTCAAAACATATAAAGTACTGATGCTGGGGTTTATGAATGAAACAGCCATGAACCAGACAATCAGGGAAGGGAAAGTGACGTTTTACAGCCGTTCTAAAAAAAGGTTATGGACAAAAGGAGAAGAAAGTGGCAATTATCTGCTGTTGAAGGATATCATGGTGGACTGTGATAATGATTCATTGTTAGTGAAAGTCTTTCCTGTCGGCCCGGTTTGTCATACAGGTGCAGATACCTGTTGGAATGAAACCAATCAGCCGGCTAATTTTATTGAGCACCTGGAAGAGATCATTGAGATCAGGAAAAAATCAGACGATCCTGATTCTTATGTTTCTCGTTTATTCAGTAAGGGTATTAATAAGATCGCACAAAAAGTGGGAGAGGAGGCTGTTGAATTGGTAATTGAATCGAAGGATTCAGATAACACACTGTTTATCAATGAAGCAGCGGATCTGTTATTTCATTATTTGCTTTTGCTTAACGCAAAAGGATATAATTTGCAATCCGTTGTTGATATATTGCAAAAAAGGCATACTAAATAATCATGGTTTTACGCATACTTATTACATTGTTGATTCCGGCGATGTCACTATCGCAACAGACGCGAAAGCAATTCTCCATCGTGGGAAAAGTAGCAGGGTTACCCGAGAATACCGTTGTGAGTCTCTCAGACGTCAATAATCCTACTGATACATTGAGTAAATCAAAAGTTAAAAAGGGTGTGTTCAGTTTGAAGGGTTTTGTGAAGGAGCCTAATTTATATCAGTTGAATTTTCATGGAGTTCAGAAGAAGTCCATGTTGTTCATGGGAAATGAAAGTGTACTCGTAAACGGTTCCATTGAGAAAGTGCAGGAGTTTCAGGTAAAAGGATCCCGATTTCACACTGATTTTATCGAATTTCAAAAAACTTTCAATCCCCTTTTCCAGAAGCTCACGCAGCTAAATCAATTGATCGGTCAACAACCCGAAATAAAAAGAGACGATTCACTGATGATAGCCTATCGATCCCAATTCGACAAAATTCAAGGTACCATTGATGTATTTCTTAAAAATAAAAGAACTTCTGCCATCAGTCCTTTCTTACTAGTTGTCACCAGTGAAATGCAGCCTGATATGAGTTTATTGGAAAAGCGTTATGATTTGTTGGACAGATCGGTCAAAAACGGATTTTACGGAAATATCATCAAACAGCAGATAGAAGATTCGAAGATTGGAGCCATTGGCTCGGAGGCAATTGATTTTATACAAAATGACACAGCAGGTAAAGCAGTGTCACTAACTTCTTATAAGGGTAAGTATGTGCTCGTGGATTTCTGGGCAAGCTGGTGCAAACCCTGCCGCATGGAAAATCCGAATGTGGTGACGGCTTTTAACAAGTTCAATAAAAAGAATTTTACTATCCTCGGCGTTTCCCTTGACCGCTCGCGTGAACCATGGTTGCAGGCAATTAAGGATGACCAGCTTTCCTGGACGCATGTAAGTGACCTGAAATTCTGGAATAATGCAGTAGCGATGAAATACAAAATTGGATCTATTCCGCAGAACTATCTAATCGATCCCAATGGAAAGATCATCGGGAAGAATCTGAGAGGTGAAGAGCTGCAGTCAAAATTATGCGAGTTGCTGGGGTGTGAGTAAGTTTCACGCAAAGACTGCATAAGTAAGCAAAGGGCGCAAAGAATATTCGTCTTTGCGCCCTTTTGTATTTTCTTCGCCCTTTGCGTGAATTTTTTATAATCGCACAGTCTAGTTGACATCTTTGCCTTCCTTCAACGTCGCAATCATTTTTTCCAAGTTGTCTTTATTTTGTTTATCAGGAGCCTGCGGTAAAGCTTTTTGTGCAAACTCGAGTCCTTTTTTGTAGTTCGCGATTGCTGAGTAGCCACGAACCATTCCCATGTTGGTAGTAAACTGGTTCGGGTATTTGTCATTATTCCTTTTGAATACATCGAATGCTTCCTTATTTCTTTTTTGTGCAAGCAGTTGCCTTCCATATCCATGTAATTGGTTCATGTTCGCGAGGGGCAAAGCTTCCTTCATAGCGCTGTCTGCTTCCGCTGTCCGGTTCAGTTTTGCTAAAATCTGCGCTCTCGTAGAAAGCGTTACGAAATTCTTCTCGCCAATAAAAGGTTCGTTCACGGCTTTATCGGACCAAATTAAAGCTTCTTCGAGGTTGGTATTGTTTTGTAATGCAAAGGCCGCCGCCTGATTCCAGGCATTCCATCTGAATCCTTTATCAGTACGAAGCTCCCGGCGGAAACTTTCCAGTTGAAGGGGAACGTACTCGACCTCAACTTTGAACGGAATCATTATCTTTTCCCACATCAAGGTAACGGTAGCACTATTTTCTGCCTGGTTGATAAAATCATATTTCAACCATTCAACAGCACGATCCTGTGCAACAGGTTTCACTTTAACGCGCAGGACATCTTCTTTTTCATGGTAAAAATAACTTCCCCAGGAGGTGGCATTTTTAGAAAAGATGATTGTGCTTTCATTCGGATCGTACGCTACAAATAAGCCATATTTTCCTGCAGCAAGAGCTTTGCCTTCCACTCTTACATCGGTGGAAAATTCTATAGTTGTATTTTCATTTGCGCCTGCCCGCCACGGGGCAGATTTGCTCGGTCCGAATCCCTGGTCGACAAAGCCAGCGTGTACCAGTAGCCCCCAGATTTTTCCTTCCCGACCTTTTACCCCCGGCCGGCTGTAATTGATCAATACATCGGTTATACCAATTCTTTCACCGACGATTGCTTTTTTGTTTCCGCCGTCTGGTGCAGTAGTCAGTTGTGCATTTACCATGCTACCAGCCAGGCCTAAGATTAAAGCAAAAAATACTCTTTTCATATAACAGTTATTTAAGATAAAAGCTATGATTTTTTGGTTGATGTACTTTTGATTTTTTATGAATGGTAAGTTGAGCAGCTATCAGGTATCAGCAGTTTTCAATCATTTAAAAATAATTTGAAAGGCAGCATCGTTGCAAACCTAACTAAAGAACAGATTTGTCTTGCACTTCTTTTTCTTTTTTTGGCCGTATCAGCATTAAGAATTGAACAACGATTGCGCCACCGTAATAGTTCTGCTCCATCCCAAAACTCCAACACTACATCCCACATCACCTGTAAATAACATTGTGTGTTAGTTCCTGTTGCGTGCTAAATTTACCTACCTTAATAGATCAACTAAATAATACATGAAAAAATACCTGATCATGCTGCAGATTTTTACTACGGTATCACTTATCGTTTTGGGCCAGAACGTAGGCATTGGAACCACGGCGCCTTCAGAAAAACTGCAGGTGGCAGGAAATATTAAGACTGACACCATAAAACTCAATGCAATAAAGTTGGCGAACAACGCCGGTGCAGGTAAGGTGCTGACCAGTGATGCCGCTGGAAATGGAATCTGGGAAACCAGTAACGCTACCACAGCTGGAAATAAAGGTTTTGGTGTATGGGGCGATTGTGCTACTAATGGAAATATATCGGAATATTTCCCTGTTGCGGATGCTAAAGGGGCGGCAGGTGATTTTTTTGGATATGAAGTATCCATCTCTGGTAATTATGCGATTGTAGGGGTTCGTCAGGATGATGTAGACGCTAAAATTAATCAGGGTTCTGTCAATATTTATCAATATGATGGCAGTGGTTGGGTGTTGATGCAAAAACTAACAGATCCCCTTGGAGAGGCTGGTGATAACTTTGGAGGCAGTGTTTCTATATCTGGCAATTATGCCATCGTAGGGGCTTTTCTGGATGACGTAAGCGCCAATTCAAACCAGGGATCTGCCAGTATTTATCAATTTGATGGCACAACGTGGGTATTGATGCAACAACTAACTGATGCCAGTGGTGAGGTCGATGATTTATATGGTTTTAGTGTATCCATTTCAAACAACTATGCAGTGGTGGGAGCGTATCAGGATGATGTAAACGGAATTACAGACCAGGGGTCTGTAAGTATTTATCAATTTAATGGTACAACGTGGGAATTAATGCAAAAAATGTCCGGAACTCCCGGCGCTTATTTTAGTTTTGGAATCAGCGTTTCCACATCGGGTAATTATGTTATTGTGGGTGCTCAGGGAGAGACTGTAAATGCCAATCCCAACCAGGGTACTGCAAGTATTTATGAACATGATGGAAAAAACTGGATTTTGATTCAAAAAATAATTGATGTCACCGGCGCCTTGGGAGATCTTTTCGGAAGGAGCGTATCGATATCTGACAACTATGCCATTATTGGGGCTAATGGAGATGATGTAGGTGCTAATGTAAACCAGGGTTCTGCCAGTATTTATCAATATGATGGCTTAAGCTGGGTATTGATGAAAAAACTCACCGATCTCGCGGGGGAGAGTTATGATTCTTTTGGATGGAACGTATCCATCTCGGGCAATTATGCTATTATGGGTGCATGGAATGATAAGGTAGGCACTAATATAACCCAGGGCGGATCTTCCAGTATTTATGTAAGGGTAGGGATAGGATGGCAAAAATTACAATATATAATTGATCCTGGTGTTAATGAATCTGATCAGTTTGGTTTTAGCAATTCCATTGACGGCACAACCAAACGCTTTTTAATTGGCGCCACCGGCTATGCAAATGGCAGTGGAAAAGTAGTGTTTGGGAAAGTGAATTGAGCGATCAGCACTACATCTTTGCATACACCGTGTAAATAAGATATTCTCAATCTTCTTATTCAATTTTTTTAAATAAACTCACCGCTGTTCGCTGACTGAAAGCTGACCGCTTTCCCGCCGTAAAAAAGTAAATTTAAGTATGCCGGTAAAAAATTATTTTCTTTTTATTGCATACTTCCTTTCCTGTTCATCTCAAATCATTTCGCAACAATTCCCTTTTATTAGTTATACCCCGGTTGATGGGCTGGTGAATAACCGTGTTCATTCCATGTATCAGGATTCGAAGGGAAGATTATATTTTGCAACTTTTGGGGGATTAAGCGTGTATGATGGTGCACGATTTATTAATTATGCTCAGGCAGAAGGCCTTAAGCTTCCTGTTGTCAATGACTTGCTGGAAATAACCCCAGATTCGTTCTGGATTGCTACCAATTCACCTGAATTGAATTGCCTTGTACATGGGAAAATAAAAAAAATATTTTCAGCAGATGGCTTTTATCCGATTATGAATCGTTTTTTTAAAAGTGCAGGGGGTACCATTTACATAGGGGCTGATGAAGGATTGTTTGTATGGCAAAACGGGCGATTCACCAAGTTACCTCTTATCTACAATGGGCAGGAAACAGGAAATTTCCTCGTACAGATACAAGAGGCCGGTAATTTTTTGGTGCTGCTTATCAACGATGGGATTAGTGATGATGCCGGTGCAATATTGTTATATGACACCATGCAAAAGAAAGTGGTTTTCAAAGAAAAAAAAAGCATTACAAGTCATATGACAACTTCTCCGGTAGGGGATATCTGGCTCATTGGTAACTATGGAGTTCGTGTATTAAGTAAAGAAATGTTGAAACTGGGGTTATTCAGGTTTCAGCATGTACCGGAGGCTTTCTCTTCAATCGGGCAAAAGCAAGGATCCTTTATAACTTTTGATGTACAGGGACAACTTTGGCTAAGTGAATTTAATGAAGGGTTGTTTTTAGTGAAACCATGGGCAACTCCTGTTTCATTTACCGAAACCAGTGGTTTAGCTTCAACGCGTATAAGTTTTATTTTCCATGATAAAGAAGGAAATAACTGGTTTATACCAGAGGGAAAAGGCGTTCAAAAACTCATGAGATACAATTTAGAGTTTCTTAATCGTCCCTATGGAATTTCATCAATAAATGACCTCTACGCGAATATAAATTCTGACAGCATATGGATGTATGCTGAAACTACCGGCCAGGTCATTTTATCAGCCGGAGGAGAAAAAAAATTTTTTCAGACCCCTTTCCGACCCCTTATCAGGGGTCATGTGATCGCTAAAAATTCCACTGTTTTTTTATACAATGAAAAAAGCATTTATAGAATGGTAGCAACACGCGGTGGAAAGCTTAAAGAAGTGAAACTGCTTTATCAGGACTCGTCGGAGCATATAGGTTATGGTAATATTGATCCGAATGGAAACTTTATTTACTGCACAGATAATCTTTTAAGAGTTTTTTTTGGTAATAAAAAAATGTATGATTATCCAATTGGTTACTTCGCTGATCAGATGTCATTTGATCAAAAAGGACGTTTATGGATTGCCACCCGTTCAAACAGGTTGCTTGTGTTTTCATTACACCCCGAAGATCCGGGTCAATATTTGAAATTGGCCTTTGACCTGTCAAACCAAATGAAACTAACAAATCCCCGGAGTCTGACAATTGATGCAAAAGGAGATATCTGGATCGGAACCCGTTTGGATGGTTTATACTGCTTTAGATTATATAAAAACCAGTTAACGCAGCTGCATCACTTTACACGTAAGGAAGGGTTGACGGACAATTTTATTAACTATCTGGTGTGTAATGCAAACAATACGATCTGGGCCAGTTCTCCGGGTGGTATTGATAAACTGGAAGTTAATAACAATGAAATTGTAATTGAAAACATTACCCAAAGCAATAATCTGTTCCTATCAGTTAAGAAAATAATGGTAGACAGGAGCGGTACTTCCTGGGGAGTGGGTGAATCCGGGACTTTATTAAAGATATTCGAAATGCCAAAAAACCATTCAACGTTCACACCACGACTTTACCTTACACAAATAAAATCCGGAAAGGAGAGTTATACCAATGTTGATTCTATTCGTGCTTTCTCTTACTTCCGGAATAATTTGCAATTTTCTGTAGCCGCTCCGTCTTTTATTGACGAAAAGGAAATCAAATATAGTTACCTGCTTTCGGGAAGTGGCAGCAAACAATGGAGTGAGCCTTCACCGACTTCTGATTTCAATTTTATAAATCTTCCACCGGGATCATATACTTTACAAGTGAAGGCTACTTTTCCAGCTAAACGATATAACGAGCAATCATTCAGCTATTCATTTGAAATTAATCCCCCCTGGTGGAAAACAATAGGGGTTCGCATCCTGATTGGATTGCTTGCTGTAGGCCTGGTCTCATTTCTTGTACGAAATTATTATCACCGGAAATTCAGACATCAACGATCAGTGTTGGAAAAACGGCAAATGATTGAAAAGGAAAGAACCCGCATCGCAACTGATATGCATGATGATCTGGGTGCAGGTCTTTCCAGGATAAAATTTCTTAGTGAATCCATACAATTCAAAAATGAAAATGATGAATCGATCACAAATGACGTTGTGAAAATTGCCGGTTATTCAGATGAGATGGTGGAGAAAATGGGAGAGATTGTCTGGGCATTGAACGAGAAGAATGATACACTGGGCGACCTCATTGCATTTACGCGCTCCTATGCAGTTGACTATTTATCCAACCACGATATCGAATGCAACTTCCTTGCTCCTGACGAATTGCCCCTTTCCTTTGTTACGGGTGAATTCAGAAGGAATATTTTCCTGTCGGTTAAAGAAAGCCTTCATAATGTAGTGAAACACGCACGTGCCGGTACCGTGACTATTCATATTACAATAGGCAAAAATCTGGAAGTTGTGATCCATGACGATGGGGTGGGCATTGATCATGGAAATATACGCCCCTTTAGCAATGGCCTTTCCAACATTCAGAAAAGAATGGAAGAAGTAGGGGGCAATGTTGAATTTGAGAACAACAAAGGGACCAAAGTAACTCTCAAAGTTCCTTACTTTGAATAACTTTCGTCATATAGGCAGATTAAAAATTAAGAAATAATTTTATTCGATGACCCCTATTACGGTTTCAATTGTAGAGGATCTCGATGAAGTAAGGGAAGGATTGGAGAAATTTATTAACAACGATGCTGATTTTGCAGTACATGGCTCCTTTAGTAATGCTGAAGAAGCCATCTTATCCTTGCCGGCGATGCAGCCGAATATTGTAATCATGGATATTAACCTGCCGGGAATGAGTGGGATAGATTGTATCATAGCTACTAAAGAAAAATGTCCTGCGACACAATTCCTGATGTTCACTGTATATGAAAATGATGAAAAAGTGTTTGAAGCGCTGAAAGCCGGGGCTTCGGGGTACATCCTGAAAAAAACCGCACCATCCAAAATAATCGAATGCTTAAAAGAACTATTTAATGGTGGTTCGCCCATGAGTTCGAATATTGCCAGGAAACTCGTAAATAATTATCAGACAAAAGAACCAACCGGATTAGCATCATTGCTCCTGTCTGTAAGAGAGAATGAGATACTGGATTTATTATCAAAGGGTCTGCTTTATAAAGAAATTGCACAGAAACTTTTCATCGCTACAGGTACAGTGCGCCAGCATATTCATAAGATTTATAGCAAGCTGCATGTGCAGAACCGCACAGAAGCAATCAATAAGGCGTTTCAAAATAAAAGTAGTTAATAAGGTAGGCGTACCACCACTACCGCCCACATTCAGTCAACGGATCATTCGTGATTTTGTTATCATGAACCGATCCGAATATTATTATAGTACCAGCCTCCCATATACAGGTAGCATATAACGTTTGTTATATTGTCTGTCAGATGTTATAATAATAGCTTTATTGATTATTGCGATCAATTCGATAGTATACCCCCAGATCAATTACACATTATGAGAAAGATTTTTTTCCTTCCTTTAATTTCTTTTTTGTTATTGAACGCCCGAACAACAGCACAAAGTGTGAGTATCAATAACGATGGATCACCTCCTGCACCCGGTGCACTGTTGGATGTAAAAAGCAGCACGAAGGGAATCATGATTCCCAGGATCTCCCTTACCGGAACCAATGATGATATTTCCGTTCCTGCCAGACAAGTATCATTACTTATCTATAATACAACAACAATCAGCGGTTCAAATGCGGTATCACCGGGTTTTTATTATTGGGATGGATCAATATGGGTGCGGTTGACAACCAACACCAACGCTTCTATGAGTGGGTGGTTACTTGGAGGAAATGCAGGCACAACACCGACAACACATTTTTTTGGGACCACTGATAACAACTCGCTGGTATTTAAAGTAAATAATCAAAGAGCAGGATATCTTGGGGTAGAGACAAATGACGGAAATGTATTCTGGGGATATCAGAGCGGACTTTTTACAACAGGTTACAACAATGTTGCGATAGGTACAAAGACTTTGTTCCGCAATAATGCGAGCTCCAATCTTGTAGCAATCGGAGATTCTTCTTTATTCAATAATACAACAGGCTCCAGAAATGTTGCAATAGGTTCTAAAACTATGTTTTCAAATACTTCTGGTAGTAATAATTCAGCGTATGGATTCAACGCTCTTTTTGCAAACACACTTGGAGTAGCGAATACCGCCATGGGAACCCAGTCTCTTTATTCTAATAACACCGGGATCTCCAATACAGCCATTGGAATAAATACACTTTATAATAATACAGGAGGCAATGATAATACGGCAATGGGAGCAACATCCCTAAATAATAATATCTCAGGAAACCAAAACACCGGTATTGGCTCACTTTCACTTTACAGCAATACGACAGGAAATAACAACACGGCCACCGGATGGCGGGCGCTTTTTTCCAATAAAGCCGGAAATTACAATACAGCACACGGGGTTCAAACTCTTTATTCTAATACGACAGGAATATTCAATACTGCGAACGGAGCCTATGCGCTTTATTGGGACACATCGGGAAGTTATAATACAGCAAACGGAGCAGGGGCGCTATCTAATAATTTAAGTGGTCATTATAATACCGCCAGCGGGTTTGACGCACTTAATAAAAACAGTACCGGAAGTTGGAATAGTGCGCACGGATTACAGTCGCTTGCGAGTAACACAATTGGAAATTATAATACCGCAAATGGTGTGGATGCGTTACGCTTTAATACTGACGGGAACTATAACTCAGCAACCGGTTACCAGGCCTTATATCAAAATAAAACCGGAGGGTGGAATACAGCGACGGGATTGCAGGCACTATATTCAAATACTACAGGAAATAATAATACTGCCAACGGAGTTGATGCGTTGCGTGCGAATACTATTGGACATGAAAACACCGCTATTGGAAAAGGTGCAATGATTTCAAATAATACCGGATATGAAAATACAGCTATTGGTTTTCATTCTCTTTTTTCAAACACTACCGGAACTGACAATACAGCAATAGGTGCATTTGCGCTTTTTTCAGATACATCAGGAAGTCGAAACACCGCAAGCGGACGAGGTGCACTCTATTCAAATAAAAGCGGTTCTCTTAATACTGCACACGGTTATCATTCCCTTTATTCAAATACGGTTGGTTCTGCGAATACTGCTTTTGGAATACAAGCTTTATCAAAGAATGATGCTGGTAACGAAAATACAGCAGTGGGTAATGCTGCATTACTAACAAATACTGATGGCTCTCAGAACGCTGCTGTTGGATCTCATGCCTTAAGAATGAATACCACAGGATGGTCCAATTCAGCGCTCGGATTTGGTGCATTGCAACGCAATGAATCCGGGACTCAAAATACCGCGGTAGGCTGGCAGGCTGCTTACAACCTCACTATTGGATTCAGTAATACTGCCATGGGTGTAATGACTTTAGCTTCACAAAAAACCGGGCAACAAAATTCCGCTGTTGGTAATAATGCATTACGCAACGATACAAGCGCAGGTTTCAATACGGCTATAGGGACTTATTCAATGTATTCAAATTTATCAGGTAACAGTAATACTGCATTGGGTACTTCATCTCTGTATTCTAATAAAAACGGTCATGGTAATGTAGCAATTGGCAAAGCTGCGCTTTATAACAATACCAGTAGCAACATGGTAGCTGTTGGCGATTCTGCTCTTTATTCAAATACTTATATTGGACAAAAGAATACCGCTGTGGGATCAAAAACATTGTTTTCAAATACTACGGGCACGTATAATGCTGCATTGGGATTTGAAGCACTGTATAAAAATACTGGTGGAACACAAAACACAGGTATTGGTCACCAGGCGCTTTATAATAATACGTCAGGTGATGGTAATACTGCTACCGGCCACCTGGCACTATTTACCAATACAGGGTATTATAATACCGCAAATGGTTCTTATACACTTCAGTCAAATACGACAGCTAATAATAACACAGGTATGGGGGGGTTCGCACTGACTTTCAATGAAACAGGAAGTTATAATACTGCTGTTGGTACGCAGGCGCTTAATACCAATAGAACAGGAGAAAACAACACAGCCATTGGCAGTAATTCCCTTTTCTCAAATAAAGGAAGTAATAACACAGCGGTTGGTTTCAATGCACTTGTCAACAATGGAACAGGTAATTCGAACTCGGCACTGGGTTACCTGGCAACCGCGCAAAATTTTTCAAATGCAACCGCTATCGGTGCCCATGCACAGGTGGATTGCGACAATTGCCTGGTACTTGGCTCGGTGAATACAGTGAATGGCGCCACCGCTGGTGTAAACGTTGGCATCGGCCTCACCAACCCCGCCTTCCCATTAAGCTTTGGGTCAAGTGGCGGCGATAAAATATCGCTGTATGGAAACAGCGGAGCACATTATGGTTTTGGGATACTGGGTACTTCACTATTGATACATGCTGATGCCCGGTTATCTGATATTGCTTTTGGATATGGCAGCAGTTCCTCATTTACAGAAACAATGGTTATCAAAGGAAATGGTAATCTGGAAGTGCAGGAATTAAAGATTGGAAACGGAACATTGATCTCAAAACACCAGGCAGGCAATGCAGAAGTTGGTTCCAACGGATCAAATTTTAAAACACTGACGGTAACTTTTCCGATACCGTTTTCAGGGATACCGAATGTGACAGCAACGACTAAAAATGATCCTGCTTACGGTAATGTGAATGATACGTTTTGTGTAACTGTAAGATCAGTTACCACCACGGGAGTCACCTTTAATATTTTGCGTGTTGATGCAAATGCTGCCTGGCTGCAGAACTTAATGCTAGCATGGCAGGCATGGGAGTAGCTTGAAAGAGATTCATCTGATTCCAGCAAATTCATCCAACATGGCCAATACAAAAAGAAATTATGCTGAGAGGGGATGCCTCTGTAATTACACGTTGAAAAATAGAATTAATAAGCCTGCTAAAATAGTTTAGGTATGAGAAATAAAATTATTCCCATTTTACTATTGATAATATACGTAAGTGCATTAAATGCACAAAACGTAGGTATCAATACAACTTCTCCGCAAGCTTCACTGGATGTAAGAGGTAGCCAAAGAGCCGGTGGCATTAGCCATTATGTAAAGAATGATTCCATGGGAAGAATCGATTGGTATGGTTCCAACTTATACGTGCCCGTTAGTCAGTTTCTGATGAAACATTCTGCAGCGGGAGATGGATTGTATTATAATAATAATGCTCCGGTTAGCGGGCAACTGGAATACCGCAATGCAGCCGGGGATCCTGTTTTTTTTACCAATTTCATTAATGGTAACGGATATTTCAAAAGCAACCTGGGAATTGGTACTATAACTCCCTCAACCATGTTACATATTTTTAAGGGAACATCTGGTTCAACTGGCAATCCACGATATTCTCCATTAGTGATTGAAAGCAATGACCACACTTATATTAATTTATTAAGTTCGGCTGGCAATGAAACAGCTGTATTATTTGGATCGGGCTCTGCAACCAACGGGGCGATCCTGTATAATAACTCGAATACACAAAATGGATTTCAATTCAGGGCAAATGGAAACCTCACCAGAATGGTAATTGATAACACCGGCAATGTGGGTGTAGGCACATTGAATCCTGCCGGCAAACTTCATGTGTTGTCAGGAAATTCCGGTGTAGCATCACAGGCAAGCAACTTCCTCCTTGAAAGTGATGGGAACAATTATATGAGTTTTCTTGCACCGGATGCGAATAGTAATGCTATATGGTTCAGCAAACCTTCCAACCCTATAGGTGGCGGAATATTTTACAATGATGCAAATGCACCGGATGGATTTTTATTCAGGGCCAACAATGCGCCACGAATGGTAATAACCAATATGGGCAGAGTCGGTATCGGTTTGAATAGCCCTTCCTCTAAACTCCATGTATTTGGTGAGGAGGGCGCCGCAGATGGAAATTCAGCTGCCATTCAACTCTCAAATGGTGCGACAGGTTCGGGACTTAACAACTGGTTTCTCCGTGCTGGTGCAACAGGAACAAATACACCGGCAGGAGGATTTAGTATTGGAGATAACAATGCATACCATTTGGTAATGGACAATGCGGGTAAAGTTGGTATCGGCACTACTACTCCGGTTTTCAAACTCGATGTTAGGAATGGAAGTATTAATACTGATTCCGATTACCGCATTGGAACCAAGAACGCACTTTCCATGCCCGGAACAGACAATCTTTTTATCGGTAAAAATGCCGGCAGAATCAATACTGGTACCAGCAATACATTTAGCGGCAGTATGGCGGGTAATTATAACACTGCTGGTTTCCACAATAGCTTTTTTGGAACAGCCGCCGGTTTCGATAACACTTCAGGTTATAACAATTCTTTTTTTGGCAAATTCGCCGGTGAATTCAACACCATAGGTGCTTACAATTCTTTTTTTGGCGTAGCCGCCGGACCCTTAATAGGTGAATTCTCAACAGGTGCACTAAATAATGCAACGGCAATTGGTTACAATGCCAAAGTAAATGCCAGCGATAAGATACGCTTAGGCAACAGTTCGGTTACCGTTATCGAAGGCCAGGTGCCTTATACCTTTCCCTCTGATGGAAGATTCAAAACCAATGTTACAGAAACGGTGAAAGGACTTGAGTTTATCATGAAACTGCGTCCGGTGATTTACAATTTCCAGGCAGAAAAAATGGATGCTTTTATTTCTGGAAAAACGGGTGCTGATGTACTATTTGCCAGCCATAATTATGCTGAGGGGGAAGCTATTCGCCAAAGCGGATTCATTGCGCAGGAAGTAGAGCAGGCAGCCAAAGAAACCGGTTATGATTTCAATGGAGTGGTCATTCCAAAAAATGAAAAGGGAACCTACAGCCTGGCGTATTCACAGTTTGTGGTGCCGCTGGTAAAAGCGGTGCAGGAACAGCAGGTAATGATCGAACGACAAAATACTATTATTGAACAGCAAAGTAGTAAGATAGAAAAGCTTCTGAAAGAAATAATCTTGATTAAAGAAAAACTCAAGTAACAATTTACAAACAGGAGTACTTGCACAGGAAGTACAAAATATTTTCCCGCAATTAGTTCAGAAAGACAAAGAAGGTTCGTTGTCTGTGAATTATTCGGGATTGATTCCAGTATTGATTGAAAGCATTCAAGAACAACAAAATCAAATTGACGAACTGAAAAGCTGGTTCAGAAATTACTTAAACAATAATTGCATAAAGTTTTTTCCACTAGAATGAAAAAAACTTAATCCTTCTTCCTTTCTGGCAACAAACTTCATTTATGAAAAAAATATTTATTCTGACTGTGTTGATTTCGTTTTATAGCCAGATTACTGCGCAACATGTAGGTATTAACACTACGACTCCGCAAGCAACCCTCGATATAAGAGGCAGTCAGCGCGTGGGTGGCATCAACAATTACGTGCACTATGATTCCACAGGCAGTATTGTCTGGAGCAATTCTAATTTATATGTCCCAATCAGCCAGTTCCTGATAAAACATTCCGCTGCAAGGGAAGGTTTATATTTCAACAGAACCGGTAAGGAAGGGGGACAACTTGAATACCGCAACGAATTTGGGAATCCTGTTTTTTATACGAATTCTACGAATGGGCAGGGTTATTTCTCAGGCAATGTTGGCATTGGTACTACTACTCCTTCCACCAGGCTACACATTTTTCAGGGAGCATCAGGCACGGATCCATATGCTGAATATTCTCCGTTAACTGTAGAAAGCAATAGTAACACCTATTTGAATTTATTAAGCCCGGCTGCCAATGAAACAGCGCTGTTATTCGGATCGGGGACTTCAACGAATGGAGTGATTATGTATAATAACAGCGCCACGCCAAATGGCTTTCAGTTCAGGACAAGTGGAAATGTGACCAGAATGGTCATTGATAACTCGGGCAATGTGGGAATTGGTACCGATTATCCTTCTAGAGCTCTTAGTTTTCCTGCAGTCTTAGCTAAAAAAATTTCGCTTTACCCGGGTGCAACAGGAGATGCGGGATTTGGAGTATTTGGAAATGAATTACGTGTGCATAGTGATTATTCGGGTGCTGATATTACGTTTGGATATGATGATTTTGCGCTAGGATTCACAGAAAGAATTCGCATGAAAGGAAATGGAAATGTAGGTATCGGCATTTCCAATCCTATATTTAAACTCGATGTACGAAAGGGAAGTATTAATGTAGATTCAACGTATCACATTGGTACAATCACTGTCCTTGCAACACCAGGTGTTGGCAACGTTTTTATTGGCAAAGATGCTGGCAGGAACAATATAGAAAAAAGCAACACATTTTGTGGCGATCAGGCTGGTTACTCCAATACCCGGGGACATGAAAATTCATTTTTTGGCAATATGGCCGGTTATGCAAACACAATTGCCTGGGGGAATTCTTTTTTTGGCGTGAACTCAGGTTCCTCAAATATTGAAGGTAGATATAATTCCTTTTTTGGAGACAGAGCCGGTAACTCCAATATTTACGGAGAGCGGAATACTATTGTAGGTTCCCAGGCAGATGTCAGTACAGATGGACTATTTAATGCAACAGCTATAGGATATAACGCTGTTGTAAATGCCAGTTATAAAATCCGCTTAGGCAATAGCGCTGTTACCGTTATTGAAGGTCAGGTTGCTTATACATTCCCTTCTGATGGAAGATTTAAAACCAACGTAACAGAAACCGTAAAAGGACTGGATTTTATTTTGAAGCTACGGCCAGTTGTTTACAATTTTCAAGCAAGAAAAATGGATGAATTTATTTCAGGAAAAACATCTTCTGATGCAAGATTTGCCAGCCTTGATTATGCTGAAGGGGAAAATATACGCCAAAGCGGATTCATTGCACAGGAAGTGGAAAAAGCAGCCAGAGAAACCGGTTATGATTTCAATGGAGTGGTCATTCCAAAAAATGAAAAAGGAATATACAGCCTTGCCTATTCACAATTTGTAGTACCGCTGGTCAAAGCCGTTCAGGAACTACAGGCTACAATCGAACAACAAAATAAAATGGCTGAACAACAAAATAGAAGAATAGAAATGCTCCTGAAAGAAATAACCCAGATCAAAGCAAAAATGAAATAAATATTTCCCCCTCTGGTAGCCGTCTTTTACTTGTCAGGAGGTGGAGTTACATTCCATATATCGACAAAATTTTTCCAATATCCCGATTTTTTTCAGAAGCTGCCTGAATATGATTCCTATTAATTCGTATAAACTTTTTCATCAATCGTTCATACGGAACGAGTTTCAATTGTAAAGCCGGGTGTTCTGCTTTACCTTTACCAAACGAAAACCTGTGCGAGTTGCAGTAGAACCAAAGTTGAAAATTGTCCGTATTGCGTGTGTCCCACTACCTGGGACACGCAATACTCTGCCCTTGTCATCCTGAGCGCAGCGAAGGATCTCGTGGAATTACCGCAAGTTTGGTTACTGTATTTTTCCGGAAAGTACGGTGAAGAAGCATTGCGTAAAGGTGAGACCACAAGATCCTTCGCTGTGCTCAGGATGACTATGACGGGTTTCGCGCAGGCGTCCGCCTCCGCTTCGCTGCGGCGAACACCTGCGCGAAACGACTGTACTGTTGCAATGCATCCTGAGCGCAGCGAAGGATCCTGATATTAAAACTTATACAACTCTTTCATCCTGCCTATAAAAATTTCTTTTTTGCGACGTGAAACTTCTACTTCTTTACCGTTGGTAAGTATCACCGTTCCGCCTTCTCCTTTGTGGTATTCTTTAATATGAACAAGGTTAACAAGAAAAGATTTATGGATTCGGCAAAACGAAGTGTCTTTTAAGAGTTCTTCATATTCAATAAGCGTTTTTGATGCAATTAAATGCTGGCCATTTTGCAAATGGAAAATAGTATAACTACTTTCTGCTTCGCAGTAAATAATTTCTGACATACTGATCACCTGAAAGCCCTTCATTCCCGGTATGCATAATTTCATCTCATGCGGAGTCTGGATCTTTTGAAGATTGTATAAGAAAGTTTCTACCTGGTGTGCAGATGCATTGGTGAGCAAGCGTTTCTGTGCGCGTATAACAGCTTCTGACAATTTATCCTCGTCTACGGGTTTCAACAAATAATCTACCGCACTGTATTTAAAAGCATTCAGACTGTACTCATTGTGTGCCGTCACAAAGATGATCTCGAAAGTTGTTTGTTCCAGTTCATTCAACAAGTCAAAACCATTTTTACCGGGCATGGAAATATCCAGGAAAACAAGATCCGGCCTATGCTCCTTTATCTTTTTTTTGGCTGTATCAACATCAAGACACTGCGCAACAATTTCGACATCCTGACAATGTTGTTCCAGCATTTTTTTGAGCGAGGTCAACCCTCGTGGCTCGTCATCTACCAATATTGTTTTGATCATACCCATATTTTGTAATGATCGAAATGAATCTGCTGCCGGTTTTCACTTTACACTAATGCAGCAATCTTTCATAACGTGGTATCAAGGGGTAAGGCGAGTATTGCAATTGTACCAGAGCCGTTCAAAGGTGTAATTTCCTTTTTGTCTTTTATCGTCAGTAAGTAGTGTAATTTGTATTTTTCATTTAGCACTTTCAGGCGGTGCCGGATATTTTCTATTCCCACCGAGCGATGTAATTTATTTGATTTTGTATGGAGCGAAGATGATATGCCTATTCCATTGTCTTCAATTTCGCATAGAAGCGCATTGTTTTCTTTTTGAAACCGGATGTCCACTTTTTTCTCTCCGGCCTTAGGCAGCAAGCCGTGCCAGATTGCATTCTCTACCAGCGGTTGTAAAAGCATAGGTGGCAAAAGGGTTTCATTTGTTTTAATAGAAGGGTCGGATTTTATTTCATAGTGAAGATCTGCAAAACGGACCTGTTCCATTCCTAAATAATGGTGGAGGTATTCTATGTTTTCCTGCAGAGTGATAAATGTTAGCTGGGAATGTTCCAGATTGAGTCGGATGAGTTGTGCAAATTTGCTCAGGTAACGGGAGGCATTGTCTTTTTCATCATGGAGGATCATATCTTTTATGCTATTCAGGGCATTGAAGATGAAATGCGGGTTCATTTGTGCATGGAGGGCTTTCAACTCAAGCTCTGCCAGTTGCCGGTTGATCCCTGATTTTTTTCTGATGCTTTTGATTCTTTGACTTATAAGACCAAATAACAATACTGCAATTAATACAACGATAGCAATTATAAACCACCACGTCTGCCAGAATGGAGGAAAGATGCGGATGCTTAATTCTTTGGTCTGCTCCGGCCATCTATTATTCGCCGGAAACATTTTTATAAACAGTTTATATTTTCCGGGTGAAAGATTATTGAAATTGATTTCATTTTGCTGGTTAAAATTTTTCCAGGTGGTATCCTTCTCGTCTCCTAACCGGTAGGCGAATCGCTGGTTACTGTAATCATCATAGTTGATGCTGCTTACCGAAACAGTTATATCATTATTAAGGTGAGAAGATTTTACAATTTCACCAGGGTGGTAGATTGTGCTATCGTCTCCAAGATGGATATATTCAATAAAAAAATCCGGAGCCTTGTTCAGCAATTGAAGACTATCAGGCCTGAAACGTACAATGTTTTCTTCATATGCTGCGTACATCCAGCCTTCCATTGCATCAAATGAGAATTCCTTACTGGTAACTGTTCCCGCAGGAAATCCATCATCTCTTCCAAATACGGAAATTTTGTTCGTTCGAAGGTCAAGGCAAGCGATTCCGGAAGGGGTAGCTATCCATAACTTCTCATTAATAATTTTAAGTGCGACGACTCTGTTATTAGGAAGTCCATCTTCATGTAAAAATTGCCGGAATGTTTTTTTATCTATATTATATGCCAGTAATCCATTGTTATGATTGCTAAACCAGATCGTATTCCTATTGTCTATCGCCAGTACATCAACATATTTTCGTGGCAATTTAATTGATGGGAAGGAATCTATTTTAAGGTCAAATTGTTGATTTTTATAATTATAGCGGAAAAGTCCATGTCCGGCCATCCACAGATTCCCATCTCTGTCTTCATCAATATATGCCACATTTAGAATTTTATTATGAATCCGATCATTGAATTGCTTCCTAACAAAATAATGTTTGATCGGATCATAGGCATGCATATTTTCTTCTGAATTAGATGTAAGCCATAGGGTTCCCGTCCGATCTCTAAACTGGGTAGCTCCCCAGTGATGTTTGCGGTCCCAGCCCTCTATATTCATTTCTCCAAATGCTCCGCTGGTGGTGTTGAAATAATACATAGGCCCGTTGGTGGCAATAGACAACGTATCCTCATTCAGGTGAACAATAGAATGAACTCCTGCCCGCAGACCATCCGATCTCTTGAAATAAATAGTCTGAAGCGGTGACAATTTTTTTTTATCAAGTATAAGCAACCCACCTGCGCGACTTCCGGTATAGAGCTTGTCCTTCCAAACATACACTTGTTGAATGTTGGCTTTGTTCCTGCTATTATCCTTTGAGCCGGTGTTGAATACCTGCACGATATCTTTGTTTTGTTGCTCTTTAAATACACCTGCAGTAGTTGCAATCCATAACCTCTTGTCCCTGTCTGAAAAAACCTGTAAGCAGGAATAATCACGAAACATTTTTTCAGGATGCATCTGGATTTTGTGGGTTGCGGGGTCGAGTGAAAGTCTGACATAACCTTTCTCTCTGCAGGTCAGGTACATCAGGGAATCATTGACATAACACAATTTCGCCCTCCAGCTAAATTCTGTTATCAATGGCCGGATAAAACTTGTCGAAACTGTTTTAATATTTTTCTTTACATCGATGTAAACAATGCTGTCAGAATTTACTTTTAATATCAGGAATCTTCCCGGTTGCAATTGTCTTATAGAGAAATCTTTAGCGGGATATACAAATTCAGCGAATTGTTTATCATCCTCTTTTTTAAGTTGATTACACAGTCTTTTGCTGATATCATATTTGTAAAGCCCCTCCAGCGTAAACATCAGCAGGCGATCTGTTGATAGCTGCACCATATTGCCTCCGAACCCGAAAGCCTTTGTTTCGGCATCAGATGCTTTGTAGTAGTCGAAGCGGTACACCAATTCATCTTTTTCATTGTAGTGATAGAATCCCGACCGGGTGAGAATAAAAATATTTCCATTTTCTCCCGGCAATACCGCCATGATAACATTCACCTTGTAAGCATACTTTAATTCACCGGGTGGAATGATGATGTTTCTTGTAGTTCCTTTTTTTGTATCAAGCAGGTGCAGGCCCATTGGAGTGGTGGCTCCAACCAGGTCAATGCCCAATTTCACTAGCTCGCTGATATCGTCATCTGGCAAAGAAGTAGCAGGAATACCGGAACGATAGGGTGTAAAGTGATTTCCATCGTACCTGTTCAAACCATTTTGTGTGCTGATCCATAGATAACCCCATTGGTCCTGGGTGATGGATGTTACTGCATTGCTGGTCAATCCCTGTTCATTGGTGTAGTGTTCAAAATATTCTTTTGATTGCGTATTCGCCTGCATGGAGGGAAGAAGCATAAAAAGGAACAACCATCTATAGTGAGAAGTGCAATGCATTATAACCACGGCTTATTATCTAAGTTACTTTGTTAGCATCATACATTTCAGTGTCTGGTAATAGTTTCAGGAGTCCCGTCATTTGATTGGTTCAATGACACCGCTGGTTTGTTATTTCCTGCCTTATACTGTTTTAGTAATCAAAATAAATTTTCCGAAAACTAATTGAAGGCCGCCGTTAGTTAGAATGCGGTAACGGGTTATATGGAATTTGATTTACTTGGTAATTGGTAAGTAGTGAATTGGGAAGAAGCATAAATGCCGTACATCGTACATCTTAACCCGTACACATCAAACAACTGTTAAATGAGAAAAACACTTTTACTTTTCCATTCTTTATTACTGTTCACACAATGCCTTTTTTCTCAGTCGGTGGGCATTGGAACTGAAAAACCAGATAGCGTGGCGCTGCTCGATCTCGCCAGCAACACCAAAGGAATTTTGATTCCGCGTCTTACAAGTACACAGCGAAACAATATTGTACGTCCTCCTGAAGGGTTGATGATCTATAATGTCACTACTAATAATTACAATGTGTTTGATGGATCATCCTGGAAAGCGATGCAGAAAGAATTGCCCGCCGGAGTGCAACTGCTTTCTGATACTGGAATTTCAACCCTGGGTGAACTAGGATTTTCGCACATAGGCAATATGTATTTGAGTTACCGTCCTCCTTCAGTCCCCGTAAATATACCGGACAGCACCTGGTACCAGCTGAATCAAAATGATCCTGATTTAATCAATACCCCTGCTATGCAGGGCGTTATTATATGGATCGGCACCGAATTACTTTACTTATCCCCTGATTCTAATTTCAGGTTCAATCTTACTTCCGACAGATGGACAAAAAATGCAACTACTATTTCCGGCGGATCGTCCTCTGACATCTGGCCCTTTACAAACGCTGTCTGGACAGGTTCAGAAGTAATTTGGTGGAACGGAACTGGTAGTGCATCCTCGAAAGTTTTTCGCTTTAATCCGCAAACAAATCTCATTTCGATACATTCAGTTCCTTTCTCGGGAGTATCCCGAGAATCATACACTATCATTTGGACAGGAAGTTCGCTAATCGTCTGGGGAGGCGATGATTTTAATAATAATTATTTGAATGACGGAGGTATCTATAATACTCAAACAAATACCTGGACATATATAACCGTGCCTGCTCCCCTTCTTGCATCCATTCCAGCACGAATTCAACACACGGCAATTTGGACCGGGTTAGAAATGATAGTGTGGGGCGGAAAAACTAAGAATATTTTCACATGCCCTTTTCCACAAACTCAGCAAATAATAATGAATACAAATACCGGCTTTCGGTTTGCTCCAAATACACTGTTGTTTACCCCGTTAACTTTAACTGGCCCCGAGGACAGAAGATTACATTCTGCTGTATGGTCAGGAAGCCATATGATTATTTATGGCGGAAAAAACATGACCTGTGGTTCATCAGTTGATCAAACTCTTGAGACCGGATCAAAATACAATCCAACGCTGAATACCTGGACACCCACAGCAAATCATTCTAAAAAATACAGTCAGAATGCATTTTGGATTTCAAACCGTATGATATTGGTAGGACACTCATATCAAGATAATAGTCTTATTGCATATGATCCTGTACTTAATTCCTGGAAATATTTATCGCCTCATCCTTATTCTATTTTTTCTAGCCAATCTTTTTGGACAGGGGACAAATTAATCGTTATTTCTAATGAACTGTATGCTTACAGCACAACTCCCGTTACGTTAATGCAGGCTCCATCCCGTCGCGAAACCAAACTCTCCGTCTGGCGAAAAAATTAATCATTCAAAAAATAATCATGAAGCTGTTACTTGTTTTTTATTGTTCGTGCCTCAATCATTACTTTATGGGGATATTATTATTTCTTCCTTCCCTATTATTTTCCCAAAACATCGGCATCGGAATCTCCACACCTGCTGAAAAATTTCATGTTGCAGGCAATATTAAAGGAGATACAGTAAAATCCAATGTGCTTAAAATTACTCCCAATGCAGGTTCCGGAAAAGTGCTCACCAGCGATGCAAGCGGCAATTCAAGCTGGCAAACCAGCAATGCTTTTGCTGCAGGCAATATCGGTTTTGGAGTATGGGGCGATTGTGCGACGAACGGAAATCTAACAGACTTCCATCCGATTGCCGATTCTGGTGGCGTTGCTGGTGATTGGTTCGGAAGCAGTGTTTCTATCTCGGGAAACTTTGCCATTATTGGTGCATTCAGAGATGGTATAGGAAGCAATATTGACCAGGGCTCTGTCAGTATGTATCAATTCAATGGAAGCAATTGGGTATTGATGCAAAAAATAACAGATGCCACCGGTACTGCAGGTGATTTTTTTGGAAACAGTGTATCGATTGCGGGAAACGTTGCCATAGTGGGAGCCTATTTCGATGATGCAGGAGCCAATACGGACCAGGGCTCTGTAAGTTTTTATCAATACAATGGCAGCAGCTGGGTATTGATGCAAAAACTAACAGATGTCACCGGTGCCGCAAATGATAATTTTGGAATCAGTGTATCAATGTCTGGCAATTACGCAATTGTTGGGGCTTATCAGGATGATGTCGGTGCTAATTTAAACCAGGGATCTGTTAGTATTTATCAATACAATGGCAGCAGCTGGGTATTGATGCAAAAAATTATTGATCCCTCCGGAGCGGGAGGTGATGGTTTTGGAAACAGTGTATCTATAGCTGGCAATTACGCAATTGTAGGGTCTTATAATGATGATTTCAGCACCAATACAGATCAGGGTTCTGTTAGCCTTTACCAATTCAATGGTAGCAATTGGGTATTGATGCAAAAACTTACGGATGCTACCGGCGCTGCAAATGATTATTTTGGATACAGCGTTTCCATCTCGGGAAACTATGCCATTGTGGGGGCTTATTTAGATGATGAAGGCACCAATACAAATCAGGGTTCTGCCAGTATTTATCAATACAATGGCAGCAATTGGGTATTAATGCTTAAACTAATCGATGTCACCGGCGCTGCAGATGATCGTTTTGGAACCAGTGTAACAATTTCAGGTGACTATGCCATTGTTGGTGCTCAGGTAGATGATATAGGCGCAAAATCAAACCAGGGTTCTGCAAGTATTTTTTTAAGAGTGGGCAATGGTTGGGGAAAGTTGCAAAGTGTAACAGATCCCTTGGGCAATGCATCTGATAATTTTGCCAATGCCGTTTCAATTGATGCTGCCACAAAACGGTTTTTGATTGGAGCCCTCGGATATGCAAATCTCACTGGAAAGGTTGTTTTTGGGAAAGTGAATTGAGAAATCGGCTATCCCACCCAAATAATATGTATGAAGTTGTTTATGTTTCTTATAGCTGCTATGAAAAAACACACAGATCTGTATTCCACTTCTTAGTTCTCTATAGAAAATGATTTTTTAGAACCACAACACACTGCATGAATTTATTTTTCATTTCCTTATAATTTTATTTCTGATGAAATCAATTTTTTTCCTTGCAACAGGCCTGCTGCTTTATATAGCTGGCTTTTCTCAAAACATCGGCATCGGAACTAATACACCTGCCGAAAAATTTCATGTTGCAGGCAATATTAAAGGAGACACCATCAAATCCAATGGGCTTAATATACTTTCCAATGCCGCTTCCGGTAAAGTGCTTACGAGCGATGCAAGCGGTAATGCAAGCTGGCAGGAACGTAGTGCAGGTGGAGGTGTTGGTTTCGGCAGCTGGGGCGATTGCAGCCTGAATGGGGTAATTGAGTATAACCCTCTTGCAGATGCCACTGGCGCTGCAGATGATCATTTTGGAAGCGTCGTTTCTATCTCAGGAAACTATGCCATTGTAGGAGCTTATGCAGATGATGCGGGAGCTACTCCAGACCAGGGGTCTGCAAGTATTTATCAATACGATGGAAGCACTTGGGTATTGATGCAAAAACTAACAGATGCCACCGGCGCTGCATATGATTTTTTTGGAAGTGTAGTTTCTATATCGGGAAACTATGCAATTGTGGGGGCTTTTGGGGATGATGCTGGCGTCAATGGAGACCAGGGTTCTGCCAGTATTTACTGGTACAATAGTAATAGCTGGGTATTGATGCAAAAACTAACCGATCCTACCGGAGCGGTAAATGATCATTTTGGATCAAACGTATCAATTTTTGGAAATTATGCCATTGTGGGAGCTTATCAGGATGATGTCGGTGCTAATGTAGACCAGGGTTCTGCCAGTATTTATCAATACAACGGCAGCAACTGGGTATTGATGCAGAAACTAACTGATCCTGCCGGGGCGGGAAATGATGGTTTTGGAATCAGCGTATCAATTTTTGGAAACTATGCCATTGTTGGAGCGTATTTAGATAATGCAGGTACTAATGTAGACCAGGGTTCTGTCAGTATTTATCAAAACAGTGGCAGCACTTGGTTATTGATGCAAAAACTTACGGATGCTACCGGCGTTGCAAATGATTATTTTGGATACAGCGTTTCCATTTCGGGCAACTATGCCATTGTGGGGGCTTATTCCGATGATGTAGGCACCAATACCAATCAAGGTTCTGCCAGTATTTACTATTACAATGGTAGTAGCTGGGTATTGATGCAACAAATAATCGATCCCGCCGGTGCGGGAGGTGATTTATTTGGAATCAGCGTATCCATATCGGGCAACTATGCTATTGTAGGAGCGTATGCAGATGATGTAGGCGTCAATCCTGACCAGGGTTCTGCAAATATTTATTTAAGAGTAGGACTTGGGTGGCAAAAATTACAATATATCACTGACCCGCGTGGTACTAGTAATGATAATTTTGGCAGTGTCACCGTCATTGATAACACAACTAAACGGTTTTTAATTGGAGCTCCCGGTTATGCAGGTTCCAGTGGAAAAGTTGTTTTTGGGAAAGTGAATTAAACCTGGTCAGCAATGAGCAATGAGCTTTCAGCAGTCAGCTATCAGTTATGTTCCCCAAATAATACGCATGAAGTTGTTCTTAGTTTCTTATTGATTCTTTTAAAAAAATAAAAAACAGATCTGCATTCCTATCTCTTAGCATCTGACTTTACAAAAATATTTTTTAAGAATTACACCATTGCATGAATTGAATTTTTATTACTGTAAAATGATTTTCGGATGAAATCAATTTTTTTCCTTGCAATCAGCCTGCTGCTTTGTATAGTTGGCTTTTCACAAAACGTAGGCATTGGCACCGCCACCCCCCATTCAAAAGCGCTGCTGGATATCAGTTCTGACTCGTTGGGAATACTCATTCCCCGGTTGACTACGACGAAGCGGGATGCGATAACTAATCCTCCCAAAGGTTTGCTGGTATATGATTCCTCAGCAAGAATTTTTTATTACCACGACGGATTTATATGGCAGGGAATAGCGCCGGCATCCAGAGCATGGGGACTGAGTGGTAACAGTTCAACCAAACCGAATAGTGATTTTATCGGAACAATAGATAATAATTCACTTGCCTTTCGGGTAAACAACATAAAAGCCGGTTTGATTGATCACGTCAAAAAAAATGTGCTGCTGGGAACTAAAGCCGGATTTAATATGTCTGCCTCCTCCAATTGGAATACAATTGTTGGAGATAGTTCTTTTTATAAGGCTACCGATTTGATCTCGGGAAATACCGTAGTAGGATATGGTGCGCAATCCGGATCCGATTCCGGAGTATTGAACGGAATAAATTACAATACTGTAATTGGTTTGTGGGCAGGAAGCAATAATACGGCCTCCTGGGCCACCATCATTGGCGAAGAAGCCGGGATGTTCAACAAAGGTTTGGGAAATGTATTTCTTGGCAGCAAAGCAGGTATGATGAACAATTCCGGTAACGGAAATACTTTCATCGGTAATAATGCCGGAAGAGATAATACAACAGGAATTAGCAATTCAATTCTTGGAAACTATGCCGGTAATTTTAACAATGGTTCGGACAATTCTTTTTTTGGCATGTACGCCGGAGGTAATAATATTTCAGGCAACCGCAATGTTTTTTCAGGTTCTTTTGCCGGGTATTCCAATACCACCGGAATAAACAATAATGCCCTTGGTGCAATCGCTTTGTTCGCCACTACTACCGGCTCCGGTAATATCGCCATCGGTACAAATGCATTACATCAGAATATAACCGGCAGCAACCTGGTAGCCATCGGAGATTCCGCTTTGTATAATCAAAATGGCGGCGCAGGTTTTAATACTGCAATAGGAAGCAAGGCTTTATTTTCCAATACTACGGGTGCATACAATACAGCAACAGGAATAAGTACCCTGGAATTTAATACCACCGGTTCTACCAATACTGCCACCGGAACAAGAGCATTGCGAGGGAACACAACCGGGTATAACAATACTGCCACCGGCCATGGTTCGCTCACTGACAATACAACAGGCAATTCCAATACTGCCACCGGTACATTTACACTCAATTCAAATACCACCGGTAAATGGAATACTGCTGCCGGAGAACGTGCTTTGCTTCTGAATACTACGGGTGATAATAACACAGCAGCAGGTTTTTCAAGTCTTAATAATAACATAAGTGGAAATAATAATACTGCAACAGGAGACCACTCTTTATTATTTAATACGACTGGCAATTCAAATACAGCAAATGGAAGCGATGCATTACAATCCAATACTCGGGGGGCAAACAATACCGCTGTTGGTGCTAAGGCTTTGCTGGGTAATGCAACAGGAAATAGCAACGTAGCCTTTGGAACAAGCGCTTTATATATGAATGCAACAGGCAGCAACCTGGTAGCTATCGGCGATTCGGCCTTGTATAATAATGGATCGGGCGCAACTTCAGGTCAGGCTGTGAACAATACTGCTATAGGATCAAAAGCGCTTCATACGAATACGGTAGGGTCCCGGAATACTGCCATAGGCTATCAGTCCCTTTATGCCAATACAACGGGGATCAATAATGTTGGTATCGGTTCATTAACCTTATGGCAAAATATTTCAGGAAATAACAACGTAGCTGCCGGATTACAATCCCTGGCAAGCAATACCACCGGATCATTTAATACTGCACTTGGCCATAACGTTTTATTATTTAATACTACAGGAGCCCTCAACACGGCAATTGGAACTTCTTCGATGTTATGGAACACTGCGGGCGATTATAATGTAGCAGCAGGTTTTGAATCACTGAATCAAAACACTATTGGAAATCATAATGTGGCGATTGGTCCCAACGCGTTGCGAGCAAATACAACTGCGAACAATAATACGGCTGTCGGAACTGCAGCTTTATTCAGAAACACTACCGGAACAGCAAATGTGGGGATTGGTGTTTGGGCATTGCATGAAACCACAACTGTTAACGGATTGACGGCAATCGGGGCAAGTGCATTGTACAGCAATACCACCGGCATGTACAATACAGCGACAGGCTTTCATGGACTTTTCAGAAATACAACAGGAAATAATAATACTGCAAACGGATTTTATTCACAGGAATTCAATACCGGAGGATCTTTCAATACTTCCCTGGGTTCATTTGCGATGTATACCAATTTATATGGCAATGCAAATGTAGCTATTGGCGATAGCGCACTTTATCTGACATCAGGAAGTAACCAGGTAGCGGTTGGTAAAAATGCACTCAGACAATCTTCTCCGGGGAACAACAACGTTGCGATCGGAATAAATTCATTAATAACCAATACCACCGGAAATAACAATACGGCACTTGGAGCGAATGCAGATGCGGGTTCTTCTAACCTCACTAATGCAACTGCAATCGGGTACAGTGCAATGGTGGGAAGCAGCAATACCATGGCTTTTGGAAATAGCAATATCACTGGTTGGGCATTCGGCAGGAATTCAGCAGCCACAGGTGTTTTGCAGGTAGGCACTAACGCAACCAATGGAAATGGAGCATACCTTTCTGCAAGCGGGATCTGGACGAATATTTCTGATCAAAACCTGAAAGAAAATTTTTCAGCAATTGATGGTACAGAATTGCTTGATAAGATATCCCAACTCGATATCACCCAATGGAATTATAAAGGAACAGATCAAAATGAAACGCATATCGGCCCCATGGCGCAACAATTCAAAAAACTATTTGGCCTTGGAATGGTAGCAGATGACAAATCAATCAGTACGCTCGATGCGAATGGGATTGCATTGGCAGGGATACAACAATTAAATGATAATAATCTACAGTTAAGGAAAGCTTTGCAGGAGCAGCAATCGATGATAGCAACACTGCAAAAACAGGTGCAGGCTGTTAAGGCCGAAATCCCGATGCAAATCGGGAAGCAGCAGTCAATGATTGAACAACAAAAGAAAATGATTGAACAGCAAAATCAGAAGATTGATATGCTCCTCAAAGAAATACTCCTGATCAAAGCAAAAATGAAATGAAGATTTTCGGTTATTAATGACAACGATAAATTTTTCAAATATCACTTGGTCGATAAACATACGCCGTCTAAGCGGGGTCTGGCGTAGCCGATACAGATAACACCCTTGCCGGGTACCAGGCAGGCTATTCTGTAAAAACTGGTTCAGACATTTGTTTTTATGGTAGTGGACACGAGTATTTTACTACTACCACCGGTAGTACTTTCTTTCAAGTAAGCAGAATGCCATTCAATTAATAATCACAACCAGAAAAAACTGATCTGCCAGGATGATGATGGAACTGAAAAAGACGATTAATAATAAATTTAGAAGGTTGAATTTTGTACTGAAAGCATATTGCTTTGAAATTTTCCATAAAAGATAAAGAAGTACACCGTTTACCAGGAGCGGTAAATTAAAAGTTCCGATCCCAAGTGCCTTACTAATTCGTGCCTCATCATTGATATTAGTAAGACTGATGATCATGGCCAGGAGCCGCATATAAAAACAAACAAAAAGAAAAGGATAAAGATGGATTTTATTTCTTTTTCGCATCACCAAGAAAATAACCACCGCTTCCAGCATCGTTATCACCGGTCCGGCTGCACTTACCCGCAGGTGATCTGAATCATGCAGGTAATGACCACTTACGGGGTAAACGGTATTGAGCGACATTACCATTTTATTTCCCAGAATCGTTCCCACCACATAATGGGCAAATTCATGAAGCAGCCACGATGACAAAACAGCAAAGGCTGCCAGAAGTATATAAGAAAGATCAATTTTATTAACCGGCTGACTCACTAAATATTAATGGGATTTTTAAAATCGGATTTAATCTGAAATACTGAATGCCATGTTATATAAAATCCTAATTGTAAATGAATCATTTGTGAGAAGAAGCTGTAATAATATTTTCATACACTTTACGGGCTTTATCATATGCCGCTTTTGCAGCAGGACGTTCTTCCGGACGAATGTTTACACGTTTCATTTTCCAGCATTGATCAACAGCACGCAGGCACCATTCAGCACTGCGTCTTTTCTGTATGGGTTTATTATCTACTATAACAAATACCGGATTGGTATGTGAACTGGGATATACTCTTAATGCTATCCAGGAGGAAGTAGTCACCGGGTAATTAAAAAATACATCCTTCCATTTTCCATCGGCGATAATTTTCATCGTATCTACAGGTTCTCCATTTATAATCAATTCCACGTTTACATTTTGCGTGGTATCTACCCTCGCTCTTTCTATATGCCAGTAAGGTTGCTCTGTCAGGGCACGCTGTGCAATGGCTGCACCAACGGAATCCTGAGGGCTGGAAAGGTTCGCAACTACTTTGGCTGAAATCTTTACTTGCTGCTTTCCATGTAAAGTCAGTTTACTATCTTTTGCACCCGGTTCTATTCCATTCACAGAAAAATTTATGACATGAGAATTACCATCAGAAACGTAGCTTCTGCCTTTTTTGATAGCAGCTATATAAGTTTTATATGTCATCGGACCTTCTGGTTTAAAATAGCTGCGTGCCAATCCGATTCTTTCATCAAAAATGCAGGGGAAATCGGTTTCACCACTTAATCGGGGAGTAAAACCACAATTGAGCGTATGGTACCACATATTCAATTCCCACGGCGCGGGCGTATTACCTGCACTATATATGTCCACTACATTTTGTGTAACCGTAACGATGTATTCATTTGCTCCGATATTATCCATTTTCGGGGTGATATAATTCGGCAATTCTTTAGTGGGTATAGTTGGTTCCAATCCCCAACCGGAGTGAGCATATCCGGTAATCGCATCCTGTGATTTAGCCCAGGAAAGAACAGGAAGTGTCCAACTTGGCCAGTCTTCAATTTTCGTTGTACCAGGGTAATCGTCTTCTTTTACCTGCAGAAGCACAACATGTCCGGCGTGTGAAGAAGGGAAACCGGAAACTTCCACATCGTATCGCAGAAGATTTGTTAGAGTAGATAATGGATTCAGCCGGCCGGTGAAATATTTCTTCTGATGATACCAGCTGGGTCCCCACGTTAATACAGAGGCAACATGTAAATCTTCACCCAGCGCCTGTCGCCACATATCCATCGGCTTAACTCCTTCTTCCGGACTTTCATAATGCTGACACCCTGCTGCATGTACATGATGGTCTGCACTATACCATCCAAGTTTTGCCATGTTGATCCACCTTTTCAATTCAAAAGTCGCCTCATAAATAGCAACACCTGATGGAACGATTAGCGGTACCTTTTGTGGTATATATTCCGGTCCTCTGGTAAAAGTAACCGTATAATTTCCGGGAGGGAGTTGTACGTGCTCACCGTCAGAACGATAAATCTGCGGATGAAAGAAAAAATCAGGGTACTCATCATATGCAGCTACCCGGCGCGAAGGCAAAGGGTAAATTCCTTTCAGGGTTTTGGAAGGAACCTGTAGTGGTGAAAACATCGAATATTCCAATGAGGCTAACTTAAACCGGTAATCGATCCCATGAGAATTTCTAATGGTATCGGGAAGGACGTGTTCAATGCCATCAGTTATGATGAAGGAAGCCATTGCCGGGGTACCATCCTCATCTTTCACTTGAAAAATTACTTTTACTGCTGGCTGAATCTCAAATAAAACAGGTATAACATTGCGAAAGCCTATATCCTGCGTACCTTGTCCAACATGGAAACCTATTTCAATTTCCCGTTGTCCTGCATCTTTAGAATAAATCTGCAGTACTACATATTCCAGCTGTAAACCAGAAAGATTAGGTAGTAATGGTCGGTTGCGATACAGCTGCATTTCCAAAAAACGATTGGCAACCTGTGCAGGGGAGAGTATGTTTTTTTGCAGAACTTTTGGATTGAAAGTAGATATGTGCAAAACGGGAGCAGCCTGTGGACTCTCCACTTCCAATTTCGCAGTAACCCCTGCCTCATTATTAACCTTTACTAAAAAACTCACCCAACCTCCCTGTATCAATTTTGGTTTTGCTGACCCTCTTTCAACTTTAACTCTTGATTCCGGGTTGATGTTTACAGATGCAATGCAATACGGATCAAGAATATTCTGTATCTCTTTTACCACATTTTGTGTAAGGGTTTGCTGTTGCAGGGTCAGCAATCTTTTTTCATCTTCATTTGACAAAGAACTTCCCAGGAAAGACAAAGCTTCTTTTAATCGAATGGCTTGTGCAAGCAGTGGTTGAGCCTCAATCCCTGAATTGTTGTTGTTTTGTGAGGATGGAAGATGTGTTGTGTGTTGTGAAAATATTATTGCAGGGAAAAATATTGCAGCAGCTAGTAAAAACGAGATGAGTTTTTTTTGCATGAGGCACCCCTTGACTTATTTGTCATTTGCTTAAAGATCCTGAAGGGACTTTAGATAAAGAATCCAATTGAGGTATTAAATTAGGAAAACAATTTCATTTTTCAGGAATCGCCTGAAAGGACATCATCTATTACCAACAATCAAGAGGGAACATAGGCGGAAATGGGATGTTGGTAATTTTATTTTATTTTTTGCAATA
>Ga0180121_10000069_pt1 | contig 33046 bp, 29 predicted proteins | sample AntDrymUQ5402106_2_FD_129676 | JGI IMG/M metagenome (GOLD analysis project Ga0180121, IMG submission 129676) | Polar desert sand microbial communities from Dry Valleys, Antarctica - metaG UQ540 (21.06) (version 2) (version 2) | ecosystem: Environmental > Terrestrial > Soil > Desert | place...
GGCAGCAGGATGCGTCGCCCCGGAGCGAACTTCCGTTGGTCGCAGGTGGCAGGTGGGTCTGCGGCGGGTGAGGTAAAATACCACACTCCAGGAGGAGGATGTTACGCTCACCGGGGAACCGAGAGCCGATTGACGGCGCGCTGTAAGCCCGGTAGTTTGACCACCTTACGCCGTGGTGTCAACGTCAGCCCCCCTGCCCCCTGCCCCGCTGTCCGATTGACCACAATGCGCCGACTTCTAATCGCGACTGCTTTCGTCTTCTCTGCCTGCGGCGAGCAGGGCGGGGACAAAACCCTCAACTATTATTTCACCTACGACCCTCGATCGCTCGATCCGGCTCTGTCCACCGACGTGCCGACGGGCGAGGTCGTTTCGCAGCTGTTCGACAACCTGACACAATTCGACGCCGATGCTCAGCTGCAGCCTGGTCTGGCCAGCCGCTGGGAGACGGATGCGGCAGGCCGGGTCTACACCTTCCACCTGCGCCCGAACGCCTCGTTTCATGACGGCCGCCCGATCAAGGCCGCCGACGTCCGGGCCTCCCTGCTCCGCTCGCTGGCGCCGGGCAGCACCGGGGGGCGGAGTTGGCCCCTCTATCCCATCCAGGGCGCTCGTGCCTACGCCGCGGGCTCGGCCAAGGAAGTTGGCGGAATCGCCGTGCGCGACGATTCCACTCTGGTGCTGACCCTGGAGGAGCCGCTCAACGTCTTTCCTAAGCTCCTGGCGATGCCGGTGGCCGCCATCGTTCCGACGCCGACACCGCCCAACTTCGATCAGGGCCCGACAGGAAGTGGACCCTGGAAATTCGTTTCCTGGTCGCACGACGACGCGATCGTGTTGGCCAGGAATGACGGGTACTGGGGCGGAGCGCCGAAATCCGACACACTGCGCATCCGGATTATTCCCGAGCCGCTGACTCAAGCCGCCGAATACGAGGCGGGCCAGTTGAGCGTGGTCGAAGTGCCCGTCGGCGAGACCCGGCGCTGGGAGCAGACCCACGCCGACGAGCTTCAGCGCCGGCCCGCGTTACGCGACCTGTATGTCGCCATCAACACCACCCGAGGGCCCCTCAAGGATGTCCGCGTCCGCCGGGCCTTGAACCACGCGGTGGATGTCCAGACGCTGCTCGGAACGGTCATGGCCGATCGCGGCGTACTCGCCGCCGGCTCCCTCCCGCCGGGCATCGTGGGGTACGATTCCACCCGGGCGCCCTATGGGTATGATCCCGCCAGGGCGCGGCAGCTCCTGGCCGAGGCGGGATACCCCAAAGGCTTCTCGATCAAGCTGTGGCGGACCCAGCGCGCCGAGTTGGCCCGGCTGGCGCAGTCGATTCAGCAGAATCTGTCCGAAGTCGGAATCCGGGCCGAGATCGTTGAGCGGGACGCCTCGAGCGCCCGCTCGGCGGTGCGGAACGGGGAAGCCGACCTCTTCCTGACCGACTGGTGGGCCGACTATCCCGACCCGGAGAATTTCAATTTCCCGCTCTTCCACTCCCGCAACAAAGGCCCGGGCGGCAACTACGCGTTCCTCTCGGACGCGGGGGTGGACTCGATGATTCTGCGAGCCCGGTCCACCACCAACGAAACCGAAAAGGCGCGGCTGTCCCGGGAGATCGACGCCCGGGTCTTCGAGCTGGCCCCCTGGATCTTTCTCTGGTTTCCGGTGGACATGTGGGCCATGCGACCCGACGTCACCGGCTGGAAAATTCCGCTGGTCTTTACCGGGCAGCGCTGGACAGAGGCACAGCGAACCCGGTGAGCCGTTTCATACTTTACCGGCTCGCGCTGCTCGTCCCCACCCTGTTTGGTGTGCTGCTGGTCACCTTCCTGTTGCTCTATGTCGCGCCGGGCGACCCGGTGCAGGCAATGGTGGGGGAGCGAGCCGACGCGGAGACGCTTGCCCGCCTTCGTGCCGAGCTGCGGCTGGATGACCCGCTCTACCAGCAGTTCGGGCACTATGTCGGCGGCGTCCTCCGCGGCGACCTCGGCACCAGTTACATCACCCGGCGTCCAATCGTGCGCGACCTCCTGGAGCGATTTCCGGCGACGCTTCGCCTGGCCGGCGCGGCAATGCTCTTCGCCGCGATCGTCGGAATCGGCGTCGGCATCTTCGGCGCCTGGCGGCCGGGCAGCTGGGCCGACCGGTTCGCGACCTTCGCCGCGTATCTGGGCGTCTCGTTCCCGGTCTATTGGGTGGGCCTGATCCTCATTCTGATCTTTGCCGTGCATTTGCGGTGGCTGCCTCCGTCCGGATCGTCGGGCACCCTCTATCTGATCCTCCCCGCCATCACCCTGGGCATGAGATCGGTCGCATTCCTGTCGCGGATGACGCGGGCGGCCATGCAGGAAGTGCTGCAGAGCGACTTCATTCGCACGGCACGTGCCAAAGGATTGAACGAAAGCCGGGTGGTGCTGTCGCACGGCTTCCGGAATGCCCTGCTGCCGGTCGTCACCGTGCTGGGACTCGACTTCGGCAGTTATCTGACCGGCTCCATCCTGACGGAGACCATTTTCTCCTGGCCGGGGGTGGGCAGATATGTGCTCACCGCCATCGACAAGCGTGACCTCCCGGCGGTACAGGGGAGCATTCTCTTCCTCAGTCTGGTCTTCGTGATGGTGAACCTGATAACCGACTTGCTCTATGCGCGGGTGGACCCGAGGGTGGCGTATGACTAGGGAGGCAGCGGGGCAGCGCGGCGGCGGGTCAGTTCGCTCCACCGCCTCGAATGGCGCTGGCGCACGGTGGCTGCCTTCCTGCCCCGCTGCCCCGCTGCCCCGCTTATTGGCCGCGGTCCTAGTCTTAGTGGGGTTCACTCCGGCGCCCTTGACCGCGCAGAAGGATCTCGCGCGTCGTATCGACCGCCGACTCGACGCGCCCCCCTTCAACAGGCAGCTCTGGGGCGTGGCACTCGTGGACCAGACCGGGCGACTGGTCTATGGACGAAACGCGGATCGCCCCTTCATTCCGGCAAGCAACACGAAGCTGGTCGTCAGCGCCGTAGCGGCAGCCCTGCTTCCACCTGACTGGCGGGTAAAGACCAGCGTGTACGGCGGACCGGTGGTCGGCGGTATTCTCCTGGGAGACCTGGTGCTTTACGGCCGGGGTGACCCAACCATGGACCGCCGCTGTTACGCCACCGACTCCATGCTCCAGGGAGTGTGCGACACCGACCCGTTCGCCCGCTTGCGGCAGCTAGCCGATTCGCTGCGGGGCCTGGGCGTGCAACTGATCGCCGGGGACGTGGTAGGCGACGGGAGCTACTTCGAGCCCACCCTGATCCATCCCAACTGGGAGCAGTTCGATCTCAACTGGTGGTACGCCGCCCCGGTCTCTGGACTCGGCTTCCACGACAACAGCCTCGACTTCACCTGGCAGCCGGGCCCGGCGCCCGGCGCCCCCGCGGTGATCTCGATGAGCCCCGACCTGGGCGACGTTTCCTTCGAAAACCGCACGGTAACTGTGCCGCCTGGAGGCGAATCGGACATCGGAGATCGCTTCTTTCGGCATCCCGGCACGCTCCAGATCTGGGCCGAAGGCACCGTGGCCCTCGACAGCCCGCGACACCTCGAATCGTTCGCGCTGCCGGATCCGAACCTGTACGCCGCACGAGCCCTGCGCCAGGCTCTGGCGGACGCGGGCATCGCTGTCGCAGGCACCACCCGGTCCACCACCGACTCCACCCTCTACGCCGGCTTGCGGGCAACCGCGCCACTGGCAGAGGTGTTCTCCCGCCCACTGCGAGATTGGATCTTTCCGATCTTGAACACCAGTCAGAACTGGTTTGCGGAAATGTTGTTGAAGCAGCTGGGCAAGCAGTTCGGGAGGGCTGGCTCCTGGCCTGAAGGACTGGAGGTGGAGCGGCGCTTTCTGATCGACTCGGTGCGAGTGGACTCGACCCAGATATCCCTGAGTGATGGCTCCGGTCTCTCAAGCACCAATCTGATAAGCCCTGTGGCGTTTACCCAGATACTCCGCTTCATCCGGCGCCACCCGCGCTATGCCACGTTTGCGGCCGGGCTCCCGCAGGCGGGGGCCGCAGGCTCGCTCCGTACCCGATTCGTGGGAACGCCGCTGGCAGGACGGGTCCGAGGAAAAACCGGAAGCATCTCGCGGGTCAACACCCTCTCGGGTTACATCGAGCTGGATCGAGGGAGATTTCTGACCTTCTCCGTGCAGGCCAACCACCACGCCCAGTCGGGCCGCTCTATTCTGGGAGTGATTGACAGTGTTGTTGTGGAAATGGCGAAAGGGATGAGGTGAGAGCAGGTGAGAAACCAGCGTAAGAAAAGCGTGAGCGGTGAGCGGTAAGCGGGGACCGTGGTACTGGAGCCGAGCCTTGGGCGCGGTCCTCCTTGGGGCGGTGGTCTTCGCCGCGGCGGCCCGGCGAGCCGCCAAGCAGGGCGTCGGTACCGATTTCCACGTGTTCTGGCAGGCAGGATACGACTTTGCCCATGGCCTGCCGCTCTACCAGTCGCTCCCCGGCGCCCGCCACTTCAACTACCCGCCGTTCGCCGCTCAAGTCTTCCAGATACTCGGCCTCTTTCCGCTGAAAACGGCGGCCCTGTTTTTCTACGTTGCGAGTGTCGGACTCATCCTCATCGCGGCCTGGCTATCCCGCGATATCGTACGGCGATTCCAGCCGCTGGTCCCGCCCGGGGCGCTGCCGCTGGCCCTGGCGATTCTCTGCTCTGCCGGATTCATGCTGGACAACCTGGTGCACGTTCAGGTGAATCTGTTGACGTTTGTCCTCTGCCTCCTCGGCGTACAGGCGCTCGTGTCGAAGCGGGAGCTCGCCGCGGGAGGCTGGCTCGCGGCGGCAACGGCCATCAAGCTCACGCCCGTCTTCTTCCTTGCCTGGGCCGTGATTCGGGGCAGCCGACGGACTCTCGCAGCCATCGCCCTGTTCGGAGGGTTATGCCTGATGCTGCCGGTCATTCAGCGAGGGGCCGCGCAGGGATCGGCGGACCTGACGGACTACTATGGAAGCTTTCTTCGGCAGTTCGCTGCAGGAGGCGTGGTTACGAATTATCGTAACCAGAATCTTGCCGCTTTAGTCTACCGGGCCGCCGTTCCCGCGGCAGCGGAAGATGTGCCCCCTTTCGACTACGCCTACCTGCCTTCCCTCGCGGCGGCCGCGCCCACGATCTATCGGGTGCTTGCACTGGTGGTACTGGCCGCCTTCCTCACCCATATGGCGCGGTTGAGGCTCGCCAGGCGGCCGGTCGGCGCCCTCGAGATCTCCAGTGTTTTCCTGGCAGGCCATCTGTTGTCGGGAATCACCTGGAAGGCGCACCTGGTCACTCTATTGTTTGTGTTTTATGCCTTCTTCGGGTTGGATTTCGCTCGGTTCGGGAGAATGGGGCGATTGGCGCTTGGACTTGCGTGGGCCGGCATAGTGGCCATAGGACTGGGACGGGACCTGGTCGGCAGTCGTCTCCATCACTACATGGCCGGTTACAGCGTGTTTGTGTGGGTAATGCTGCTCTTGTTTGGGCTTTGCGTGGCTTGGGGGCCTCTATCCCTACGATCGCGAGGGGACGGCACGATAGGCGATCCCTCGCTTCGCTCGGGATGACCCGAAAGGCTGGCTTCCCGTCTTTCCCGTCTTCCCGCCTTTCCCTTTAATCATCTTTCTGCCCGAACAACGCCATGTTTGACGAGTGCCCCGGGTTCACCTTGGCCTTTGGATTGATCCAGTGCACGGCGTTGTTCACCGCGATACACGCCTCCCCGGCACCGGTGGCGATGAGCTTGAGCTTGCCGGGGTAGCTGGTGATGTCCCCTGCGGCGTAGATCCCGGGCACGTTGGTGGCCATTACCTGATCCACCTTGATGTCCGCCTTCTCGGTATCCAGCCCCCACTGCTTGATGGCTCCAAGGTCGGAGTGGAAGCCGAGCAGCGGAATGACGGCGTCCATCTCGAGCGTCTCTTCTTCCTTCGTCTTGCTGTTGAAGATGGTAACCCGTTCGACCTTGCCGTTGCCGTGTAGCGCCTTGACCTCCCAGAAAGTGCGCAGATCGCACTTGCCGCAACGCTGAAACTCCTGCACCTGGCTGATCGTCGCCTGGTGGGCCCGAAAGCCGTCACGCCGGTGGATGAGCATGATGGACCTGGCGATTCCCTGGAGATTCACCGCCCAGTCGAACGCGGAATCACCGCCGCCGACCAGGAGCACTCGCTGCCCTTGAAACTGTTTCGGGTCGAGCACCTTGAAGTAGAGTCCCTTCTCCTCAAAACGATCCTCGCCCTCGATGCCGAGCTTCCGAGCCTCGAACGCGCCGATGCCAGCGGCAATGACGATGGTCCGAGTGGGATAGACGGACTCCGAGGTCTCCAGCATGAAGTGGCTGGCTCCGTTCTCCTCCATCCGCTGGAGCCCGGTCACGATCTCGCCCAGGTGGGTGGAAGCTCCGAACTGAAGTGCCTGCGTCGCCATGTCCCGGACCAAATCCTTGGCGAGCACCTTGGGAAATCCGGCCACATCGAAGATGTACTTCTCCGGATAGAGAGCCATGAGCTGACCGCCCAGAGCGGGGAGGGCGTCGATGATTCGCGCCGAAGCGCCCCGCATGCCGGCGTAGAACGCGGCGAACAGGCCGGTCGGACCGCCGCCGATGATGGATATGTCCTTCAGCTCCTGCTCGGGCATGTTGGCTATGGGCTATGGGCTATGGGCAATCGGCTGAAAATGACTCCGAGGAGCCTAATATAGGTTATAACCCACGGCGCATAGCTCATAGCCCATAGCGCCCACCACCTTTCGCTTCGCGACGGGACTCGGCACATTGACGGCCATGCCCCTGCCAAACATCCGGCTGCTGATCGCGCCCCTGATCCTCGGCGCCGGCTTGAGCGTGGGTGCGTGCCGAGGGGCGGGACGCTGGCTGGGCGAGCTGTTTCGGGAACGTCCACCGTCGCCCCTCGACTCGATGAGCGTTGCCAGCGACGTCCGGCTCGATTCACTCGGCTACCTGGTGGGAAGCTTCGTCGGTGAGGGAACCAGCCGGGCGGTGCACCTTCTCTCCAGCGATACGGCGCTCGTGGCCGGACTGGTGCGGCGCTATAGGCGAGACCTCCTTCAGGCCGATCAGCCGTGGGGTCCCCTCGCACGCGAAGGGGTCGTCTCGCTGGGGTCGGCCGGAGGTCGCCGCACGACCGGCTCGCCCAGGATCGAGCACGCCGCGGTCGGATCACCGCTGGGACAGACGGGAGTCGTGCCGCGTGCCATCCTGCTGCGTGGCAGCTCGTGTGGCTCGCGAGGCACCCAGGTCGAGATCATCGTGGATCAGGATCGCGGAAGTCGAGGTCCGCCGCTTCGAGGCCCGGTGCTGGGATCCCTGACGCGCACCGATTCCTCGGCCCCACAGACGAAGCCGGAGTTTCGCCGTCGCGAGCCGCTCGCGCCGCCGGCCACCGCGCTGGCTGACGAGCTGGTCGCCCGGACGGGGAGGGCCATGGACTCTATGCTCGCCGCCCGGTTCCCATCGTTGGTGTTGCGGGGTCCCGCCGACGCCAGGATCGAGACCAACACCCTGTCAGACGTCGACGCCGCGGATGTGATTTCGTTCCGTTCGGCGCCCGAGAAAGTCCGCTTTGCGGTCTCGCTCCGCGAACGCCGGATAACGGCTGGGCACGACACGCTGCTGGCGGCCACGGTCATGGCCTGGGACAGCGCGGGTGCCTGGCAGCAGACGATCTTCCGCCCGACCCTGCTTTCCTTTCGCCGCGGCCGCCTCGCTCCATACGGGGCGCTGAGACGCAGCATCTTCTGGCGCCGGCTCCAGCCGATCAGCGATTTTGGATTTCAGCGTGATAACCTGTGGATGGAGCAGGTCGATGTGGCCGAGGGCAGTGTAATCTGGGGAATCATCCAGCCTGGCGGGAACGTGGTTGTCGCCGCGGCCGAAGTAGACTCGCCCTGCCGATGAAGATCTACACCCGGACAGGCGACACGGGCGAGACCGCGCTCTTCGGCGGGGGCCGGGTGCCGAAGGATCACCCGCGGGTTGCGGCCTACGGAGATGTAGACGAGCTGAATTCGGTGCTTGGCCTTGTCCGGGCAACCGAGCCCGCTGAGCTCTTTGATCCACTCCTGGAGTCGATCCAGCGTGACCTCTTTGCCATCGGCGGGCACCTCGCCACACCTGACCCTGAGCGAGTCAGGAAGGCGCTGGAGAAGGCGACGCTCTCACCGGAGCGGGTGAGCGAATTCGAGCGGACCATGGACGACGCCGACCGCGAGCTCCCTCCGCTCAAGGCTTTTGTACTCCCCGCCGGAACCCCCAAGGCCTCGGCGCTGCATCTGGCTCGCACCGTCTGCCGCCGCGCCGAGCGAAGCGTCGTACACCTGGCCCACGAGAGCGACGTGCCCGAGCTGTTCGTGGTTTATCTCAACCGGCTTTCCGACCTGCTCTTTACTCTCGCCCGGCTGGCGAACCGGCGGGCCGGCGTGACCGACGTGACGTGGTGATCCGCAGTTAGCAGTTTCTTCGGGCCGCCCTGCGGGAGTTTCATGTCTCAACCTGTTCTCGTGCACCACGCTCTGGGGAGCTATCCGGTCTATGTCGAGCCGGGGGCACTCGCACGGTTGGATGAGCTGGTGGGCGAGCACCTGCCCGCGCGGCGGGTGGCCATGATCGCCGACGAGGCGGTACACCAGTTCTACCAGGCCGGGCGAATGGGTGTAGCTCCCTGGAGGGGAGAGACGATCACGTTCGCGGCTGGAGAGAAGTTAAAGACGCGGGACACCTGGGCCTGGCTTACCGACAACCTCATGGAGCGCGGCTTCGGACGAGACAGCGCGCTGATCGCGCTCGGAGGTGGGGTGACCGGTGATCTCGCCGGGTTCGTCGCGGCCACCTATATGCGCGGAGTCCCGTACCTCCAGATCCCCACCACGCTCCTGGCGATGGTGGATGCGTCCGTCGGGGGCAAGACGGGAGTGGACACACCGCAGGGCAAGAATCTGGTGGGCGCCTTTCATCCGCCGGCAGCGGTGATAGCGGATCCGCATACCTTGGCCACGCTCCCCGACCGGGACTATCGCGCCGGTTTGGTGGAGGCGGTCAAGCACGGCCTAATAGCGGATCGGGCCTATTTCGAGTGGATGGAGTCGAACGCGCCCGCGATCTCATCGCGCAGTCTGGACCCCCTGACCCGGCTGATCAGACGGAGTGTCGAGATCAAGGCCGAGGTCGTGAGTGGAGACGAGCGAGAATCGGGGCGGCGAGCCATCCTCAACGCCGGTCATACTGTGGCTCACGCGCTGGAGCAGGTTTCCGGCTATGCACTTCCCCACGGCGAGGCCGTCGCCCTGGGCCTGGTGGTCGAGTGTGAGCTCGCCGAACAGCTTGGCCTGGCGTCGGCCGGGCTCCGACGCAGGGTTGCCGACCTGCTCAGCCGGCTGGGGCTGCCTGAACGCCTTCCGCCGGGACTGGATCAGACCGCACTGGTCGAGAGCATGGCCACCGACAAGAAGAATCGGGGTGGTCAGATTCACTTTGCGCTGCCGACACAATTGGGAGCAATGCATCGCGCCACCGGCTGGACTACTGCGGTGTCAGCAAAGGCCATCCGCACAGCGGCCGCCACTCTGAGATGAGGACCGGATCCTCAGGTCAACATCACAAAAGCCGTTCTATCTCGTTTAAGTGCAATAGCTTGCAGTTCGGAGGCGCTCCAATTCCCAACCGTGACTTCTGCACAAAGTGGATAAAATCACGAAGCCTGTATCCAGTAACATTTTGTGATGTGGAAAGTTTTTTTGCTTGACCGCGTCGCGGGACATTCCTATATTGGCTCATCCTCTCCGAATAGTCCTGGTCACCGCAGCCATAATCGCAGCGCGCTTCAACTCTGCCGGGGTTGTCTATGACCGTCGTCCGTACCGGGAAAGCCCGGCCGTTTGCCCGCTCCACTCCTTCCGGCGCGTTCGATCAATACCTGCTTGATATCCAGAAGCTCCCTATGATCTCCGATCCGGACGAGGAGAAACGTCTGGCCAGATGTGCCCTGGCCGGCGATGAGATCGCGGCCGAGCGCCTGGTTACGGCCAACCTGCGGTTTGTGATCTCGTACGTGAAGAAGTACCAGGGACACGGACTCGACCTGTCCGAGCTGGTCGCCATCGGGAACGAGGGGCTCCTGAAGGCAGTCAAGAAGTTCGATCCCGACCATGGGGTGAAGTTCATCTCCTACGCCGTCTGGTGGGTACGCCAGGCGGTGCTCAAGGCCCTGGCCGAGCAGACTCGCAGCGTGCGGATCCCGTTGAACCAGAACTCGGCACTGGTCCGCATGTCACGGGCCAAGAGCTTTCTGGCTCAGGAGCTCGGGCGGGAGCCCACCGACGCCGAGATCGCCATCGCACTCAATGACACGGTCGACAATATCCGTTCCGCTCATCGGATGACGTCGACTGAAGTCTCGCTCGATGCACCGGTGGAGCGGCAGGACCGTGGTGCCAGCACATTTGGCGAGCGAGTCGCCGGCACCGGCGGCAGCGAGATCGAGGAGATGACGGACGTCCGGCTCCAGCGCGAGTTTATCGACCGGATTTTCCAGCGGCACCTCACGCCCCGCGAGCGAAAGATTCTCTCCCTGTACTATGGCCTCGAGGAAGGATCCGAAGCCCTCACCCTGGAAAAGATCGGCGCTCTCCTCGGCGTCACCCGTGAGCGCATCCGGCAGATCCGGGAACGCGCGTTCGAGAAGCTGCGTGATTCTCCTGATGTGCGGTCGCTCAGGGGGTTCTGGGGAGCGGCCTGATGGCAGCGGGGCAGCGGGGCAGCGGGACCGCAGGGCAGTGACCAGAGGGGCCGGCGGAATCCAGTCGGCCTTTCGATTTCCCGATACCATCGACTTCCTGCCCCGCCGCCCCGCTGCCCCGCTACATTCCGGCATGCCCTCCCGGCTTCCCATCTTTCCACTTCCAGCGGTGCTGTTCCCCGGTACTCCGCTCCCGCTGCACATTTTCGAGCCGCGCTATAAGAGGATGCTGGCCGATTGTCTCGCGGCGGACCGGCGTTTCGGAATCACGCCCGTGCCCCCGGCGCGCGACGTTCCCGAGGCGGGCACGGTAGGCTGCGTGGCTGAAGTGCGGGTGAACCAGGAGCTGCCGGATGGCCGTTCAAACATCGTGGTGGTGGGTGGGTCCCGGTTCGTAGTCTCCCGGCTTGTCGACGAGTCGCTGCCGTACCTCGTCGCGCTCATTCAGACGTTCGACGATGATCCGGATACCGCACCCCCGGCTGATGAGATGGCTATCTTGCGGGGGCTCTTCGCTCGCTACCTGGCAGGGTTGCGCCAGCTGAACGATGTGGAACCGGAAGAAACCGCGCTTCCCGACGATCCCCTGACCCTCTCCTTTCAGGTTGCCGGAGCCATCGAGTGCGACCCCGGCGTAAAACATCGGCTGCTCGCGGAACGATCGACATCCAGGCGATTCAAAGCATTGCTGTTGCTGCTTCCGGTGCTCACCAGTTCGGTCGAGAGTGCGCTCAACGTGCACCGCCGGGCGCATACCAACGGAAAAGGCGGCGCGGCGCCTGACATCGTCGCAGATCAATGAACGATTCCTTGATCGACGCGCTGGCCCGGATCGTCGGCCGCAAATGGGTGCGCCACCGGGGGGCGGATCTGGCAACCTACGCCATGGACGGCCTTCCCACCCACGAATCGGTTCCGGGCGTGGTGATCATGCCGGGGTCTCCTGCCGAGGTCCGGGAAATCGTCCGGCTCCTGCACCTGATCCAGGTGCCGTTCGTCGCTCGCGGCGCCGGGACCGGGCTGTCGGGCGGGGCCCTCGCCGAGTCCGATGCCGTGCTCATCACCCTCACCCGCTTGAACCGGATTCTCCGGGTCGACCCAATTCAGCGGAGAGCCGTGGTTCAACCCGGGGTCGTGAATGCCCGGTTGTCCGAAGCCGTTGCCCCGCTCGGGCTGCAGTACGTGCCTGACCCGTCGAGCCAGGCCGCCTGCACCGTGGGCGGCAACGTCGCAGAGAACGCCGGCGGCCCGCATTGCCTGAAGTACGGTGTCACCACCAACCACATCGTTTCACTGGAGGTGGTGCTCCCCGACGGCTCGGTTACCCGGCTCGGCTCGGATCAGGGCGAGGCCTGGGGCCCCGATCTTGTCGGTTTGTTTGTGGGGAGCGAGGGGATGTTCGGAATTGCCACGGAGATCACGGTCCGCCTGGAACAGAACCCTGAGAGCGTACGCACGATGCTGGCCGACTTCATGACTGTGCGGGCCGCCAGTGAGGCGGTATCCGCGATCATAGCCACCGGGATCGTGCCCGCGGCCCTGGAGATGATGGACAAGGCCTGTGTCGCGGCGGTAGAAGCATCGATCTACGCCGCCGGTTATCCCACCGACGCGGCGGCGGTCCTACTGGTCGAGCTCGACGGCCAGACCGACGCGGTCGGGGCCGAGGCGATCACGGTCAGAGACATCCTGCTGGAGTGCGGGGCTCGCGAGGTGCGGAGCGCATCGACCGCCGTCGACCGGGCGCGGCTTTGGCAAGGCAGAAAGAAAGCGTTTGGGGCGATGGGACGGATCGCACCCGACCTGGCAGTGCAGGACGCGGTGGTGCCCCGCTCCGCTCTGCCGGACATCATGGATCGGATCGAGGCAATCCGCCGGCACCATAATCTCATCATCAGCAACGTGTTTCATGCCGGCGACGGCAATCTCCATCCCAATATCAGCTTCGACCGGCGTGATACGGCTGTTGCCGCGCGGGTCCAGCTTGCCTGCCGCGAGATCATGGCCGCATGTGTCGCAGCAGGCGGCAGCATCACTGGCGAGCACGGGGTCGGTTCGGACAAGCTGGACTATATGCCCTGGATCTTCGACGCCCAGACCCTCGGTGCCATGCGAGCGGTCCGCCGCGTTTTCGATCCGTCCGAGCGGTCGAACCCGGGCAAGGTCTATCCGGTGCACGCCTGCCGTGAGTGGCATGCGGTGAAGAGCGCCCGCCGATGAGCGACGCCATCTACGCCCGACTTCGGGCTCTCCTGGGCACATCCGGCGTCGACCGGGATGCCAATGGGGTGGCCCGGGCCAGTCCCGAGTCCAGTGACGCCCTGTCCCTGGTCTGCCGCCTGGCGCATGAGGAGAGCTGGAAGATCCGGGTCGAGGGGAGAGGCACCTGGCTTCCTCCGGATGCACCCGCGGACCTCGTAGTGAGTACTCGAGCCCTGGAGCAGATCCTGTCGGTGAGTCCCGCCGACCTCGTCGCGACCGTTCAGGCCGGCGCGTCGCTCGAGGCGCTGCGGCGCCGGCTGGCCGATTACGGCATGTGGCTCGCCATAGACCCGCCGGGCCGCCCGGACCGGAGCATTGGGTCGGTGATTGCCACCGCCACTGCCGGTCCTCTCCGCCACGGCTACGGGCCGGTGCGAGACCACGTGCTCGGCTGCACGGTAGCCACCGGGGACGGCCGGCTGGTGAACGCCGGCGGGCGAGTCGTGAAGAATGTCGCGGGCTACGACCTCACCAAGCTTCAAGTGGGGGGCTTCGGCGGGTTCGGGATCATCGCGGACGTCCACCTCAGGCTCCGCGCGTTGCCCCGGGCCGACGTGACCCTGGTGGCACGAGGCGCACGGGACGTGCTCACCGCCGCGGGCCGCGAGCTCATGTCCGCCCATCTGCTGCCCAGCGCATTGGAGCTGCTCTCCCCCGCCCTTGCAGCGGAGGCGGACTGGGTGCTTGCCGCCCGCTTCGTCGGTACCGACGCCGCCGTCCAGGCTGACGTACGGCGCCTCGGGTCTGTCGGCGAGCAGCTCTGGCAGCCGCTACCCCCGGATCGCACCGCAGCATTCTGGAGCGTGGCCGCGCGCGGCAGTCTTGGCGGCCCCATCACGCTCCGGCTGGGCGTACTCGGCGACGGGATCGACGAAACCATCGACCTCCTCTCCCACGACCTCGACGAGGGACTGGTTTCAGCCGGAGCAGGCCTGGGAATGATCCGTTGGACGGGTGACGCGCCGGTCGAGCAGCTTCGTGCCCTCCGCCGTGCTGCCGCGGCTCGAGAGATACCCATGACGCTGGAGCGGGCACCCTGGGCGGTCCGGCGGGCCATTGGACACTTCGGTGCGTACCGGGAGGGCGTAGGTCGGATCGTCGGCCGGCTGCGTGACACCTTCGACCCCGGACAATGCCTGAGCGTGGCGTTGGAAGGCGTGGACCATGCTTAAGGCGGACTACTCCGCCCTGGACCCCTGCGTGCATTGTGGATTCTGCCTTCCCGCCTGTCCTACGTACCTGGTCACCGGAGACGAGGGAGATAGCCCGCGAGGTCGTATCGTGCTCATGCGTGCCCTCGAGCGCGGCGAAATGAGCCCCAGCGATCCGGGTTTGCTGGAGCATCTGGAAGGTTGCCTCGGCTGCCGCGGGTGCGAGCCCGCCTGCCCGTCCGGGGTGGGTTACGGGCTCGGTCTGGAAGCCGCCCGGGCACAGATCTACCAGGCTCGGGGACTGTCCTCCCTGGCGCGACTGGTCCTTGGCGTCTTCCGATACCGGAACATCTGGCGCCCCATGTTCGCCATGGCCCGGACATTTCGAGCCACTGGTCTGCCTGGCGTCCTATCCGGCAAAGGGCGGCTGGGCTTCGGAATGGGTATGCTGGCATCCTCGGCGGAGGCCCAGCGCGACGGCGGGAGAACCGGACAGCCACAGCAGAGCGGTGAGGTCACAGTTCCGAGCCCCTCGGACCCGCTGTCCCCCTTACCCGCCAACGCTCCCACCGTCGTGCTCTTTCGCGGGTGCGTCATGAACGCCCTCTTCAGCCATGTTCACGAAGCCACCAGGCGAACCCTTCGAGTGAATGGCTATCGCGTCGTCGAGACTGGGGGCCAGGTCTGCTGCGGGGCGCTGCATGAGCACGCGGGAGACGTGGATGGCGCCAGGTCCTTGGCGGAGGCCAACGTCGCGGCCCTTACGGGCAAGGCAGATTTCGTTGTGGTGAACAGTGCCGGCTGCGGCGCCCTGCTCAAGGACTACGGCCGCCTGCTGGGCTCGAGCCAAGCTTCGACACTGGCGGCCCGGGTTCGAGACGTCTCCGAGCTGCTGGCCGAACACGGCCCCCGACCCGGCGCACCGATCGGCCTGGACGTGGCGTACGATGCGCCCTGTCACCTCCAGCATGCCCAGCGGGTTCATCGAGCCCCACTCGCCATGCTGGAGGCGGTCCCCGGCCTGCGCCTTCGACTCCTGCCCGGCTCGGACCGTTGCTGCGGCAGCGCTGGCATCTATTCCGTGCTCCGTCCCGCCATGGCCCGCGCGGTGCTCGACAGCAAGATCGCGAGCGTCGCCGAAGCCCGGCCCCGCCCCGACTTGATCGTCACCGGCAACCCCGGCTGTCTGATGCAGATCGGTGCCGGCCTCCGGGCCGCACGCCTTCCCATTGGTGTAGCCCACCCGGTGGAGCTCCTGGATCTGTCGTACGATGAGGCTGGGTTCTACGACCAGAAAAGCGTGAACGGTGAACAGTAAACGGTGAACGGGTCATCCGACCCACGCCCCATTTCTACCGTTTACCGCTCACCGCTTACCGCTCACGCCTGATCCCATTATACCTTCTTCATGACCTCCGGCATCCTGTTCGACTTCAATGGCGTCATCGTCGACGACGAGTCACAGCATTGCGATGCGCTGATCGCCACGCTGTCCGAATACGGATATGCGCTGGACCGGGACTCTTATTACCGCGAGTACCTCGGCTTCGACGACCGCGAATGCTTTCGCTTCACCTTCGAGCGCATGGGGCGGCCACAGGACGAGGCGGCCCTGCGCGAGGCGATCATCCGCAAGCACAATGCGTATGAACAATCGATTCGGGCCTCGATGAAGCTGGTGCCGGGTGTCTCCGATTTCATCGAGAACGCGGCACTGGATGGCTTCCAGCTCGCCATCGTTTCGGGCGCGCTCAGGAGCGAGATCGATCTGGTGCTCCAGCTGGCCGGATTGCGGCCCCATTTTTCCGAGATCATCGCGGCGGAGGACGTGGGTGCCTGCAAACCCGATCCTCAGGGTTACAATCGGGCGCGGGAAAAACTGGAGCTTGCACCCAAGCGGTGCGTGGTGGTCGAGGATTCGATCCCGGGGCTGAAGGCGGCCCGCGCGGCCGGACTTCGCTGCGCCATCCTGGCTACGTCGCACCCCGAGGACACGTTCAGCAACGCGGATCTGGTCTGGCATGACTTTGTGGGACACGATGCGGCCGAGCTTCCCTGGGCCCATGTCTGAATTCGACCTGACCCTCGATCGAGATCGACTCTCCGAGGTGCGCCACGGCGCGGTTCTGGTAACCAGCGAGCCGGCGGTCTTCCGGGTTCAGGGTCCCGGCGCCCTCACCTGCCTCCAGGGTCTGCTCACCAACGACCTGGTGAAGCCAGGTGACAACAGCCTGGTGTATGGCGCCCTCCTCACGCCCAAGGGCGCGCTGGTGGTGGACTACTGGGTGATCCGTCAGGCCGACGCGCTCACGCTCATCGCGCCTCGTTCGGGACACGAGGCCTCGCTCGAGCTCTTCCGGCGTCAGCTGCCTCCTCGCCTGGCCCGGGTGACCGACCTGACCGGAGAGGCCCGGGTTGCCTGGCTGATCGGCGCGCATGGGTTTCAGACGCTGGCAAAGTCCGGAGTCGCCATTCCGGAGTCGTCGGGGCGGGTGGCATCGGTGGGGGGTGAGGTGAGCCCGGTAGCCCTGGCGCTCGCGCCGGAGGCCGCCCCGTTCGTGGCACTTGCCGTGGGCGCCGAGCCGGCGGTGGCTGCGCTGAGCTCCCGGCTGTTATTGGCTGGCGCGCTTCCTGGCTTGGAGAGCGACCTGCACGCCGCCCGAATCCTGTGTGGTTGGCCCGCCCTCGGTGCCGAGATCGACGAGCGAACGCTACCGCAGGAGGTGCGGTACGATCAGATCGGTGGCGTGTCTTACACCAAGGGCTGCTATACCGGTCAGGAAACCGTGGCGCGGCTGCACTTCAGGGGTCACACCAACCGTGAGCTGCGTGGGCTGCGCTGGCGGAGACCAGATCCGCTGGATGGACGGACCATCAGCAAGGGCGAGCGCGAAGTAGGGAGCGTTCGCTCCACACTGAGCTTCGACGATCGGGCGATCGGGTTGGGATTGATCCGGCGGGAGGTAGGGGTGGGCGAGGAGCTACTGGCAGGCGGGCAGCCGGCGACGGTCGTGCCCCTGCCGTTCGGTCCCGAGGATCTGGATGGGTGATGTAGGAAACGAACGAGCCCCGAGCAATGCTCGGGGCCCGTCGGACGGCGAAACTAGTCGGCCGCTTACTTGGCCGTGTCCCGCATCATCGTGGAATCGGAGTGCATCATGCTGGAGCTGTCAGCCATGGTCGGAGCCATACCGGACGTATCGGCGCCCGACGTGGTACCCTTCCTCTCACCACAGGCAGCAAGCGCGAGCACCGCGGTCATCAACAGGATCGTCTTCATCGTCTCTCCATCAAGGGACAGTAGGTGGTGGAATTCGGGGTCTGAGCCGCTCACTCCCGGACAGACGTGGGGCGAAGGTACGTCGCAGGTTTGGATTGTGCAAGGTGATCGAAGTTGCAGGGATGCCGGGTGACCGTCCGCGACTGAGTCGGAGCCTGGCAGGACCATGGGCAGTAAACCGTTAGTAGTAAACATCTTAACGACCGCACACTGGATCTCGGATTCGAAGCGAATCAAGCCATGATAGAGCCACGCACACTGGGCGAACTAAAGAACAGCCGCTGGGCGGAGCCCCCCCTGCGGGGTCGCAGAGTTCGGGAGGAGATTCGGCGCAACCTCCTGGCCAGGCTCAGCTCCGGCGAGCCACTCTTCCCGGGGATCCTGGGATATGAGGACACCATCCTCCCCCAGATCGTCAACGCGCTCCTCGCCCGCCATCACTTCATCCTGTTGGGTCTCCGGGGCCAGGCCAAGAGCCGTATCCTGCGCGAGCTCACCGGCCTGCTCGACGAGCGTATCCCGATCGTGGCCGGAAGCGAAGTAAATGATGATCCATTTGCGCCGATCTCCAAGTACGCCCGCGAGCTGCTGGCCGAGTGCGGCGACGCGACTCCGGTAGCGTGGCTGCGGCGGGATCAGCGCTTCATCGAGAAGCTCGCCACCCCGGATGTCACCATTGCGGACCTGATTGGGGACGTGGATCCGATCAAGGCGGCCCGTGGGGGGCACCTGCTCTCCGATGAGCTCACCATGCATTTCGGCCTGCTGCCTCGAGCCAACCGCGGGATCTTTGCGATCAACGAGCTGCCGGACCTGAGTGGCAAGGTGCAGGTGGGCCTCTTCAACATCATGCAGGAGGGGGATGTCCAGATAAAAGGCTACCCGGTACGCCTTCCGCTGGATGTGTTGCTGGCTTTCACGGCCAACCCCGAGGACTACACCGCGCGCGGCAAGATCATCACTCCCTTGAAGGACCGGATCGGGTCCGAGGTCATCACCCACTATCCTCGCACCGTGCAGCTTGGCATGGAGATCACCACCCAGGAGGCATGGACCAACCGCGGCGGTCCCCCGGTGGACGTTCCCGATTTCGTTCTGGAAGTCATCGAGCGAGTGGCCTTCGAAGCCCGCGAAGACAAGCGAGTGGATAAGCGCTCGGGAGTGAGTCAGCGTCTGCCCATCAGTGCGCTCGAAAATGCGGTGTCCAACGCCGAACGTCGAACCGTGGCGCTGGGCGAGGATCGGGTCGTGCCCCGGGTGAGCGACGTCTACGCGGCGGTGCCATCAATTACCGGCAAACTCGAGCTGGAGTACGAAGGCGAGCTCCAGGGTGGGGACACCATCGCTCGCGATCTCATCCGGCGCGCCGCGGGCCGTGTCATGGAAGAGCGGATGGGAGGTGCTGACATGGCAAAGGTGGTCGCGTGGTTCGACCAGGGGGGCGCCCTCAAGGTCTCGGGAGACGAGCGCTCCGACCTCTGCCTCAAGGGTTTCGGCGTGGTCACCGGCCTGCTCGAGCTGATCACGGAATTCGGCCTCGCTCCGGGCACGGACGCCCCGCGGCAGGTGGCGGCGTGCGAGCTGGTGCTCGAAGGTCTCGCGGCCCAGAAGCGGATCAGCCGCAGCGAAGAGCTGGGGTACACCAGGGCCAAGCCGGAGCGGAGGGAGCCGGGATATGGGAAGGGCGGGATTAGTTTCGGGTAGGGGCGCACCGTGGTGCGCTCTCCAAAGTCGATTTCCGTGCTGTTAGGGGCGCACCACGGCGCGCCCTACAAATATGCTTCGGTTTCAGGTCCAGCCCCGCCTCCTGGCCTCCTCCACAATCACGTCGCTTGCTCCGTCCAACCCCAGCACTCCCGTGTTCAGCACCATGTGATAGTTCACAGGATCGTACCAATCGCGACGGTAGTATTGGCGAAGGTAGTTCGCCCGGGTGCGGTCGGTCTCGTCCAGAATCTCAGCCGCTCTCTGCGGATCCACCGCCAGTCGCTCGGCGGCAGCCTGAATCCGCCATGCCCGGGGAGCGACCAGTTGCACATGGATACTGTTGGTCTCGCGGGCGAGCACGGCGGGCGCGGCTCGGCCCACGAGCACCGCCCTGCCCTTGGCGGCCACCTCGGCCACCACCGTCTCGGTGATTCGCACCAGGTCTGTCTCCTGCAGCTTCGGTACGGTACCGCCAGGCACCGGCGCGGCGAAGAGCTCAGGGGTGGACGCCGCCAGAGTACGAGCCAGCCGTTCGGCGAAGCTGGGGACCCGCTCCTCCCGCTCGGCCACGTCGGCCGGCAGCAGTCCAGCCCGCGCCGCGACTTCCTCGACCAGCTCGTTGTCCACTAAGCGCCAGCTGAGTGCGGCTGCCACCCGCCGGGCGACCTCCGAGCCGCCGGCTCCGTATTGCCGGGATATCGTGATGATCACTGTCGCTCCCTCCGTTCCAGCTCCACCACCCCCCCACGTTGCTCCCGCCGGTCTCGCAGCTCACGCACTGCCCGTCCCATCCACCAGGCCACGGCGGACGCGACGACAAGGCAGACCACCCCTCCCAGCGAGAAGGCCACCCGCACGCCGAAATGCTCCGCGAGCCAGCCCGCCTGTAGTGACCCAAAGGGAGCGAGCCCCAGCACCATGAACGAGTAGAATCCCATCACGCGGCCTCGAAGCTCATCGGGCGCTTCAGTCTGAAGCATGGTGTTCGCCGCGATGCCGTTCAGAGCCATGACCCCGCCACACAAGGTGAAAAGGAGAACAGCTGACCAGAGGTTCGGGGCCAGGGCGGCTGCGATGAGCACGGCGCCGAAGAGAATGGAGGAGCCCAGCACCAGACGGGATTGCCGGACGCGGCTGCCGAACGCCGCCATGAAAAACGCCGCCGCCAGGGCACCCACCCCGACCGATGCGACCATCACCCCATAGCCGCTCGCGTCGAGCCCCAGCACATCCCGAGCGAACACCGGCATAAGGGGCATGAAGGAGAAGCCGAAGATGCTGAACGTCGTGACGATAATGACCAGCGCTCGCGGCCAGCGTTTGCCGAAGATATAGCCAAACCCTTCCCCGAGCGCGGTCCACAGGGGAGTGACGCTGCGACCCTCGGCATGGGGCACCTGCATCCGTACCAGACTCACGATGACCGCCAGATAACTCGCCGCGTTGGCGAAGAAACAGGCTGGCAGTCCCAGGGTGGCAATCAGAATACCCGCCAGGGCCGGGCCGATTACGCGGGCCAGATTGAACGCGCTCGACCCCAGGGCAATGGCGTTCATCAGGTCTTCCCGATCCACGATCTCGGCCACCAGTGCCTGGCGCGCGGGCACTTCGAAAGCAGTGAGGAAGCCAAAGAACACGGCCAGGCCCATCACCCACTCCACAGTGATGAGGTCGAGAGTGGTGAGCACCCCCAGGGTGAGCGCCTCGACCAGCATCAGGCACTGGAGCACCATGATGAACCGGCGCTTGTTCACCCGGTCCGCGATGACCCCGCCGTAGAGCGTGAACAACAAGATCGGAAGAGAGCCCATCGCGGTGACCAATCCGACGGCAAAGGCGGAATCGGTGAGATGCAGCACCAGCCACCCCTGGGCAACGGTTTGCATCCAGGTGCCGCAGAGCGAAATGAACTGGCCGGTCAGGAAGAGCCGGAAGTTACGGTGCCGGAGGGCGGCAAATACGGCGCGGGCGGAAGAAGGGAGCACGGTGGGAAAGTAGGGGGGACCGTCGGGAGTCGGGAGACGGGAGCCCGGAGTCGGGTCAGGCATGGTGCACTGGTCCGCCAGCCGTTATCAATACATTAGGGTGCTGATCCTGACTCCTGACTCCTGACTCCCGACTAGATGCGCTTCACCACCTACTCCAAGTACCACCCCGAGCTCGCGGACGCGGTCAATCTTCAGGGCTTGCTCGATCAGCTCAGCGATTTCCTGCTGCAATCGGGGTTCGCCGGCAATTCACCGTCCTTCTGGCACGACGAGTCAGGGGAGAACGAGCGGTCCCTGGAGTCGCTGCGCCAGGCCATTCTCCAGGCCTTGATTGATTCAGGCCAGCTGACCCCAGACATGCTGAAGGTCCTCAGGGGTGAGTCCACCGGCGATCAGGCGCGGGATCGCGAGATCGAGGGCGAGCTGAGTGAGCTGCTCGACAAGATCGTTCAGCGCCTGATGGAGGAGGGGTACCTGAACATCAGCGAGGCTCCCCAGGTCCCTCAGGGCTACCAATCGATGTTCGGTCCCGGAGGTCAGGCGCATTCAGCCGCCCAGCAGGTGCAATTCGACCTGACCGAGAAGGGGATCGATTTTCTCGGCTACAAGACGCTCAAGAACCTGCTTGGCAGCGTCGGCAAGTCGAGCTTCGGGGCGCACGATACGCCGTACCTCGCTACCGGAGTTGAAGCCGAGGGCGTCAGCAAGCAGTACGAGTTCGGTGACGTGCTGAATCTCGATGTGCCGGCCACCCTGACCAACGCGATTGCGCGTGAGGGGCTGGGTGTGCCCCTCAATATCGAATACAGCGATCTTATGGTGAGCCAGTCGGAATACCGCTCCTCCGCGGCCACAGTGCTGATGCTGGACTGCTCTCACTCGATGATTCTCTACGGCGAAGACCGTTTTACCCCGGCAAAGAAGGTGGCCCTGGCGCTTACTCACCTGATCCGCACCCAGTTTCCGGGCGACAGCCTGCGGGTAGTGTTGTTCCATGACTCTGCCGAGGAGATCCCGCTCAGCGCTTTGGCCACGGCTCAAGTTGGTCCCTACCACACCAACACGGCCGAGGGCCTCAAGCTCGCGCGAAGGCTGCTTCTGGGGCAGAAGAAGGACATGCGGCAGATCATCATGATCACCGATGGAAAACCGTCGGCGCTTACAATGCCCGACGGCAGGATCTACGTGAACTCGATGGGTCTGGACCCTCAGATTCTTCAGGCTACGTATCGTGAGGTGTCGAACTGCCGTCGCAGCGGCATCATGATCAACACCTTCATGCTGGCGCGGGATCGGAGCCTGGTCGAATTCGTCAAGCAGGTGGCGTCGATCTGCCGGGGCAAGGCTTATTTCACCAATACCATGACGCTCGGACAGTTCATTCTCATGGACTTCATGAAGCGAAAGACGCGGCGCGTGTCATAGCACGCGCCTGGAGCCCGCCCATGCGAACTCTTCTCCCTTTCATCCTCCTTTACAGTGCCGGCTGCAGCGCCTCGGCCGGCACCCCCCGCGGGCCGGGGACCACCACGCCGGTTGCCGATCCGCGGTCGAGGCCCGGGGTCGTGGCCGAGGGCGAAGCTGGCACAGGACTGGGAGCAACCGACAAAGACGGACCGCAGCGGGTGCCGGTGCGGGCCGACCAGGCGCCGCTGGTACAGGTGCGTGAGGCACTCGCGAGCGACAGCCTCCTGGGACGACGGGTGCGTGTGGCCGGCCGGTGTGTGGCACGGGGCGAGGGCCGCCGGGCAGGATCGTGGACCCTGGACCAGGAGGGTGCAGCGATCGAGGTGAGGGGTCTGGTTCCAACCCCCTGTGCGGCGGATCAGGGAGAGCCGCTCACCATTTTCGTCCAGGTCGAACCGAAGGCGGCAGGCAGTCGGGATCGCATCCTTCTTCGCCTGCCTGACTAGAGAGAATTCGCAGCCGTCAGAATACCAACACCGGACGGCTCACCCGTGCCATGTGGCACGGGGTCTTCGAACCAATCAGGACGCTCCTGCCGGACGCCCCCCCACCACCCGCTTCACCGTTCGCCCCGCGGGAATCAGAGCCTGAGGTCCTTCCAGCTCATTGATGATAGCCAGCTGCTCGATTGGTACGGATGACGGATACTGTGCGTTGAACTGCTCCAACGTCAGTTGGCGGGGCACCTTCACCAGCTCAACCCGCGCGGGCTGAACGTTGATCTTCGATTGGTCCCGAAGCTCGGTAAAGCTGCGAATGGTGCTCTGGAAGACCTGGTCGTAGCTGCTCAGTTTCCCCGCCGGGGTGTAGGCCATCAGACCAAAGGTCTGGCCCCCGTAAGAGATGAAGGAGACCAGACCCTCGATCTGTCCCTGCTCGGTTTGAGCCTGGAAGTAGCTCGAAGCGGCCGGAAGGCCATTGATGCTGGTGCGCGACGCGTTGCCGGCCCGCACGCCCTGCTGGGAGAGAAATTGTGACGCTGCCTGCTCCGGCGAGTTTTGGCCCGCGAGCGCGAGCTGGACGATGGCGTCCTCATTGGGACTTACGGCCACGACCGCCTGGGGCAGGTTCTGCTTTTTCCACTGGTCGGGGAATTTTAGCTGAAACCGCATCTGCGGGTGGTAGAACGCGTTCCCCTCGAAGTAGCCCTGCCGCGGATCCTCCCCAAACGTCATCCCCTGAACGTGCTTGAGATACTCTTCCCGGGCGACGATGAGTTTTCTTTGATCCAGGGGCACGGTGTCGATCATCTTCTCGATGTGCTCGATCCGGTTGCCCGGTTCCGGGTGGGTGGCGAGCCACTCCGGCAGCCTTCCACCGCCACCAGATTCGCTGATCCGTCCCAGAGTCTCGAACACCTTGGGCATTTCTCGCACGTCGTAGTTCTGCCCCAGTGCATAGCGGAAGCCGCCGGCGTCGGCCTGATTCTCCGCGTCGCGGCCGTACTTGAGAAACAACAGGCCGAGCCCTGCCCCGGCCAGCTGCCCGAACTTGGCGATATCAGAGGACAGGATGCTGCCGATGCCCAGTCCCAGCTGGGCCAGCTGGGACTTGCTGATCTGTTGAACGGAGTGACGGTTGGTGACGTGGGCGATCTCATGTCCGAGTACGGTGGCAAGTTCGGCCTCCGTATTGATGGAGCTCATGAGTCCACGGGTGATGTAGATGAAGCCTCCAGGAATCGCGAACGCGTTGACCGAGGCGTCATCTACAACATGGAACTCCCAAGGCAGGTTGGGCCGTTCGGATACCGCCGCCATCCGCTTGCCAATATTGGCGACGTAAGACTGGATCTTGGCGTCATTGTAAAACCCGATGCTCTGGGCCACTTCCTTGGCTCCCGCCTGGCCCATCTGGATTTCCTGAGACTCGGAGACCAGCGAGAGCTCGCTCTTGCCGGTGACAGGGTTGCGCGCACAGCCCAGCGGCCCGGCCATCAGGCCGGCCCCGAGCCCCGCAACAAGCAGTGAGGGAAGGAGCGCAAAAGAGGGCCGGCGCAACGGCTTAAGAGCTGAACGACGAATCATCGGATGATCCTCGGTTCGCGGTCGACATGGCGGCGCAATTGGGGAATCATACGTCAGGACGGGCCAGGGGGATGTGATCCCCATCGCCCGCCCCTAGTCGGCGATCAGGGCATCGACATCCCAACCCCTGGCACCCTCAAGAACATACTGGAGACGACGCCGACAAGCATGAAGAGGACGATCGCGGCCAGAATAACCACCACGGTATACCCGATCGCCTTTTCCCGCGGGGACTTCATCAGAACCGGCAGCCCAAGATAGAGCAGGTACAGGCTGTAGATGCCCAGAATAGTGAGGAAGCGGACGCCGGGGATAAGGGCAAAGATTCCTGCCACCCAGCTCGCGGTGCTCGAGTAAGCTGCGACCTTCAGCGCCTGGATCTGGCTGCGCTGCCCGTTGAACGTCGGGGCCAGGGCATCGATGATCAGCGCCAGCAGGAAGGGCATTGCCAGGGCCATGACGTAGGTGACGATCGCGCTGGTGATGGCTGAGCCGATCGGTACCCGGTATGTACCCACGAACGGCACACTGATTCCAAAGACCGAGTACCCTATCAACTGGGCGATGGGTCCGATCGCCGCCAGTGGGGCGATGTACCCGGTGTAGAGCTGCGCCGGAGTTGTCAATTCGGTGTCAATGACTTCCCACTCGGTTCGGGGGGACAGCAGAATGCGCTTCACGCGTTCGACGAGGTTCATCGCGATCTCCTTGAGGACCCTGACACGGGGAGGGCTAACGTGAGACGGGAGATATGATGCGGCCTGAAAGCGCTGACGGGAAGAGGGCCGAGGGGACGGAGTATAGAAAAGGCGGAGAGTCGTCCGGACCTCTCCGCCTTCTCCGTCTTTCTCCGACTTCTCCCTGCCGAGTTACATGGTGCTCTTGGCCACGTCGTCCTCGACCTTGATGATCTCCGGCTTGGCCGGCGTGCCCGCCACTACGAAGGTGTAGCTCTTCCCACCCTCGAACTTCATATTCGGCAGGCTCACCAGGACATTTTTCTTGCCTTGCGGACGGATTTCCAGGGTACCGGCGACGGGGTCAATCTCATCCCACCCTGCCTCGCTCTTGAAGTTCACCCCGTCGAAGAGCGCATCTTCGCGGCCCCGAACAAAGACGCTGATCTCAAGATCTCCGGGGACCGCATTGATAACCCGCACCCTGGCCTTCCCCGGGGCAACCGGCTTCAAGTCGTCCTCGAGGACGCGCAGATTCCGCTTCTCGGCTCCACCCGCGTCGGGCATGGCGATGATCGTATAATGACCGCCGCCATTCAGATTTTCCCGGTTCTCAGCCAGTGGGCGGTCGGCGGTACCGAGCTTGAAATTCAGCCGGTCGTCACGGATCTCCTGGAAAGGGGTGGCCGTCTTGTAGCCAACGCCCGAAAACGCCGCGCTGTCGCCGGCCAGAATGGCGACGGGGCCGCCAGCCGGAATGGCATTGATGACCCGCACCAGCGCAATGTCCCTGTTCTCGGCCATGCCAGCAGCAGGAGCGTTGGAAGTGCCCTCCGCGGTCTTGGTGCTGACCGCACCCGTGTCCCGGTTATCCTTGCAAGCCCCGGCCAGAAGTACCGCACCGCCGGCCAGCAGGCCGGTGTAGAGTCCTCTAAGATTCGTCATTAAGCACCCCTTGGTATGTGTGATACACGCCAAACGCGGGTACGGGCGTGCTTTCGGTTGGCAAACTGGTTACACCCTACCAGCGGTCGTTCATCCTGGATGTGACCCCAGTCACCGCGTGTGACGTACATCACATTCGCAGCGGGATGCCGCCTTTCGCGCAGTCCAGCCCAGTCAATTACCTTCTTCAGGAGGTCACCCCAGAACATCCCACTGAAAGCCAAGCCGCCATGATCCCTCGAACCTTCGCACTGGCCATCTCGTTGGCAGTCCTGTCCGGCTGTGCATCGGGACGTACCATTCGAGTTGCCGAGGGTGACAGCACGGCGAGTGAACCGGTAGCGCTGGCCCCTGCCCCGAACCCGAACCCTACCCCCTCCAACGCGCCGCAGGACACACTATCGGGCGCGCCCGCGCCGGCGGCGGCGGCAACATCTGGGCAGGGGTACGCCCCCTATGGAAACAACAACCGAACCCTGGACCTCCGACGCATTGGGCAATGGACCCGCACCGGCATCGGTGAGTCTCGCCGACTGGTCATCCGGGATGCCAATGGGTGGGCTCAGTTCTGGTCCGAGCTGGGAGTCGGCGACCGGCCCTCCGTGGACTTCAACCGTGACGTCGTCGTGGCGGTAGCGGCTGGCCAGCGGCCAACCGGTGGGTACGAGATCGTGATCGACCGCGTAACCCAGTCGGGTGGCCAGCTGACGGTAGAAGTCGTGGAGCGGACCCCCGGACCAAACTGTATCACTACCGCTTCCATCACTCAGCCGGTGGACGTGGTGGTAGTACCCGCGGCCGACGCCAAGAGCCCAAGCTTCTTGGAGCGCAAGGAGATACGAGGCTGCCGCTAGCCCGGGAAACGAGTGCCGGGTGGATCTTTCAGCAGGAAGGGCAGCTATCTGTAGGCGGTAGCCGAAGATCCGCGTCTCCCGCTCGACTGGCATGAAAGTCGAGCTGAATCCGCAGTTATTAACATACCGATAAGTCCATAAACCACAAATAGTTACGAGATCCTTGACTTGCCGCTTCGGGGGATCGTAATTCACCTCTAGGACCTACTTGGGGGTCCATTCACCGCATCCCGCCGGTGGACCCTTCCGTCGCTCAAGGCAGAAAAGACCGCCATGTCGTCCAACCCCAGCCGTAGTCTAGCCTCGCCATTTCGTCCTCTCATCGCGCCGATCGACTATGAGAGCGACCACCAGCCACGTCTTGTCGGGGAAGAACCGGTTCCTCCCATCGCGCGAGTCGAGCCACGCGCCCATACGCTGCATGGCGAGACCCGAATCGACGATTACTTCTGGCTCCGGGATCGAAATGACCCCGAGGTCATTGCCTATCTCGAAGCGGAGAATCGCTACACCGGCGCCGTCATGCAGCATACTGAGGCGCTTCAGGAGCAGCTCTACCAGGAAATGCGGGGGCGGATCAAGGAAACCGATTTATCGGTGCCGGAGCGGGTGGACGACTACTTCTACTACACGCGGACCGAGACGGGTCGGCAGTACCCCATTTTTTGCCGGCGGCACGGCGGCTCCGAGGCGCCGGAGGAGGTGCTGCTGGATCAAAACCCGCTCGCCGCCGATCATACCTACTTCCGGATTGGAGTGAGCGAAGTAAGCCCGGATCATCGGCTCCTCGCCTATTCGGTCGATACCTCGGGGGCCGAAGAGTTCACGCTGTACATTAAGGACCTTGCCACCGGACGCCTGCTGGCTGAGAGCATCGAAAACACCTCAGTGGGAGTCACCTGGGCCAACGACAGTCGCACGTTGTTCTACACATTGCTGGACCATGCCCGGCGCCCCTGCCGGCTCTACCGCCACACGGTAAGCGCCAGTCCAACGACGGACGTCCTGGTTTACTTCGAGCCCGATGAGTCGTTCTTTCTGGACATCAACCGGACCCGAAGCCGACGTTATCTGCTTCTCGATATCACCAGCCACTCGACGTCCGAGGTTCGCTTCCTGAATGCGGACGAGCCGGAAGGCGAGTTTCGGGTGGTGCAGCCTCGCGAGTCGGGAGTCGAATACAGCGTCGAGCACCACGATGACCGCTTCTTCATCACCACCAACGACTCGGCGCCGAATTTTCGGCTGGTCCAGGCGCCGGTGGCGAGCCCCATAAAGGCGAACTGGTCACCGGTTCTGCCCTACCGCCCGGAGATCAAGCTGGATGAAACCGACGCGTTTCGATCTCATCTGGTCGTCTACGAGCGCGAGGCGGGGCTGCGCCAGATCCGGGTGGTCGATCTCGCGTCGAACGAGGAGCATCTCGTCTCCTTCCCCGAGCCGGTATACACCTTTCGGGCCCACGAAAATCCCGAGTTCGAGACCACGCTCCTGCGTTTCGCCTATACCTCGCTGGTGACTCCCAGCTCGGTGGTCGAGTACGATATGCGGGACCGGGCCTGGATGGTTCGAAAGCAGACTGAAGTGCGCGGAGGCTACGATCCGTCGCTCTACCGCAGCGAGCGGGTCTTTGCCACCGCCGCCGATGGCGAGCGGGTGCCCATCTCACTGGTCTACCGGGAACCCCTTCATCTCGATGGGCGTCGCCCGCTCCTGCTCAACGGTTATGGGGCTTATGGACTGAGCTACGATCCCTCCTTCTCATCGAATACCCTGAGCCTCCTGGATCGAGGCTTCGTGGTGGCCATAGCCCACGTCCGTGGCGGGGAAGAAATGGGCCGGTCGTGGTATGAAGGTGGGAAACTGCTGAACAAGCGCAGCACCTTCACCGATTTCATCGCAAGCGCCGAGCACCTGGTAGCAGCGGGCTACACCTCGCCGGATCGGCTGGTGATCAACGGTGGAAGCGCCGGTGGCCTGCTCATGGGCGCCGTGACCAACCTGCGCCCGGATCTGTTTCGGGGGGTCCTGGCCGAGGTGCCCTTCCTCGACGTGGTGAACACCATGCTCGATGCCACGCTGCCTCTCACCGTCATCGAGTACGACGAGTGGGGGAATCCGAACGACCGCGCCGCTTACGACTACATCCGCTCCTACTCGCCGTACGACAACATCGAGGCCAAGCACTATCCGGATATGCTGGTGACGGGCGGCCTCAACGACCCCCGCGTCGCCTACTGGGAGCCGGCGAAGTGGACCGCGAAACTGCGCGCCACCAAGACCAACGGCAGCCGTCTTCTACTGCGGACGAATATGGGAGCGGGACACGGCGGCGCGTCTGGCCGGTTTGATTTCCTGCGTGAGATCGCGTTCAAATACGCGTTTATGCTGGATGTGCTGGGGATGGCGTAAGGTGCCCTACCAGAACGGCGAGCGAGGCCAGCGCCGGGCCAGGAAGGCGTCCAGTCCCAGCGTTCGCCCAGCGGCCCCAATGAGCAGTGCCAGGGCTATCGCAACAAAGGCCGCATCGTTGCTGGAGGGGGTCCATATCCACGCGCCTTTGGCAAACATGTAGTTCAGAGCCAGGACCAGTGCAACCGACGCAGAAAACCGGGTCATCAGACCCAGAATGAGCGTTAGGCCCACCAGGAGCTCTGCCCAGCTTACTAACCCGGCGAAAAACGATGCGTTGGGCAGCACCACCCGTTCGAGAAACTGTTGGTAAAACGGATGGCCTGCCTGTAGGCCGACATGCTGCACAAATCCGGTCAAGTTTGGTGTGAAGTCCCGCTGGATCTTGGGCAGTGCGGCCACGAGGAAGATCGTCCCCAGGTATACCCGCAATAGCACCAGGGCTCCGCGCGCCAGGATGCCCTGAAGAACCTCGCCGGGAAGGCTCATCCTCGCTCTCCATAATCCTCGGGAACCCTGCTGGCCGCCCACCAGCCGATCAGTGGCGCCGAAAGTTACGCAGGTCACGGCACCACCGCAGCAGGAGCACAAATTAGGGGGACCTACAACCTGGAGGATCCGTGAGAGTAAAGCAGATCATGACCCCCAATCCCGCCAGCTGCACCCCGGAACGCACCGCCCGAGACGTGGCCGTCCTCATGCGCGATCGCGATTGCGGCTCCATTCCCGTGGTCGAGAGCGCCACCACCAATCGTCTGGTCGGAACGGTCACCGATCGCGATCTCGCGATCCGGGGGCTGGCGGCCGGCCTGGGACCCGAGACACCAGTTCGCGACCTGATGACACCTGAGCCAATCACCTGCGTGCCGGAGGACGAGATCGAGGACCTGCGGCAGGTCATGATCGAGCAACAGGTTCGCCGGGTGCCGGTCGTAGACATCGACGGCATGCTGGTCGGGATCGTGGCCCAGGCGGATATCGCACGCGAGGATGGTGCCGCCAGCGACCGGGAGGTGGGACGGATCGTCGAGGCCATCTCCGAGCCAAGGAGTGATCTTCCGGCGTAGGCGATGGCAGCCAGGCTCAACGGCGGGCGCGGGGGCGTTGCTCCCGCGTCGCCTTTGCGTGACCTTTCATTACGCCCATGATCCAACTCCGCTCCGCGGTGCTCACCGGCGCGACAGCCCAGCTCCACGGCCCTCCGGCACTAGTTGACCGCATGCACAACGAATTTCACGCTCTCCATACGAGCTGATCTACGCCAAGCCAGCGCGGCAACGGCTGGCGGAAATGGCCCTGACCAGCCAGGTCAGCCGTTGATGGTCTTCATGCCCGCCTCATGGTACCGGTCGCCGGCAGCGGCACCCCTGGGCGCCACCTCCTCGATCTGTTCCAGGTCCAGCGGCGTGAGCTCGACTTCCAGGGATCGGAGATTCTCCTCGAGATAGCGCCGCTGCTTGGTGCCGGGAATGGGAACGATGTCGTCGCTCTGGGCCAGTAGCCACGCGAGGGCAAGCTGTGCAGGGGTACAGTGCTTCCGCTTCGCTATTTCTTCAACCCGTTCCACCAGGTCGAGGTTCTTCTGGAAATTCTCACCCTGGAAGCGGGGCGAGTTTCGCCGGTAGTCGTCCTCGGGTAGGTCCTCGAAGGTGCGGAACCGCCCGGTGAGGAAGCCCCGGCCAAGCGGGCTATAAGCCACGAATCCGATGCCAAGCTCCAGGCAGAGCGGCAGCACGTGATCCTCGGGATCGCGGGTCCAAAGCGAGTACTCAGTCTGCAGCGCGCTGATGGGATACTCCTGATGCGCTCGGCGGATTGTGGCGGGTGCGGCCTCGGAAAGGCCCAGGTAGCGGACCTTCCCCGCCCGCACAAGGTCGGCCATGGCGCCCACCGTCTCCTCTATTGGAACCGTGCGGTCCACCCGGTGCTGGTAGTATAGATCGATGTGGTCTACCCCGAGACGCTGGAGCGACCCGTCGCACGATTTCCGAACGTAGTCCGGCCGTCCGTTCACCCCGAGAAAGCTGCCGTCTTCGCCCCGCTGGTTCCCGAACTTGGTGGCCAGCACCACTTTGTCCCTCCTCCCCCGGATGGCCCGACCCACCAGGCGCTCGTTGGTGAAGGGTCCGTACATGTCCGCGGTGTCGAGGAAGTCGATGCCGAGATCGAGGGCGCGATGGATTGTCGCGACCGACTCCTCGTCGTCGCGGCCGGTGTAGAACTCCGACATCCCCATGCAACCCAGACCCAGGGCCGTCACCGTCAACCCCTCATGGCCAAGCGTGCGCCTTTGCATTTACGATCTCCGTATAATTAAGTCGTCACTCGACAGTCGGTCGCCAGCCGAACGTCACGGCAGCCGTAATTGGTGACTCGCGACTCGTGACAGCTGAGAGTCGAACAAATACCCAAACCGCGCCCCGAGGCAACCGCGATGGATACCGACCGCCAGATGAACCGGATTTGCGTGTTCTGCGGGACCAACCCGGGATCGCGCCCTGAGTACGGGTCGGCCGCCCGCGGGTTGGGGAAGGTCCTGGCTACCGAGGGGATCGAGCTGGTGTATGGCGGCGCGAGCGTCGGAATCATGGGCCAGCTGGCTGACTCGGTCCAGGAGCACGGCGGCCACGTCACCGGGATCATCCCCCAACAGCTGGTTGAGAAGGAGGCGGCGCATACCGGGATTCGGAACCTCATCGTCGTGGCGTCAATGCACCAGCGGAAATCGCAGATGGCTGACCTGTCGGATGGGTTCATCGCGCTGCCGGGGGGCATCGGGACGCTGGAGGGTTTTTTCGAGATTCTGACCTGGGGGCAGCTCGGCATACACGCCAAGCCGTCCGGAATTCTCAACATCGAAGGCTACTTCGATGGGCTGACCGGATTCCTGGACCACGCAGTGCGGGAGGGCTTCCTGACCGAGGCGCACCGAAACGCCATCATCGTCGAGTCGACCCCCGCTGCACTGCTCAAGCGCATGCGGGCCTTTACTCCCCCGGAAGGCGAGAAGTTCATGGGCCGGACGAATCGGTAGCGGGTCATCGGATCAGCCCGCCTTTCCGCCCAGCGGTGGAGCGTGATCCTTGGTTGCGAACTCTGAGGGAGGCGGCCGGCGGCCGAACTCCTTCACGTACTCCCGGGTAAACTCCGCGCCAAGCAGAATGATCTGGGCCGAGTAGTAGACCCACAGCAGGAGAACGATCACCGAGCCGGCCGCCCCGTAGGAGGAAGCGAAGGCACTCGTACCCAGGTAGAGCCCGATCAGTAACTTCCCCACGGTAAAGAGGCCCGCCGTTACCAGCCCGCCAATCCATACGTCACTCCAGGCCAGCTCCACGTCGGGCAGCAGCTTGTACACCATGGCGAAGAGAATGCTGATCACAGTCAGCGAAACGATGACGTTCACGGCTTCCCACAGCACCGCCCCACCGGGGAAGGTCTCGCCCATGTAGGTATGCAGAGCCGCCAGGCCGGCGCTCACCAGCAGCGAGGTGAGCATCAGAAACCCCAC
>Ga0180121_10000070_pt1 | contig 32976 bp, 39 predicted proteins | sample AntDrymUQ5402106_2_FD_129676 | JGI IMG/M metagenome (GOLD analysis project Ga0180121, IMG submission 129676) | Polar desert sand microbial communities from Dry Valleys, Antarctica - metaG UQ540 (21.06) (version 2) (version 2) | ecosystem: Environmental > Terrestrial > Soil > Desert | place...
ACCCGACGATCAGCTCGCCGGAGGCGGAGGTCCGCGTAGTCACCGGGTTCCCACCGTCGCCCTCTGGCCGTCCGGCCGCGGGTGCGACCAGCAACAGGCCGAGAAGAACGATCAAGGCTGGTCTCGTCACGCCAAAACCTCCTGAACCAGGGCGTGCCGCGCCGCCTATTCCTCAGCGTTCATCGGCCCTGGGCCGCGACCGGTCCATCCCTCGAAAGCTTCGGGTTTTCGAAGCGCCCTGTTAGGTTCCTCGAAAGCGGAGAGAGGAGAGCTGCATTGAGAAGACTGCGCTATCTCGCACCACTGATCCCGCTCGTTGTCGGAGCGGCACTCTTGACGGCCGGAGGATCACCGGCAGCTCCACCCGCACCGAGCACCACGGTAGTCATGACCGGCCTCAACAACCCCCGCGGGCTCGCATTCGGGCCCGGCGGTTGGCTGTACGTCGCAGAGGGAGGAACGGGCGGCTCGAGCAACACGCCCTGCCTGTTCATCCGAGGCTTCACCCAGTGCGCCGGCTCGACCGGCTCCGTCTCGCGCTGGAAGCCGGGTCACGGGCAGCAGCGGGTCGCAACCGGACTGCCCTCGTACGACCCGCAGACGCAGCCGAGCCCCGAGGGGGCGACCGGCCCGAACGACGTCTCATTCCGGGGCGGCAGGGGTTGGGTCACGATCGGGCTCGGCGGTGAGCCTGCGACGATCAGAGCCGCGTTCGGCCCGGGCTTCGGCCGGCTCGTCCGGATGAACCCGAACGGACACTGGACCTATTCGACCGACATCTCCCGGTACGAGGAGACGAACAACCCGGGCGGCGGCCCGGTCGACAGCAACCCGTTCGGCCTCCTGGCCACCCACGGCGCGAAGTACGTCGCCGAGGCCGGCGGGAACGCCCTGCTGCGGATCGGCGCTCACGACTCGATCTCGACCGTGGCCGTCTTCCCGTCCCGAGCGCAGGGTCGTAGGACGGACGCGGTGCCGACCGACGTCGTCCGGGGCCCGGACGGCGCGCTCTACGTCTCGGAGCTCACCGGAGGCCCGTTCTTCCCGGGCGAGGCCAAGATCTGGCGCGTCGCGCACGGGCAGGCCCAGCCGTACCTCGAGGGCTTTACAACGGTCGTCGATCTCGACTGGAGCTGCGACGGGCGCCACCTCTACGTCCTCCAGATCGCGTCGGGGTTCCTGATGGCGGGGCCGCCGCAGCTGCTCAAGGTCAACCCGAGGACGAACGAGCGGACGCTCGTCGCCGGCCCGGAGCTGACGCGGCCGACCTCCGTCCTCGTCGGCTGCGGTCACCATGGCGACCATGGCGACCATGGCGACGATGGCGACCATGGCGACCATGGCGATGACGATGATGACGACGATCGGGGCGGACGCCACCGCCACGGCAGCGACGTTCTCTACGTCACCAACAAGGCAACTGCACCGGCGGTCGGAGAAGTCCTCCGCCTCGTCCGGTAGACGCAACGAAACGCTGGAGCCCGCCGGGGTCGCGGCGGGCTCCAGCTAGCTGTCCTTCGGATCTCTAGGAGACGAATCCGGCGACGCGGGTAATCGCGTTCGTGATGTTCCCGGACAGAAGGGTCAGGGCTCCGAACACGGCGATCGTGATTACGGCCAAAACGACGCCGTACTCGGCCATGGTCTGACCTTCCTCGCGCTCCTTGAGCGCAACGAGCTGGTGATTCGACACTTCGCTCACCTCCTTCCGTCGCTGAGCAGAGCGGGATCGGCGCTGTCCAGCGGCGAGGGAGTTACTCGATTTTGAGGCGATGGGCTTGCTCACGCCAGAGAAACCTCCGTGAACTCACTCGGCGTGGCCGCGTCCGCCTTGATTGACCTTGCTCCCCCGAAATCGGACATCCCGGCGGTGCTGCGCATCCCTCCTTCCAGGGAACCCGCCCAGACTCGCCCAGTGGGGGTAGGGGAGTGGCTGGAGGGCTACCGCGTGGCGTGGGAGGAGGCTGATGCAGACCCGGTTTCCTAGCGCGGCTTGATGCGCCAGAGGTCAGTTCCGGCGAAGCTCGCGACCCAGAGCTCCTCCGGATGGTCGGGCACGACGAACGGGCCCTTGCCGACCTTCACGGTCTCGACCACACGGTTCCGCCTCATGTCGATCCGGGAGATGGAGTTGCTGCGCAGGTTGGGGATCCAGAGGCTGCCGGCCACGATTCCGCCGTCTGACGGGTGGGTGCCAAGGCCACGGATCAGAGCCACGCGCCTGTTCTTGCGCTCGTCGATCCGCGCCACCATCTACCCATGAAAACACGAAACCCGCCTGGCGGCGGGCTTCGTGGGGAGAGAGGGAGAGTGGAGCTGAGGAGAGTTATTCCCCGTCGTCGGGGTGCGAGGTCGTCACGGTCTTGACGGTCTCACAGTTCACGTGCACGTCGGACTCCTTGGAGTTGAGCCAGACGATGTCGTTGCCGGGTCCGCAGTCGATCGTGTCGACCATGCGGTCACGGGCGATGGCGTGCATTCGGTCGTTGCCGGCTCCGCCGTTCTCGACGTCGGCGCCGTGGCCGACCCAGATGCGGTCGTCCCCGTTGTCACCGTTCACGGTGTCGTTGCCGCGGCGGCCACGGAGGACGTCGTTGCCCTCGCCGCCGTTGAGGGCGTCGTTGCCGGGACCGCCCCGCATGCGGTCGTTGCCGCCCTCACCGTTCAGGGTGTCGTTGTCCCGCATCCCGTGAACGCGGTCGTTGCCGTCGCCGGCGTTGACCGTGTCGTCACCGGCGCGGGCCAGGATCAGGTCGTTTCCTGCCGTGCCCGTCAGCGTCTCGCTGTTGTTCGTGCCCTTGATGACGACGACGCGATGAGCGATTGCGGCACTCACGATCGAGAGCGCGACGAGCGCTACGAGGGTGAGAGCTCCGAAACGAATTTTCTTTGTCACTGCTGAGTACCTCCTAGGCGACGTTGGACTGAGTCTTCCCCGCCGGCGTGAGGAGGCCGTGGTGCTTCTGAAAGGTTTTCGTACCGGTGTTGTAAGCGTCGTGTTAGGTCGTCAGCGCGCGATGGAGCCAGTCGACCTGTTCCTGCTTGCGGAAGAGAACGTGCTCGATCAGGTGCTCGACAGCCTCGCCGGGCCCTTCGGTACCGGTCGGCGGAATCGCCTTGACCAGGGCGGCGATCACCTCTTCCTCGCCTTCGACGAGCGCGCGCAGCGTCGTGCGTGCATCGCTGCCGTTGCGGATGCCGGCTACTCGCGTAGTCGGCTCGCCGGCGAGCGCAACGATTTTGGCGACGATGCGTTCCGTGTCGGCCAGCTCGGCCGCCGCAAAAGCGGGACAGCCTGTCAGCGACGAACTGGTACTCGAGCCCGGTCAGGCCACCGCAGCGTGAGCTGGACGATCGACCGGTACTGAAGCGACAGCGTGTCGTTCAGTCGTTTGACGAGCTCGACCGGGTCCATGGGCTCTTCGTCCACGACGGGAGTGTGTATCAGCAGGCCCGGCCCAGGGGGAAGAAGTGGTGCTCCTACGGTGAGGAAGGCGCAAGCCGCGCGGTCCGACCGTAGAGCTCGTGGAGCGCGGCCAGGGTCATCAAAAGGCCGGTGCCTCCCGCGACCGCGAACGCGAGCTGTGTGCCTCCGACCTCGGAGAGCCACCCCGAGAGAAGCCCTCCCAGCGGTGCGAGCCCGGCGAAGGCGAAGAGGTAGAGGCTGAGCACCCGGCCGCGAAGGTGGTCCGGCGCCGCCAGCTGGAGAAGCGACTGGCTGTTCGCCGTCCACATCGTGAAGCACACGCCGACGACGAAGAGCAGGATCGCGCAGGCGACGACGGTGTCGAGCGGCGCGAGCGCGAGGAGCGCAAGGCTGAACCCGCCGACTCCTGCGACGAGCGCCTTCCAACTCGCTCGGCCGAGACCCGCTGCGAGGAGGGCTCCGGCGAGCGCTCCCCCGCCGAAACAGGCGGAGAGAACGCCGAACGTCCGCGGGCCGGCCTCCAGCGTCTCGGACGCGAGGACCGGAACGAGCACGTGGAAGTTGAAGCCAACGGTGCTGACGACCGTCGTCATCGCCAGGACGAGGCGGACGCGAGGGGAATGTCGCGCATAGGAGAGCCCCTCCCGGACGCTCTTGAGCACTGACAGGTGCTCGGCCGGCCGGTCGAGCTTCACGAGCTCGCGGTCTCTCATCAGCCAAAGGCTCGTCAGGACCGCCAGGAAGCTGACGGCGTTGATCGCGAAGCAGACGCCGACGCCGAACGCGGCGATGATCACGCCGGCCGCGGCAGGCCCGATCACGCGGGCGCCGTTGAAGAGGCTCGCGTTGAGGGCGATCGCGTTCGGCAGCTCGTCCCGCCCCACCATCTGGAACGTGAGCGCGTGGCGGCCCGGTGCGTCGAACACGAGCGCCGTGCCCGATGCGGCGGCCAGCGCGTAGGCGAGCCAGACGATCTCGGCGCCGGAGAACGCGAGCACCGTCAGGGCGACGGCGACGACCGCCGAGCAGCTCTGCGTGATCATCACGAGCTTGCGGTTGTCGAACCGGTCGGCGACGACACCAGAGATCAGGCCGAAGACCGTGAAGGGCGCGAATCGGCAGAACGCGAGGAAGCCGACGGCGACCGGCGAGTGCGTGAGCTCGATGACGTACCAGGCGAGCGCGATGTTCTGCATCCAAGTCCCGATGAGCGAGACGACCTGGCCGGAGAAGAACAGTCGGTAGTTCCTGTGGATGCGGAGGCTCGCGAAAGTGCGGCGGAACGCGACCGTCATGCGTCCTCCAGCAGCTCGAGCAGCGGTTCGACGGCTGCGTCGAGGGCCTCGAGCTCCTCGGGGTCGAGCCGCTTCAGTCGAGAGGCCAGCCAGGCGGTGCGGCGGGACTTGACCGACCGGAGCACGCGTTCGGCTTCGTCGGTGAGCGAAAGCACCTGGCGCCGACGGTCGGACGCGTGTGGCGTTCGCGTCACGAGGCCCGCCTTCTGGAGGCGATCCACGTGACCGGACATGGCCGCCGGAGACATCCGCTCGCTGGCCGCGAGGTCGTTGACGCCCATGCCGGGCTGCCGCCGAATCTGGATCAGGAGCGTGACCTGCCCGCCCGTCACTCCGAGCGCGTGGCTCTCTCGGCGCAGCTCGCGGGCCAGCTTCAGGAGCGCCGGCCTGAGCCGGTTCGCGACCTCGGTGTGATTGGGAGACTGTGTCCGTGTGGATGCCAAGTCGTTAACTAGGTTAACAATTTCTCGTCGTTTCCCGCTTGGAGGCGAGGGGTAACCTCCTGCTGCGATGCCCAGGGACGTACGAGAAGAGCTGGCGGAGAACGTCAGGGAACTGGCTCAGCGCCTGCGCAAGACGGCCGGCCGCGAGACACCGATCGACTGGGTCGCCGAGCAGCTCGGCCTCAACAAGCCCGAGCCTGCGCGGTCGATGGAAGAGCTCCGGGCCGAGCTCGACTCGCTCGTCGGTCTCGAGTCGGTCAAGGAGCAGGTTCGCGCCCTTGTCGCCTTCCTCCAGGTTCAGGCGCGGCGCCAGGAGCACGACCTGCCCGAAGTCGCGACCAGCCAGCATCTCGTCTTCCTTGGCAACCCCGGGACCGGCAAGACGACGGTCGCCCGGCTGCTCGCGCAGATGTACCGCGCGATGGGGCTCTTGCGCCGCGGGCACCTCGTGGAGGTCGACCGGAGCGGCCTCGTCGGCCAGTACGTGGGGACGACGGCGCTCAAGACCGAGCGAGTGATCCGGCGGGCGCTGGACGGCGTCCTCTTCATCGACGAGGCCTACGCGCTCACGCCCGAGGCGGCGTACCACGACTTCGGGCCGGAGGCGGTCGAGACGATCCTCAAGCGGATGGAGGACTACCGCCACCGCCTGATCGTCATCGTCGCCGGCTATCCGAGGCCGATGACGCGCTTCCTCGACTCGAACCCCGGGCTGCGGTCGCGTTTCTCGCGCGAGATCTCCTTTCCGGACTACTCGACCGAGGAGCTGCTCGAGATCACGAACAAGTTCGCGGCCGACTACACCTACGAACTCACGGACGGCGCCGACCAGGCGCTCCAGGGCGTGTTCGACGGGGCGCTGCGCGGCGAGGGGTTCGGGAACGCGCGGTATGCACGGACAATCTTCGAGCAGTCGCTGAACGCCCAGGCGCTGCGGCTCGCAGGCCTCTCTGGGCGAAGCCTCGAAGAGCTCGGGCCCGAGGAGCTGACGACATTGACGAGCGAGGACGTCATGTCGGCGGCGATGGCGCTCGGAGAAGGCGCCGAGCTCCCGGGCGGCAAGCCGCGCTGGTACAAGCGCCGCGCCGGCTAGTACGGCTTCGGGACGATCAAGGCGGCGTTGCGGTCGCCGGGGTCGCCGCGCCGGTCGTCCCAACCGTCTTCACCGTTCTCCGCCTGCGGCTCGTTGAGCGAGAGCTCCCTTGCGATCGAGGCGAGACGTTGGACGCCCTTCGCGCTTGGGCGGGGCGGCGCCGAGTGGTCGATCGCCGTCGTATAGAGGGCGAGGGCGCCGTTTGAGAGCTCGGCGAGCTCGATCACGCGTGACTGCTGGGGCCACTCGAGATGGGACGACGTCACGATCTCCCAGAAGCTTCGGTGCGGCTCGATGCGGTTGCGGTGCTCGTGGCCGGCCACGTACGCGATCACGCTTCGATGCCGTAGGAGGAGGGCTTCGACGTCCGGGCCAAGGCGAACCGAGGTACCCGAGGCGGTCATCGACCTGAGGGAGTGATGGCCGAAGACGAGGACGAGCTCGCGGCGAGCCTCGGCCGCCGTCAGCTCGACTTCGAGCCAGCGGTACTGCGCCTCGTCCATGTTTCCGCTGCTCGAGTTGTCCGCGACGGTGTCCACAACGACAAAGCGAACCCCGGCCGCCGGGCTGAACGAGTAGTAGCCCTCGCCGCTCGTGAGGCTCGCCTGGGTGAAGCCGTGCCCGCGCGGCCGCCCTCGGGTCGTGAAGTGCTCGCGGATCCACGCCTGCTTGCGGAGGAATCTGCGGGCCGGGTCGCTCGGAACCGTCTTGTAGCGGCCCTTCGACTCCTTCGGGAATCCCCAGGTGTCGAGGAAGTCGCCGAGGGTGATCCGGATGATCTCATCGCGCTCGGCCGGCGTGATCCCACCTTCGAGCATGGGCCGGATCCGGGCTAGAGCTGCCGCCGAGTACTTCGTCACCTTCCTGCAGCTGACGACGACCTTGTCGAAGAGCTGGTTCTGCGCGAAGTTGCCCTGGACGAGCCCGTCGTGGTTCCCGAAGACGGAGTACCAGGGTGTCGTGCCCAGGCCCACCGGCCGGAACGGGCGGTTCATCTGCTCGAAGAGGCCTCGGTAGTCGCGACTGGCGACCGAGCGGCCGGCGGCGCGGCGGTTCGCGGCCATCGATGGGGAGTAGCCCGGGCCGTCGCCGCGTCCGTTCGGCTCGTAGAACCGTCCCTCTCCGCGCATGCCTCCGTAGAGGGTCGGCCGCTTCAGCCCGCAGGTTCCTCGGCGGCCCGAGTCGGGACTGACGACGCGGCCGCCGTCCATCACGTCGATGAACCAGCGCGTCTCGTTGAGCTGGGAGTTGTCGACGTTGTCCCCGCCGGTCATCACGAGCCGGATCGGCGCGCCGGTCACCGGGCCGCCCTTCAGTGAGCGCACCGCCCGGACTTCCTCGTTGAGCACGAACGGCATCAGCCCCTCCTGCGGCCGGTACGAAGCGCTGAACGGGTCGCCGCCCAGGAAGTCGACCATCTCGACCCGGCCGGGAGACTCCTCGTCGACCATCTGCGTGTCCGCGAGGTGCGCGAAGGCGAGCAGCGTGCGGACTCGGGCGGCCGTCGATCCTCCGAGGTCGGTTCGCGTGACTCGCCCCTCCCCGGCCGCGAGCTCGAGCCGGTTGTCGCCGTTGCGGTCGAGGATCGTGCGCTGGCCTGTGTGGCGTTGCGCGGGCGCCGCCCCTGCCACGCCTGCGACGAGGAGTGCGGCAAGTGCCAAAACGAGTGTCTTCACGCGCTGATCATCCCCTGTTGCCGGCGGGGCCGTCCGGCGAGCAGGAGCAGCGCCGAGAGAATCCCGAGCACGCCGCAGCCCAGCCAGAGGGCGTCGGGGCTCACGGCGAACACGGCGGCGCCGATTCCGGGACCGAGCATGAAGGCGAGACCCCACGTCAGCCCCCACGCTCCCTGGTAGCGCCCGCGCAGATGTTCGGGTGCGATGTCCGCGACGTATGCGGAGGCGACGGGTGCGTAGACGATCTCGCCGATCGTCCAGATCAGGACCGTGAAGGCGAGCGCCAGGAGCGATTCCGCCCAGGCGTTCAGCGCGAACCCGAGCCCGACGAGCAGCGATCCGACGGTCAGCACCGGGATCGCCGGGAAGCGCTGGGTGATCGAGGTGAACGGCAGCTCGAGGACGACGATCGCGAGGCCGTTCAGCGAGATCAGCAGGCCGTAGTCCGAGTTCGAGAGGCCGCTCTCCTTGACGTGCAGCGGAAAGGTCGCGTTCGACTGGAAGTAGACGAAGGCGCCGAGGACGGAGGAGACGAGGAAGAACAGGAATGCCCGGTCGCGCGCGATCGTCCTGATCGCCTCGCCGCGTCGCTCGTCTCCGCGGGGCGACCGGACGCCCTTCGGGAGGGCGGTGAGGGCGATGACGCCGAACACGATGGAGGTGACGGCGTCGCCGACGAAGAGGTACGTGAAGGAACGGTCTGCGAGGAGGCCGGCGGCGGCCGGGCCGGCGGCGAAGCCGAGGTTGATCGCGAGCCGGTTGAGGGCGAAGGCCGGTAAGCGCTGTCCGGCGGGGACGAGATCTGCGAGCAGGGCGGCCGAAGCCGGGCGGTACATCTCTCCCGTGAGCCCGGCGAGCACCGTCAGCGCCGCAATGAGGGCGATGTGGTCGGCCTGCGACAGCGCGAGCAGCGTCGCAGCCGAGCTGAACATCGAGATCGCGATCGAGCTCCGCCGTCCCAGCCGGTCGGCGATCAGCCCGCCGACCGCTGCGGCCATGACGTTTCCCGCGCCGTAGAGGCTGACGAGGAGCCCGGCCTCCGCGATCGAGTAGCCCTTCTCCCGCAGGTAGAGCACGAGAAAGACCGCGACGAAGCTGCCGAACCGATTGACGAACGACCCGGCGCAGAGGATCCAGACCGGCGCCGGCAGCGCGCGGATCCCTTGCCAAAGCGTCCTCCGCTCCTCGACCATAGGCCCTAATGAATCACTTGCGAATCGGCTCGTGCAGCGGCGGCTCGAGCTGGCGAAGAGGTCTGTCATCGCGCTCGCCGTCGGCTTCCCGCTCGCGATCGTGGCTACTGCGGTGATGACCTGGCTCTTGCGTTGGGCGGGGCCGGCGCCGGAGACGGTCGAGGCCACCGACCGGCCGGCCACCTACTTCATCTCGCATCCCGACACGTTCTCGGTGCTCGTGGCCGTGCTCGCCGGTGTGGCCGGGGTGCTGTCCCTGACGACGGCGAAGTCAGGCGCGCTGATCGGCGTGCTGATCTCGGTGACCACGATCCCCGCGGCCGCAAATGTCGGCGTCGCCTCCGCCTACGCCGACTGGGCCGAGTTCCGCGGCGCACTCGCCCAACTCGGCATCAACCTGATCTCGATCGTGGTTGCCGGAGTCGCAACGCTGCTGCTCCAGCGCGCGGGTTTCGCGCGGCGGGTTAGGCATCGGGCCTCCAACGGGTAGGAGGATGGAATGGCAAACCCGCCGCCTCCGCCACCGCCGCCCGGCGGGCCACCGCCGCCGCCCGGCGAGCCGGTTCGGCGCGCCTCGGAGGTTCGCGAGGAGCGCGTCGCGGTCCCGCCTCCGCCCGCGCGTCCGTTCTGGCCCTGGCTCCTGCTGCTGCTCCTGCTGGTCCTTGGCGCCCTCGGCGCTTCCTACTACTTCACGAACCGTGAGGACACCGTCGAGGCGGCGAAGGTGCCGGGTGTCGTGGGCACGAAGCGGCCGACCGCCGAGGCGCGACTGAAGAATCGCGGCTTTGAAGTCGAGGTGCAGCGCGTGGTCAGCGGCAAGCCTGCCGGCGAGATCGTGGCGCAGCGGCCAAGGGCCGGGACGCTCTACGGCAAGCGCGGCATCGTCGTGCTTTCTGTTGCCCGCGACCCCCTCAGGACCGAGATTCCCGATGTCTCCGGTCTCGCCGTCGCCCAGGCCCTGCAGCGCTTGCGAGCAGCCGAGCTTCGCCCGCGCGCCCAGGAAGTCCCGTCGAAGGAGCCCAAGGGGATCGTGCTTCGCCAGCTACCCGCACCCGGCACGGAAGTGCCAAAAGCGTCGCCGGCGATCGTCGTCGTCTCCAGCGGACCGAACCTCTCGACGGTTCCGGAGGTTGTCGGGCTCACTCTCGGAGAGGCGACCTCGCAGGTTTCGAGCGCCGGGTTCCGAGCCCGGGTCGTGCGGGTCCCGGGGACGCAACCGGACGGCACCGTCGTCGCCCAGAATCCAACCGGTAAGGCACGCGCGCTCCGCGGATTCGTCGTGCGCCTGAACGTCTCCATGGGGCCGGGCGGCGGCACGACGACGGTCGTGACCACCGCGACGACCGAGGGCGAGGCGGCCGTGCCGGACACGGTCGGCCAGGACGAGGCGACCGCTCAGTCCACGCTCGAAGGCGCGGGGTTCTCCGTGCAGGTCACCGACCGGCCGGTCACGGATGCTTCGCAGGACGGAATCGTCATTCGGCAGGCGCCGGGTGGTGGCTCGAACGCCGCTTCGGGCTCCACTGTGACGATCTTCGTCGGCAGACTCCGTTAGGTGAAGCTCGCATTTCTGGGCGCCGCCCTCCTCGGGGTGCTCGCCGTCGTCCTCGGACTGGTCCTCGCCCGTGGCGGCGAAGGTGCGGAGTTCCGCGGCAGCGTTCCGCCAGAGGGTCTTGTGATGCCGGACGCTGCCTACGAGGTGGAGCCCGCGCTCCGGGAGAAGGCCGTGGCGATCACGTTCCTCGACACCCAGTGCACGGAGGCCTGCCCGATTATCGCCCGCCAGATCGGCGAGGCTATGCGTCTGCTCGGCAACGATCGCGAGCAGGTTCTCGCTGTCGCTTTCAGCGTGGATCCGGCCAACGACACACCGGCGCGGATCCGATCGTTCCTCGAACGGTTTCGGGCGCGGGACGAGCTCCGGTACGTGTCCGGAACGGTTTCGGAGCTACGCCCGGTCTGGGACGGGTTCAAGATCCTTCCGTCGGTCGACACGGAGAACAGCAACATGCACTCGGCCCCGGTACGGGTCTACGACACCGACGGCAAGTGGCGTTCGACGCTTCATCCCGGGGTCGATCTGAGCGCGGCGAACCTGGCGCACGACCTGAAGGCCGCTCTCGAGACGTGAGGTCGCAAGGCGGCTAGCCGGGGTTAGGTCTCGGTCTGCTTCGCGGGGTGCCGCGACCTGGCTGCTGCGCTGAGTGCTTCCAGCCCGTCCTGGAACGCGAGGTTCGCTTCGGGCTCCTCGTCGGTCTGCCGCGGCTGCGCGCCGTCTCGCCGTGAGAGCAGGCTCTGGCCGAGACGGGCAAGCGCCTGCTCGCGGTCAGCGAGGTCGGCCGAGTGGCGCTCGAGACGCTCGGAGGTCGCCGCCTGCCGCGCCTCGTCCTTCCGGACTCGCTTCTCGCGGGACTCAAGCTCGGTCATCCGCGCGGCGAGCTCGTCGTCCCGGACCGCGAGCGCTTCACCCCTCGCCTCCACGGATTCCGCAAGCGCGGCCGTTGACCGCTCGGATTCCGCCGCCTGCTGCTCCCGCTCGGCGAGCGCCTGCTCCCGAGTCGACAGCTCCGCCGCGCGCTCGTCGAGCTCCTCGCGGAGCCGTTTGGCCTCCTCGTGGAGTCGGGTCGACTCGCCGTCTTGCGCGTCGAGCTCGAGCTCGCGGGCGACGAGGGCCTCGGTTCGCCGGTTCAGCTCCGCTGCGCGCACCTCCGCTTCGCCGGAACGTTTCTGGACGTCCGACTCGCGGCGCGTGAGCCGTTTCTCCCCGCGGTCGAGCTCGGACTCCTTGCGTTTCTGGCGACCTTTCAGGAGGTGGGTTTCGGAGACCTTGGTGCGGAACGCCGACATCCGATCCTGGCGATCGCGCCTGGTGTCGAGTTTGCGAGCGGCCCGGTGCATCTGCTCCTCGAGGCGCCTCTCCCGCTCAGCGAGCTTCTGCTCTCGCTCGGCCAGCCGCCGCGCCGCATCCGCGAGCTCCCGCTTGGCGCGGCTGAGATCCTCCAGCGCCTCGGCCCGGTCGCGCTGGCGTTCTTCGATCGTGTGACGGTCGAGCATCTACCTCCCCCGAATGGGAACGTAGCACCGGACGTTAGAGAAGACGTGCGACTAAAAGTGTGGGCAGCGCTGGCGACGATCTACGTCGTCTGGGGGTCGACGTTCCTGGCGATCGCCATCGTCGTGCGCGATCTCCCGCCGTTCCTCTCGATGGCGCTCCGGCATCTCTGCGCCGGCGCGATCGTCTTTGCCTGGGTGCTCGTTCGGCGGCGGGACCGGGAGCCCCTCGGGTGGAAGCAGTGGGGTGCGGCGTTCGTCTTCGGCGGCGGGCTCTTCCTCGTCGGCCATGGCGGTCTCGCCTGGGCGCAGCAGGATGTTCCCTCGGGGATCGCGGCGCTCCTCGTCGGCACCATTCCGCTCTGGTTCGCGATCGTCGCTCGCCTCACGTTGGGCGAGCGGCTCGGCGGGCGGGCATTTGCCGGCCTGCTCCTCGGGTTCGCGGGCCTCGTGCTGCTCGTCGATCCTTCAGGCGAGGAGGGAGCGGAGCCCATCGGTGCCCTGGTCATCGTCCTCGGAGCGCTCGGCTGGGTCGCCGGGTCCGTGTACTCGCAACGGTCTCCGCTTCCGAAGGACACCCTGCTCGGAGCCGCCATGGGGATGCTGGCCGGCGGCGCCCTGCTCTCGGTGGTCAGCGGCGCGCGTGGGGAGTTCGACGACGCCACATTCACCGCAGACGCACTGCTCGCGACCGCGTACATGGTCGTCGTCGGCTCGCTCATCGGGTTCAGCGCGTACGTCTGGCTGCTGAAGACGGTGCCCGCGTCCACGGTCTCGACCTACGCCTACGTGAACCCCGTCATCGCAGTGGCCCTCGGCTGGGCCTTCAACGACGAAGTGATCACCGGGCGCACGCTGATCGCCGGCGCCGCGATCGTCGTCGGGGTCGCGCTGATGGTGAGCCGCAGCACCGAGAAGGAGCCCCAGCCCGCCTTAAGCTCCGCTCGTGGCTGACGTTCAGGAGATCCTCGCCCGCCTCGCGCTCTTTGCGGATCTGAGCGCGGCGCAGCAGGAGGGCGTCGCCCACAGGTTCGAAGAAGAGCTCTTCCCGCCGGAGGCTCGAGTTCTGCGCCAGGGCCTCAAGGGCTCGGGCCTCTTCGTGATCCTCGAAGGCGAGGCGATCCTCGAGATCGATGGCGTGGAGCGCACTCGGTTCGGGCCGGGCTAATTTCTTCGGCGAGATCTCCCTGCTGACCGGAGAGCCGCCGAACGCCGGAATCCAGGCCGCGTCGATGCTGCGCTGTCTCGTTATCCCGGGGCCGGACTTCGAGCCGTTCCTGATCGCGCACCCGCGCGTCCTCTTCCGGATGTTCCAGGCCGAGGCGCGCCGGCTGCGGGAGACGACCGAGTGGAAAAGCTAGACGCCCCCTTCCCTCCGGGCATCAGAGCCGCAAGGACGAGGACGACGAACGGTTTAGGGTGGACGCGTGAACGTCCTCTGCGTCCTCTACGACGATCCGGTCGACGGGTATCCGGAGTCATATGCTCGAGACGATATACCGAGGATCGAGCGCTACCCCGACGGGCAGAGCGCACCCACTCCCGAGGCAAGGGACTTCACGCCCGGCGAGCTGCTCGGCAGCGTCTCGGGGGAGCTCGGGTTGCGGAGATTCCTCGAGGAGCGCGGTCACAGGCTGATCGTCACGTCCGACAAGGACGGGCCGGACTCCGAGTTCGAACGCGAGCTGCCGGAGGCTGAGATCGTCATCTCGCAGCCCTTCTGGCCTGCATATCTCACTGCGGAGCGAATCTCGAAGGCGCCGAGGCTGAAGCTGGCGCTCACGGCAGGGATCGGGTCCGACCATGTCGACCTCCAGGCAGCCATCGACCGGGGGATCACCGTTACCGAGGTCACGTACTGCAACTCGATCAGCGTCGCCGAGCACGTGGTGATGGTGATCCTCGGCCTCGTCCGCAACTACCTCCCCTCGCACCAGGTCGTGAACGACGGCGGCTGGAACATCGCCGACTGCGTTGCGCGCTCCTACGACCTCGAGGGGATGCAGGTCGGAACGGTGGCAGCTGGGAGGATCGGCTCGGCGGTGCTTCGCCGGCTCAAGCCCTTCGACGTCGGCCTCCACTACACAGACCGGCACCGGCTGCCGGACGAGGCGGAGAAAGAGCTGGGCGTGACCTTCCACGAGGACGTCGCGTCGCTCGTCCAGGTCTGCGACGTCGTGACCATCAACGCGCCGCTCCATCCCGAGACGGAGCACATGTTCGACACGGAGTTGATCGGGAAGATGAAGCGAGGCGCGTACCTAATCAACACGGCGCGGGGGAAGATCTGTGACCGCGACGCCGTCGCCGACGCCTGCCGGACGGGTCAGCTCGCGGGGTACGCGGGCGACGTGTGGTTCCCGCAGCCGGCGCCGCAGGACCATCCCTGGCGGTCGATGCCGAATCACGGCATGACGCCGCACATCTCCGGCTCGAGCCTTTCCGCGCAGGCTCGTTACGCCGCCGGCGTGCGGGAGATCCTGGAGTGCTGGTTCGACGGCCGCCCGATTCGCGAGGAGTATCTGATCGTCGAGGGCGGCAAGCTCGCCGGCGCCGGGGCGCACGCCTACAGCGAGGGCGATGCCACGGGCGGCTCGGACGAGGCCGCTCGGTTCAAGAGCGCCTGACTAGCATCGTCCCGGTGGAAGAAGACCTCGCGATCCGCCTGCGCGGAGCCGTCAAGCGCTACGGCGAGATCACCGCCGTCGACGGCCTCGACCTCGACGTTCCGATGGGAACGTGCGTCGGCCTGCTGGGGCCCAACGGAGCCGGCAAGTCGACCACCATGAGGCTGCTCACAGCCCAGTCGATCGCCGACGAGGGCGAGATCGAGGTGCTCGGCTTCAAGTTGCCGCGCGAATCCAAGATGGCCCGGGCGCAATGCGGCGTCGTCCCGCAGCTCGACAACCTCGACACAACTCTCACCGTCGAGCAGAACCTGCTCGTCTTCTCGCACCTCTACCGGATCCCGCGCAGCGAGCGGAAAGCGGCGATCGAGCGCTCTCTCGAGATGGCGAAGCTCGTCGATCGGCGGGATTCCCGGGTCGACAAGCTCTCGGGCGGGATGCGCCGGCGGCTGCTGATCTCGCGCGCGCTGGTCCATCGTCCTCGCCTCGTGCTGCTCGACGAACCGACGGTCGGGCTTGACCCGCAGGTGCGCCAGGAGCTCTGGGCGCTCATAGACGCCCTCCGGTCCGAGGGCACCACCATCCTCATGTCCACGCACTACATCGAGGAGGCTCAGCGCCTCGCGGACACCGTGATGATCATGTCCCACGGGAGCGCTGTCGCCTCGGGCGCGCCCGCCGATCTCGTGCTCGAGCACGCAGGCCACGAGGTCGTGGAGGTCTACGGTGCGCCGGCCCGGCTCCGCGAGGTCGAGGCCGAGGCCGACGCCGCCGGGCTTCGAACCCGGCGCACCGGCACGAGCGTCTCGATCCTCGACGCAGCGAACGGCCGTGGCTTCCACGGTGAGCGGCGACCGGCCAACCTCGAAGACGTCTTCGTCCTCCTCACCGGCGAGGAGATCGCCTAGATGGCTGCGACCGAGACCCCACGCATCGGCCGGCTCGAGCGCACGGCGCTAACGGGCGTGCTCGTCCGCGAGGTCGTCAACTACTCCTCCTACTGGAAGTCGAGCACGTTCTCGTCGACGGTCGAGCCGACGATCTACCTGCTGGCGTTCGGCTTCGGGTTCGGCTCGCTCGTGAGCACGATCGGCGGGGTCGACTACGTGTCGTTCGTCGGAACCGGAACCGTCGCGACGGCGGTGCTCTTCTCGAGCGCCTTCCCCGGGATGTTCGGGACGTTCGTGAAGTACCAGTTCCAGCGGACTTACGACGCGATCCTCGCTGCCCCGGTCGACACGGAGGAGCTCGTGACCGCCGAGGCCGTCTGGATCGCCACGCGGGCCGGCGTCTACGGGTGCGTGCCGATGCTCGTCGCGATTCCGTTCGGGCTCGATCCGGCCTGGGGGATGCTCGCCGTGCCGTTCATCGCCTGGATTGCGGGCTTCGGTTGGGCCTGCTTCGGAATCTCGATTGCCGGTTTCTCCAAGTCGTTCGAGAACTTCAACTACGTCGTCAGCGCAGTCCTGACCCCGCTCTTCCTCCTGGCGGGGTCGTTCTTCCCGCTGGACGAGTTCCCGCAATGGGCGCAGGTGCTGGCGCAGCTGAATCCACTGCACCACCTCGTTCAGCTGATCCGTGACTCCGTGATCTACGGCTGGGACGGATGGATCGACGTCGCCCGCCTCGGGGCCATCACGTTCTTCGGGCTCTCGATGTGGAGAATCGCGATCGTCGCGATGACGCGCAAGCTCGTCGACTAGCCGGCGCGAAGGCCGAGTCGCTCGGTGAGCCACGCCAGTTGCCACTCGCGCTCAGCCTCGAAGCCGCGTGCGTAGTCGGCCTCGGCGCCGGCATCCACTGCTTCCCGCCCCGCTGTGTGAGCGACGACGAAGGCAAGGTTGGCGGCGATCGCGCCGGGGGTCTGCGCGGGCTCGTGCAAACCTGGATGCTCGCTGGTATCCCACGTCTCGGGTCGCCGGCCCTGTGCGAGCGACACCGCGTCCGCCGCGAAGCCTGAGAGCTCGGCTGCCGCGCCGTCGGACTGCTCGGCCGCGGCGACTGCGGCGGTCTGCATGTCCGCAAGCTCTGCGGTGTCGACGAGGCGCTTGGCTTCATCGGTGAGGTCGAGACGGCGAAGCCCGCGGAGCGCGAACTCCCTCGAGCGCCAGGCGCAGGCATCGGCGAACTCCTGAGCGGTCCGGTCGTCCCAGGCGGTGACGCGCGCGAGCAGGCGCCCGCGCTGGGCGACGATCATCGCATCGCGCTCGACGATCTCACCGTCGAGCTCGATCTCCCAGAGCTCGTCGTCGATCCAGTCGAGCATCTGACGCGGCGTGCATGCATGGACGCCGGTCCGGCAGTCCTCGAGTGCCTCGCCGGCCTCCACCCAGTCGCCGGAACCGCCATTCGTCGGCAATGGCCACCGGAAATCGCTGAACCGGCCCGTACCGCCGTGCGTGAGGAACTTGTAGGCCTTCATGACTTACCCGGCTCAGCTTTCCAGTCGCGGAACGCAGCGAGGATGCGTTCGCGAAGGTGCTCCGGCACGTCTTCTTCGCTCAGCGTCCCGGACGTTTTCGTGATCAATCGGAGCTGGCTGAAATAGCCGCGACAGGGTGGGCAGATGGCGACGTGCCGCTCGAACGCGAGCCGCCGGTCGGCGGCGAGGCCGCCATCGAGGTACTCGGTGACGAGCTCGACGACCTGCCGGCAGCTGAAGGATTCGTCGCTCATCGGGTCTCGCCCCCAAGGTACTCCTCGAGTGCCGACCGGATCCTGCTTCGCGCACGATGCAGAAGAATTCGCTGATTCTCCGGCGTCAGGCCGAGCAAGGCGCACACGTCCTCGCTCGGCCAACCTTCGACATCCCGAAGGACGAAGACGACGGTGTAGCGCGCGGGCAGCGCGTCGATCGCCGCGCGAAACCGCTTTCGCGTCTCGTCGGCGAGCAGGCGTTCCTCCGGGATGCTGTCCCACGAGGCCACGAGCGTCGTCCACATGCCCGCCCAGCGCGAATGATCGTCCGGGAAGAAGCGAGGATCGTCCACCGCCGGCTCGGCCGCGCTGCCGGCAGACTCGAGCGACACGGACCGGCCCTCCGTGGTTGCCCGCCGACGGGCGCAGTTGCCGAGGATGACAAAGAGCCAAGTTCGGAAAGAGGATCGCTCCTCGAAGCGGTCGAGAGATCCGAGCACCCGCAGCCACGCCTCCTGCACCGTGTCCTCGGCTGCGGACATGTTGAGGCCGTAGCCTCGGGCGACTCGGAGCATGGAAGGCGTGAAGCGGTCGACGACCTCTGCGAAGACGCTTTCGTCCCCGGCCCTGAGTCCTCGGACGAGTCGCGCCTCCGCGGTCTCCACGCCTGTGTCCGCGACTCCTGGCTCCCCCACCGACGCGACTGTAACGGTCAGGGGCCGCCGGGATCTACCACGGTATGGGAATCAACGCAATCGACCACGACCGCACGGTCGACCGGAAGCTGCTCGCCCGTGTCGTGGACGGCGACGAACAAGCTCTGGATCGGTTGTACCGGTCGCACGGACGAGTAGCTCTCAACGTCGCCTTTCGGGTCCTGCGCGACTCGTCTCTCGCTGAGGACGCGGTTCAAGAGGGCTTTCTCGATCTTTGGCGCACTGCCGACCGGTTCGATCCTCAACGCTCCTCGGTTCGCTCATGGTTGTGCGTGCTCGTCCACCGTCGCGCCGTCGACCTGGTGCGGCGCGAGGCATCGAGGCGAGCACTGGACGAGCGTCAGCCGCCGCCGCACGACGGGTCCTACACCGCGGAGGAGATCATCTTCCTGCGTTACGACCGGCGTCGGATCCAAAAGGTCCTCGGAGAGCTGCCTGCTCCTCAGCGCCAGCTTCTCGAGCTTGCGTACTGGGGCGGGCTGACTCAGTCTCAGCTCGCAACGCGTTTCGAACTCCCTCTGGGCACGGTCAAGTCGCGAATGTTCTCGGCGCTCGAGGACCTTCGAGTGGCGCTCATCGACACAGCCTAACTGCCCGTCCACGCCGATTCGTCCAAGTTTTGGACAGGTTTGCGGAGGTTCGTAAGCCCTTCTGTTAAGCGCGGTTTACGGAACTGAACCGGTCCGAGATCCACGCCGAACCAGCCCTGTCAATCGAACCCACAAGGGGGGTTAATTCTATGTCCGATCACCTCACGCTGGCCGCCGTCGATACGAGCGGCGCCATTCGAGAGGCACTGGACGAGACTGCAAGCGATTCGCGGTCTGAGTTCCTGAAGAGGGCGGCCGTTGCCGGTGGAACCATTGTTGCCGGCGGCGTCGTCATCGGCGGACTGCCGAAGCTCGTTTCGGCTGCTCCGTCACCCACGCAGGACGCGGCGATCCTGAACTTCGCGCTCCTGCTCGAGTACCTCGAGGCCGAGTTCTACACACGTGCCGTGCGGTCAGGGGCGCTTTCGGGCGAGACCCTGCGCTTCGCACGCGTCGTCGGAGCTCACGAGCGGACGCACGTCGCGTTCCTCAAGAAGGCTCTCGGCTCGAAGGCCCGTTCCAAGCCCACGTTCGACTTCAAGGGCACGACCGACAATCAGGCGAAGTTCCAGGCGACGGCAATCCTCCTCGAGGACACCGGCGTCGCGGCCTACAACGGCCAGGGCCCGAACCTGACCAAGAAGACGCTCGGCGCAGCCGCGCAGATCGTCTCGGTGGAAGCACGCCACGCGGCGTGGATCCGCGACATCGTCCGGAAGAACCCGGCGCCGGCCGCATTCGATGCGGCGAAGACCAAGCGGCAGATCGAGCGCGCGGTCGCGGCCACCGGCTTCATCACGAGCTCCTAATGACCACGGATCAGAAGGGACATCCCATGAATTCCGAGTTCACGCTCGCAGAGGTGGACCGCGACGGGGCAATCCAGGAGGCGATCGAAGAGGTCTCCGGTGACTCCCGAGCGGGCTTCCTCACCAAGGCCGCGGTTCTCAGCGGCGGTCTGATCGGCGGAGGAGCAGTCCTCGGCGCACTCGCGTCGCCGGCTGCAGCCGCCACGAAGAACGACGTCGCCATCGCGAACTTCGCGTTGACGCTCGAGTACCTCGAGGCCGAGTTCTACACGGAGGCCGTTCGCATGGGCGCCCTCCGCGGCCAGACACTGCGGTTCGCGCAGGTCGTCGGGGCCCACGAGCGGGCACACGTCGCGGCGCTCAAGAAGATGCTTGGTCGGGCTGCTGTCCGTAAGCCGACCTTCAACTTCCGCGGAACGACCGAGAACGCGGCCAAGTTCGAGGCCACTGCGGTCCTCCTCGAAGACACCGGCGTCGCCGCCTACAAGGGGCAGGCCGGCCTGATCGACAGCACGGCGATCCTCAACGCCGCACTGGCGATCCACACGGTCGAGGCGCGTCATGCCTCATGGGCCCGGCGGATCTCGGGCAAGTCGCCCGCACCCGCCGCGTTCGACAAGCCGAAGACGAAGGCCCAGATCCTGGCCGCGGTGAACGGCACGAAGTTCATCGTCAGCCAGCCTCAAATGTCGGCACAGGGAACGCCGTCATTCACGGGCTGATCGCGTACGCAGGACGCCGGGGCGGCCGTTTGGCCGTCCTGGCGGCCCTGATCTCGCTTGGGGTGTTCTCGGCGATCGCGTACGCGCGTGAGCCGACGACGTCGACCCCGGGTGCCGTTCGCATCCCCGAAACACCGTACGAGCGGGCCGAGGAGGCTGCGCCCGCCCTCGCCGGCGCAGCCTCATCGGGACCGGTCGTGCTCAGCAGGCCCGACCAGCGTTCGTTCTGGGCGCCGGTCACCCGTCTCGTCGCCGTCCGTTCGCGGCCGACTCGAGCGGCGCGGGTCGTGGCCCGGCTCCGAACCCGGACGCCCGAAGGGACCGTCAACGCCGTCCTGCTGCTCGAGCGAATCGAGCGCCGGGGACGGCTGTGGCTCAAGGTCCGGCTCCCGGTTCTCCCGAACAACACTGTCGGCTGGGTGCCGCGGGAAAGCCTCGGCGGCTACCAGACCGTGACGACGCACCTCGTCGTCGACCGGCGCCGGCTGAATGCAGTCCTCTTTCGCAGCGGCCGACCCGTCTTCCGCGCGCGCATCGCAATTGGTCAGGGCCGCTGGCCCACGCCCGCCGGCAAGTTCTACATCCGCAACAAGCTCACCGGATACCGCAGTGCCTTCTACGGACCGATTGCGTTCGGAACGAGCGCCCGCTCGGCCGTCCTCACGGACTGGCCCGCCGGCGGCTTCGTCGGGATCCACGGCACGAATCGCCCGGATCTCATTCCCGGCCGCATCTCGCACGGCTGCATCCGCCTCAAGAACGGTGACCTCATCCGCCTCTCGCGGCTGATGTCGCCTGGCACGCCACTGACGATCCGCTAACCGAAAGGAAGAGACACATGCCTGGATTCATCGGAGTACCGGAGCTACTGCTCCTCGGCCTCGTCGTCCTGCTCGTCTTCGGCCCCAAGCGACTCCCTGAGATGGGACGCTCCATGGGCCGCGGCCTGCGCGAGTTCAAGAGCTCGGTCACGGGCGAGGACAAGAATCAGGAGCCCCTCGATCTCGGCGAGCTCGAGGCCGTCGAGGAGCCCGTCGCCACCATCACGCCCATCGACGATCCTGTCGCCGTCGCAGTCCCGGCCGAGCGCCAGCGGACGGCAGTGCGTTGAGGCTGCCGCGCCGCCTAGTGCACGGAGAGTCCGCGGAGCTCGTCGACCACCTCGGCGAGCTCCGCAGCCGCCTGCTGGTGGCGGGTCTTGCCGTGCTCGTCGCGAGCGGTGTCGCCTTCGCATTCCACGAGCAGCTCATCGAGCTGCTCAACCGGCCGCTTCCGGAGGGCCGGAAGAAGCCGATCACGCTCGGGGTCACCGAGCCGTTCATGACCTCGCTCAAGGTCAGCCTGGCAGCCGGTTTTGCCGTCGCGCTGCCCGTCGTCCTCTGGCAAATCTGGGGATTCCTCGCACCGGCGTTCCAGAAGGGAGTCCAGCGTTCGGTGGCGGCGCTCGTCACGTTCGGCGCGCTGCTGTTCGCCGGCGGGGTCGCGTTCAGCTACTTCTTCGTGCTGCCCGCGGCGATTCGCTTCCTGACCACATACGACGCCGACGTCTATGACATCGAGGTGCGTGCGAGTCACTACTACTCGTTCGTGCTGGCCTCGCTGCTTGCCGTCGGCATGATCTTCCAGCTTCCCGTTGCGGTGCTCGGCGCAGTCCGGCTCAGCCTCGTGACAAGCGCAAAGCTCCGGCGGAATCGCCGAATCGGCTACGTGGTGATGGCAGCGACCGCAGTCGTCCTCCCGGGAGTGGATCCCGTGTCGACGGCACTGACGATGCTGCCGCTGATCGCCCTTTTCGAAGCGTCGATCTGGCTCGCGGTCGTCTTCGAACGGCGTTGGAGTCTGGCGACAGAGCTCGCCGGCGAACCGACCTAGACAGAACAAGAGAGAAAGGGAAAACGCATGCCGCTGAACCCGCAGATGAAAGAGGTCCTCGACGAGCTGGCTGGTCTCGAGCCGGCTCCGGTCGAGTCGCTCCCGCCGGACGCCGCACGCAAGGGCCCCACGCCCGCCGACGCCGTGACGAAGCTCGTGGCGAGGAAGAACATGGATCCAGCGCCCGAGTCGGTCGACCGCGTCAAGGACATGACGATCGACGGCCCGGAGGGCTCGATCGACATCCGTGTCTATGCCCCGGCCTCGGACGAGCCCCTGCCCGTGCTCGTCTACTGGCACGGCGGCGGCTGGGTGATCGCCGACCTGGACACGTATGACGCGACGCCGCGGGCCCTCGCCAACGCCGCTCGCTGCATCGTCGTCTCCGGGCATTACCGCCAGGCGCCGGAGCATCCCTTCCCTGCGGCCGCCGAGGACGCGTACGCCACCTACGAGTGGGTCCGCGAGAACGCCGCCGAGCTCGGCGGCGACCCCGAGCGGATCGCCGTCGCCGGCGAGAGCGCGGGAGGCAACCTCGCCGCGGTTGTCGCCCAGATGGCGAAGGAGCGGGCAGCCCTGCCTGTTTTCCAGCTACTCGTCTATCCCATTACGAACTACGACTTCGACACGCCGTCGATGCGGGAAAGCGAGGACGCGAAGCCGTTGAACACGCCGATGATGCGCTGGTTCTGGGGCCACTATCTCGAGAACGAGGCCGATGGCGAGAGCCCGCAGGCGTCTCCGCTTCGCGCCCCGGATCTCAGCGGGCTGCCGCCCGCGCTGGTCGTGCTCGCCGAGATCGACCCTCTGAGGAGCGAGGGCGAGCAGTACGCCGATCGTCTGCGCGAGGCGGGTGTCGAGGTCGAGGTGCGCCAGTACGACGGCGTCACTCACGAGTTCTTTGGAATGACGGCGATCCTCGAACCGGCAAGGGAGGCTGTCTCGCTCGCGGCGGAGCGGCTCCACTCGGCCTTCGGCGGGGGGCAACCGCCCCAGGTGCCGTCCGTCTCGAAGGGAATGGACGTCGTCACGGTGGACGAGGAGCTGCTCGGCAAGGTCAAGGAGCAGCGCCCGACCGACTTCCTGGTCGACCGGAGCATGAAGCGCGACCTCTACGTCCCGCTCGGGTCGGTCACAGCGGTCGAGAGCGACCGTGTGCTGCTCGGCGTGACCTCGGCGCAGATGGACGACCTCGACTGGCCGAACTCGGCCGCCTGAGACGCTCGACGGCCTCCGCGGCGGACGCCGCGGAGGCCGCTCGCACCGCTACGAGTCGAAGGTGAGGACGGTGCGGATGCCCTCCTGCCGCTCCATCGCGGCGAAGGCGCCGTTCACCTCGTCCAGTGGAACCTTCGCCGTGACCAGGGCGGCTGCATCGAACTCGCCGGCGAGCCAACGGTCGACGAGCTCGGGAACCTGTGTCCGGCCCTTGACGCCGCCGAACGAGGAGCCGGTCACTCTCCGTCCGGTGATCAGGAGGCGCGGAATGATGTCGAGCGTCTCGCCCTTACCCGCGACGCCGATCATCGTCGCCAGGCCCCAGGCCTCCCGGGCGGACTCCACGGCCTGCTGCATGACGCTCACGATGCCGGTCGCCTCGAACGTGTAGTCGGCCCCGAAGCCGCCGGTCTCCGAGCGGATCCACTCGAGTGTGTCGTCGCCTGCGAGGCGCGTGTCCGTCGCGCCATGTCGCGCAGCTTCGTGGAGGCGGCTCTCGGCGAGGTCGATCGCGATGATCCGCTCGGCGCCTGCGAGCCGGCAGCCGATCACTGCGCCGAGCCCGACGAGGCCACAGCCGAAGACGACACAGGTCGAGCCTTCCGTGATCCGTGCGGTGTAGAGCGCGGCGCCGATCCCCGTCGAGAGGCCGCAGGCGAACGGCGCGCAGGCGTCGAGCGGGGCCGCGGGGTCGACTTTCGCGAGCGCGATCTCGGGAATGACCGTGTGCTCTGCGAAGGTCGAGGTGCCCATGAAGTGCCGGAGCGGGACGCCGTCCCGGGCGAAGCGAGTCGTCCCGTCCGGCAGGAGCCCGACGCCCTGCTGATCCCGGATCGCGACACACCGGTTCGTCCGAGGGCTGCGGCAGTGGTCGCATTCCCCGCACTCGGGCGAGAAGAGCGTCACGACGTGGTCGCCCGGAGCGACGAGCGTCACGCCGGGCCCGACCTTCTCGACAACGCCGGCCCCCTCGTGACCGAGGACGCAGTCCGTGTACCCGGTCGGGTCGGCGCCCGAGGCGGCGTAGAGATCCGTGTGGCACACCCCGCAGGCTTCGAGTCGCACGAGCGCCTCGCCGGCCTTGGGGCCTGCGAGCTCGACCTCCTGGACGACGAGCGGCTGGCCGAACTCCTCGAGCACAGCAGCCTTCACCTTCATGGTCCGATCCTAGTTAGGCAGGAGCGATGCGCCGCGCGCCGACGAGGCGGCTGCCGTAGTGCGAGCTGCCGAGTGTGACCACCTCGACGTTTCGTCCGGACTGCGGTGCGTGAACCATGCGCCCGCGGCCGATGTACATCCCCATGTGTCCCAGGCCTGAGAAGAAGAGCAGGTCTCCCGGCTCTATTTGGGAGCGGGAGACGCGCCGGCCCAGGCCGTAGAGCGCGTAGGAGCTGTGCGGAAGGCCGATCCCGAGTCGGCCGTAGGCCCAGTAGACGAGCCCCGAGCAGTCAAATCCTCCCGAAGGAGACGCGCCACCCCACCGGTACGGCACGCCCACGGCCTTGAGGGCGATCTTCGCGGCTCGCTGGCCGACCGTCGGCTTCGGACGGGTCCGCTCCTGCTTCCAAGGTGTCGGTCCGTCAAGCGCCGCCTCCGTGTTCGGTGCCAGGCAGGCGAAGACGAACGCGGCAAGAGCGAACACCAACAGAAGGCTGCGGAGGCGGGACGGCATAGGGGAGAAAAGGGAACGGGCAGCGCGAAAACGTGCGTCGGCGCGGCCCGGCCTGTTCGTCAGCGCCGGATGGTAGTCGAGAATCGAGAACTGTCCACCCCTCGGGCCGCGGAGAGTCAGCGAAAGTCCGTCTCACGTGGGGGATGTACCGTTGAGCGATGAGCGAATCCCGGAAGGGGTGCCAGGTCGTTATCTGCGACGACGAGCCCGCCTTCCGGCAGATCGCATCGGTCGTGCTGAGCCTCGATCCCGATGTCGAAGTCGTCGGCGAGGCCGCCGACGGGAGGGAGGCGATCCGAGTCGTCGGCAAGCTCCGCCCCGATGTGTTGCTGCTGGACATCGCCATGCCCGAGATGGACGGGCTCGAGGCGATGCCCCACATCCTTGAGGCATCGCCCGAGACTCGGATCGTGGTCCTCACCGGCATGGTGGCGCAGAGCGTGCGCCAGCGCGCGTTGGACAGCGGAGCGCGGCGCTTCATCGAGAAAGGGATCGACATCGAAGACCTCGTCGCTCAGGTCAAGGAAGTCTGCGGCGAGCCCGCGAAGGTCTAGCCGCGGCGGAGCGTGGGGGCATCCTCGACCAGCTCAGCGAGGATGCGCTTGCTTGAAGCGAGCGCCTGGTCGAGCGACTCGAGAGCGACGCCGGTCTCTCCGGCCTGGAAGCTCATCTTGGCGACGGTCAGAGCCTGGACGACGTCGTCGTTGAGCTCGGTGGCCTGGCGGGCCTGCTGCCGCGCCGCGAGCTTCAGCTCGAGCTCGTCCACGACGAGCGCTGCGAGATCGTCGAGCATCCCGATCTGCTCGTCGGTCAGCTGTCGCGGCTCCTTGTCGATCACGCACAACGTCCCGAGGTTGTGGCCGTCGTGAGTACGAAGTGCGCTCCCCGCGTAGAAGCGGAGGCCGAACTCCCCTGCGACGAGAGGATTCGCGAGCGCGCGAGGATCGGCCCTGGCGTCCTCGATCACCCAGGGCTCGTCCGTGAGAATCGCGGAAGCGCACAGTCCGGGGTCTCGCCCGATCTGCTCTACGCCGTCGAGGCCCTGGCTGGACTTGAACCAGATGCGGTCGTGGTCCACGAGACTCACGATCGCGATCGGCATCTCCAGGATCAGGCTCGCCAGGCGCGTGATGCGGTCGAACGCGCCGTCGGGCGGGGTATCGAGCACCCCGTACCGGCGAACCGCCGCGAGACGCTCGTCTTCGTTGGATGGAATGAGCTCGTTCGTGACCGCTGCCATGGCACATCACCCTAGCCGCGGAGGGCAATTTCGGGGATCTCCGCTCTGAGTCGCCGGGCGCCGGCAGCCGCCGCCTCGAGATCTTCGTCGGCGACCGCGCCGTTCAGCTCTTCGAGCTCGGTATTGAGTCGGGTGCGATCAGCCTCTTCCAGCGCGTGGTGAATCCGGTCGCGGATGTAGTCGAGGCTGAAGAAGTCGCCGTTCACACCGCCTGCGTCTCCGGCCGCTGCGTCGACGAGTAGTTGCGCTGCCCAGAGGTCGAAGCGGGCGAGGTCGATCTCGGCCACCGGACGGTGCCGAAGCTGGAGGTCGAGGCTCCACCGAGCGACATGGATCGCCGCCTGCCGTGCCTTGGGTGCGTTGCGGCCCTCGACCCCGGCGGCGAGCGCTTCGAGAGCGACGCTCAGCTCGGGTCCGAGCCGTTGCGGAACACCTTGGGCCCTGGCGGTCTTCCAGGCGGCCGTCATCTTCCGGACGGTCGCACTTGCCGTGTGCCAGTCCTTCGACTGCGCCGCGCCGAACACGTCGGCTGCGCCGCGCTCCAGAGTGACGAGCTCCGCGGGCGTCGTCTCGGACAGCGCGTCGGTGGGCACCGCAAGGGCCAGCGCCTCCACGTCGCCGCCACCGGCGGTGAGGAACTCGCCGTAGCCGGGGGCGAAGGTCTTGCGCTCCGTCGTTCCGTCCATGTGGAGCTCTTCGATCACGAGTCCGCCCTCGACGGGTCCGAGCGGGCCTTCGAGTGTCCGGCCGACCGACTTGACGCTGACCTCCTCGAACACGAATCCGGGGATGTTCTCGGGGCGGTACACGTCCCCGACCTGGGGGTCGCCGGGCATGATCATCGCCGCGGGGCCGTCTTTGCCGGCGATCCAGGTGCCGTGGGTGTCGGCGATGAGGCCGTCCTTGAAGTTGAAGACGTCTTCGCCGAAGTACCAGACCGCTCCATCGTCGTCCTGGGCGTAGAAGTCGAGCGCCACCTCGTGGATGCGCCCGCCGAGATAGGCGACGTACTGTGAGACCAGCGTCTCGACCCGCTGGCCCTGCCAGTCGATGATTCTGGTCTCGGGCAGCAGCGTCACCTCGGTCCTGAAGGGTCGGCCGTCGACCCGGCCCAGGAGCAAGACCGACTCCTGTTTCGAGACCGGGAAGAGGGGGTTGCTGACGTCGGTGGGATTGGAAAAGGCCGGTGTAGCGAGATCGACGCGCTTACGCTCCGAAGCAACCCGTAGACCGCGGACGGCGGGCTGGACGATCGCTTCTCTCCGCGCCGTCTCGGCGTCGGCCGCGGAGGAGCCTCCGTCATCGCTGCACCCCGTGACGACGAGTGCGGCCGACAGGAACGCCAACCCCACGGCGATCTTCATGCTCAACGGACTCGTGTATCTGCGCATCACGCTCTCCTCTGCCTGTTCCGGTGTCTGATCTGGCAGCACGGTAGGCCGCGTGGATGAGAGGTCGATGAGGCTCGCGAGAACGAGCGCGAGAGCTCTTAGCCGACTGCGGGTGGTTCAGCGCCGGTCGGCGGGGTGAGCGTCGGGTTTCCGCCCAACACCCCGGTGAGGCCCGCGAACTTCCCGACCACGGAGATGCCGTCCTTGTTGATCTCGACCTCGAGCAGATCCTTCGTGTGGTCGCCGTCGCGCATCTTGACGACCGCCAACACGCGCCGAACCTCCGAGTCCAGCTCGGCGTAGCGGAGCAGGATGACGTTGTCGGCGACGAAGGCGAGCCCCTGCGGGAGCTCGAAAGCAGGTCCGAAGAACGCAGTCGTCTCGCTCGACAGGACCGTCGTGGCGCCGACGGAGGAAAAGAGGCCCGTCAGCGCGGTCAGGTAGTCGGGAAAACGACTTGTGCCGCGCGCGGCCGGCTCGAGCTCGGCGAGGCTGTCGACAACGACCCTGTGCACCCGGCTCTCGCCAAGAGACGCCTTGCGCAGCTCGGCGCCAACCGCGTCGAGACTGATCTCGACCGGCTCGAGATGCCGGATTCGGAGCAACCCCGACTCCACCGCCTCCTCGAACGGCCACCCGAAGGCCTCGCCGTGCGCGATCAACTGATCCTCGCTCTGCTGGAACGAGAGGTACAGGCAGTGCTCGCCGCGGGAGATTCCAGTGGCGACGAAGTGCAGGCCGAGCATCGATTTTCCGGAGCCTGACGGGCCCGCGATCAGCGTCGAGCTTCCCCGGGGCAGGCCGCCGCCGATCCTGTCGTCGATCGCGTCGACGCCGAGTCGCACCCGTTCGCCGGTCCGCATCTCGCGAGGCGCGGAGATCGACTCGAAGCGCGGGAACACTTCGATTCCCGTTTCGCTGATCCGGAAGCTGTGCTTCCCCATCACGTAGTCGGCCCCGCGCATCTTGAGGATGCGGAGCCAGCGCTGGTCGAAGCGCCCAAAAGCCTCATCGGCCAGATAGAGAATCCCGTCGGCGACCGCGAACTCGGGCGCGTAGGCAACCTCCTCGGCGGTGTACTCGCCGACGAAGAGCAGGATGGCGTTCGAGTGGGCGACTTTGCTGGCGAGGTCGTAGGAGAGGCCGCGGAAGCCGAAGCCCTCAACCTGCGCGAAGTCGCGCATGGCCTTGATCCCGTCGATCACGATCACGGAGCGCTCGGCTTCGACGCTCGCGCGGATTACCTCGTCGACGAGGGAGGCGAGGGCCGTAGCTCGCTCCTCGGGACCGGCGTTGACGTCGACGCCACTCAACACGGCGGGCAGGTGAATGAACTCGACTCGCTCGCCGAGGCCGTCCGGGTCGAAAAACTCGAACTGCTCGAGGTGCTGGACGAGCTTGGAGTGAGGCTCCGAGACCAGCGTGTAGTAGAGCGCCTTGCGCTCTGGGGTTGCGTTCGCGAAGGAGATCTGCTGGGCAAGGATGGTCTTGCCGGTGCCGGAACCGCCGGCGATGAACGTCAGCGATCCCACTGGCAGCCCTCCGCCGAGAACCAGGTCGAGATCGGCGATGCCCGTGCTGACTCGATCCATCAGATCTCCCTCCCCGTCAGTCTGTGGATCAGCATGAGGAGCTCGTCGACGTCGACCGGTTTCCCCAGCACCGCGTCTGCCGCGCCCTGGACGCCACGCGTGCCGCTGATGATCACGATCGGAATCGCTTTCGTGGCCTCGTTGTCTCGGAGTCGCTCAATGAGCTCGTCGCCGTTCATCCGCGGCATCATCCGGTCCGTGAGCACGATCTCCGGGGGCGAGCGCCGCGCTAGTTCGAGTGCCGCCTCGCCGTGCGCCGCCTCGACGACCCCGTAGCCGGCACCTTCGAGTGCCACCCTGAGCATGTAGCGCATGTCCGGCTCGTCGTCGACGACCATCACCGTGGAGCTCGCTAGGGCGTTGGTTTCCATCGTTTCTCATCCCAGACGCGCGGGCAGTCAGGGGCCGCAAGCTCTATTCAATCAATTTGGCGTGCTGGTTCCTTCAAGTAAGAACGGCCAGCCGCCGATGCACCAGTGTGCGCTTGAGCGGATCATCACGTTTTCGACGGCAAGGCCTTGCCGCCCACTGGACACCTTTCGTCACGGTCATCGTCGTCACTGCATTGATGATGAGCTCGCTTTACCTTCAGGACGAGACAACGGACATCTACCGCCAGCGCGCTGCAATCGCGGGAAACGTCGAGCGGATCAAGTCCTACGACGCACTACTGACCGACTCTGCTCGCCTTGCTGCCGCGACCGAGGATCCGGCTTACGAGCGCCGTTACCTGCAGATCGCTCCGGAGCTCGATCGCTTGCTCGTAACCACGGTTGAGCTCGTCGACACGGATGAGGCTCGAAAAGGCCTCGCGCAGACTGAGGCGTCGAATCGGGCGCTCGTTCGAATCGAGGCGCAGTCGTTCGAGCTCACCCGCCGCGGACGCAACGCAGAGGCGCTCGCCTTGCTCGCCGGCGACAGGTATTCGCGCGAGAAGAGCCAGTACGCACTGACCTCGGCGGAGGCGTATCGCAGTTTCCTCGCAAGCAGCGACGCCAGGACTCGGAGCGTGAATGAACGCCGCACCGTAGCGCTCCTGATTGCCTTGCTGGGAGTCGTCGTGCTGCTCGTCGTGGGGGTTTTCCAAGTGCGCCTTCGACGTGAGCACGACAGGATGAGAATCGATAACGAGCGTTCTCGAGACGATGAGGCACGGCGCGCCGCCGATGACCGCGAGTATCACGCTAGTCAGCGGGAGTTCACCGAGATCATGCAGATCACCCGTGATGAGGCTGAGGCGTACCAGTTACTGAAGCGCCATCTAGAGCGGTCGCTCCAAGGCAGTGAGGTCTCGGTCATGAACCGCAACAACAGCGCAAATCGGCTTCAACTAACGACTGAGCTTCCGATCGGCTCGCCGCTGCTCGAGACGCTCGAGGATGCCGAGCCCACGTCGTGCCTCGCGATCAGGCTTGGCAAGACACACGAACGGTGTGCTGGGCGCGAAGCGCTCCTCACCTGCGACCTCTGTGAGGTGGCAGGTAAAACGTCGACGTGCGTCCCTTCGCTCGTCGGGGGCGAGGTCATCGGTTCGGTGTTGGTGCAGCATCCCTTGCCCCTGGTAGCTCGCGACCGGAGCCGCGTGGAGGAGTCACTGGCTCAAGCTGCCCCGGTGCTCGCGAACTTGCGGAACCTCGCGCTTTCACAGAGCCGTGCGCTGACTGATGGACTGACGGGACTTCCCAACAGGCGCGCGATCGAAGACACGCTCAAGAGACTGGTTGCCCAGGCGGGACGCACGGAGACCCCGCTCGCGACCGTGCTGTTCGACCTCGACCACTTCAAGCAGATCAACGACCTCTACGGCCACGAGAAGGGCGACGAGGTGCTGGCTGCTGCCGGCGCGCTCATCGCCGGCAGCGTGCGCGCGAGCGACTTCACCGGCCGGCATGGCGGGGAGGAGTTCATTCTCCTGCTCCCCGACACCGATCGAGATGGCGCCTGCATAATCGCCGAGAAACTGCGCGAGTCGATCGCGTCGATCAAGGTCGACGGTGTCTCCCGCGCGATCACTGCCAGCCTCGGAGTGGCCGCATTGCCCGTCGACGCAACCGAGCCGAACCTTCTCCTACGCGCCGCCGATCGTGCCCTCTACCTCGCCAAGGCGCGAGGAAGAAACCGGGTCGAGACGCTTGTCGCGGAAGAGCCGCCCACCCTGATCGCCGCTTGACGAAAGCGTCCCAGCGCCTGCGACGGGCGTTGGGACGCTTCGGTCAGTCCGAGTCGGAGCCCTCGCCCGCCTCATCTTCGGATTCGCCCGCGCTGTCGTCGTCAGCCACGGTGCCGACGGCCTTGAAGTTGGCGTCCAGGTGGATCTCGACCTGAGAGCCGTTGGCGCGCCGGACCTCGACTTCATACACGCCCGCGCCGTCCCCGTCCTGGCGTTCGACCTCGAGCACGGTTCCGCCGCCGGCGGCCTTGAGCGCCGCACTCTTCGCCTGTGCGGCGGCCGAACCCTTGACCTGCTCCTCGGAGTCCCCGCCGACTGCCTGCGCGATGCCGGCACCCCCGGCCGCCAAGACCGCGACCGTGGCCCCCGCGACGATGACCCTTCGATTGAGCTTCATTTGTGCCCCCCTTCGTTCTCGGTGTCCACATCGTTCTAGCGGCAAGGGATGAAACGGCGATGAGAGCACTCAGGCCGTGCGCAGGAGTGCAACACTAGGACGGTGAGCGTTGCCGTCAACGCGGTCGAGATCGACGAGGCCGCCTTCCGTGGGCAGGTCGTCCGTCCCGGGACTCTCGAGTACGACCTGCACCGCAAGATCTGGAACGGATCGTTCGACAGGCACCCGGCGGTGATCGTTCGCTGCGCGGGCGTCTCGGACGTGATCGCCGCGGTGAAGTTCGGACGGGCGAGCGGCCTGCCGGTCACCGTGCGAAGTGGTGGGCACTCGTTCCCGGGCCAATCGGTCGCAGACGACGCGTTGATGATCGACCTCTCGCCGATGAAGGGCGTCCGTGTCGATCCCGAAAGGAGCACGGCACGCGTGCAAGCGGGCGTGTTGCTAGGCGAGCTCGATCGGGAAACGCAGGCGTTCGGGCTCGCTGTGCCTTCGGGCATCGTCACGCACACCGGGGTGGCCGGGCTCACGCTCGGCGGCGGGATCGGCTGGATCATGCGCAAGCACGGACTGTCGGTCGACCAGCTCGTCTCGGTGGATCTCGTGACCGCCGACGGAGAGTTCGTCAAGGCGAGCGCGGACGAGAATGCTGATCTCTTCTGGGGCGTTCGCGGGGGCGGCGGTAACTTCGGGATCGTCACGGAGTTCGAGTTCCGCTGCGTGCCGCTGGGGACGCAGGTGCTGGCGGGGCCCATCTTCTGGCCGATAGAGCAGTCGGGAGACGTCCTGCGCTTCTATCGCGACTGGGTCGCGGACGCGCCGGATGAGCTGATGACGATCATCATCCACCGCAAGGCGCCGCCGCTGCCGTTCGTCCCGCAGGAGCTCCACGGTAAGCCGGTCGTGATGGTCATCCCCTGCTGGGTCGGCGAGCTCGAGGAAGGAGAGAAGTTCATCCGGCCGCTGAGGAAGTTCGGCTCGCCGGTCGCGGACGTCTGCGCGCCGAAACCGTATCTGGCGCACCAGGCGATGTTCGACCCAAGCTTCGTGCCTGGCCGTTGGTACTACTACAAGAGCTGCGACGTTGCCGAGCTGAGCGACGAGGTCATCGACATCACGGTTGAGCGCTCGCTCCAGATCGCCTCGCC
>Ga0180121_10000071_pt1 | contig 32766 bp, 26 predicted proteins | sample AntDrymUQ5402106_2_FD_129676 | JGI IMG/M metagenome (GOLD analysis project Ga0180121, IMG submission 129676) | Polar desert sand microbial communities from Dry Valleys, Antarctica - metaG UQ540 (21.06) (version 2) (version 2) | ecosystem: Environmental > Terrestrial > Soil > Desert | place...
CAAGAACGCCCGCGAGATGGCGTTGCTGGGATACATGGGCCGCTGATGAAGCTGATCCTCTCCGCCGACGTCGAAGCTCTCGGTCAGCGCGGCGACGTGGTGGACGTGTCCGATGGATATGCCCGCAACTATCTCCTGGCGCGCAAGCTGGCCACCAAAGCCACGCCGTCAGCCATCGCCGCCGCCGCCGTGATCGTCGCCAGCCGCAACGCGGCTCACCACAAGCTGCGCCAGGAGGCCGAGAGCATTGCCGGCCGCTTGGTTGGCACCAGGGTGGTCCTTGCCGCCAAGTCCGGCGACGAAGGCCGGCTCTACGGCTCGGTGGGGGTCACTGATTTGGTCGAGGGGATCAGGAAGTTCACCGGCCTCGAGATCGACCGTAGAGCGGTCGAGCTGGAAGAGCCGATCAAGGACATCGGTCTCCATGAGGTGACCGTTCGCCTCCATCCCGACGTAGTTGTGCCAATCACCATCGACGTCATTCCGGCCTAAGTCCGTTTTCTATCCCATTCGCGAAAACCCACCACCTGGTGGGTTTTCGCGTTGGGAGGGGTAGGCCTTAAGTTGGTCGCACTTCCCGTTTCAGTCACACCCGACCGTCAGGATCAAGTAACCATGACTGAGCGCACCATCGAGGCCCCGCGACGATCGCCCCGTGTCCCTCCCCATTCCCGGGAAGCCGAGCTTTCGGTGCTGGGCGCAATTCTTCTCGCTTCAGATTCAGCCAACGAAGTGATGGATCGCCTGGTGCCTGAGGACTTCTACGTCCCGGCTCACCAGACGATCTTCGAAGCGATGACCACCCTTTACAACACGAGTCAGCCGATCGATGCCGTCACGGTTTCCGAGGAGTTGCGACGGCGCGACCATTTGGAACGGATCGGTGGGATCTCCTATCTGGCCTCGCTGATCGATCTGGTGCCTGGGGTTTCCAACATCGATTACTACGCCGGCATCGTTGGCGAACACGGGCTGCGGCGATCGCTGATCAGAGCGGGGGGAACGGTCAACGAGCTGGCCTTCCGCACCGACGCCGATATTGCCGGGGTTCTTGACCGGGCCGAGCAGGCAGTGTTGTCGGTGGCAGAGAAGGGCGAGTCGAAGCGGATGTTTCACGTTGGGGGCCTGATGAACCATGTCGTGGATCTCATCGAGGCGGCCGACGGCACATCGCCCGCCGGCCTCGCAACGGGGTTTCGCGATCTTGACAATCTGCTTGGTGGACTCCAGCCGGCGAACATGGTGGTGATCGCCGCCCGACCCAGCATGGGGAAGAGCACCCTCGCCCTCAACATCGCCACCAATGTCGCCCTCCGTGGTGAGACCGTTGCCATCTTCAGCCTGGAGATGTCCAAGATCGAGATTGCTCAGCGGCTGATCAGTTCGATCGGCAAAGTCGACACCAGGGTCATGCGAATGGGGGCCAGCAACGATCAGGAGTGGAAGCGGATCAACGACGCCGCCGCCAAGATGTTCACCGCCCCCATGTATGTCGATGACTCCTCGGCGGTCAACGTCACGGACATTCGCGCCAAGTGTCGACGCTTGCAAAGGGCACATGGGCTTTCGCTGATCGTGGTCGACTATCTCCAATTGATGCAGGGGTCGAATAGGGAAAACCGCCAACAGGAGATCGCCGAAATCTCGCGCAGTCTGAAGAATCTGGCCGCAGACCTCGAGGTGCCCATCATCGCGGTTTCCCAACTCAACCGCTTGGCCGAGCAACGAGAGGACAAGCGCCCTCGTCTGTCCGACCTCCGCGAGTCTGGTGCCCTTGAGCAGGACGCCGACATCGTGATGTTCATCTACCGCGATGAGTACTACAAGAGCGAGCGAACGGATGCGGACAAGAAGGGAGTCGCCGAGATCAACGTCGCCAAGCATCGGGGCGGCAAGACCGAAACCGTCAAGATGACTTTTCAACCGAGCTACACCCGCTTCACCGACATCGGTTATGACCGCTAACGGGCTGAGGTGACGTATCGGGACGAACAAGAAGCGGCTTCGCAGCCGCTTCTTGCTGGTCCCTGACGTCGCCCGATGGAGGAGGAAGAGTCCTGGAGGGAGGATTGGGTAACGCCTGGGTGTTTGTTGTCCTCTCAGCTATCGGAAGATCTTGGCCAAGTTTGAGGGTCAGCTCGGTTTTACACCAAAGAACTAGCCCTAACGTCGGGCGATGACCGAGAACTGGACCGAGTTCGGCGACCGCATCTTTGTCCGCCGTTTCTCCAGCCCTTTCGACCTCAACGTCGGCTTAGTTGTGGGCGGGGCGGGAGCGCTCGTCGTCGACACGCGCACCAACCCGGCCGAGGCCCGAGCGCTGCGCGAGGAAATCCGCAAGGTGACTGCTCTTCCGGTCGGATGGGTGTTCAACACTCACGAGCACTGGGACCACACTTTCGGGAACCAAGAGTTTTCCACCGCTCGCATCTGGGCCCATGTTGCGTGCCGGGAGCGGATGGAAGAGGACGGCGAGCAAGCGCGGAAACGTGTCATCGGCTACTACCCCGATGATCCCGCCTACCAGGAAGTGATCATCACCCCCCCCGCCGAGACATTCGCGGATACAGCCTCACTCGACCTCGGCGATCGCACGGTCGACTTCGCCTTTTACGGACTCGGGCACACCACCAATGACGCGGTGCTCCACGTCGAGGGCGTCACTTTTGCCGGCGACTTGGTCGAGGACGGCAATGCCCCCAGCTTCGACGACTCGTACCCGGTGGCATGGGTGGAGACGATCGGCCGGCTGGCTGAAGCCGCTCGGCCCATCGTGATCCCTGGTCACGGCGGCCCGGTCGATCCCGACTATCTCGTGATGTCGCGCTTCGACCTTGCCTGGATCGTCCGCACCGCCCGCGCGGGCATCGAGCGAGGGACGGCGCCCGAAGATGTGTCTCTCGACGGCGCCCCCTACCCCGAGGAACCCGTCCGCCTCGCCTTGCGCCGGGCCTATGCAGAGTTGGAACCGCGAACCCTGGGTTCGTAGCGTTGTTGTACAACGACCCCAGCCCACAGAATCGAGCGATTCACCCGATGGGCTTGAAATGTTTGCTCAGCGTGTCGGTTTGGAGCTGGTAGGACGAGCCGATTCCCTCGCCGTACAAGGTCGATGGAACCGCGGCCATGCGCTCAAAGGACAGTTTCGCCACTCTCTGCCGGTGTTCGACCATGAACGGCACGTCGTGGGCACGCAGCTCTAGCGCGGCCCGCGAGCCGAAAAAGGTGTCATCGCGGTCGTATCCGAACCCGGGGTCGAAGAACCCGGCGTAGTGGGTGCGCAGCTCCCCGCTCGTCGGGTCGTACGCGGTCATCTCGGCCGCGAAGCCGGGAGGTATTCGCACTGCTTCGTCAGACAACAGCAAGTAGAACCGCTCCGGCGTCAGCACGATCCGATCTGCGTCGCGTTCGCGGCGAACCGGGTCCCAATAGTCTTCCCACTCATAAACACCTGTGCGTGAGACATCGATTGGGGGAGTGGACTCTTTGGCTCGATAGCCAACCCGCCCGGCGGCGTCCCCTTTCAAATCGAGGCTCAGGTAGAGCCCATTCGCGACCTCGAGCTGGCTCCCGGCGATGGGCTCTTGGTCGCAAAACAGGAGCGGCTGCAGCTCGTGTAGCTCCCCGAGCTCTGAATCGCTCAGTCGCGAGCCGCCGGCCGATAGTCGTAGTTGGGCCAGCGGCAAACCTTGCTTGACCTTGACGGGAAATGACAAAGGGACAACTTCGAGATAGAGCGGCCCTTGATACCCCGGTCGGACCTCATCGAAGCGGAAGCTTTGGTCGGTGATCACTCGGGTGAACACGTCGAGGCGTCCCGTCGAACTCTTGGGATTGGCCTTCCCTCTGAGGAAGTCGGGAAGGTCCAGCTCCTCGGCCAGGGGGATCAGATAGGGCGTTTTCGTCTCGAGCACGGCTCCCTCCCGGCGGAGGTCCAGCTCGTCGACGATGAACTCCTTGATCTTGACCTCGACCGGCCGGGTGTCGGGGAGGAAGCTGGCTCGAACTCGGTAGGCCACCTCGCCGAGCCGCAGGTCCAGGCTGGCGGGTTGGATCTGTGAAGGCTGGATCTTGAACTCGCCGGCGCTGATGATCCCGAGGTCAACTGCGCGGACGATTGCCTGGCTCGGGAGGACTCCACTCGCATCCAAAGGAAGCCCGAGCTGCTCAAAATTCATCGAGCGGATGAGGGGAATCGAACCCCCACTTCAGGCTTGGGAAGCCCGTGTTCTGCCGTTGAACTACATCCGCAACAGCGGCGCGACCCTAGCCGACTAGGTGGGTCCGACGATTAGAGATCCCACTCCCCAAATCGTCATCAGCACTCCAACCAAGATCAGGAATCGAACCCGGCCCAAGCGAAACTCGCCTTCCACGCCTGGCGGCCGCTGTCCCAGGCGGTGCTTCCTCCAGGCGAGCACATTGCCCAACACCAGCGCCAGCCCCAATCCGGTGACCATTTCGGCCACCAGGGTGTCGAGCCCCAAGATGTCGCGCATCGGTTGGTTTCTAACACCCAGCGCGCGTGATAAAACCACGCCCACCGTTTATGGCCACTGCCTCCGCTCCAGCTTCTGCCGCCAACCTCGGACCCGGCTTCGATGTCCTCGCCTTGGCGTTCGAGCTGCGTTGTCAGGTGAGCGCCACTCCTTCCTCCGAATGGCGTGTCCGCCATATCGGCCCTGAGGCCCCGGACGGCCAAACCTTCGACATTGTCCTTGACGCGGCCCAGCGGGGGGTTGGGTTGGAAAGGCCATTGGACCTGGTCGTCGACAACCACATTCCCATCGGCAAGGGCCTCGGCTCCTCGGCGGCCGCCGCCGCAGCCGGGGCGGCCGCCGCCTTCCGTGCGGTCGGAGAGCCAGATGATCCGGAGGCGCTTTTCGAACTTGTGGCCACGATGGAAGAACATCCGGACAACGCCGCCGCGGCCGTATACGGGGGTCTGGTCCTCTGCCCCCCCGACGGCATTGTCCGCCACCTCGAGCTCCACCACAGCCTGGTTCCCTTCGTCGCAATTCCCTCGGATTCGTTGCCCACCTCTGAAGCGCGCGAAGCCCTCTTTGATCAAGTCTCGCGAGCAGTGGCGGTGAGATCTCTGGGCCGCATGGGGGCGTTGCTGCTCGGCTTGGTCAACGGCGATGACGAGCTTCTCGCCGGTGCGGCCGACGACGAGATGCACGAAGCCCCGCGCAACGGCATCAGGCCACGCGTCAAGGAGTCGATCCGGGCCGCCCGCGCAGCGGGAGCGTCGCATGTTTGTTGGTCGGGGGCGGGTCCGGCAGTCCTGGCCTTCGTCAAATCACCGAACGAAGATGCCGTCGCGCAGGCGCTCGTTGAGGCGATGCCGGAAGCGGAAGTGATCCGTATGTCGGTTGCAACGCAGGGAATCCGCTAGCCACCCGGGCTTGACCATTGCCCGGTGACTCGCCAAGCTAGGCCGGTCCACTGTTCCATTCCTGAGGATTGCATGGGTTCGTTGATCAAAAAGAGACGCAAGAAGATGTCGAAGCACAAGTACCGGAAGCGTCTCAAAGCCAATCGGCACAAGAAGAAGTAAGCCAAGGAGTGGGGGTGGCCGCCTGTTGCTTCCCCTGAACCCGGGGGAGGTACGGACTAATTGCCTTCTTGCAAGAAACGTTCGATCTCGTCGACCAGGCTCCCTTGACCGAACTCCTCGCTATTGGCTTCCAGCCGCCGAATGTGAGCCAGTACATCCGGCTGATCCTCGAGCTCGGCATCGAGGGCGATCCGGAATTCGAGACTGCGAGCGGCAAGGTCTCCCACCGACAAGTTGATCCGCAACACCTCTGACACCTTGCCGGCCAAGGCATAGGTGGCCGGGGCATAGTCCGGATCCTCGATGTAGTGAGGAACTGCACCCCAAAGCGCGGTTGCCGGGATTCCCGGCTTCACAAATGCGCTGGTCAGTACCCCGACGATGCCGGTCGGTCCTTGATAGTTGGTGGAGTTGAGCCGATGCTGTTTCAGAAGCGATGGATTTCCGGTCGCCCCGAAGATTGGCGTAGGTCGAGTATGGGGTACCTCGCCGAGAAACGCGCCCACGAGGACCGCGTCCTGCACCTCGAGCTCGACCAAGGCATCGATGATGATGTCGGTGAAAGTTGGCCAGCGCAGGTGCGGCTCTTCGCCCAACACAACCACAAGGTCGCGGCCGGGAAGTTGGACCACGGAGAAATTTGTTTCCGGCCAACTGATACGGCGCACGCCATCGTCGAGGTAGGTGATCGGTCGTCGCACTGTGAAGTCGAAGAACAGATCGGGAGAAATCTCGGCCACAACACGGCTCGGATATGCTGCGAGCAGATAGCGGGCCGTCGAAGTGGCCGCCCGGCCCGCGTCACCCCAGCCGGCAAACGCCAACAGCGCCGCCGGTTGGCGCAGATCATTCACTCGCGTGTGCCAGAGAATCGTCATCTACCCACCCTAGATCGCTTGCGCTAAAACCGACCTATCCCTCGCAGTCGCAGGCTGTTGACGATGACCGAAACCGAGGAGAGGGCCATCGCCCCGGCGGCCACCATGGGGTCCAGAAGTCCGAACGCGGCAAGGGGAATCGCGGCGACGTTATAGGCAAACGCCCAGAAGAGGTTTTGCCTGATGACGGCCAGAGTCCGGCGGGCAAGCGAGATCGCCGTCGGCAACAACGCTGGATCTCCCGACATGAGGACCACGTCGGCACTTTCGATCGCGACGTCGGTCCCGGTGCCGATGGCGATGCCGAGGTCAGCAGCTGTCAAAGCCGGCGCATCATTGATGCCATCGCCGACAAAGGCCACCTGCTTTCCGTTCACTTGCAAGCGTCGGATTACTTCGGCCTTCTCACCCGGAAGCACCTCGGCGATCACTTCGCCGATACCGACCTTCCGAGCAATCTCGCTCGCGGTGAGGTGGTTGTCACCCGTGAGCATGCCGACCGAAATCGAAAGCTCGCTCAGTTGTTTGATGGCCGCGGCCGAGGACGGGCGAACACTGTCGGCGACTGCGAGAGCCGCCCGGGCCTCGCCTTGGTAGCCGGCGAGAAAGGCGGTCTTTCCCTCCCTCTCGTACTTCTGCATGGCCTCCAACAATCGATTGGGGATACCCAGCCCGCGATCGGCGAGGAGCTTGGGCTTTCCGGCGACGACTTCGATTCCGTCCACGGTCCCGATCACTCCGAGCCCCCCGAGAGTTTCGATCTTCTCTGGCCGGCCGAGCTCGATGTCGCGGGACTCGGCGCCGAGCGCGACCGCTTTCCCAATCGGGTGCCCACCGGCGGCTTCCACTGTCGCCACCAGGTACAAGACCCGTTCTTCGTCTTGATCGGTTGTGAGATCGGAGAGGGTCATCGCCCCAGTGGTGAGAGTTCCGGTTTTATCGAAGATGACCGTCTCGATTCGCTGAGCCCGTTCGAAGACTTCGGGGTTGCGGAAAAGGACTCCGAGCTGGGCTCCGCGCCCGCTGCCGACCATGATCGCGGTAGGAGTGGCCAGCCCCAACGCGCAGGGGCAAGCGATGATTAGGACCGCGACGGCAGCTCGAACTGCGTCGGCTACGTCGTTTCCGAGAGTCAGCCAGAGGATGAAAGTCAAAAGGGAGATGCCGATGACGACCGGGACGAACACCGATGAGATGCGGTCGGCGAGCCACTGAATCGGGGCCTTGCCCGCTTGGGCTTCCTCGACCAAAGCCACGATCCGTTGGAGCGCGGTCTCTTCGCCAATCCTCCGAGCTTCGATCACCACCAGGCCCTCCTGGTTAATCGTGGCCCCGAACACTTCCTCGCCCACTCCCTTTTGAATCCCGGTCGATTCGCCGGTGAGCATCGACTCGTCAAACGAGGAGCCGCCTTCAACGATCACGCCGTCCGTGGGAACCTTCTCGCCGGGTCTGACAACCATCAGATCGCCCGGCAAGAGGTCGTCGAGTGGCAGCAGGCGTTCGCCGGCATCGGTGCGAATTCGTGCCTCCTTCGCTTCCAACTCGAGCAAGGCGGTAAGGGCACGGTTGGCGCGGCCCTTGGCCCTTGCCTCCAGGGCTCGACCCAACGTGATCAGCGTCACGATCACGGCCGCTGTTTCAAAGAAGATCTGGTTGTGATTGCTTGATCCGAGGAGCGCCCACACCGACCAGCCGTAAGCGGTCAGTGAGCCGAGGGAGATCAGGGTGTCCATGCCCACACTTCGATGGATCGCCTGTTTCCAGGCGATGCGATGAAACTGAGATCCGATCAAGAGGACCACAGGAGTGGTGAGGGCAAGCTGGAGCCAAGCGCTGGTTGCGTTCATCTCGGTGAACATGGCCAATACGAGCGCCGGCATAGTCAGGGTGGCGGCGATCCAAAACCGTCGCCACTGTCTTGTCTCCTCGGTGCTGTGAATAGCAGCGGCGTGGTCAGCCTCCTTGGTCCGAAGCTCGTAGCCGATTTTGGCAACCGCGTCCTTGAGCGACTGCTCGTCGACCGATGGAACTGTCCGGACCCGCGCTCTGCCAGCAGCAAGGTTGACAGTGGCCGCTTCGACTCCGGGTTGCTTGACAAGCGCTTTCTCGATCCGAGCCGCGCAAGACGCACAGGTCATCCCCTCGACATCAAAATCGAAGGTTGTGGTCTGCTCGGTCATGACTTCCATTCTGTGGGCTGGTACCGCTGTTGTACAACGCTGCGAACCCAGGGTTCGCAAAAAGGGCCGAATAACGAGGCCCCGGCGGAGGGGTCGCCGGGGCCTCTGTTCTAGGACTCGTCTGTGTCGAGGGGAGGGGGAGAGAACCTGACCCAGCGTTCCTAGAAGCCTTGGTCAGAAATCCACGTCCGTTTTTTAGGTGCCTTCGGGCAGAATCCGACCTCTCACTCGCGGGAATCGCACCGGTGCATGGGCATAACAGTGGTCCCGACGGTTGTACTGGCTGAGACGGGTGTCGCAGCTGGGGTGATTACAGACCCGATCCTCTTCGTAACGGCGAGAGGGCCTTGTCATTCCTCGTATCGCTGAGCCTTTGAGTGTTTCTGACATTTTTAAAGGGCCTCCTTAAGGCCACTATCCGGAATCAACCTCTATCGACGGCGTTTTCTTCCGGTTGCCAGACTCCCAGCGCAAGCCCTTGGAGCCTGGCCCGGTTCCCAACAGGTTTGTCTTTCCCTGTTAAACCGCCGCTAAAACATCCTGAAACCAGCACGTTCTTGGGCTTAGACGCTGCGGGCGTCGCTCCGGTTCCCTACCCGTTCATCCCCAATTTGTGCAGGAACGCCTGATTATTGGGCTCGCGACCCAAAAAACCCCGCAAATGCTCGATCCCATCCCGCGCTCCGCCCTTGGCCAAGACCTCCCGCCGGTAGTCGGCGCCGACCGAGGGGCTGGCAAGGCCTTCGGAAGCAAACCGGCTCCACATGTCGTCCCCGTAGACCTCCGACCACAAATACCCGTAATAACCGGCGTCATATCCGCCCAGCAGGTGTCCGAACGAAGCCGGGTAGAAGGTTCCCTCGTGATAGGGGAAGAGGCCGACCTTGGTCGAGCGCAGGTGGATGTCGTCGAGGTCCTTTTCCGGGTTTTCATCATGGAGCCACATGTCGAGCAACCCAAACTGGGCCTGTCGCAACGTGAGCAAGGAAAGGTTCAAGTTCTTGGCCGCGGTCAGTTGCGTCACGAGTTCGGTCGGGATGGGCTCGCCGGTCTCGTAATGACGGGCGAAGCGGGCCAGCACCTCGGGCTCCCAAGTCCAGTTCTCCATGATCTGGCTGGGCGCTTCGACGAAGTCGCCCTCGGTCGAAGAGCCGGCAAAGCGGGGGATCTCGGCCTCGGTCAAGGTTTGATGGAGGATGTGGCCAAACTCGTGGAAGAACGTTTCCACCTCTTGATGCTGGAGCAGAGAGGGCCGGTCGCCGCCGGGCTTGGTGAAGTTGGCGACGATCGCCGATAACGGTTGCTGATAGCTGCCGTCCGCCTTGCGCCGGCCGCTGATCAGTGGGAAAGCCGCGGCATGGCTGAACTTGCCTTCGCGCGGAAAGAGGTCCATGAAGAAACGGGCGATTTCTTTACCGGTCGCGACATCGTCGATCGCATAGCCGAGGACGTCCGGGTGCCAGCGAGGTGCCTCGATCGGGCGGTAGCGAACCCCAAAGACCGCTCCCGTCAGCTCGAACATTCCGTCGATGACGTTTTGGAGCGGGAAGTAGGCCGCCACCGCCATCGGGTCGACTCCGTAGTCGCGCTTTCGCAGCTGGGTGTCGTAGAAGCGAAAGTCGTAGCTTTGAAGCTCACCTTCGTTCCCGTCGGCGGCGAGCAGCTCGGCGAGCTTGCCTTTCTCGGTTTGACCGAGCTCGGTGAGGCCGGGGACCAAGCTCGCATAGAAGGACCGGACTGCATCCGGGGTCCTCGCCATCTTCTCCTCGAGCTGATGGTGGGCCCAAGAGGGTTGGCCGAACAGTTCGGCGATCCGCTGACGGTGGTTGACAGCGTCTTCCAGCAGCGGGCGATTGGCCTCAACCGCCCGACTGTTGAATTTTCGGAGCAGATCGTCGCGCAGGTCGCGCCGTGAGGAGTTCTCCATGAACGGGATGACATCGGGATACGCCATCCCGACCTCGTAGGTGCCTTCCTCTTTTCCAGGTTCGAGACCTTCGAGGTAGTTTGGCGAGAGGCCCTCAAGATCGTCGGGGCCAAGGGTGATCGAGTCCAGGTGCTCGTCAATGTTGCGTTGGTAGAGCACCCCAATCTCGATCAGGCGTTGGGTGAGCTTTTTGACTTCGTCCCGCGCGGCTTGGTCGAGCTCATGACCCGCACGGCGCAGGTCGCGCAGGACAAACTCCAGATAGCGACGCCGTTCGCCTTCCAGGTCGGCGGCTTCGGCCGTTTGGGCAAAATCCTTAACCGCTTGATAGAGGTCAGAGCGAAAGATCAGTTCCACTCCCCACTTTTGGAGTCTTTCCACCGCTGCGTTCCCGGCGTCTCGCACTTCCTTGTCGGGATGCACGTAGCCCATGAATGCGCTCTTGCCGTAGGCTTGGCTGAGCTGGTCTTCGATGTCCTCTAAAGGGCGCAGGACGTTCTCGTAGGTCGGTGCGATTGTTGGGTCCACGACCAAGGCCACGATGCGATCGGCCTCCTTGAGAGCATCGTCGAGGGTCGTTCCGACGCCGTCGGCCGTGACCGCGGTGTAATCAAACACAAACCCAACCTAACAATGAGAGGTCCTATTCGAGGTCGAGCGCTGGTGGTGGTTCGATTCGCTCGCCATGTCGAAACACCGTGAGAGCCCGGTTCTCGGCGCTCACCAGGTCGTGTTCGGTCTCGATCAGATGAGCCGGATCACCGACCTGCAATGGCGGCCCATAGAGCTCGTACGCCGACTCCGCACTGAGCCCGGCGGCAACCGCGGTCGCCATCGCCGGCCAGGGATTGGGCGATTCGACCGGGCAATCAGATCCCCCTATCAGGTGGATCCCTGCGGACTCCATCGCCGCCAGGGCATAGGTGTTCTCCACCCTCGCTCCCAACCGCGCCTCGAGCCAGTCGACCTCCGAGCTGATGAACGACGGCTGCACCGAGGCCGTCACCCCGAGACCGGCCATTCGCGTCCGAGCGTCAGCGGTGAGCAAGGAGGCGTGCTCGATTCGCATTCGGTGCGAGGCGCCGCCCTGGCGGATGACTTCTTCGAAAAGCGTGAGCACTCCGTCGTTGGCCGCATCGCCGATAGCGTGAATCGCAATCGTGGCGTCGAGATCGAGACAGGTCCTCGACATCACCAATGCGTGGTCCCAATCAAGGCGCATCACCCCGCGATTGCCGGGGTCGTCGCTGAAGGGCTCGTGAAGGGCAGCCGTGCGGGCCCCCAGCGCCCCGTCGGCGAACTCCTTCCACCCGAGAAAGTGGAGGTTGTCGATGTGAGCGGACCGGATCCGGTCGGCGGCCTCCCGAAGCTCGCTGGGGTCGGCCGCGATCACCAATACTTCGAGATCGAGCGGCAAGCCTGGGGCGATCTCGATCAGAGTGGCGAGCTCGTCATCCACCTCGCACCAGAGCGGGTCGGTAACCGAGACAATGGCAGTCATCGCTCCCAGCCCGAGACCCGCCAATCCTGCGAGCACTTGCGCCACGTCTCGGGATGCGAGTTTTGGCCGCAATGGCGCGAGGGCTTCGGTGACCGGACCGATCTCGGTTTCGCGCAAGATCCCATCGGGGTGGTCAGCCAGCCCGGCCAGGCCGAGCGCGGCGCTGTTGGCCACCGCCAGATGGCCGCAGTAGCGGTAGAGCACGGCGGGAGACGAGCCGGTCCAGTCGTCGAGGTCGGAGCGGTTGGGCAGCCGGTGCTCGAGCAGGGCTTCATCGTCGAGGCGGTTGCCGATCAGGGCTTGCTCCGGTTCGATCCGAGCGCGGGCTTGGCGGAGCTGATCAGCGAGACCGGCGAAGCTTCCAGCTTGCTTCAGCGACAGCCCGAACACCGCCCCCGCATAGCCAAACGGATGGAAATGGTGATCATGGCGCGGTGCCCCGAGATAGCCGTCGTGTTCGATCGATCGCCGCGCCGAGAGGTCGGCCTTCTGTCCGATGGCCACGATCTGATCCTTCTCGATCAAAACGGCGTCGGCTTCTGGATGTCCCACCACCCCGCGGCCGCTGAGCCGGGTGCTCATGCGCCGGCAATGACCGCGATCAGCTCGTTGTGGATGTGGCCGTTGGTGGCGATGATCATCGGGTCGTCGAGACGATGGTCGGCGCCATCGAGATTGCTCACCCGTCCACCCGCCTCGGCGATCAACAGGACTCCGGCCGCGGCATCCCAGGGGTGGGTGCCGGCCTCCCAATAGCCTTCGTAGCGTCCGCACGCCACCCAGGCGAGGTCAAGCGCGGCGGAGCCGAAGCGGCGAATCCCTTGCACCTTCGTCAATACTTCGCCCATCACTGCTGCGTATCGACGGCCGTGGACGTTGCGGTCGTAGGCAAAGCCGGTGGCGACCAAGCTCTCACCCAAGCTGGCCTGTGAGCTGACCCGGATCGGAAAGTGATTTAGCCATGCTCCTTGACCGCGCCGCGCGGTGAACTCCTCATCGCGGACCATGTCTGAAATCACGCCAACCTCGGGCCGGCTGTCGATCCAGAGCGCTACCGACACGGCTATTTGCGGGATGCCGTGGATGAAGTTGACGGTGCCGTCGAGCGGATCGATGACCCAGACTCGTCCGCGCTCCCAGCCGCTGCCTCCACCCTCCTCCGCCAACACCGCGTCGTTTGGTCGGAACCTCTTGATCACGTCGACGATCGCAGCTTCGGCTTCGTGATCGACGGTGGTCACCGGGTTGGCATCGCTCTTGAATGTGGCCTCGACGGGTGACCCGAAGGCTTTCCAAACAACGGCGCCACCCGAGCGAGCGGCGTCGATGGCGACGTCGAGATCGTCCGGTGTCATCGCCGAGACCCTACCGGCAGCCCTTCTCATACACTGGCCGGGTGCGGTCGGTAATTCTTGCTCTGGCCGCGGCCGTGCTGCTCGTGCTCGGCTTCCCTCCCTTTTCGCAAGCGTGGCTGGTGCCGATTGCCTTGGCGCTATTTCTTTGGATGGTGCGGACCGCCCGCCACCCATTCCTGCTCGGGACACTCTTTGGATGGGCGTTCTTTGCCGGACTGATCTGGTGGGTGGGCAAACTCGGTTTTATCGCCGTTGCCCCGCTCGTCGGGGTCTTTGGCATCTATCCGGGGGTCTACGCGTGGTTGGTGGCGAAGGCTCAGTCTGACGCGACTTTCGCCGCGGCGGCGGTTGGCGGGTGGGCAGCGCTGGAAGCCGTCCGGGTCCGTTTTCCGGTCGGTGGATTCGAGTGGGGGCTGACCGGCTATCCCATGGGCGAGTACGCCATCACCCGATCGGCCGCCGACTTGATTGGCACCAGCGGGTGGGGGGTGCTGCTCATGTTCTGGGCGGTCGGTCTGGTCCTTGCCGTCAAGGGCCACTGGAAGCCGCTGGCCGTGGCGATCGGCACGATCGTCGCCGTACTGATTGCAGCGGCGCTGATCCCCGATCGGGCCAGGGGAAACGCGGTGCCGGTCGCCATCGTCCAGGGATCGACCCCCTGCCCACTGACCCATTGCTTCAACGAGCGTCGAGCCACTTATGAGATGCATCTCGCTTTGACTAGGACTATCCCTGCTACGAGCGTCGACCTCGTCGTTTGGCCCGAGGGTTCGACAGGTGGCTTCGACGCCGATCCTGTGCTCAATTCCGATGTCCAGGAGGCGATCTCAGCGGAGGCTGAACGGACGCAGGCAGCGTTCCTGGTAGGTGGCGATCGTCCAGTCTCTGACACCCATTGGATCAACGCCGTCGTTGTCTGGGATAGCGACGGCGAAGTGGCACTCGTTGAGTACCGCAAGCGGCATCCGGTGCCGTTTGGGGAGTACATCCCGGCCCGGCCGCTCTTCGATTGGATTCCGGCTCTGTCCCAGGTTCCCCGTGACATGATCCCCGGAGTCGGAGCCAGGGTGTTCGACTTCGACTTCGGACGGGTGGGAACGGTGATCTCCTTCGAAGCTGCCTTCGCACGCTACGGACGAGATGAAGCAATGATCGGCGCTCAGTTGTTGGTCGTGGCCAGCAATGAGGGCAGCTATGAGTTCACCCCGGTGTCCGACCAGTTCATTGGTATGACACGGATGCGGGCGGCAGAGCTAGGCCTCGACGTCGTTCACGCCGCCGTTTCCGGTAAGTCCACGTTCATCACCGACGGGGGGGTGATCGGAGAAACCACTGAGTTCCTTGATGAGACCGTGCTGACAGCAGACGTCAGGTTGGCGACAGGCCTGCCGACCTTCTACACCCGTTGGGGCGAGTGGGTGCAGGCCGTGGCCGTGGTTGCCGGGGCCGCCGGGCTTCGCCGGCACCGTCTTAGTGTGAGGCGATGACCAAGTTCGCCTGGCTCGCATCGCACGAGTCCTATCAACCTGAAGTCTTGATCGATCAGGCGGTGGCGGCTGAGAAAGCCGGCTTTGATGCCATCACCGCCTCCGATCACTTCCACCCGTGGGTCGACGACGTCTCGGCCGCGGGTTTCGTCTGGTCGTGGCTTGGGGCCGCGGCGGCACGCACGGAAAAGATGACATTCATCACCTCGGTGACCTGCCCGCTATTCCACTACCACCCGGCCCTGATTGCCCAGGCCGCCGCCACCGTCAGTCGATTGGCCCCAGGTGGATTTGTCCTCGGAGTGGGCACCGGCGAGAACATCAACGAGGGACCGTTCGGCTACGAGTTCCCCGGATACGGTGAGCGGATTCGGCGAATGAAAGAAGCCCTCGAAATCATCCATCGGCTCCTGGCCGGTGAGAAAGTCGACTTCAACGGGAAGTATTACCAATGCCGTAAAGCGAAGCTCTACAGCCCGCCGACGAGCGAGGTACCGGTGTGGATGGCCGCCGGCGGCGAGCAGTCCGCGACCTTTGCCGGACAAAACTGTGAGGGGCTCATCACTTCGGTCAAGGACCCGCGCGACACCCGTGAGAAGATCATCAGGCCCTTCCGGGAGGCGCACGACGGCGGTGGTTCGATCATGGCTACCCGCTGGGTCGTCCTCGCCGAATCCGACGACGAAGCCTGGGAGGCGCTCGGGTCGATGCGGGGTCTCCGTGCCCCCGGGCGGCTCGAAGAAGTCGATCCCGCGGTCCTCCGTCAACGCGCCGACGAGATGGACCGGCAAGAAATCCTCTCCAAGTACGCCGTCGTTTCCGGCGCCGAGGAGGTCATCGCGGCTTACCGGCCGCTCGTGTCCGAGATCAAGGCTGACGTGATCTCGATTCAGGTCGCTTCCACCCATCCGGAGCGCGCGATTGCCATGATTGGCTCAGAAGTTCTCCCGGAACTTCGCGCCGCTGGGTAACGGTCGCATGCGGCCGGACGGACCTAATCGTCCATTCTCTGGGCTGCTAACCGTGTTGTACACGGCTGCGAACCCAGGGTTCGCAAAACGCCTGCTCGCCGGCGTCGCCGAGGTTGTTGCGTCTCGGCCAAAACCGTGCGGGGATCGGGTCCGGCAACGACATGAAACCGGACCACGAAGGTGGCGTCCAGGGGGCGGTCGCGGAGTTCATGAATTAGCTCGGCTGCGCTCCGGTAGCCGGCGAGGAGGGCGAGCTCGTCCGAGATCGCATCCTCGTCGACATTCTCCACCGAGTCGACTTCGAGGTTCGTGCCGGCGGTGCGATAGCGTCGCCCTGCGACGACTCGAGGTCGGGTCCCAGCGGCGAACGGCCACAGTGACCTCCCCGGCGGCGATCGGTTCCCAGAACCGTTTGAGAAAACGCACGAATCCATTATCGGGAGGTTGGAGATGAGGCTGGCAGCGGCGGCAGCGATACTTTGTGGAGTGGCAGTTGCCGTGCAGGCAACATTCACCGGAGTCATGCAGCGGCACGTAGGCACGGTGGAATCCACATTCATCACCTACTTCTCGGGGGGCGTGGTGATTGGCCTGGTGATCCTTTTGTTACGGGGCGGCAACCTCGGTGCGGCCCCAGGGATGCCGTGGTATGTCTACACCGCCGGCTTGTTTGGCCTCATCATCATTGGGACTCTCTCGCTCTCGGTGGGCGAGCTCGGCTTGGTGCCCGCATTGGTCCTGATCACCGTCAGCCAGTTTGTGGTTGGGGCGCTGATCAACCACTTCGGACTTCTTGGGGCGACCGTCGACCCGATCGACCTTGGCAAAGTGGCCGGCCTCGCCCTGCTCGGCATCGGGACCTACCTCGTCCTCAAGTGATAGGTTCTCGGCAAGAGAGCGAGGAGTGAGATGAGCAACGCGCTGGAGAATCTGCTGACCGAGAATCGGGTCTTTGTGCCCAGCCCGGACTTCGCCAGGACAGCCAATGCTCAGCCCGGGATTTACGAGCAAGCAGAAGAGGATTGGGCCGGTTACTGGATGAACCAGGCCCTCCACCGGGTGAGCTGGTTCGAGGAACCGCAGTCAGCGCTCGACGACGCCAACCCTCCGTTCTACAAGTGGTTCACCGGCGGTCGCCTCAATCTCTCGTACAACTGTCTCGACCGCCATTTGGAAAAAGCGGCTGACAAAGTCGCCTATCACTGGATCGGCGAGCCTGGAGACAAGAGGACCCTCACCTATCGCGACCTCCATCGCCAGGTCGGTCAGTTCGCCAACGCGCTCAAAGCCCTTGGGCTGAAGAAGGGCGACACCGCCGCGCTCTACATGGGCATGGTTCCTGAGCTGCCGGTGGCGATGCTGGCCTGCGCCCGACTCGGCGTGGTCCATTCGGCGGTTTTTGGCGGATTCTCCTCGGACGCGTTGGCCGATCGGATCAACGATGCCCGTTCGACGGTGGTCATCACTCAAGACTTTGCCTGGCGGGCCGGCAAGGAAGTGGCGCTCAAGGCCAACGCCGATATTGCCCTGGAACGTACGCCGAGCGTCCGCAGCGTGGTCGTTCTGCGTCGCACCGGTTCGCCCGTGGCGATGCAGGAAGGCCGCGATCTCTGGTGGGACGAGGCGATCGCCGGCCAGCCCGACACGTGCGAGCCCGAGCAACTCGACTCCGAGGACCCCCTCTACATCCTCTACACCTCGGGCACGACCGGTAAGCCCAAGGGAATCGTCCACACCCAGGCGGGATACCTGACCCAGGTGCTCACCACCCACAGTCAGGTGTTCGATCTCAAACCCGACACGGACATCTATTGGTGTGCAGCCGACATCGGGTGGGTGACCGGGCACAGCTACATCGTCTATGGACCACTCGGGAACGGCGCCACTTCGCTCATCTATGAGGGAGCCCCCAACTTCCCAGATTTCGATCGCCTCTGGCAGATCATCGAGGAATACAAGGTGAACATTCTCTACACCGCCCCCACCGCGATCCGGTCGTTCATGAAATGGGGCGACGAGTATCCGCAGAAACACGATCTAAGTTCGTTGCGGCTGCTCGGTTCGGTCGGCGAGCCGATCAATCCGGAGGCCTGGATGTGGTATCACCGTGTCATCGGCGGCGAGCGCTGCCCGGTGGTCGACACTTGGTGGCAGACAGAAACCGGGGCGATCATGATCAGCCCGCTGCCCGGCATTACCACGACGAAGCCGGGCTCGGCCACTCGGCCTCTGCCCGGCCTCTCGGCGGACGTTGTCGACGAAGACGGCAACTCGGTCCCGCTGGGAGGCGGAGGATTCCTCGTCCTCGACCGACCATGGCCCTCGATGGCGCGCACGATCTACGGCGATCCCGATCGCTTCGAAGCCACCTATTGGTCGCGTTTTCCTGGCCGTTACTTCCCCGGCGACGGAGCCAAACGCGACACCGATGGCTATTTCTGGCTGCTCGGCCGAGTCGACGACATCATGCTCGTCGCCGGACACAACATTTCGACGACCGAGGTGGAATCGGCGCTGGTCTCGCATCCGTCGGTGGCCGAAGCAGCTGTGGTCGGCCGGAAAGACGAAGTCACCGGTCAGGCCATCGCCGCCTTTGTCACCTTGCGAGGCAATGTCACCGGCGACGATGCCCTGTTGAAGGAGCTGCGCGATCACGTCGCTGCCACTATCGGGCCGATCGCCAAACCGAAGTCGATCGTCTTCACCCCCGACCTCCCCAAGACCAGATCGGGAAAGATCATGCGCCGCCTGTTGCGAGACATCTCCGAGAACCGCCAACTCGGCGACGTGACCACGCTTGCCAACGAATCAGTCGTGGAGGACATCGCCGCGATGGCCACTGCCCAAACCACCGAGGATTAATTGTCCCGTTGGCGGCTGGTAGGTCAGGCCCTAATCGTGCTGGTATTCGTCCTGATCACGGTCTTTGTCATTTACCGCGACAACGGTGTGCGCGAGATGATGACCAACCCGCCTCCCACCACCGCTCCTTGATCGACCTGCGCCCGGCCACCAGCGCCGACCTCGACGCCATTCTCAGGGTCTGGTGGACCACCGAGCCCCAACCCGGGGAGTCCAATCCCTGGTTCGCACATGTGCTGGTCACCGGAGACATGGCGGTTGCGTGCGACGGCGATCGCATCGTTGGGTTTGCGGGCCATCGTCGTTTGGCCGACACCAGCGTTCTCTCTGACTGCTTCGTTGAGCCGGCCTATCAGGGCCGGGGGATCGGCTTTCAGCTCTTGGAGCTCGTCCTTCCCACGGGCGAGCCGCTGATGACGCTGGCGGGAGCAAACCCGCGGGGCCAAGCCCTCTATCGAAAATTCGGAATGGCGCCTGTCGCGAACTGCCCTTACGTGCGAGCAAGCGCAAAGTATTCGCCGCTCGAGGTGCGACCAGTCGGGTCCTACCCAGCTCCGCTCGCCGACGTCGCTCATCTGGTCAATGACTTCGATGGGCATTGTGTGTCGGTGGGACAGTCGAGCGCAGCCATCGTGACGAGGTCGTCGATCGAAACCTCGACGATTGGACCCGACGATGACGCGATCGCGGTGATGGCCTCGCTCCTCGCATATGTCGGCGGAACGGTCGAGCTCCAGCTCAGCGATCAGCACTTTGCCTACGGCGCATTCGCTTGGGATGAGTTCGATCGCGACACACTCATGGCGACGCCCGACGCCGACCTTCCCGACCTTTCCCGCACAACCTTCGCCGGAGACCTACTCCTCATCAAGTAGTAGCTTCGTCGACATGGTCTATGTGGTTTCGGCAGTCCGCTCGGCGATCGGACGTTTCGGCGGAGCTTTCAAAGATTTGACCCCACCCGAGTTGGCGGCGCCGGTGATGAAGGCTGCTCTCGAACGAGCCGGGATCGGGGGAGACAAGCTCGACTTGGTGATCATGGGCAATGTCCTTCGTGGCGGGCACGGCCAGCTCGTGCCGCGCCAAGCCGCGTTCCTGGCGGGCATCCCGAAACAAGTCGATGCGCTCGCCGTCGACATGGTTTGTTCCTCAGGAATGGCCGCGGTGATCACCGCCGCCGCCCAGATCAACGCCGGCGAGGTTGATGTGATCTTGGCCGGTGGTCTCGAATCGATGTCCGGCGCCGGGTTCGGACTCGATGCTTCGGCTCGGTGGGGTTACAAGTACGCACCGCGCGGCCTAAAGATCGTTGACCTGATGGCCCGTGACGGGCTGACCGATCCGGAGTCGGGCGAGGCCATGGGCCAGCAAACCGAGCGGCTGATCGCTGAAGAAGGAGTCAGCCGGAGCGATCTAGACGAGATTGCCGCACTGTCCAACCAGCGCGCCGCCGCGGCCACAGGTTCGGGGGCATTCGGGGATGAGATCACAGAAGTTGCCGGATCGACCAGCGACGAAGGCATCCGTGCCGAGACCACCACCGAAACTCTCGCCGGGCTCAAGCCGGCGTTCGGCCGCGATGGCGCTCTAACCGCGGGCAACTCGAGCCAGATTTCCGACGGGGCCGCGGTGCTGGTGCTGGCGTCAGCGCAGGCGGTCAAGGAGCACGGGCTCACCTCGATCGCCCGGATCACCGGTTCCTCGTGGGCAGCGGGCGAGCCCTATCGGTTCCCCGAAGCGCCAATCCCCGCGGTCGAGAAACTCTTGAAACGGCAGGGCAAATCGATCAACGACTTCGACCTGTTCGAGAACAACGAGGCCTTCGCCTTGAACAGCATCCTCTTTACGCGGCGTCTGGGAGTGGACCTCGAACAGCTCAACGTCAACGGAGGCGCCATCGCCCTTGGCCACCCAATCGGAGCGTCTGGTGCTCGCATCCTGGTCACCCTCATCCACGCGCTTCAGAACCGTGGCGGATCACTGGGTTTGGCTGCCATCTGCCACGGCACCGGCGGGGGCACCGTCACGTCGGTCGAGCTGGTTGAGTAGGGAAAAGTGAACCCGATCAGGTCATGGATGCCTTGTAGCCTCGTTGGCTACAGGGCAGCCAAGGCATGAGCATCGACATACCTACAGCAGTTACGGATTCCCAGGCCTCCAGGGTGACGGCTGTCAATCGGCGAACCTTGCGCTACTGGGATCAGACTGGCTTGGTTCAGCCCGACGTTGAGCAGATAATCAGCCCGCGCAATGTGGTCCGCCTTTACTCATTCGCTCGCCTCATTGAGTTGGTTGTCGTCGCGCAATTACGTGCGCAGCGGGTTTCACTGCAGCACATCCGAAAGGTTGTTGGTCACCTTCGTACTCGGGGCTACGAGGACCCTCTCCGCGAGCTTCGTTTCGCGATTTCGGGCGACAGGGTGCTCTTTCAACATGCCGACGGGGGATGGGAAGACTCGCGTCATCCCTTCCAGGGCGTGATTACACAGGTCCTCGATCTAGCTGCCATCGGAGCAAGGATCACTCACCGGCTACGCCGCGACCCTCATGACGCAGGAATCATCGAGACGAAACGAAAAGTCCAAGCTTCCAAACCCGTATTCAAAGGGACGAGAGTCCCCGTTGATGTCGTTCTCGCCTACCTAAGAGACGGAAAGAGCGAAGCGACGATTCTGAAAGCCTTCCCGAGTCTTACTAAAGAGGACATCGAGGCAGCCAAGTCGCGGCTAATACCGGTTGCTTAAATGCGCTTCGTCCTCGATGAGGATGTCGACGCGCTAACAGTCCGACCAATCCTCATAGACGCGGGTCACGACTGCTGGACGATTGTTGAAGCCGGGCTGAGTGGAGCAGATGACGACGCTGTTGCCGTCTACGCCAGCGATATGCCGCCTTGGTCAGCCACGATATTCAGGCGAGTGCTCGGCGACGGCGCTTCACCTTCGGCAAGCACGTGCACCTGCGATGTCACCAGCTGCAGGCGCCAGAACTGTTGCTGGCTCATCTACACAATCTTGTGGCCCACCTGACGCAACATGGGATGGGCGTATTTGAGGTCCAAAGCAGCGGGATTGTCTACTACCCACCCCAATATCACCCTGACTAAACGTCGCGACCTAAAGACCCGCCGTTTCGTAGAGCTGGATCAGCGCGTCTGAGCTTTCGGTGACAAGCAACTGCTTCCTGACCTTGGGATCTGTGAGCTCCAGCCTCCTCAATCGATCCCCTACCTTTGCTATGAGCTGAATGCGGCCGAACCTCGCACCGTGCCTCTCGGCGTAAATGGCGAGTCCTTTGGCCTTGGGGACCGCCTCCGAACGCGTGGGATCGTGGGGGTCCAGTATGTCCACCACTACGCCCTTGCCATCCTGGCGAAAGAAGATGAAGTCCGGATACACGGGAAGCCATTTCCCTCTTTGTTGATAGGGGACGCGAAGACTCGTGCGTTGCCGATCACGGTTGCGAAGCCAACCGATGATCTCTGGTTTGGGTAACTCCGCTTCAAGCAGGGCCACTTCCCACGAGGACCGGAAGTCGTCGTAGAAACGCTCGGTTTCATCGCGGAATATATGCTTCTTGAACTCTTTCGCGCCTTTGGGCTTTCGCCACAGCAGACGGTCTCCTGGCGGCAACTTGGTTTCCGTCGGGTTGGCCGCTCCGCCGAGAAGTTGGTCATATAGGTCGAGACGCTTTTCGGGCAACCCCTCTATGTCGTCGATGTGCACGCGGTGCCATGACTCGACTTGGTCTGCCGCGACCTGGTCCAGAGTGGAGCGCACAGCCGGCAAGCTCAACAGCGCCGCCACCTTGATCTTCTCGGTCCGAATTTGCTCGATGTCATCGAGTCCTTCTGTGCGATGACGCCAATAGGTGAGGTGTAAGCCCTCGCCCAGGTGCCGGCCCGCCTCGTTGAAAAGGTGGTTGATGTTGACGGGATTGGCCTCCACAGATTGTTCGGAGGTCTTGGTGAGGTTGCTGGTGCGGGTGTCGAACTCCCAACCGCCGATCCTGATTACCCCTTTCTCCGCCACCGCCTCGGCGAATTCGTCCTTCTGTTCGACTTCGGTCATCGCAGTGTCCAAGAGGCCTATGACCAGTGTTTCAGCATTGGCGGCGGCATCAGCATCGAGCCCATCCTTGACGAGCGCCCTCGCCATCCTCATGAGGCGCCGGGTCTGCTTGGTCTTACGGTTGCTCGGCACGACGTAGGTTGGCACCTTGATAAGAGCTTCGAAGATCGCCTCGGTCCCATGTGCACGGTGCAGAGTCACCGACTCCGACCCGAGTTCGACTTCGATCGGCGGCACGTATTCGTAGTCGGGGTCCTGCAGCCGGGCGACGATCAGCTTGATGGCGTCCTCGTCGTAGTGAGGCAGGTACAAAGCGACCGAGTTGAGGCTTTCGTCGGCGTGGACCCGCCTAGCCAAAGGTGTTCGCACCATCCGGCCGACGAGTTGGGCGATATAGGTCGCGTCGGCGGCCTTGCGGAACGACATCATCGTCTCCGCCTGCGGGCAGTCCCAGCCGGTGGAAAGCGCGCTCTTAAAGAAGACAACCCTGACGTTGCGGTCACTGGCTATATGCGACGGGGCGATGTAGCGGATTGTCCTCCCTTCGACGTCGAGCGCCGAGTTCACGTCAAAGCAGTGGGCGAAAGCGTCGAGCGGGAGAGGAGCAGGAAGGGATTCATTGATGGTTGCGATGGCCGTGCCGAGTGGGGTCTTGGTTCCGGTGGCGCCAGACGGAGCGTTCTCCACTTGCACAACCAGGATCGGGATCACCGCTTCGATGGTCTCGGTCTCGCAGTAGTCGGCCCACCGCTTGGTCATGATTTGCCAGTGCCTGGTGGCCTCCCCGAGCAGGGTCATATCGGCCTGTTGATCGTCTTCCGGCCCGAAGATGATGATTTTGTCCTTGAGTAGGCCTGACTCGCGGACCCTTGCCACCTCGACCTCGGTGCGGGCAACGGTGCGTCCTTGACCTTCCAGCAGGGCGTCAAACCGTGCGGGGGTGGCCGAGATCCCGATCACAACTGGGACAGGGTCGAGTTCTGTTGAGCCCTTGAGGAAGCGTTGGATGATGGTGGTCGCCGCTTCTTCGTCTCTCCTTGTGCGCATCCCCCGGTGTGCTTCGTCGATGATCAGAAAGAAACGGACACCGGGTTCGACCGCGGTGTTCTGGACTGTTTCCCAGATGGAATAGTTGCGGCCATCTCCCTTCTGAGTGAGCAGCTTGTCCTTGCCCAACTTCTGGGTGTTGAGGAAGTAGATCCGACCGGGCTCGAACACGCGTCGGTCGTAATTCGTCTCGAGGATCTGAAGGTTGAATGTGTTGAGGACTTCGGAGGTGGCATCCATCTTGTTGTAGGTCTGCTCGTTGAGTTCAGGCAGGTCTGTTACCCAAAGGAAGGTCGCATCAGGATCGGGCTCTGCCTCGTCGTCGCCGTTCAGAATGCGCTCGATAAGAGCGGTAGCGATCATGGTCTTACCTGAGCCGGTCGGAGCCGAGAGCACGACAGCTTGGAGGCCCACCTTCACAGCACCCTCGGCGGCGTAGCGGACCTTGGCGACTAGATCGTCAACTGCCTCCTGCTGGAAGTCCTTGAGTTCGATCTTCAATCGAGGACTCCGGCGCCGTTGACCGTGAAGTTGCGAAGATATGACGAGTACAGCTGTCTTGCCTCTACGCCCTCGCCCAATTCCGAGCTCACCTCGACGAAGGCGGTGTGTGAATCGGTCACGATCCAGGCATGAGTGATCTGCGGGCGCGTCTCGACCAGGTCCACGAAGGTGCTTGCTTGGCTCAAATCGAACAGGATCGCGTACGTGGAGGTCTCTGGAACAGACCACGACGCCTTTCCGTCCCATTCTTCCCAGGCTCCGACCGAGCCGGCGGCCAGCCAGAGCAAGGGGGCGATGGCATTGAACTGTCGGCCAAGCTCAACCAGATCAGGCTCCAGATAGTCCATCCTGAAGAAGGCGACGTTCTCCTCAAGGCCGTCGGCGTAGGCGTGATCGGGCAAATACTGATCCAAGTACTTACCTTCGGCCGGTTTGCCGTCGGGCCTGACACCGGTGATCGCCACCTCGACGCGAGGCTTGGTGACCGACTCGAAGATTCCATGTGACTCGTAGTCCGGGTCTCCAGCGAACTGTCCCGCTTTGCTGAGGCGCTTCGCATCCTCCTCGGAGACATCGTTGTTCGTGACGAGAATGCACTGCCGGTTCCCGCCGTCCTGAGCGTTGAGCATGGCCACAGAGTGGAGCGTGGTCCCCGAGCCGGCAAAGAAGTCGAGAACGACGGCATCCTCATACTGTCGGATAACAGCCTGAAGTGCATCTAACTCCGCATAGACCGACTTCGGGAAGTCGAATGCTCCGCGGCGTCCAAGCATTGCGGTGAGCAGCTGCGTGCCTCCGCTTCCCCCAGCTGTATGCGCGCCTCGATACCAAACCGTCTTTGCACGTCGTCGCTGCCGCTCCACGCTCAACAGGACTTGTCCCGACTCGCCATGGCCTTCTACCTGGATGCGGCCGGTGGAGATCGCTTCGATGGTGCCCGCCATTAGGTATCGGATCGTCCAAGTGCCACGAGCGGGATCCTCCGACGTGACGTACGCGTGGCCCATTGCTGAGAGCTGCATGAGCCTCGTTCGGTCAACGCGCCATATCCCAAGGCGCCCATCAGATCTGATCGGCCACGCTGCTCGGAAGCCATCGATCTTTCGCAGAGGGTGGTCGTCCCCACCTTGTGCGTGCGGTTCGCCGACACCCACGATTCGTTTCGAAGTCGGATCAATCAGCACGGGGTAGCAGAGGTTCGGCCGAGTGTGGCGATACCAGGAGCTGCCACGACGCAATAGCGACTCCCAAGACGTTGTGGTTGCGCGAGTCACCTCGGTCAGGTAGTCGTCGTCGATCCCTGCGGGCTCTCGACTCTGCGGCATGACAAACACCGCGTACTCTTCGACGCGCGACAGCCCCCCACTAGAAGCTCCGCTGGGATTGATCACGATTGTCACCGTCTGTCGCCTTGCCTCGGGGAACAGGTCCTCCAGCAGCAACCCGAGGTGGTGAAGTTCGTGCTCGTCGATCGTCACGATCAGCACGCCGTCAGGCTTGAGAAGCTTCTTTGTAAGCTTTAGCCGTTTCTCCATCATCGCCAGCCACTTCGAGTGCCGCCAGGCGTCGTTGTTGTCGACAAAGCGGTTGTTGTACTTCCAGTCCCTGGCTCCGGTGTTGTAGGGCGGGTCGATGTAGATCACGTCGACCTTCCCGGCGTGGGTGTAGGTGAGGAGCTGCAAAGCGTGAAAGTTCTCCCCACTGATGACCGTATGAGACGGCTTGTCGGTGGGGCCCCGACGGACCTCGCCAACTGGGGTCAGTCCTGGGAAGATCGGCTCCTCGAACGCCATGATCGCCAGGAGATCGGCCAGGTCGATCACTTCGGCCGGCTCCTCAGTACCAACGGGAATAACGCTGGCCTGTTCACCTTCGATCGATAGCACCTGGAGCCGGGTGGTCTCCTCCGGCTTGCGTCGGTTCTGAACGATCGAGCCAGGTCGGATGGGGAGTCCAGGTAGCGAGACGGTCTCGGGGACGTGATCCTCGAACACCAAGCCGAATCGCTTGTTCGACTTGAGCAGCTTGACTTGACGGGCGATCTGATCGCGCAATACCGGATCAGCGATTTCCTCGATCAGGTCTTCGATTCGCGCCATGTCTCCAGGATTTCTGAGGGTCGGTGGACTGTACAACCCGAGCCCGACAGGTCTCAGACAGCTTCCCGCGCTGCTGACGCCGCCCGAGCGACCCAGGCGGGAGTCTCCCCGTAGCGCTGGGGTGGGACGAGACGACCCGCGGCCGAGTCATCGATCAGCTGTGACATCCGCTTCTGGCGCGTTGCCTCCTGTTTGGCCGACATCACCCAGTGGACGCAACTGGTTCGATAGCTCGGAGTCGCCAGCTCCCAGAAGGCAGTCGCCTTGCGGTTGGAAGCGAGTTGTTGTGCGAACTCGGCGGCCAACTCGATTTCCCTACGGTTCTCGTAGGAATAGATCCCGCTTCGGTCCTCGCGACGCTTCGCGTACGCCGCAAGGCCGGCAGGTTGCATACGTCCTTCAGCCGTCAGCTTCTCGACTAATGCAATATTGATCTTGCTCCAATTGCTCCCTTGCTTGCGGGGAGGCCACCTTTGGCGGACGGCATCGTCGTCGATCCGTTGCGATTTTGAATCGATCCAGCCGTAACACAGAGCCTCCTCGACTGCCTGCTCCCAGGTGATCCCGCGCGGTACCACATGCTTCTTGTTGAGTCGCATCCACAACTCCGTCGAACTGGCGTGGTTTTTGTGCAGCCACCGACGAAAGGTTGCCGGGTCCTTGAACCAGATTGGCTCATCGGTCACAATAAGAGCCTTGGTCGAAACAATTCGTCGTGAATCGTGATGGCGTAGCGGTCGGTCATCCCTGCGACGAAGTCAATCGCCGCCGTTACGGGGTTGGCCTCGGGGACCGTGGTCGATGGCGGCACTTCCTCCGGATGCGCTGAGAAATAGTCGACCAGGTTCTGGATAAGACCGACGGCACGAATTCTTTGCGCCTCTGCCTCGGGTCGAAGGTAGACCCGTTCGAACATAAAGCTCCGGAGATCGTTCATGATCTCGAGAGTGGCTGGATCCATCGCCACCTCGCCGGCCTCGAGGCTGTAGTCGACTACCGCTCGGATCATTTCGTTGATCCACAAACGGCTCGCATCTCCGAAACGAGTGAGCGCGGCGGGAGGTAGATCGGACAAACCGAGAATCTCTGCGCGGATCGCGTCCGCGACATCATGCGTGAGATAGGCAATGCGGTCGGCGAAGCGGCACAACATTCCCTCCTGGGTAACCGGCGGTGGGTTGACTCGCCAGGAGTGGGCGCGGATGCCGTCGAGGACCTCGAAGGTGAGGTTTTGCGGCTCGAGCACCGAAAGGACTCGCACGCTGTGCGCCGAGTGCAGCCAGTCGTGTCCGACGAAGGGTGTGAGCGCGTCCTCGCCGGTATGACCAAAGGGCGAATGCCCGACGTCGTGGCCGAGACAGATCGCCTCTGTCAGCGCCTCGTTTAGTCCGAGCGTTGCTGCCATCGATCTGCCGATCTGCGTCACTTGCAAGGTGTGGGTGAGCCTGGTGACGAAGTGATCGCCCTCAGGGTTGATGAACACCTGGGTTTTGTGCTTCAGCCGCCGAAAGGCCTTGGTGTGGATGATCCGGTCTCGGTCGCGCTCGAAGGCGGTCCGGTACTCGTCGGGTTCCTCGTCCATCTCTCGACCCTTCGACTCAAACGAACGAGCCGCAGCCGACGCGAGCGCCTTCTCGGCTTCTTCGCGGATCTCGCGCGTGCGACGGAGGAAGCGTTCAGACATAGCGCGCCCTGATGCGCGAGCTCAGCCAATCCATCGAAGCAACGACGATCGCAATGGCGAGGATCTGAGCTGCGGCGGCTCGATAGTCGAGGAGGTTGATGTTCTGCTGCAACAGAAAGCCGATTCCACCACCTCCGACGAAACCAATGATGGTCGACATGCGCACATTGATGTCCCAGCGATACATGGTGAAAGAGATGTAGGGCGGGATGATCTGCGGGACCACTCCGTACACCACCGTCTGGAGGCGGTTCGCCCCCGTCGCTCGGATGGCCTCCGTCGGTCCTGGCGCGATGCTCTCCACCTGTTCGGAGTAGAGCTTGGCAAGAGCGGCGATCGTGTGCAGGGCAAGGGCCAATGCACCAGCGAAGGGGCCGAGGCCCACCCATACGACAAACACGATCGCCAAGATCAGCGGCTCGAGTGCCCGCAGCACGTTGAAGACCGTTCGGGTGACGTAGTAGATGCCGAGACCCAACCGGAAGCTCTGGTTCTTTCTCGAGCGCAGTGCCGCCAGGAGTCCGAGCAGCGCTCCCACGGCCAGCGGAACCCAGAGGGTGCGAAGAGGGTCGATCCATTCATAGAACCATGCGATGGCGCGACCGACGAGCCACGCCCAGAGAGCTCCGGCAACTATGGCGAGTGGGATGTTCAGGCTCGCGACTGCCTTCGGCTCGAGCGCCCTCCGCAACCCATGGCCAAGTCGGCTGGCGACCATCACCAACAACCCCCCACCCAGGAGGGCGCCAATGACCGGCAAGGCAAGGCGAAGCAGGTCTCCGATGCCGGCGAGAAACACCCCGAGGAAGCCGAAGGGACCTAGTAGCGCTCCGAGAAACGCGCCGGCGAGCAATAGGAGTTGGGAGATCAGGTGAAAGGCCACAAGCGCGAACACGAACTCAGCTATCCATCGCAGTCGTCGCGGGCGATCACGCATCAACAAACCGGCGAGAGCACCGACCGCCAGGACGACGATACCCCATCGGGAAACAAGGCTTGCTGCTGTGACACCGAGTGCAACTCCGAGGGGAGCTGCGATGAGCCCGAGCGCGACTGTCGTGAGCGGACTCGAAATGCCTTCCATCAAGTTGCGGGCCGCAAAGAAGGAGAGAGGTACGGCGAGGAGCGTGGCGAATGTGGTGGCGATCAGCGCGAGGAAGAGGGTTTCGATGATGTAGCGCAGCGTCAAACGCGCGGTTTGGGTCCATCGCAGGTCCCCCGCCGCCTCTTGACTTGTCGCTCGAATGATCTGCGGTTGCTCCGACGGGCGATTGGGCAACCGGACCTCCGTGACGAATGAACCTTCCCCATCGGCCCGCACTTCATCGAGCCGGAGGGAAACCTGTGACTCTGGGATGAGAAAAAGCCCCACCTCGATATTGGGAGCGAACCCGGATCCTGTGACCATGATCAACGCCCTTGGATCGGCACAGCTCGGATTGATTGTGACCTGTCGATCTCCCGTCGAAGCGCTTTCGACGTCGTCGCCGGTGCAGGGGATCTGGATCGGGATGTCGGTTGCCGTCTCCACCGCGTCCTGCTCTAAGAGCTCAGGCCGGGCGAGGGCGCGAAGGATGCGGACCAGATTGTCGGTGCGGGTCTCGTCACGGATCCGTTCGAGGTTCACGCGGGTCACGCCGAAGCCGTAGGCGAAGATCACCACCCCGAGGACGATGCCGAGCCACTTCCAAAACCGGCGTCGCGACTTTTCGGGCTCAGCCAACCCGTTCGGCCTCCTGCCCGTAGATCGCTTTGAAGCGCTCGTCGTCGATTGCCTGGGGTTCGCCGTCGAAGACGATTTCGCCTTGATTCAGGGCGATTGCCCGGTCGGCATAGCGATGAACCAGGTCGAGGAAGTGCAGGCTGCACAGCACAGTCACCCGGCCCTCGGAGTTGATCAGTTCCAAGGACTGCATGATCGAATGGGCGAGAACCGGGTCGAGGCTCGCGACCGGCTCGTCGGCGAGGATCATCTCCGGGTCTTGCATCATCGCCCGGGCGATACCGACCCGTTGCTGCTGACCACCGGAAAGCTCGTCGGCTCTGGCCTTGGCCTTCTCGGCTAGTCCCACTCGCTGGAGCTGAGCGAAAGCTTTGGTCATGTCGCTCCTGGGGAAGCGGTTGATCAAAGCCATGGCCGGGTTGACATAGCCCAGCCGTCCCGCGAGGACGTTGGTGATGACCGTCGAGCGATGAACCAGATTGAATTGCTGGAACACCATCCCGATCTTGCGACGGATCAGGCGTAGGTCTTCCTGCGTTGCCTCGGTGATGTTCTCGTCGTTCCAGAAGACCGTGCCGGCGGTCGGTTCAACTAGTCGATTGATGCAACGAAGGAGAGTCGACTTGCCCGACCCCGAGAGGCCGATGATCGCTAGGAACTGACCGTCCGGCACCTCGAATGAGACGTCCCTAAGAGCCTCAGTCCCGTCGTCGTAGACTTTGGTGAGATTCTCGACTCGGAGCATCAAACCACGTTGTACCAGCAAACCTAAGGCGATTGTGGTGGCTATGCCACCACGTAAACCTTAGGTTTGGTTAGAGGCTGTTGAGGTCGATGCCAACCAGCTCGACGATTTGGCGGAGCCCGTCGTATTCGGCATCGGTGGCGGGGTTGATCCCAGTCCAGCCGTAGAAGTCCTGGTTACCGATCGACTCTTCCCATTCCGGCGTCTCGGCGAAAGCCACCAGGGCGTCTTCGATCTGCGCTCGGATCTCGGCGGGGAAGTCAGGGCCGAACGACAGCGTGTCGTTAGGCACGCTCTGGGTAAGCGCCAAGATCCTCACTTCTTGGACGATGTCGGGCGCCTCGTCGCGAGCACTAGCCCGCGCATCGAGCACTCGGTAGTCGCCGCACCACAGCTCATCGTCTCTCGGCGCGCAGTCGGCGACGACTTCGTCGGGGATATCGGGCGGGTCGCCTTCGGCCCAGTTGCCTTCGGGCAGAAGCGGCGGCGAGTAGAAGGTGGTGGCGAAGTCGGCGTCACCGCGATAGACCGCCAGCGCCGCCTGCGGATGCCCACCCGCTTCCACGGTCGCTCCTGCTTCGACGCCCGCCTCGTTGAGGGTCAGCAAGGGAACCATGTAACCGGAGGTCGAGCCAGGGTCGGGATACGCCCACGACAACCCGGCGAGGTCGTCGAGAGTTTCGAGTCCGCTGTCGCGTCTGACCAGAAACTGCGACCAATAGACGTCCAAGCCAAACCGAACCGCCTTGAACGCGACATCGACGCCACAGAGATTGGAGGCGAGCACGTAACCGAGGCCGGGGATGAACCCGATCGTCCGGTCGGGCGCTGCGCACATCTCTTCGATCGTGGCGGCATACGACGTGGGCACCGAGACCTCGAAGGTGAGACCGGTGGCCTCTTCCAAGGCGGCCTTCATCACCTCGCCTCCGGTGGTGATCACGTCGGCTTCCACCGAAGGTACAAAAAGGACCTGAATCGGATTGTCCGGCGACCCCAGGGTTGCCGGACCAGAGGTGGTCGCTGCCATCGTGGTGGGGACCGCGGCGGTGGTGGGTGTCGAGACCTCGACGGTGGTGGTCGCTGCCGTACCGCCTCCGCAGGCGGCGAGCAGGATCAGGAACACCGTGAGAATCCCCATTTGCTTCCTCATTGAAATGCTCCCTTGTTTGGCCTCGGGGAAAGGCCGATTTGGCCAACTTAACCGGGGACCGGGTTTGAACTGAGACCTCCGCTGATCAGCGCCTGGAACTCCAGCCAGTCATAGATGTCGTGGGCACCCGCGACCGGCGAATTCCACGGCCGGACGAACCGGCAAACGAACGCCTGCGGGCGATGCTCGACCAAGCTTTCCAGGTTGTACTGGGCATCCTCGAGGTAGACATCGCAGTCAACTCGCCACTTCTCTTCGATCATGTGGACCTCACGTGTGGGGATCTTGTGGTCGCCGATCCAAGAGAAGGTGTCAGAGACCGCGAAACCCGGCTTCGTTGTCAAGATCACAATGCGATGATGGGCGCGAGCTAGGGCAGTCAGCGTCTCGATCGCACCGGGATAGGGCTCGAGGTGGCGAAACAGCGAATGACCGTCCAAGTCCCGCGCCCACTTCCAAAACCCCGACATGTTCTCAAAGTGGGTCAATGAAGGGATGGCGTCCCAGTGATCGACCGCATCGAGGGCAATCTCGGAGCCGAACTGCTGGTTGTAATGCCTGATCCAGCCGGCGTTGAAGTCGGCCACGACTCCATCTAGATCGATCCCCAGCCGCATTGAGCGGAGCCTAAGTCGATCTCTAGTGCACCTGGACCCAGGCCACGACTTCGGGGACCCGGCGGCGTAGCAACACGCCTGCCAGCCAGAGCGACGACAAGTACAAGATCGATCCGTAGGCGATACAAAACAGGGTGGCGACAATGGGGCTGACTGCCTGCCCGAAGGACACGGTGAGTGCTACCGCCACTGACGGCGGAACTAACAGCAGACCGATGACCAGGAATGACACGAGTTGGGCGATCAAGGCCAGGAATCCCTGCTCAGTGGCCTGGGCGAAGACATCGGTCCCTTCCCGCGGCAATCGCAGCGGCGTGATGACCGAGACCAAGTTGCCGACGCCGAGCTGGCCCCCGATTGCCGCCACGGAAAGGGCGGGAACCATGAGCAGGGCACCCCA